>Ga0209463_1000393_pt1 | contig 36747 bp, 41 predicted proteins | sample AgamicMgSfrz_FD_187169 | JGI IMG/M metagenome (GOLD analysis project Ga0209463, IMG submission 187169) | Agave microbial communities from Guanajuato, Mexico - Mg.Sf.rz (SPAdes) (version 2) | ecosystem: Host-associated > Plants > Phyllosphere > Phylloplane/Leaf | place: Guanajuato, Mexico...
CTTATAAAGGGAAAAACTTCCCATAGCTCATCCCGATTACTCTGATGCAAAAGCGTAGAATTTCTATATTAGCTGAACTTTCAACCTAATGTCTCCTGTATTGAACTACCCCCACTTTCACTTCGTTTAGAAGTGGAGGATTCCTAAGTAAAGAGTTCTATCGAACTCTAATTGATTAGGCTAACCCCGCAGTCCTTGCGGTTAGAAGCCTTATTGCTTCATTCTTTATATTAATACTTGCGTTAATATCTCTATTATGGTGTGTATGACAGGAAGGACAGTCCCATTCACGTAGGTTTAGATTTTTAACGGCTTTATTTTGATATCCACAACAAGAACATAATTGGCTGGAAGCAAATGTTTTCGATACGACAATGACTTGTTTGCCATACCATTTTGCCTTATATTCCAACATGGTTCGAAACTGTGACCAGGATACTTCACTAATTACTTTTGCTAACTTATGATTCTTTAACATATTCGATACTTGTAAATCTTCTATACCGATAACATCGTGGTTTTTGATGATTTCAGTTGAGATTTTGTCTAAGTAATCTTTTCTAGCATTTGATATGTATTCATGAATTCTAGCTACCTTTACTCGTTGTTTATTCCAGCGAGGAGATCCTTTCATTCTTCTAGAAAGAACACGCTGTGCTTTCGCCAACTTATTTTCTAATAATCGGAAAAACTTCGGATTCTCATAGGTTGTTCCATCTGACAAAATGGCGAAATCTTTTAGTCCTAAATCTATTCCGATGTCAGAATGTGTTTTTGGAAGTTCTTGTACTTTTGTTTCAACTAATAGTGACACAAAATATCTACCAGAAGGGTTCCGTCTAATTGTAGCATTTAAAATACGTCCCTTTACTTCACGACTTTTGGCAAATCGAATAAGACCTAGTTTCGGCAACTTTATCCTGTTTCCTACAACAGCAATGTTTTCATTTGTTTGTTTTGTGGTGTAAGATTGTAAGTTGTTTTTCTTAGATTTAAAGCGAGGGGCGCTGTTTTGTTTTTTGAAAAAGCGTGTATAAGCTTCCGCAAGGTTGCGAACAGACGACTGAATCGCAATACTATCCACTTCTTTTAACCAAACAAGCTCTTTCTTCATGGCAGGTAGTTTGGCAGAGCATGTACCATAGGTCAAGCCTTTTCCTGTCTCTTTGTATGCGTGATTCCATAAGGATAGGAAATGATTGAATACAAAGCGAGAACAACCTATCGTTTTGTTAATTAGAATTGCTTGTGCTTGATTTGGATAGATACGAAACTTATAGGCTTTATTAATCATCATTTGATTCACCTCCATTCCGGTATATGACTATTATAAAGCGAATGTAAGTTTAGTAGATAGTGAAGTAACACTTTATGTATGTCCAACAATTAAGATGATTTCCTGCCATCTCTTGTTTGAAGCCAATTCATCTCCCACCTACTCACTGGGCTGTGACTCTTCACGCTTCTTGGGGAAGAAGTTTTCTTGGCTAAAATGATAAAAATATTGTTCATCTTTGGTTTGAATAGTAAGGGTTCCGTGTACCTCGTTAAAGGGAATAATTGGTTTGATTTTTAGTTGTTTTTTGTCACAAATAATAGCTTGTATTGTATAGAGAGTATATATTGTCAATCTTTCGATGTACTGACAACTAAGCTCTAACAGATAGAAAGTGAGTGCCATTTATAGAATGAACATTACTTGTAGTAGAGCTGGTATGCCTGCAAAACTGACAAGGAAAATGGAAACTAAAATAATATTTAACTTGGAAAACCATTTCTCGTATTGTTTCATAGAAAGAATACTTGTCTTTGTTTGAAAGACTAGGAACCTCGTTATAAGGAACAGAATTGTAAATATCCCTTCATAACTAAGCAAAATATGCCACTCCCAATTAGAAAGTTCCATGGCTAAATATATGATGCTGGTTGAAATAAGAATTGGTACGAGATGTACCAGGGTAAATACTATTGTATGTTCTAACATTCTTTTCTTATAGATGTGATTAGTCATTGAATCCAAGTTTCCTAACTCCTTCTGCAATTTTCATGATGACACCGCCAATAAGTAGATGGTATTCGCCTATGCCCTTTTCGTTCACATACCAGCACATATAGTGTCTGATGCCTTCTTTTGCTCTGTGATCATGTAAAGGGAAAGGAGAAGCATATTTTTCTGGGCAGTTATTATTAAAAGGAACTTGTTCTGCAAGAGTAAAGCGTTTTTTTGAGTCATTTATAATCCAACAACCATAATCTATTGTTCCATACCACATTGCATCTTTATGAATCGGATCAATAGAAGGTTGTGCTGGATAATTTTCAGCTAACATTTGCGCTTTATCTTCACGAAGTCGTTGATGTATATGTGAATTCAATGGATCCTCCGTTCCAATTTCATAGGTTTCTTCAAAGTTCCCACATTCATAAGGGATATGGGGATTATTTGAATCAGCTGCTAATTGTAGACTGCAAGAATCTGATTTTGAAAGATAATATACGCAGTCTTTGCAGGTGAAAAAGTTAGAAAAAGCTGAATCTGTTTTTGGTTCTGGTTCTGTTACGGTATTATCTACTACAAGTTTTAACATATCTATCACAATCCTTTATAGGCTATTTCATAATTTAATATAGACGTATCATATCATGCCTATTTTTAAATGTAAATATTTACCATTTAAAAATACCCTAATTTATTTTGAAAGGAATGTTTGTTTTGAAAAGAAATCGGGAATATATTGCTTTGCGAAATTCTATTTTAATAGGTTGGTTGCTTACAATTATCGTTATAAGTCTATCTCTCTATTTTTCATCTATCGTATATTTATTAATTGGATGTTTCATTTTATCGCTTAAATACGGATTAACGGGCACTGTAAAGAATGTGGAAAAGCGTTTGCCTACCTGGGCAAATTTTGGAGTTATTGAAAAACCAGTAAATCGAAGAGTGACAAGGCCGTTTCCGTTTAGGGGCGGGCTCCTTCTTTCATTAGCTTTAGGATTTGTAGAGATGGTGATAAAAGGCTTATGTATCTCATATTTTATTTTAGGATTAGAAACGTATATCTACCGTCTAATGCGCAAAAACGTAAGAGTGTGAAAAGGAGGATTTTACAATGAAAGTATTGATATTTGAATTAATTCTCATTGCAATTCTAATTCCATTGAATTTTGTTGTGAAAAAACATGTACCAAAATGGAAAGGGAAAGTCGGAAAAAAATTAGTGAAGCGTATATTGAGCAAATTGGATTCAGAAAAGTATTGCGTGTTACATGATGTTACGGTTCATACTGAGTATGGTGATACAACGCAAATTGACCATATTGTTATCGCGGAAACCGGTGTATTTGTTATAGAGACGAAAAACTACGAAGGATGGATCTATGGAAACGAAAAATCTGCAAGGTGGACACAGGGGATATTTAGAAAGAAATCTTCTTTTCAAAATCCATTTCGACAAAATTATAAACATATAAAAGCTATTGAATGGGTAATGGAACAACAGCTACCGTCCATCTCTATTGCAGTGTTCCATCCAAAATGCAGTCTAAAAAGAGTAAATGTTCAATCTAAAGATAAACATGTCCTGTATTATAACGATCTACAAAAATGTATTGAATCATATACTGAAACGCAACTAACAAATGATGAGGTCCAGCACATCTACCAAACAATATTACGAGCGAACATTATGGATAAGGATATTGAAAAGAAACAAGTGAAGTATTTACATAATAAGTTCGCTAAACAATAAGAAATGGAGAAAGGAATAATGATATATGTAATAGGGTTTATTGTAATCTCTGCAGTAGCTATTCGTCTTAACATGAAGTATTACAAACTAAAAGGAGACCCAAAAGATTTTGTGAAAAGATTAAATAGATAGTTGTAATTAATTAACTGAACAAATAAAAAAGGCTCACGTACATGGAGCTTTTTTTATTACTATTCAATTGTAGTCGTTTCGTTCAATACCTGGTCTTTGTGGTTTAGTAAAGTAGTCAACAATGATTCGCTATTAATTTTCTCGTTTCATATCTTCCATTTTCAGACTCAGGGCAACCTTCAGGAGCCTGAACTACAAAAATCTCTTCACGTAAACGAGCTAAAATGGATTTATGAGAATAACATTCTTTAATTCTTTTTGCTTCTTTAAATGACAGGGATCATCCACTTGCTCATTTCATTACGTCCTCCCCATCCTCTTATATTAACTTAAATATTACCATGATTTTGTGACTTTAATAAGAACACCTGATAAACTCTAGAAAAAAAGAATAAGGAGCATCATAGATAACTTGTTTTTGCCCATCTCCCTAAGAGTAATAAGAGAAAATAAACCGAAAAAATATGTCGAAACGTAAAATATCCTTTTTTTGATAAGGCGTCCACGGTTTGTCAAGCAAAAAAATACATTTACTAACAGGAGTATTCTTCTAGTACACTACTTGTATTTAATATTATAATTACCTATGTACTGAATATTATTAAAAGAAGTGTTTGTAATAAGGAAATATTCATCTGCGTAATTAGTTATTTTTGTTAAATATTTTTTAGTAGAGTGTTTTTAATCCATACAACGACTGTATAATTTTCTTAAGATTCACATTATTAATAATAAAAAAATATTTAAATATTCCATTTTTTCTAAAAGTGTATTATACTGTAAATTGCTGAGGGGCAAACTTTAGTATTTTCTGGTAACTATTCAATTTGTTAGGTTGTTATTAGTATTATGGTAACGAAAACCTTATATTTCCCCTTGAAGATAAAGCATTAGCAGCAATTACATCGAAATATCATAATAATAATTATTTTCTTAACAATGCCACGAAGTTATAATTCAGAAAATTCGAACCCTTAAGTAATATAAAGCGCTAAATAAAAATATTTAGACAAGAAAGGAAGATAAATAAATGGAACAGAAAAAAAGTTTAGATATTAAATTAACAGAGTCAGGAAAAATTAATTATGCTCATACGCCTGATAGCCCTGGATGTGCTGGAGGATGCGTTGGAACAACATCTTGTACAGGTGTAGATCCTACAAAACCTGGTGTATGGCAAAGATGTTCTGGTAAATAACCAAAAAATCCATAAGTTTTTTTGAAATTCAGGGGGAAATATTTTATTTAACAGGATAGTAAAAGAGATATCTCTTTTACTATCCAAATTGTATTTCTATGAAATTAGTTTAATAAGGAAATAGAAAGGGTAATGCTGGATGGAGAATGAACTACTTAATTATAAACCTATAATAGATGGTTATTCCTTTGTAAAAGAAAGTGATGGGGAGTTAATTTTTTTTAATAGAGATACATATATAACTTGTAATGGTGATTCCGTTGAAGACATACTTGCATTAATTCCATTATTTACAGGAAATTCAAGTACAGAACAATTAGCGGAAAAAGTAGAATTACCTGTAGAATATGTTTGCGACATAATCCAATTATTGGATAATAAAAACATTATAAAAAATTACGATATGAACGAAAAATGTATATTTACAAGTAAAGAATTGCAACGACATGAAAGATTTATCTCAAATTTAACAGGTTCTTTATCTAGCTCTTTTAGAGACATTGAAACTATGTATTCCCAAAAGATAGTTTTGATGGGAAATGAAGAATTACAGGGAAATTTAAAGAGAGCCTTTGGTACTAAATTTTCATTTCTAGAAATGAATCAAATTCAAAATGCGAACCTCATAATAGCAGTTGATTTCTTTGAAAATGAAAGTCTATATAACGAGGCTAATGAATTAGCGAAGAGTTTTAATATTCCTTTTTTAAGAGCTCTGTTGCAAGAGGAGCAATTTAATATTGGGCCAATATTTATTCCTAATGAAACTAGTTGTTATAATTGTTTTATAAGTAGGAAGATTACCAATTGCGAGAATTCCTATTTGAGCTATAAGTTCTTGAAGAAATATAATAGTGAATGGAATGAGGAACATATTAGTGTTATGCCTGGGACAATAGAGATGTTTAGTTTTCATATATTAAGCTTTGTTATGAAATATTTCTCTAATTGTTTGACTTCTGAAATAATTGGGAAAGAATTTACTTACAATATACTTACTTTAAGTTCAAATTTGAATCCTGTATTAAAGGTTCCAGGGTGTTCTAAATGTACGGGTGCAAAAAAGAATCTCAAGAAAGATTTTGTATTGAACAGTTAGGAGTAGAAAAATATGGGGATACAAAATGCTTTAGAATATATCATAAATAAGAATACCGGAATTATACATCATGTAAAGAATGAGATAGAGTTCAAACTTCCTTTCCCAATGCATATGTATTTTACATTTAGAAATGAATTGGTTGATGTTAATGAGGGTGTTAAAATTCGTGGGAATTACAGTGGTTTAGGATATAGTTATGATTCGTCTGATTCAGCATTAATATCCGCTGTCGGAGAGACTCTTGAGCGTTATTGTTCATGTTATCTTGACAGGGAAACTCTCATAAAGAGTTCATTCAACTCTTTAGTAAAAAAAAACATACCTGTTTTAGATCCATTATCAATTACACAGCCTTTAAATGAGCCATATGAGGGAACAAATCTTACCAATAAAGACATTGATAGAGATACCGTATTTAATTGGGTTCAAGCAAATGATGAAATTCATAAAAGAAACATAGCAGTTCCTGCCAACACAATATATTTTGATGTTGATGAAGAGGTATTGTTACCACATATAAGGGATTCAATTTCTACTGGCTTAGCTACAGGTTCTACAAGGTTACAAGCGGTTGAAAATGCAGCACTGGAATGTATAGAAAGGGATGCGATTGTGATTACATGGTTGAATCAACTATCGGTTCCATTAATAGATCAACAGACGATTCCAGATGAAAGTGTGCAATATTATTTAAAAATTGCAAATGAAAAAGGTTTCGAAGTTTTCTTTTTTGATATAACAACGGATATAAAAATCCCTACATATCTCGTCTTGGTGAGAAATCTTTATAATAATTATCCCTATATACAAGTAGGTGCAAAAGCACATTATGACCCTCTTACAGCACTGAAAGGCGCTTTAATGGAAACGTTGGCAAGTTTAAATTTACTAGCCAATCCCAATCAGGACATAGCAGAGATTGTAGATATTAAAAATACAAAAAATATAAAAAGTATCAAGGACCATATGCTCTATTACGCATCAGGGAATGATAAAGATGCTTTTGATTTCCTAATTTCTAGTTCTACCAAACCATTTAATAATCATTCTGAAATCAATGATTTTGAAGAACTAAAGGATGAGCTTAAGGATATGGGTTTAAACCTTTATTCATATGATTTAACTACAGAAGATATAAGTTCCTTAGGTTTACATGTGTATAGAGTATTAATGCCAGAATTAGCTTTTTTAGAAATAACTATCCCTATGTTACGTTGTAATAGATTAGTAGATGCCCCGAAAAATATGGGATATACTCCAGCAAAAGCTTTTAATAAAAATCCACACCCATTTCCGTAAAGAACTTATAAAAAGAGGAGTTAAGAGGTATGAATAAATTTGAAGATCATACAGAGAAATATATCTTATCCAGAACCTATGATTGTAATACTAGAATATTTCCAAAGCTATTGCCGAGGCTTTCAAGACACTCAACACCATCTAACTACTTTACAAAAATAACAAAGAAACATTACTGTATTAAAAGCATCCCTCTTAGGCCTGATAAAAATCTGCTTAGACAAGAATTTTATCAAGTCTTGAATGATAGAAAATCTGTAGAAGAATTAGAAATCCGAACTAGGATTAGATTTGAAACGCTTTCGAATTTACTTCATTTTTCATATGGGTATATTAATAAGCCGCATAGTGCGGCTCCATCTGCTGGAGGAAAGTATCCTATAAATATTTATATAGCGGTTTTCAATGTCGAAAATTTAGAACAGGGTATATATTATTATGACAGGGAACAAGACGTGCTAGATATGATAAGAAGAGGAGACTTTAGAGAAAGCATTAATAATTTATACGTGGATAATACCCATATTCATTCATCGTCTTTTATTATGTTCCATGCTGCCAATCTTGATCAAACAAGTAGTAAATACGCAGATAGAGGATATAAGTTAATACATTTAGATATGGGACACCTTTCCCAAAATTTATATTTATTAAGCAGTGCACAACAATTAGGAATTAGAGCAATTTTTGGTTTATATGAAAATAAAGTAAATGATTTTTTAGAACTTGATGGTGAAAATGAATTTGTACTGCTTTCACACGTCTTTGGAGGCATAAAACTATCTACTCCAATTACTATGGATACAAAATTTAGTGATATATATTATGAAAACGAGGAAACAAAAAGTGAAGGATAAAACATTGTTGAAATTCCTTATAAATTTATATAAAACCCAAAAATATAAGCTAATTGTTTTGTTTATATTTTCTGGGTTTCTAGCTGGCTATGAAATAGTTTTTCCTCTTCTCTTAAAGTATATCATTGATAATGTTACAATTAATAATTTGTATGAATTTTCAATAACATATGGATGGATGTTTGTTTCTTTCATAATTTTTCAATTAACAATAAAATATTATACTTTAATTTTAGATAGTCAAATTGTAATTCAAAGTAATTTGGTATTAAGAAAAGGTATAAACGAAACATTAAAAAAAGCCAATTATTATAGATTTATTAATCTTGAAAATAAAAATCTGACTCAGATTATTACATATGATGTTCCACAGTGCCAAGGGATTCTTAATTCCATCATATTTGATTTAATCATTCAATCTTTAGTTTTTATAGGAACTTTCTGTATTTTAATGACTCTTAATTTTAAATTAACTTTAATTATATTGGTAATTTTACCAATATATTATGGTGCTTTTTATATATTTAATAGCAAACTGAATGTGATTAATATGCAAATGGTTGATCACCGAGATTATTTATCAAACGTAATAGAGAAAATTCAGAGAAATTTGAAAAGTTATAAAATATATGCAAAAAAAAATGGTTTTGATACACAATATAACGACAGAATTGAAAAGATTTCTCAGACACAATTTAAAAATATAAAATTGGTTACAGTTATGAATATCACAATGACTACACTTTTTTGTTTATTAATTGGTACTGTTGCGATTATTGGATTTTTAGAGGTGAAGAATAACACATTAAGTATTGGTGCTTTGACTGCTTTTTTAATTTATACCATGAATTTTTTTTCGCCAATTCAAAAAATCATGTCATTGTTTATTAATTTTAAAATTAGTGTAATCTCTATAAAAAGAGTACATGACTTACTATGTTTGGACATAGAAAAAAACATACATGTACAAATGAAAGACATTAACAACGGAAACCTATCATTTCAAAATGTACAAATAAAGATAGGTGATGAAAATATTGTTAATAATATCAATGGAGAAATTATACGAGGTAAAATCAACTATTTAATGGGCAGAAACGCATCAGGAAAAACAACACTAATTCTATCTTTAATTCAATTTATTCAATCTAAAGGGGTTTACTTAGATAATTACGAGATAACAAAATATGACATCGAAGTATTAAGGAATAATATTACTGTCGCATTTCAAGAACCTGAATTTGTCACAGACACTGTAATCGACCAACTAAAACTAATAGAAGAATATAATCACAACAAACTTATAAAACCTGAGAAAAAAATAATGATTGATAAATATGTGGAATTTCTTTCCCGTCTTTTAGAACCCCAAAAACCTATTTCAGAGTTATCAGGTGGGAAGAAGCAATTATTATCTATTATTAGTAGTTTGAAGAACTATCCTGAAATACTCATTTTAGACGAAGCTTTTTCCAATTTAGATTCTGAAATTAGACACGAAATAAAAATTATATTGAATAGCTTGAAAGAGCATATCACAATTATTATTGTGGATCATTTTGCAAATCCATCATTACAGGATAACGTCATTAGCCTAGAACAAGAAAATTTTGTACAGGGGGAGTTTAAATGAAAAAGCACATAATTCCTGATTTTCCTTCTTTAGTTGGAAAACATTGTTCTTCCACTGCAATTCGAGAGACCACGATGTATTATAAGAATCCCTTAAGTGAAGCTATGACATTTGGGATTGGTAGCGGTTTGTTTTTTAGTTATTTCAGTTTCGCAAACAACTATCCAAGATTATTAATTACTCGAACACCTTATTTTGAAAATAATTTTTTTAATTCAATTAACCATAGGTTTAAGTGGTATAGTGGTGACGTTTTAGATGTAGATAAAATAATTTACTTTCTAGAAAACGATATACCTGTATTGGTAATTTCGGAAACTGGATATCTAGATTTTTATGGGACTGCAGGTGGAAGAAATGTTGCTGGGCACACGTTTACAATAGTTGGATTTGATACAGAGAAAAAGATTTTTCTTGTATCCGATTATATATCTAATGAATATTTCCCATTAAGCCTAATGGACCTAAAAAAAACTGCTGGACAAGCAAAAGTACCTTATGATAGAAAAAACGTTTGGGCCCCTGTGCATCCTTTTATTATCGAAGATATTCGTGAAGCAATTGTAAAAGGTATACGGAAAAATGCTGAAGATATGCTCCAAGACAAAAATGATAACTATGGTATTTTAAACATCAAAAAATTAGCAGCTGAAATTCCTTATTGGACTGAATTGCCCGAATGGGAGGAATGTTGCGTCCATACTTACTTAATGATTGAAAAAATAGGGAGTGGAGGAAGCGGCTTTAGGAAATTATATTCCGAATTTTTAATAGAAGCATCTGCTTACTTACCCGAAATCGAACAATATTCTTGCATTACAAAAATAGAAGAAATACATAAACTATATAGGTTATTGGGAAGGAAATTCTTTTCTGCTGGACGAAATAAAGATAAAAAAGTTCTAATCGAAGTCCAACAATGCTTAGAAGATATATATATATTAGAAAAGGAATTTTGGGAGATCTTATCCTATATAACTAATACATATAGCGTTGTATCTTTAAATCAATAAATTTTTGGATAAGCTAGTTAATAGATTATTGAATTTAATCTTTTGATAGAGTTAAAAAATCAACTTTATATTCTAATTTAGAAATTACTAGGTGGTGTCGGTAGTGTTTGAGTATCTTTTAGTTAAAGCTTTATTTACTATTTTCTTAATTAGCCTAATCGTGTTAATCAGTGTAATATGGACTAAAATAGAAAAAATTATGGACGAGACTGTATTTAAAAACGTTTCTGAAAAAACCAAATATGTAGTAACTATGATAATTGTTATGGTGGGAGAATTTGTTCTCATAGTCATTACTTCATTAAATTGGAAAGCTTCAATTATTGACACACTCTTTTTTGGTAGTATTATTTTGTTCTGCTGTATATGGCTAATACCTTATTTTGTTAATCAACAACAAAACGTCGCTAAAGTTATGGATAAGCATTTTAGTGGAGGGGTAGATTTAGGTGAAATTCAAGTTCATCGTGCGAAACTTTCTGCATTTAATTTAGGAAGTATTGTATTTTCTATAGTGGGAATTATTATACCTATTTGTTACTATTTTAAATACTTTTTATAACGGTTTATTGGTTCTGTTGTAAAGTTAAAAACCATAAACAGGTTGGTAAATAAAAAATAACATTTCGAAATTAGCTAGTAATTATTCAAGTTCATTGTATGTTGAAAAGGCGGAGCCTCTTTGAAGACTTCGCCTCTATTTATATAGAGCATGAATGGTATCGATTTCTTTATTGTTTGCACAAAACAATTGATATTCAGGTATCCCATTGCTTCTAATTGTATTTAAATAGAGGTAATGCTATGATATAAGTAATCCAATACTAAAAAATCATATTGCAAAAGGACACACCTACGCATAACCATAGCGTAGGTGTGTCCTTTTTTTGTTTAAGGAGGAAAAATGTATGGGAAAAACGTTATTTATTGCAGAAAAACCAAAAGTGGCCAATGAAATAATGAAATCACCACGATTCCGTCACTCACAAAAGTACATTGGTAGCAAACCTTATTATGGTTATTATGAAAATGAACATTATATTGTAAGTTGGTGCCGTGGGCATCTGCTGGAACTAAAAAATCCGGAAGAGATGGATCCAATGTATAAGGTGTTTAAATTAGAACATTTACCATTAATTTATCAGCCAGCTTATAAAGTGAAACAAGAAAATGCTGAACAATTGCAAATCCTTGTTAAATTGTTGCAACGTCCTGATGTTGACCATGCGGTGAACATATGTGACGCGGACCGCGAGGGAGAGTTAATCTATAGGGAAGTATATGAATTTGCAGGAGTGAATAAAAAGCAATCTCGTGTATATAAATCCTCTTTTGAAGCGGCAGAATTAGAGATAGCTCTCAATCGATTAGAAAGTGCGTCTAAATACGATGGACTCGCGTATTCTGCTAAAGCAAGGCAGTATCTGGATTATCTATTAGGGATGAATATAACCAGAGGATGTACCACAAAATTAGCACAAAATAAGTTCTTATTGTCATCCGGCCGTGTACAAATGTGTTTATTAAATGAGATACGCCAACGCGAATTAGCAATTGGAAACTATAGAGAACAATCTTATTATCATCTGCAGCTAATAACAGATTTAGGACCTACACCGGTTATGAAAACAGAAGACCAAGTGTTAAACCCATCCCCATTAAGAAGTTTGGGAGAAAATCTGAAAGGGCAATATCTTGTAGTAGAAGAATTTAAAGAGGGAACCAGGAAGAAGAATCCTAAATTGCTATATAACTTAACAGACCTGTATAAAGATGCCCATGCGCAATTACAAATTAATGCTGAAACTTCCAGAAAACACATTCAGACCTTGTATGAGGAAGGTTTCATAACCTACCCACGCTCATCTTCTCGGCATTTACCTACAGAACAAGTGGATCGTGTAAAAGGTGTTATGCAGGCACTAGCTAAGAGTCAGTATTCTTTACTGGTACAATCCGTCGATATTGAAGCAATTGATGTGAAACATAAAACATTCAATGATGAGCTTGTATCAAGCCATTTTGCTATTATACCAACGACTAAACAATATCAAGAGGAAGGTCGTCCAGAGATTGAAAATCAACTATATAACCTCGTAGTAAAACGTTTTGTGGGTAATTTCATGCGTCCTGCAGTATACCTGGTAAGAGAAGCGTCGTTTATTGACACAATGGGAAATATCTATCAAACAAAAGAAAGTGTACTTCGTGAAAAAGGATTTCTAGAGGTGTTTCAAGAGGAAGTAGAGGAAGAAAGTGTGGAAACATTTAAAATTCCTATACTGCAGAAAGGACAGGAACTTCAAATCTCTAATTTTGAATTACTGGAATCCAAAACAAAGAAACCAGCTCTACACACAGAAAGCTCAATTCTGACTTTCATGGAAACAGCAGGTCGAAAAATAGACGATGACCATTTAAAAGAATTAATGAAAGGGAAGAGAATTGGAACCGTTGCAACCGAAGCAACCTTTATTCCAGCTCTACATGAGAAGAACTATATAGCCATTGAAAAAGGAAAAATTACTACGACTCCAATTGGCCGCGCCTTTATTGAGCAATTTCCTGTTCAGCAAATTAAAGATCCACTATACACTGCTGAAATGGAAGGGATGATACATCGTATTGAAAAGAATGAAATGAGTTATGAGGATTTCATTGCACAAACAAATACGTTTGTAGAAAAAATAACACAAGAGATTATAAGAATTCCTGACAAGGTTTCGTACAATCTAATAGAAACCTGGAAGCAACAAATAGAAGTATGCCAATGCCCTTGCGGAAATGGAATAATTTTAGATAGAGGGAAATTTTTTGGGTGCAGCAATCACCCGAACTGTAACATGGGATTACCCAAAAGAGTAAAGGAAAAAACGATTCCTGCAGCACAAGTTAAAAAACTGTTTGAAGAGAATAAAACGGACATTATAAAAGGATTTAAATCTAATGGTAAAGAGTTTTCTGCTTATCTAGCATTCGTTAACGGTGAAGTCAGCTTTAATTTGCCTTCAGTTGAAGAATTATCGCTAGGTCAGTGTCCAAAGTGTCAAAAAGGGCAAATCCTAAACCGTAAAACGTTTTTTGGGTGCTCAGAATATCAAAACGGATGCGATTTTATGTTGCCGGCTAAAATTAAAAGCAAGAAATTATCCGATAGTCATATTAAAAAACTAGTGAATAATCATGTGACAGACTTCATCAATGGTTTTAGTGGGGAAAAAGGAGAATTCACAGCTGCGATTCGATTAAAAGCGGATCTTAGTATTTGTTTTGAATTTCCAACTGCAGATGATCGTACGGTAGGTAAATGTCCATTATGCCAGAGTAGAGTCATAATAGGGAAAACAAACTATCTATGCGAGCAATACAAGAAGGGCTGTGATTTTATTGTTTCAGGAATGATACTTGAAAAAAGAATTACAGCTAGTCAAATCAAGAAATTATTAGAAAAGAATATGACGGATACAATAAAAGGATTTATATCGAAAAAAAAAGGGAAATCATTCGATGCAAAATTAACATATGACTTTACACAGAAGAGAGTCATGTTTATATATGAGAAGAAATAATATCGCAAAATCCTAAATTTCATATATAAAATTAATAAGAACTATGATATGATGGAAGTAACAAAATACTTCTAAAACTATCTTGCAAAAGGACACACCTACGCATACATATGCCATAGGTGTGTCCTTTTTTATTTGTTTTGAGATTTCAAGGCTCAAAAGGGGGATATATATTGTGTACCACTAGTATAGCATCTACTAAAGTTTCTTTTGAAAAATTGAAAAGTCAGGAAGAGAACGAAAAAAACATAGTGTCAATATGTCCGAATTGTAAGAAACGCTCATTTAGAGCACTTTATAATGATTATCCAAAATGGATACAGTCTTGCCTATGTTGTAATTATCGGGAAGTAAATACAATGGATAGTCCGTTTGTTTATTAGAGGCAGCTATTTACGTATTTTAATTAGGAGGAAGAAATTTCGATATGAAAATATGGATTAAGGCTATTTGTATAACATCATTCGTATTTCAAATGGCAGCATGTAGCAATTCGACGCAAATAAAAAATGATTCAAGACCTGCCCAATCAGTAAAAAACGGGATACAACAGCACGTGGAAGGGAAAGGTATTGTTGATATTCCAGAAGCTTATAAGGGAAAAATAAAAGGCTTAGAGACTGTTAAAGGGAAGGTATTACATATAAAGGACGGAGATACGATAGACGTGAACGTGAAGGGGCAGAAACAGACGGTAAGGTTACTGTTATTGGATACCCCTGAGTCTGTATCTCAAAAAATCCCACCACAAAAGATGGGGAAAGAAGCCTCTTCCTTTTTAAAGAAACAGCTAGAAGGGAAAAGTGTAACTTTGGTTTATGATCGGGGACCAAAAGAAGACAAATACGGTAGGAAATTGGCTTATGTATTTTGTAACGGAATACACATCAACGAATTAATGGTCAAGTCGGGTTATGGGATTATAGCCTATATTTCTAGACCTAATACTACATTTCTACCTGAAATGCTAGAAGCAGAAAAAGAAGCAAAAGAATTAAAGGCTGGCGTGTGGAGCGTTAAAGGATTTGTAGATGAAAAGAACCGGCATTATAACCGTAATGATGCAGCTTAATATCAGTACTTATTTAAAAAGGAGGTTTCATCAATGAATGGTAACAAAAGAAATATGATCTTATCCTTTATTATTTCAAATTTATTTATTTTCACTAGTCTAATGCCGTTTAGTAGTAATGAATATGTCTATGTTATCTCAAAAATAGGTGCTGTAGCCGGCGTAATAAATATTGTGATGATGAGCATTTTCTTGTATTTTCAAAGCAAAAAAACGGGACATTTATTAAATTAGTAATGTAAGATTTAATAGTTTTCCTTACCCTTTTCTTTTCAATAAGGGTAAGGAAAACCGAAAAAGGAGCGCGAGAGGTGAGTCAAGTACCTGGGTTTTTGAAGTTTGTTTTAGCGAAAGAAAGACGGTATGTATATTTAGCTGTAGCAGAAAAGAAAAATAAAAGAGTACTTACACATATTGTATATAGATTTGGTCCGCTAGAAAAAGCATTAGAAGCCATGTATGAAATGCGTGATGATTTTGAGAATCTTTTCCCTTTAGAATTGAAAGAGAGGGGTTATGACTGGGAAGACATCAACGATTGGATTCTGTCTATTGAGACGGGGTATTCAAAACACGGAAACAAACTAGTCATATATTAATAAACATGTTGCACCCAAATTTGACAGGTGAGGCGAATATAAGATGACGATAATTCGAAAGTATCACATTGCAATTGGTTGGATGATAGCTACTAGTGCAACGCTTATAAGTCTATTTTTTAGTGAATGGATGAAGCTGCCTCCATGTGATTTGTGCTGGTATCAAAGAATGGCTATGTATCCATTAGTTTTGATATTGGGTATAGGAATGTATAGAAAAGATCCATACGTAAGTACATATGCTTTTCCTTTTGCATGTATTGGCTTAATAATAGCCGTTTATCAAATTACGATTCAAGCTTTTCCTGCAAGTGAAATGAAATTATGTTCAGTAGGAGTATCTTGTACAGAAGATTACTTAAATTTATTCGGTTTCATTTCGATACCTATGTTATCTTTTGTTGGTTTTTTAGCCATCATAATACTTCTATATATTAAATCTGATAGAGAGACAAAATAACAAACAACATAGTTGTTATGAAAAATATATTCAAATATACATAACATATTTAAAAATAGATAATTAAAATAAAAAATTATAAAAGGAGAAATTAAATTGACAACTATTCAAGCAAGTAATGAAATGTACAAAATCCCAGAGGCGGATGTAGAATTATTAAAGATTATGGCCCATCCAGTTAGGTTACAAATTGTGAAGGAATTAGGACAACGTAAAATTTGTAATGTAACACAACTGACAGAGCTATTAGATGTACCTCAATCAACTGTATCTCAGCATTTATCTAAGATGCGTGGCAAGATTCTCCGTTCTGAAAGAAGAGGATTAGAGATGTACTATCATATTGCGAATTCCAAAGCATGTCAGATTGTTAGTGTGCTAGGTTTATAAATACCTCAAATTAAATAGCGGATTATGAAATCACAAATAAAATAAGGACAGCTATGCCAAGCTGCCCTTATTTTATTTGTGATTTTGCATATATTTGTGCGCATTTAGTATAGCAAAAATTTTTCTTTCCTATCAAACTTCAATCTTATTTTTCTCAATATGTTTTGTTTACTTTTATATTATAATAAACTTAATTCTTTTTATTTATCTATATTTCCTGGGGTGAATCCTTTTACCAAGGATTCCTTTTTTATTTTCACCACTTCATAAATTAACAAAATTCAATTACAAGCAGATAATTATTTATAAAGAAACTGTTGAAATAGCCTGTTTATAAAGGAATTGGTGCTTTCCGTTACTGGAGACTAGTACTGAAAATTTATCAACAGCAATAATGGTTCCAGGTACTCTTACTCCGTTTATTAAAAATATCGTTACTACTCTTTGTTCCTCTATTAATTTTTTATAAAAACCTTCTTGTGTATGCATTAACAGTTACTTCCTCTCTTAAAATTTTTAGATTGCTTTTATGACTGCAAAAAGAACGAGTTAATTACAATGTTTTATAATATACAAATATTTTTTAAAAGTTATATTTTGCGATTTTTATAATTAGGATCCCTATATAAAAATAAAAGTCCTCACTAATATGAAGTGAAGACCTTTCTTTATTTATCATCCGCCAGTATGACCGTGAGCGTATTGTTCAATTTTATCTTCGCTAAGCGCCTTTTGTGTATCCGTTACATGGCTAGAATTAAATATAAATGTGAATGCAGCTGTAATACCAATTAAGCTGAAAATTACTTTTCTCATTTTAAAGCCTCCTTCTCAAAGTTTTTTTCTTCGGCTTGATGGCTAAGGTAAAAATAGTCACTTGCTTTTGAACTGTTATTCTCTTGATGGAATAAAACTGCTAATTTTTTAGCGTATTCTTGTACGTACTCATGTAGGTTTTCTCTCTCAAAATAAGAGATTCCTGTTTTAATTGTCTTTTCTAATTCGTCAGCAGTTACTTTTTGATTTAATTTTTCTAAAATTAAAAAGTGATGTTCGTACTCTTCATTTTTAAGGTCTCTACAAATTTCTAATCCTTTATCTATAAGGTTAGAAGTTTCCTCTGAATCTCCTATTTTCATATGCTCTCTAGCCTTAATAAAGATTGCTTTATAATCTTTAGGGAGTTCTTGTATTACTTCAGATAAGTAGCGTATTGCTAGTTCAGATAAATTTTGCCCAGCATACATTAATCCTAAGTTGTGACGAACAAACGTAATAAATTTTTCTTCACCTGATTTTTTAAATGTATTAATAGCTGTAATAAAGTGTTCTTCAGCTTCTTCAAATTGTTTTAAGTGCGTACAAGCCAAACCAATTAAATTATCACATAACGCAATAGTAGTCTCATATCCTGCATGCTTTTTAAAAATCTCTTTTGCCTTAGTAGCTTCTTTGATAGCCGCCAATGGTTTGTAGATATGATAATGGAAAGTGGATAGTTTGAAATAAAATTCAGCATGTTCAACTTCATCTGGAATATGGTTTAATAGTTCCTCAGCTTTGTTGTAATGTTCTTTCGCACTTGTAAAGTTACCTGTAATATTTGAATGAATAGCTTTAAAGAAATGGTAGTAGTACGATAAAAACTGATCTGCAGGCACCTCTAATGATTCAACCTTATCAAAACTGTCTTTTCCAATGCTTAAACTATCAATCATATATTGATGACGAAAATCTAAAAGAGAATAGTATAGAAGTAGATTTTGGTCTTCTTCAATATTGTGTATTTTTTGATCAATTTCAAGTTTTAATTTATGCGCCTTTCCAATATGTCTGGCACGAATCTCTATATACCAGTCATTTAACATTTTTGTGATTTGCTCATTACCCTTTATCGAAGCAATCATTATATATTCCCCCATCCTATAGAAGTATGCTAATGTTATATATTACCATTGTAACAAAATCTCCTTTGTATTTAACTATTTTATATTTATTTTTCAATAAAATTCAGAAAAATAAATTAATTAATTTGTAATTTCTTTATGAGGTTCCGTCACATCATTATCAGTTTAAGAGAAAAGAGGAAATAAATGCTGCTCTTTTTTACTTTATAAATAAAGGTATAATAGTAGAAAAAGTAATTTAAATGAAGAATAGGGAGAAAGAATCCATATGAACAATAATTTTCCGGATTACACAAAAATTTTTGAAGCAACTCAAAGAAGATTAAAAAGCATAAAAAAAATCTCTTCACGGAATAAAGAAATAGGTGAAGTAGATAAATTAATGTTTTATCTTGTTGGAAATATCAATATAAGAATAAATACTATTTTTCATCTATTAAAAAATAATATTACTGATGGAGTTTTACCTTTGCAGAGGACATTGTTTGAATTACAAATATCATTTGATGCTCTTACTAGTGCTAAAGATGAAGATAAAAAGATATATGTTAAGTTTTTTAATAAGAAGAACAACTTTGAAACTACTAATAAGTTGAATAGATTCTTCCAAAATAGCAATTCAGAAATAAAAAATATTGCTACTTCTGAAGAAATTGAGTTACTGTCCCAACTTAAAAATACTGCGATAGAAGAAATTAAATCAGAACAATCAAAAGGAAAGATTTCAGTATTTAAACAGTGGTATGAGATAGCGAGCGGAAAAAGTTTGACAGATTTATGTGTTGAATTTCAAGAGATAGCTTATTACCAATGTTATGATGAACCTTCAAATTGGGTTCATCCGCAAAGAATAATTGAAAATATGGATATTGAAACATTTAGCCAGGAGATGCCTTATCCCTTTTATCGTTTAATGATAAGTAATATGTATTGGAGTATCGATAAACTTTCAAACAACATAGCATATTTAGCAGAGTATTATAACATTGTAGAAAGCAATCCGTTATATGAATATGGAGAGAAACTTGTTGAATTAGGTAAGCAATTAAAGCTTTTAGTAGAAGAAGGAGACTAAAAAAACTTCTTGCTGTTTAGAATTACGGTCTTAGATTTCCGTTATTGTGATAGTTGTGGATATGGTGGCTGGGGCACGAATACGGACACATTATGTATCTAAGAATAGTTCCATGCAGATTACTGGAAATGAATGTGTAGATGTATACATAATAGGAGAGGTACATCAGAGGGATGATTATAAACTGTTTGCTGTAAAAGGAGATAAAAGAGAAGTTTTTGCAATTTTGAGATTGTAGTAATGAAAAGGGGATTATTCATGTCAAACAAAAAAGAACAACATATTTATGAACCATTCCAAAATATGAAATTTGATAATAAGCATTGTTTTTTATGTGGGGTAGAATTAAACGATATTAACAGTAGTCTGGAACATGTTTTTCCTAAATGGCTACAGAAAAAATATGACCTATGGAATCAACCACTTACCTTGCAAAATAACACGACAATGCAATATAGACAGTTAACAATTCCATGTTGTAAAACGTGTAATGGTGTTCATCTTTCAGTAGTAGAGGGTAAAATTAAGAATGCTGTGAACTTAGGATATGATGAATTTGTTAAGTTAGATGAAAAAACTATTTTTCAATGGATTGGTAAAATTTATTATGGAATTTTGTTTAAAGAACTAAATCTAATGGATTTTACAATTAAACCAATTGAAAATAAAATAATGACGAAAAGTCGTTTAGAAGCTTATAAAATGCTTCATGAGTGTCTACAGTCCATACATTTACCAATTCAGTTTCATGGTTTCCAACCATGGTCTATCTTTGTTGTAAAATTACATCCAAGTATTATAGGTCATGACTTTAATTTCATTGATTCTATATTTTTATCAGTTTCTATTCAATTGGGGAATATAGGTATAATTGCAAACTTAGGGGATAACGGTTCAATTAAAAATCGAATGAAAGAAAAGATTAATCAATATGTCGGAATCCCCCTATCTGAGGCGCAATTTATAGAGTTAGTTTCTGAAATGACTTATCATTCCTTTTTGTTAGAAAAAACACCTGCACGTTTCCTTATAGGCTCAAGGGAACCAGGTGAAGCATATGATATAGTTGGAGTATCCAATTCAGGACGGTTCAAACAATTTAAAGAAAAGGAATTTTCGTATTTATTTAAAACATATTTAGAGCGTACGTTTGGAAAAGCTCCAAATAACATATATGATCCAGAAACTAATATTCGTTATACCTTGTTACAAAATATAGATGGTAATATAAATGTGCTAAATGCAGATGGCAGTGTAAATAATGAATATTATCTAAAAAAATATGGATTTCTTCCAAATTATATGATATTCAATTAAGCAAAAACTCAATTTCTGTATAGAAAGGACTAATGATGTAAAAGTGCCACTAGCCTTTTTACATATATCTCGGAGGTCTCCTTTTAGACTACAGAAAAAAGTATTGAACTGTAAAAACTGGTTATTGAAGTTTGATGAATTTTATCTCGAATACTTAGTAGATTCTATAGGTGTTGGGTTTTTCTTATTCAAAATCAATTATAGTTCATAAACAATCGTGCGCTTTAAAGTAAGAATAGTTCTAAAGTCATCAATCTTTTTTATAAAAACTAAATCCACTCATTTTGCCCAATCTATTTTCTAAACGAGTGGATTGCTTCAATAATTAAATAAAATTTATTAGTTTTAATATAATAATTATATATTTATTTAAAGTATAGTAATAATATTTTTTTGAAAGGGTGTATATTGAATGCAGTATTCTTATATCGAGTATTTTGATGGCTGGGAGAAGATATTTCTTAGTGGTAACTTAGTCGAGTTTCAAAGGAAAAGATATATTGAGCTAGATTCTATGGTTATAGATAATGATAAGGAAGCTAAGTATATAAGAGGTAGAAAATCTTTATACCAGGCAAAATGTCCGATATGCCATGACAATTTGTCGTTTAATAAAGGATCTAAAATAGTTAATAAAAATCCGTATTTTTTTCATCTAGATAAAGAACAATGTTTTTCATTTGAATCATTGGCACACGCTAGAACTAAGAAATATTTATATGAATTATTTAGTAAGGCTGGTTACATCGTAAAAGAAGAGAAACGACATAAAGACATTTCACGTGCCGACGTAGCGGTACTGCAAACAATTGATGGAAAAGAAGAGCTGAAGCTGGCAATCGAGGTACAGGCGTCAAATATTCGGATTAGTAATATTGCTAAGAGAACAAATATATATTTTGAAGAAAATGTACCAACTGCATGGGTGTTAATACTAGATAGTTTCTTTCCACCTAAGGAAACAGAAGTAAATGGAGAAAAGGTCTACACGGATAGTTATAGTGGTACAAGAATAAGTAGTTTTAATCCAGAAACAAATTCTTATGAATATGCATATATTTCTCCATTAAAAGAGGAATATTTCTTTATAACAGGGGAAAATAATAAAGCATTTAACTATTTGATGGATGTATACCATGTTATTGTAACTGTTGATCATAATGGACATGTATTTTTAATTCGAAGAACTCCTGAAAGTTCTAAGTTAAGGGTAGATGCATTGTTAGAGAACCGAGAACATTCAACACAAGATGATATATTTCTGGTTAACCGAATAGCAGAGCCTGAAATTGTATCAGTATTATTAGAAACGGAATTATTGCGAGCACCACATAGTGAAAATGATACGAGGCTGAAAAAGAATACTCAATTAAATGAAGAATTTAAAGGTCAAATTCATAGAAGTGATTCTGATCCTACGAATTTAGTAGATGCTGCTATTGAGTTTGATAAAGCCCGACAGATAGAGGAAGCATTAAATAGTATAGAATTAGCGAGAAAAGCAAGAGAAGAAATAAAAATAGCTTATACTAACAAATTACTAGAGATAGAACAAGAAAAAGCTGAGGAGCGCAGAAGGCAAGAGGAAACATTGGCTGAACAAATGGCAAAGGATTATATGAGCGACTTATATAATCAATATAAAAAGGAATTTAGTATTCTAATAGAACGCTTGGAGACAGAAAAGGTTCAATTTCATTTATCTTCAATTGGTAACTGGTATTCTTGGTTGAATTATTTAAAAGAAGAGTGCCATAAGTGGTATATAGTAGTAAAAACTTTATTTAAAGGATTTCCATCAAGTTTCTTAAGTGACAAGAATGATTATGAAATGTATTTTAATGAGGAACAAAATAGATACAAAAAATGGATTGAGGGTAGAAATTTAATTGAATTTGTAGAAGAATTACAGCAACATTATGAGCAGGTAACCAATAATACTTCAGAAAAAATGTTTTATAAAGGGCTTTTGGATAAGTATGGACAAAAGTTAGATAAAGTGCAAAAAAAAGAAAAAATACAAAGGGAGCAAGAAGAGCTACGTATCCGTCAAGAAAAAATAAAGAAAGAGGAAGAAGAACGAAAACGCATTCAATTACAGAAAGAGCAATTATATAGAAAACAAGAGCTTTTAAACAAAGATTATGATGAGATACCATTTTTAACAAAAAATGAAATCGATAATTTTAGAGATAGGTTTTGGGAGGAATACGTATGTATACCAAAAAAAGAACGTACTGCCTACGAAAGAAAATACTTTCCTACATTCACTTCTGGATTACCAAAATGGTTTGTTTCAAGAAAGCTTAGACATGAAGAAAAAGAAATTGAAGCTGTAAATAAGCAAAAAAGCAAAAAAAAGGAGCATAAAGAAAACTTAAAAGATAACGATGATGGTTTTATTCAACTTAAGTTATTATAAAAAGAATTAATGTAATTGAACGAGAACTTATATATATAAATTTTATTAATATATATATATTAATTTAATGTTAAATTTATTTGGAGGATACTTATGAGATTAAATAAAAGTGAAAGATCATTGCCTGTATTATTAGCTTATGAAAGAGATGAAAGTGGGAATCTTGCAGTTTGGTGCCCCTATTGTGCAACATGGCATCTTCATGGACAAGGAGACGGGCATCGTAGTGCTCATTGTCAGAATACGAGGAGTCCATTTATAGAAACTGGGTACATTATCAAAAAGGGATCGAACAAAGACTATGCTTTCGGTAGAACATATTATGATAGTTATGACAACTTAGATTTGAAATATCGTTATTAGATGGTTTTGCTTTAATTTAAGAATCAATTTATTATTAATGCTAATAAGTTGAATAGATTTTTCCAAAGTAGCAATGTAGAAATAAAAAATATTGCTACTTCTGAAGAAATTGAATTACTGTCCCAGCTAAAGAATATTGCAATAGAAGAAATTAAATCAGAACACTCAAAGGGAAAGATTGCAGTATTTAAACAGTAGTATGAGATAGCGCGCGGAGAAAGTTTGACAGATTTATGTGTTGAATTTCAAGAGATAGCTTATTATCAATGTTATGATGAACCTTCGAATTGGGTTCATCCGCAAAGAATAATTGATAATATGGATATTAAAACATTTAGTCAGCAGATGCCGATTCCTTTTTATCGTTTAATGATAAGTAATATATATTGGAGTATTGATAAGCTTTCAAACAACATAGCATTTTTAGCATAGTATTATAACATTGTAGAAAGTAATCCGCTATATGAATATGGAGAGAAGCTTGTTGAATTAGGTAAGCAATTAAAGCTTTTAGTAGAAGAAGGGGGCTAAAAAGCTCTCTTGTCGTTTGGAATTACGGTCTTAGATTGCTGATATTGTGGTAGTTGCGGATACGGTGGCCGTGGAGGCAAATTCGGACACATTATGTATCTAAGAATAGCATCATTTAGAGAATTGAAAATGAATGTATAGATGCATTCTTAATAGAATAAGTAAATCAGGGAGATGACCATAATCTGTTTGCTTTAAAAGTGGATGAAATCGACATTTTACATCAGCTAGAGATGGATCGATTTAATTTTGAAGATGTAGAATGGAGGGACCTTAATCTATTGGATAACGAAATTATGAGTAGTACGGATACTATAGAAGAGTGGGGAATTGAATCATCGACATTACGTAAAAGAATAAATGATTTCCCGAAAGGCTCAATTCGTAAAATCGGCACGACATATGCTGTGACTCGATTTGGAATGCGCTGTGTTTTCGGTTCGAATAAAAAGTAAGTAAAAATAAAATAGGGGAGGTAGCGTTCAATGAAGAATCACACAAGGGATTCTAAGGGGCGATTGCCACAACCAATAAGAAGTTTGTTCTCACTTAAAGCAAAAACAGCGTGAAACCATATCAAATCGGCTGAGAGAGACTTATAAAATGTTCTTTTTCAATGGGCAAATTTATCAAGCGTTAAAGATTTTGATTTAATAAACTTAATTACAGCTGGAAAAACTAGATCTGCCACAGTGGAACAATTATTTAAGGATATATTTAAAGAACAGCCTAATAAGGCTATACTAGAGCTTAATACTGACAATAAAATTGATAATGTAGTAAAAATAACGAATACTAAAATACACTTGTCGAAGATTTAGATTCATAGTATTCTGATGAAACAGAAAAATTATGCTTATATTTTATTTATATAAGAAAACCTTCCTCAACTAGCATGAGTTCTCTTAATCTAGGATTGTCTTTGTTTGTGAGTAGAATTTTGGGGGAATTAATATTTGTATAAATGTATTTGGAAAAGTAAGGGGATTGATTATTGTAATCAATCCTTTTTATTCATGTAAGTATAAAATATACTTTTAAGGGCAATATAGATTTAGAAGAGGTTTTGTATAATTAAAACATATCTTGGAGGAGGTTTTTACAAAATGCCACAAATAGGTCTTTATGTTGCTGGGGCATCGGTAGGAGTTGGAGGCGTGGGGATATTACTTGCTTGGGATCGTTTTAATCGTGGGCCTTCCGCGGCAGATGATTTGGATACAAATGGATGCGCACTCTATTCTTGGGTAGCTCCAACTACCGGGACTCTATTAGGAAAAATGAAAACCAAGTCACCTATACAAATACCTGAGGCAAACTGCCCTAATTATCCAGATGGGTTTCCTAAGGACGATTTCGTGAATCGTTTAGAGGTAAAACCAGGTAGCATCGCCCTAACTGCTATTGGAGATTTGTCTTTTGATATATTCGATGGATCTACGCGGAAATATGGAGTAGCTCCGGAGGGTCAGACACTAAAGTTTGAGGTTTCTTTTAATAGTATTCTACCGATGGCTGTGTCTATTCAAGATAGGCCAACAATTCAGCCGTGGGAGGATCCACTTGAGGGATCTGCTGCACTGTTTACTCTTCTTCATCCTGATCTCCCAAGTAAAGAATTATGGAGGGAACTGATGACTCCAAATAGACCGCTGAACTGGTGGTAGTAAGGTTCAGGAAATTAAAGACAACTTTTTGTTTGGTTGAAAAACAAACCTTACGCAATGGGTACACTGCACAACCTTTTGGATTAGACTTATATTAACGATATCTTTATCAATTTGTGGTTGCATATTCTAAAATGCATCCCATTGGCAGGCGAATACATCTGTTTCTTTTTTATAATTAAATTTGTTTTTAGGTACTACTTTATTTTGTTTTCCAAATCGGCGATACCCCATCAACATAAATATATTCTGTGCCAACTGTTTTACTTAAAAAGACACATAAAGAAACAATATCCTTGGCTTTACATTTTCTTATGCATTGAACCATTCCTGTTTCACGTGCAAGAGATTCTAAAAAATGTATTCTTTAATTCCTAATCTAATAACTGTAGTCCTTCTGTAGGGCTCATTGAAGACATAAAAAACAGCCACCCTTTCATGCATACTCCATGAAAGGGTGGCTGTCTCTTTATACAAGGAATTAATAAATTATTGTTCAGAAAGTAAACAGTCAAGAAATGAATCTAATATTTATATTTTAAAACAATGTACCCCATCAATTGTACAAGATTATAGCTCAAAAAAATTAAAGAACATATTGAGAAGAGTACGATTGTTACCATTCATAATCATTTGTGAGGTTTAAAGCGATTAGTATTTAAAGAGAATGACGGTAACGTGAAAATAGGTATACCAAAAAACAAAAGAAAGCATACATAAGAACTTGATTTGGGATATTTTAACTAATTTTTAATTGCTAACAATACGTTCAAAGCAACACTACAGCAAGCTATAAATACATCCATTGACCTTTTACTTTGATAAACGATGCATCTCTTCCCTAGAATTTGTATTTTACACCTTTCTATTTTTGGGAAATAGTCTTCTGTCGAAAAAAGATAAAAATCGATCTATTCTGCTATATTTTTCATTTTCCTTAATTTGTTGTAATTCAAAAGGATGAATATTTTCATACACGATTGGAAAGACTCTTATACGGAGGTTGATTTTCCCATGAATACTATTAAATCCCAACGATATCTTCCTGCTCAACTTACCCATCCACGCGTACAACGAGGCTACTTACCTAACGGCACAGCCGGAACCAGGCGTACCTTAGAATTGATGGTTAATTTGATAAGAGAGGGTGCACGAGATTTTTACGTGCGACAGGCCGCTATCGATATTCTTTTAAACTCCGCGGTACCAGCCAAAGCCTACTTGGAAGAAATAGAAACTTTGTTTCGTTGGGTACAACGAAACATCCGATATACCAAAGATCCTTATCGGTCGGAATTATTAACAAGTGCACTACGAATCCTGCAACTCCGAATTGGTGACTGTGATGATATGACCGTTCTTCTCGGTGCCATGCTAGAATCAATTGGACACCCAGTAAGGATAGTGGTGGCAGGCTATAGGCGTGACAAGCCTGGACTATTTTCTCATGTGTATCTTGAAGTGTACTATCAGGGGCGATGTATCCCACTAGATCCAACGATGTCTTACCCGATGGGGTGGGAAGCTCCTTGGGCAATCCGAGCGATGATGCCAATTCACAACTACAATATTGTTGTTCCTACCTTTAAAGGATGTTGCTCCCACTTAAAAGAAAAGTGAGCTCAAACTTCAGATTAGAAATTTTGATAGAAGAATAAACGACAAGGGACATTAGATCCCTAGTAAATCTGTCTGTAAGAAGTATAGGAATTGGATACACCTATGCATTTTAAGAAAACATTACCATTTAGACGATGCAGATGATATGCACTAAAAATCATCCGCAACCATCTGACATCAGCCCTACATTTATAAAGGAGGAATTTAGCCCGTGTCAAGAGTACAAAATTATCAAGAAAAGCTTCACTGGCCCTTATATGATTCAATCTTTTTCAAGTATCCCATTACTGAAAAAGAACTAAGTAATCCCCTACCTAAGCGTTTTTTTACTGATATTCAGGGTAAGACAAAGCTAGACACTAATATGGATCAGGCTGCTGTATTACCATCGACTAACACTTATGAAGTCCGTTCTCTTCGTCTTGTAGTTGGTTCTGGATTTGGAACAGTACCAGAAACCAATTTTTCTTTAGATGCTGAGGATCCAATCAAAGAAGATTTGGGTAATGATGAAAAAAGAAACTCCTCCAAAAAAGGAGGGTACAACTCATATTATAGTCCCTGTGCTATTGATCAGTTAGATACCATGATGCGACAGCTTCTCTCAAGTCTAGTATATAGTTCTGTATTGTCCCTTATCGTGGGTGAAAAGACAATGATCCAGGCACCTAGCTTTATGTTCCCTTCTGGTGCCGGCATTTTCCCATTGGCAACTAACGGTGAACCAACACCGGTTGCTACCTTCCGATTAGCTGAGCCTATCCTTATTGATCGGCAGCAAAATTTCCGGGTGGAACTTAACCTGCCTTATGGATGGCCGAAAGCTTGGAGTGATGCGATTGGATGGAGCGGAGGATGCGGATATAAGACTGATATTCGTATTTGGGTTATTTTGGATGGATATTTAACAAGAGACGTTCAGTAAGAAAAAGGAGTGCTTAATAATGAATCATCTAACTCAAATCATGGGCCTGGGTACACCAGGTGAACTCCGGAATGGTCCGGATGGCCGTGTCTACGGATGGGTGGAGGGTCTTGACAGTTACGGAAGGCGCAGAGGTGGATGGACACCGTATAATCGTCTACGCCGTAGAGTCTACCGTCTTTGTGCTTATACGTTTCCTAAGCACTTTGGCAGACATCCTGTGATTCGTCCGGCAGGTCCTACCACCCAGATTCGTCCAATTTATTCGAAAATCGTTAGATCTACTACTTCATTACCTCGGATTCAAAGACCTCGCGCGGTCTCACTGCGCGGTCTTGGTGCGCCAGCGGAAATTCAAGGGCTTCTGGGAGTGGGATATCCGGGTGTTACCATTCAAGGTCCCGATGGACAACTTTATGGGTGGATTTCAGGCTATGATGGATTAGGCACACCCCTCGGATTCTGGGGAAAGCTGAAACGACTAGCTAAGAAACTCGCCAAGAAAGTACTGCCAATGGCAAGCAACTTATTGCCCTTTGTACCGGGTGTAGGTCCAGCGGCAGCTACTGCCCTGAAGGTAGCTCGTGGTGCCGGATTACTTGGGATTGCTCAAACAGGTACTCCTATTTATCGCGGGATAGATGGATCTCTCTACGGGGTTCAAGGAATAGGAAATAATATAGTTCACGGATTGGAAGCAGATCCAATTCATGGATTGGAAGCAGATCCAATTCACGGATTGGAAGCAGATCCAATTCACGGATTGGAAGCAGATCCAATTCACGGATTGGAAGCAGATCCAATTCACGGATTGGAAGCAGATCCAATTCACGGATTGGAAGCAGATCCAATTCACGGATTGGAAGCAGATCCAATTCACGGATTGGAAGCAGATCCAATTCACGGATTGGAAGCAGATCCAATTCACGGATTGGAAGCAGATCCAATTCACGGATTGGAAGCAGATTCAATTCACGGATTGGAAGCAGATCCAATTCACGGATTGGAAGCAGATCCAATTCACGGATTGGAAGCAGATTCAATTCACGGATTGGAAATAGATTTAATTCACGGATTAGAGTCAGATCCAATCCATGATCTTAATGGCTATATTTCTAATAAAAACGGCTTACTTGGATACGAACAGGCTCGTCCGTCTACAACACCGATGTTTAGGACGCCAACAAATACTCCAGATTTTTGGAAACCCCACTGGTAAAGAGGTGAGTTTTAATGAATCGTTTTAAAGACTTGAACCGGGGGGCACAGACATCAAAAGAAATCCCGTTTGACCATATTGTAAAGTTTAAGTTATGTGGTGAAGCAGGTAACCGGATTCAACGAGTAATCAACATTAGCTCAGAGGGTCCCTTTATTGCTACCCATATGAGCTTCGGTTTGATTCTAAAAGGTTATGGTACCATTGAAAAGGATATTGACCAAACAAGATTAGCAGCTGGTGAATCTAACCCAATTAAGGAATACCAATGGATGGGGGAAGTCCAACGGATTAAGAGTCTAAGAGAGGCTGCTGAAGATTTTCTCTTCTATTATTCTCTAGTTGACAGTGCTACTGGACGTGAACTTCAAAGTGATAAGTTACTACAGCTCGCAACTATTGGACGGGGAGATGGCGTACGACCTTTCCGGGAGCTACCTCAGCACATGCTGTTCCAACAATGTTCAACTGTGCGTGTCGAGGTGGAGGAAATTATACAAGCTAGTATTTACAAGGAGGCAGAGTTATGTTTCGTCCTACAGGGGTACAAAATTCTGATATGAATTTTTGTAACAATTGCGGTAGTCCTGTGGATACTGGATGGTTTGATAATTCTTCAATTAAACAGGCTCCTCTCATTCTTAATGATGAAGTGGTGCTTGCACATTATAAAGTGCCTTCTAATTATTGTGGTCAACTTGTATACTTCAGCCAATATGCATTCCCTATTAGTGAGGGAGGGGACATGTTTTATACTCCAAATTACGAATGGTCTATCCGTCTTGATGGAAGCCCTTTAGCTCCTTATACCTCATTAGACCATATCGTTAATCCTTGGGGAATTCATGGTTTCCCAATCAATATAAGGTTGAACGGAGATAACAAGATACAGTTGGTTGTTCGATGTATAAAGGAGAAAGGAAATCTATCTCGTGTAGGCGGACGTCTTATGGGGCGATATTGGTATAACGGGATATAAGGTTGAGTCTGATAGGAGAGGCTATGCCAGGGGTTCTACCAATTCATTTTATGAATTCTTATTATTTAAAGGAAAAATTTGTGCAAGAGGTGACGCACATGACGTACGTGTATCATTCTGGCAGGAAATCTTCAATAACACGTGATATGCAGGATAGTGGAGTGCTCTCCTCCGAAGGGGTGGGTATAATACTTGGTGATACTGCTGGAAACCAATTTATCATTATTAATAAGGCAATAAACCAACTTGCACTTTATGAACGTGGTAAGCTCAACAAGGTATTTAAAGTGGCTACGGGTAAGTATCAGTCTCTAACACCTGAAGGTAAATTCAAAATCGTAAATAAAATTAAGAATAGACCTTACTATAAAGGTGGGATTCCTGGAGGTGACCCACGTAATCCACTTGGAACCCGGTGGCTTGGATTAAATGCCAGGGGAACATGGGGTACAACATATGCCATCCATGGAAACAATAATCCGAGTTCCATTGGGAAACATGTCAGTCATGGCTGCATCCGAATGTTTAACAATGAGGTGGAAGAGCTATATGATAGAATCACTTTGAATACTCCTGTAGTTATTACAACATCAAAAAAAAACTTTGACTCTATTGCGGTAGAGAATGGGTTTAAAATAACAGAGACTAACAGAGGTTATCCGCCAATTAGATCAATGGTAAATGGGATGCTAAATTGTTCCTGTGATCCAGCTCCTTCCAAAAGTATAGACATATTAAAAAAGGGGAGTCGTGGTAATGCTGTTTTAACACTTCAGCTGGAACTCACATCTATCGGTTATAATACTAAAGGAATAGATGGTATTTTTGGTTATAATACAGAGCAAGCTGTGCGTAGATTTCAAAAAAAACACAATTTAATAGTAGATGGAATTGTTGGTCCAGCCACAAAAAAAGTGCTTGGAGGCTACTTCCCTCGACCAACAAACAGGTCAATGGTAAATGGGATGCTAAGTTGTTCATGCAATTGCAACAACTGTTAGGTGACAGTATCTGATGGATCATCAGATATATTGGAGAATACTCAAAATTGTATTTAAAATCGAGTATTATGCCGTGTTTTCGACAGTTCTTTGCTGCCGAAATACTGGTATCCCTGTTCTCGTTCACGTTTTTAAAGAACATTATCCATTTTGTTAAATGCACCATAAAGTAGCTCAGCCGAGATACATATAATTTCGGGTAACAGGCGTGTTGAAAAAATAAAGTCGTTTAATTTTGTTCCAATAACTATAATAACCACCTATCAAATATTTGATAGGTGGTTATTATAGTTATAAAAAATGATTATGTTGTTTATGCGTTGATTATAATGTAAAAAATGTACATAAATAATAATATAGGATTTATTATTTATTAAAACATAGTGGTTACTGAGTTGTACTAAACAAGGCATATATAATAACTATTGATAAGAGTTGAAAATTTTATGACTAAAATTGTGAGTGTGCAATTAAAAGAGGTTTATTGCGAAACAGTGGGGAGTAATTTGGGAGCGGAATTAGAAATATTCGGTTCACTCGGGGTAAAGCTATATTCTTCTAGTGGGGGAGATATATTTAGTAAGACTTTGTTTTTTGCAGAGGATCTTCCACTAGCTAGCCAAGTAGGCCACAGTAAAGAACTTGGCGGTTCGTAATCCTCGTTACTGTAGTTTTGATTCTTATTCCCGTTATTCACTTTGGTCACCACCCCGAAGCATGCACTGATTAAGGAACGATTTATAAATACCCAGGCATTATCTGTAATAGTATTAGAGGGAAAATAAATTAATCCTAAATAGGGAAGTAAACAAAATTCCAGAGTAAGAAGAGGATAAACAGGTACTTAATAGGGAATTGTAAACTAGGGTTAAGTGAGAAAAATGGAGCATATTCTTAATCACTTAATCCAAAAGCAATAATTCACATGAAAAATAGAATTAGGAGAGATATGAGAAGATGAAAAAACAACGAAAAAAATCATTCAGCCTGCTACTCACTCTGATAATAATCTTTGTACTATTTTATCCATCTAATGGTAATGCGAATGCCACACAAATTATTTCGGTTACAGATACCGTTACAAATAATAGTGGAACCTTAACGAGGGAAAGGGTTGAGGATGTAAAAGCCTCTCCTGTTTCAAGATTAGTTGCACCCAGAACAGAAGTAACATTATCAACTGAGACCCCTAATGCCACCATCTATTATACAATCGATGGCAGTACTCCAACGGAATCTAGTACAAAATATACCGGGCCAATAACAATAAAAGAAACAGTACAAATTAAAGCCATTGCTGTAAAAATGGGCCTAGAGAATAGTGAGATAGCTTCTTTTCATTACACCATAAAAAAGGATGTTATCAGAATACATGACATTCAGGGAGAAGGGCATTACTCCCCATATGAAGGGCAAAATGTCACAGATATTGTTGGGATTGTGAACTTTGTAGCAGATAACAATAACTTCTATATGCAGGAGTTAACGCCTGATAAAAATGATAAAACAGCTGAAGGTATATTAGTTTATAAAAAGCTTCATGGAGTAAAGATTGGAGATGTCATAAAAGTCAGCGGCCAGGTTAAGGAATGGGTATTAGAGGGCTACGAGAATAAACTTGAAACCGACTTGCCTGTAACAGAAATTAATGCAAGCTCCATTCAAGTTACAGCAAGTAATCAGAAGCTCCCAGAACCTGTTATTATCGGTAAAGACCGTATCCCACCTGCAGAGGTAATTGATAATGACAGCTTCTTAGTGTTTGATCCTGATGAAGATGGCATTGACTTCTATGAGAGCTTAGAGGGAATGCTTGTCCAAGTAGACGACGCAAAAATTGTAGCACCTCAAAAGTCCGGAGAGTTGGTTGTTATTCCAGGAACAATGGAAACTAATACAACAGCTGGCGGTCTGCGTATATCCGAAAATGACTTTAACCCTGAAAGAATCTTCATCGATATTAATGACAAAAGCTTTATAGCTAAAATGAGCGATCGCTTTGAAGGATCGATAAAAGGGGTTATTAGCTATAACTATAGCAACTTTAAATTACTGAGTAAAAGAGAAGAATTACCAAAGCTTGTACGAGGTTCAAATGAACGCGAAACAACGACTATTACTCCTAATCATAAAAAATTAACTATTGCTTCTTATAACATAGAAAATTTTTCAACTCAAACAGATGATACAAAAGTCACAAGACTGGCAGAAGCAATTGTAAAGAACATGAAACAGCCGGACATTATCGGCCTGATGGAAGTACAAGATAATGATGGACCAACAGATAGTGGCACGATTGATGCAAACAAGAGTGCAGCAGTATTGATAACTAAAATTAAGTCTCTAGGTGGACACGAATACATCTATACAGATATCGAACCAGAAGACAAAGCGGATGGTGGTGAGCCTGGAGGAAATATCCGCGTAGGATTTCTGTATAATCCACACCGTGTATCGCTTATGAAGGGCACAAAAGGAACTGCGCTACAAGCAGTCGGCTTTAAAAACAATAAGCTGACTCTAAACCCTGGCCGTATCGATCCAACAAATCCAGCCTTCCATTCAAGTCGAAAACCATTAGTAGCTCAGTTCAAATTTAATGGGAAAAACGTTATTGTAGTTGCGAACCATTTTAACTCAAAGAGAGGAGATGATCCATTATTTGGAAAAGTTCAACCTCCTGTATTTTATAGTGAAGAGCAGAGAATGAAAATGGCTAATATCGTCAATAGCTTTGTGAAGGATATTCAATCAAAGAAGAGAAATGCCAATATTGTTTTATTAGGGGACTTTAATGATTACGAGTTCTCTAATTCTTTACTAACATTAAAAGGAAAAGAATTAGCAAATATGATTGAAAAAGTTCCGGCAGAAGAGCGTTATACCAATAACTATCAGGGAAATGCACAGGTCCTTGACCATATTCTTGTATCAAATAATTTGATGGCGCTTACGCAGGTGGATATTCTCCATATTAATTCAGGGTTTATGGAAAAGCATGGCCGCGCAAGCGATCATGATCCTGTTTTAATCCAGACCTTCCTAAGATAATGCTGATTTGAATGTTGAAGGGATAATGATGTACCAAAGGATACATTAACAAAATGGAAATCTGTATGACTAAGTTTATTGGCCATTTAAAGGGTAATTTAAGGGGAATTGCCTGAGAGAAGGAACAAGTTGAACACGCAATGTAGGTAAATGGATTGAACATTATAACAAAGCCCAAAATAACTAGTATTAATTGCAATCCAACAAAAAACGAATTTTTGAGGGTATTTTTCATCCTTTCTAAATGAATCCTATATAGCATTACATGTTAAAAAAAACCGCCTCAGGGCGGCTTTTTTTTCATAAAACGATTCTTTAGTAAAGTATCATTTAATCAATACACAGGCTTCATTAACTGTGATGAAATCCGTTTTGCCATGGTTATTGTGAACATGGCATGATACGTGTTTAAATTAGAATCATGTACTGGCAGAAAGAGGAATGTTGCTGGAAACCACTGATATACGGGTATCCAAACTTACGTATTTTTCATTAGTTTGCATAACTTATCTTATAGGTATTTGTAAAAAAGAACAGAATAAATCTCAAATTGAAAAGAATACTTATGTTATTGAGACAGAAGGAAAAATTTAGAAGTTATATTTTGAAACCTGTATTAAAATCACATTTAGCGGAATGCTCATCTAAAACAAGGACAATATAAAAGTACTAAAGGAAACAATCTATTTCGACATCACAAACAATCAAGTTTTTTGAAAAATACGATCCATTTAGTCTTAAGCGATTAAATTGTTTCGTATTAAAGTATATTTATATACTGGATATGTCCTATAAGCAATCATGTAATCAATATTAATATGTATAGTTGAATGTATCTGAAACTAAAAGATATTCAGGCTGATGAAGGGTAAAGTGAATGACGTATTTTGTTTGATGAGAATAAAAATTAATTTGAAGAGGTGAAAAACAAACACGTTAAAACTTCGCACGAAATACCGATTTTACGAACAATAAGATAGGTAAATAAAAATATACTACAGTATTTAGGGATTTCAAGCTCGGCTGCATGAGTTTTCATATATTGGTATGTATTTATATAATTCATGCTTTATATAGAAATCATTAAATGCTAAACTATTCGTTAAAAATTTTTATAGTAAATTATCTTTTAGTATATAGGATTTTTTCTTATGTTGATCTAATTAATCCCTCATAATCATGATTAAATTAGCTATTTCATATTAGATAACGAATTTTAAACTGTTTTCATTTATTGATTTTTTGTATGAATTTATATATAAAAATTGTTTTATTTTACATACATTTATATGTAGTTTTCACACTAATTTTTATGGTCTTATACAAATTTATCACTTAGTTAGCTATAATTTTTATTTGATTAACTACACTATACCATTCAATTTTGAGTATATTTTAGTATTTCATAATTTAATTATGTAAATAAGTTCGTGTAAAAATTGAATTTAATGCGAACTTGTGTTCGTGTTCTTTTTCTGTTATAGTATATATGAGGTGATTTTTATGGATTACAGCAAGCAACGTCAAAAATCCGTACATCGTAAAAAATTATACGAGAATCTAAATGAAATGCCCTTTTACATAGAAGAATTTG
>Ga0209463_1000394_pt1 | contig 36659 bp, 30 predicted proteins | sample AgamicMgSfrz_FD_187169 | JGI IMG/M metagenome (GOLD analysis project Ga0209463, IMG submission 187169) | Agave microbial communities from Guanajuato, Mexico - Mg.Sf.rz (SPAdes) (version 2) | ecosystem: Host-associated > Plants > Phyllosphere > Phylloplane/Leaf | place: Guanajuato, Mexico...
GGAGGGGAATACACTTTGGATAAAATCATCGTCCGCGGCGGAAAAAGGTTAAATGGAACGGTTAAAGTAGAAGGCGCAAAGAATGCCGTTTTGCCTGTAATCGCCGCTACATTATTAGCAAGTGATGGAAAAAGCATAATTAAGTCAGTTCCAACTCTTTCGGATGTATTTACAATAAACGAGGTATTACGTTTTCTTAATGCTGACGTAACTTTTGCCAACAACGAAGTAACAGTAGATGCATCAAAAGAGTTGAGTGTGGAAGCGCCATTTGAATATGTGCGCAAAATGAGAGCTTCTGTTTTGGTAATGGGTTCATTATTGGCTAGAAATGGCCATGCAAGAGTTGCGTTGCCAGGAGGCTGTGCAATTGGGTCTAGACCTATTGATCAGCATCTTAAAGGCTTTGAAGCTATGGGTGCAAAAGTACAGGTTGGAAATGGTTTTATTGAAGCATCAGTTGAGGATCGTCTGCATGGAGCAAAAATCTATTTGGATTTCCCAAGTGTAGGCGCAACAGAAAACATTATGATGGCTGCAACATTGGCAAAGGGTACAACAATCATTGAGAATGTTGCGAAAGAACCTGAAATTGTTGATTTAGCTAATTTCCTAAATGCTATGGGTGCAAAAGTAAGAGGTGCAGGAACAGGCACACTTCGAATTGAAGGTGTAGATAAGCTGTACGGTGCAGAACATACAATTATTCCGGACAGAATTGAAGCAGGAACGTTTTTAGTTGCCGCTGCAATTACAGGCGGAAATGTCCTTGTACAAGGTGCAGTGCCAGAACATCTTTCATCTTTAATTGCAAAAATGGAAGAAATGGGTGTAGTCTTCAAAGAAGAAGGAGACGGTATCCGTGTTATTAGTGCAGAGAACTTAAAGGCTGTTGATATTAAGACAATGCCGCATCCTGGGTTCCCGACAGATATGCAGTCACAAATGATGGCATTGTTGCTTCGCGCTAAAGGAACTAGCATGATAACTGAAACTGTGTTTGAAAACCGTTTTATGCATGTTGAAGAGTTCAGACGCATGAATGGCGATGTAAAGATTGAAGGACGTTCTGTGATTATGAACGGACCGACAAACCTGCAAGGTGCCGAAGTAGCAGCTACAGATCTTCGCGCTGCAGCAGCATTGATATTGTCTGGTCTTGTGGCTGAAGGCATTACAAGAGTTACTGAGCTGAAGCACTTGGATCGCGGATATGTGAATTTCCATGAGAAACTGGCAGCTATAGGTGCTGACATTGAACGAGTGACAGAAGAAGAGCAAGTTACATTGACTGCAAGCTATGTTGCAGATATGAATGCGTAACAGAAAATAAGCAGCTATTATTCATTTCCCTTCTGAGATGGATATGGCTGTTTTTTTTTGCAATTTTAAAAATTGTAGGGGTGTGGTGTGTGTATCGCAGGCAGTAAAGAAGAGATAACGAGAGATTACTCCCATACTATGCACAGTATAAAAATATAGAACGCCTAGACAGCTTATTTTTGTGGTTTTTTCCCGGGAATTAAAGTCATAAATGCTTGTCCAACTCCATAAGAATGTTTTATAAGGCTTAAATCGTCTTCTTGAAGCAGTATCTACATCGTTCTTATGGAGGCTTAAATATGATCAAATTCAAACCCTTTATCGCACTAGGAGCCATTCTGTTCAGTATCACTTTATTGCTTCCAGCTATTTTGGTGCTTCCCTTTATTTCTGATCGGGGGAATGACACAAATGCTCCACCAGCACAAGAAACACAACCAGCAGTAAACGCAGGACCATCTGTGGAGGTTTCCATTTACCGGGAAGCGCAGAAACAGGTAGAGAAAGTTGATTTAGAAGAATATGTTGCCGGTGTTGTGGCAAATGAAATGAATGCAAGTTTTGAACCCGAAGCGTTAAAGGCTCAAGCTTTAGCAGCGAGAACCTATATCGTCCGTAGGATGATTTCCGGAACTGAATCAGGACTGCCTGATGGGGCTATAGTAGGTGATACCATTACTTATCAAGTTTATAAAAATAAAACGGAATTGAAATCAACCTGGCAAAACGGTGATTATGATTGGAAGATGAAAAAGATTGAGGATGCTGTCCAGGCTACAGCAGGACAAATTCTGACCGTTGATGGTGATCCCATCGATGCTTTGTTTTTTTCAACAAGCAATGGGTATACTGAAAACTCTGATGATGTATGGGCTAACTCCATTTCGTATTTAAAGAGTGTTGAAAGTCCTTGGGATAAAACCTCCCCTAAATTTAACGGGCAAGAGGAAATCAGTGTTCAAGAGTTTGAGAGTAAACTCGGCGTCTCTGTAGGAAGCAGTGCAAGCATTATGACAAATGTAGAGTATACTTCAGGCAAACGCGTAGCAAAGGCCAATATAAACGGAAAAGTTCTCGCAGGGACAGACATTCGCGATAAGCTTGGTTTAAAGTCTACGGACTTTACAATGACCCGAGACGGCCAAAATATCATAGTGACGACGAAGGGGTACGGTCATGGTGTTGGGATGAGCCAATATGGAGCTAATGGAATGGCAGCAGAGGGTAAAACATACGAGGACATTGTTAAGTATTACTATAAAGGCGTAGCTGTAACTGATTCTGAGAATCTTCTCACAGCCTATATGGCGAATAAATAACAGAGATATTTAAGAAGGCTTCCTTGTTGGCAAGGAGGCTTTTTTCTATTAGAGAAATGAGTAATTTATTGCCTTAGAAAAAAGTTTTTAATTTCATGCATAAAAAAAACCAGTTTGTCGAAAAATAAGTTTTTAAAAAATTTTTTCTTGAATGTATATATTTATCATTATCTGTTCAGAATGATTGCTGAGGTGATGATAAAATGAGAGAGGAAGAAAACAAACGTACTTCTCCAAAATCAAAAGTAAAGAATTTCTTTAAAAAGCGTTGGGCATTTCCTGCTGTTTATATCGCAAGTGCAGCTATTATTCTAACAGGTGTCCTTTGGTATCAAAACAGTGCAAGCGATACAGACAAGTTCAATTATGATGCGTCAGAGGGTCCATCTACACAGCTTAATGGTGACGAGCCGTCAGTACCTGTTACAAATGATGTAGAAAATTTTGCATGGCCAGTAAATGATCCGGAAGCAGTAATTACTCAAAAAGGTTTCTATGACAATAGCCAAAGCAAGGAAGAGCAAGTAAACTCACTAGTTTTCTACGATAATATGTATCAGCCTAATACTGGTGTTGATTTGAAAATGGAAGATAACAGTGAGTTTGAAATTCTTGCTTCATTAAGCGGTACAGTAACAAAAGTATCAGAAGATTCTGTACTTGGTAACACGATTGAAATTGAGCATGCTGATGGAATCAAAACTTTTTATCAGTCTGTAAAGGATTTTCAAGTAAAAGAGGGCGATGAAGTTAAAAAAGGTCAACCTCTTGCTACATCCGGACAAAGCTTATATAACAAAGATGGCGGCGTACATGTCCACTTTGAAATTCGCAAGGATAACGTTGCAGTAAACCCAATTGACTACTTTAACAAATCATTGGCTTCGTTGGAAAGCGCTGATACTTCTGAAGCAAGTAACACTGCTGAAGAGAATGAAGTGACAGATGAGTCGAAAGAAGATTCTGTATCAGATGAGCCATCAAAAAATGAATCAAATAAAGAAGTAACTGATGAGTCAACAGAATCTACAGATACAGATGCTGGTGCAGCTGACGAATCAAAAGATTCTTCAAGTGATGCAAAAGACGAAAGTACTTCAACAGATCCAAATGCCTAAATGCTAAAAAAAAGAGTCCAATTCTTCGACAGAATTGGACTCTTTTTTTGAAAAAGTAATTTTCAAAAGACAAATTTCTCGGGAAATAAAATACTCTCATGATTAAAGATAACAAATTTTTTAAGAGTGGTATTATGCTTTCTTTTCAATAATTTGCTTCTTTTTTAATTGTGATGCTTGAACAATACGAAGAACAGTTAAGATAAGCACGGATGCGCCAGTAAATATATAGAGAATAACCATCCACGTTGTCTGGCTGTCTGTACCCATCAGCAGTCCGTGAAAAAGGGCTGCAAAAAATGTTGGGAATGCTAGAAAATGAATGGCTTTCCACACCCTCTTTCCGAGTTTTTTTAATAAGTCTGTTGATAGAACTAATAACAGGAAGCCATAAAAAGCGAATATGCCCAATGATAGGGAGATAGCATTATGCTCTACTGTAAAAGGAATCAGGATATTAAAGATAGTATAGGAGGTATATTCTGTATCGAATACTAAGACGAGGCCATGAACCATTCCAAAAAGTAAGCCAAACCAGCCGGTGGCCTCATGAGTATTTAAAATAATTTTTTGCATTTTCTTCGGAAATATAGGAAGTTTAAACGTTAGTCCAGTCAGCATGGAGATAAACAGCAATAAATAAGATGTGATGGCCGCTGCTCTTGTTACATTCCAAATGCTGAATAGGTCGCCAAAACTAGATAACCATTCATACATACTGTTTCACTCCTTCCTTTGAATATAAGTTTATGTTTCCGCCTTGTAAGCAGTGTTCATCGGTTGTCACACCGATAAAAGCAATGTTTTTATTTCCTTCAAACTTCTTCAGACCTTCCTCCCAGCCAAGAATAAGCAAGCATTTAGCAAGAGCTTCTGCCTCTGTCAGTGTAGGGGCAATAACGCTTGTCTGAATGAGATTGGAATTGCTGGGCATGCCAGTTCGCGGATCGATAATGTGATGACGTCTCTTTCCGCTGATGGTGTTCCAATGCCTTTTAACAATAGAACTTGTAGCGATGCCTGCATCTCTCTGCAATGCAATGGAGGCAATCGTTTCTCCGGGTCTCAGTGGATGATCAATTTTGACGAAATGCTGTCTGTGCTCTAATCCCCATACACATATATCTCCTCCAGCAGAGATTGCGCCAGTCCTTATTCCTTCATCTTGCAAAAGCTCAGCGATACATTGTGCTGTCCAGCCTTTAGCAATGCCCCCCAAATCAATTTGGATGCTTTGTTTAAGGGTAACACTCTTCATTCCGGCATCAATCGTGAGCGGACGGGAATCCGGTTTGTAGGAGGGAAGCTGTTCATCACTATCAGGACATGCCTCAATCTCTTCAAAGCTTCTGTCATAGCCGAGGTCAATAAGAGTACCGCCTAGATAAGGATTAAAAATCCCCTTTGTGCCTGTATAGTAGAAGTCTGCAATTCGAATAGCTTCAAACAGAATCGAACTGCATACAAAAGGGATGCGGATTGTTTTATTTAGTTGAGAGAGTTCACTAGACTCGTCAAACCGTGACAGCGTACTTTCTGCTTTTTTGAACAGGTATAATGTCTTTCTTGATGATTCTTCCGGCAAATCAAATGTGCGAATAGTCGTGTTCATGCATGTGAATGCTGTTTTGTGCATATAATTATCCCCTTAAGATGAATGGCTGCGAAGGTCTCCGCTTTCTGTTGTGCTTCCGTTAGAAGGCGGAGCTTGAAAGCCTGACCCGCTGTTAGGGTCTATTGTTGAACCACTGCTGCCTTCATTCGTCGAATCAGAAGAACTGTCACCTTGATAATCACCTGCCCAAGAATCACTGCTGCCTGACGAACCATCAGGAGTTGTATAACTGCCGCTGCTGCCATCTGACGGATTTTCCTGTGCGAACGGATTTTCGCTGCTTGGTATTTCACTCTGCTGCCCGTTTGAGCCTGATTGATTATATACAGTTTGCTGACTTGAACCCGTTGAAGTTGTTCCATTTAAAAATCCTATAAAACCTGTAAAAGCTGCCACGCTGGATAAACCTATGATCCACTTTGTTTTTTTTGGTGCCATATGTCATTCCTCCGTTTTAATCAATATTTAATAATAAGAATTGTACGAAACATTCCTTAATTATTTCTTAAGCAGCAAAAATAGAAAAAAATCAAAGGAAGCCTGTCCCTATTCATAATTTTCTGCATAAACTTTGACCCAAGCTAATAAACTGTTACAAACCTTACAAAGATGAAGTTTGGAGTGAGGAATCGTTTATAGATAAATGGATATGTAGTCGAGGACATGTTTAATCACGATAAGATCAGAAAGCATTGCTTTCTGCCGCATGTAAAAAAGTAATATCCATGAAAGGAAACGTGCGGGATGAAGAATTTCGATGAAGCGAAAAGCGAGTCTCATTTCACACTTCTCACATCCAATTTAGGGAGGGCGAGTGGTGTGCACGATTACATCAAAGAGAGAACTATCAAGATTGGAAAGTATATCGTGGAGACGAGGAAAACAGTTCGCGTAATTGCGAAGGAGTTTGGCGTATCCAAAAGTACAGTCCATAAGGATTTAACAGAAAGGCTTCCTGAAATTAACCCGGATCTGGCAAACGAAGTAAAGGAAATTCTTGATTATCATAAATCGATCAGACATCTTCGAGGTGGGGAAGCAACAAAAATGAAGTACAAGAAAGAAGAACTAGAAGGGGAAACAGTACAATAACAACATGAACAGGAAAAAACAAAAGAATCTCATTTATACTTATCTATCGATGGAGGACAACATCTTCCATCGGTAGAGAAAAAACAAGGACTTAGAATGGCTAAGTCTTTTTTATATGTCGCAATATTTATCGAACACGCTGTTATTTTTTTAACAGTTATATAACAGGATGCAGAAATAGCACAAATAATCGTTTAAACGAACAAATATGAAAAATTTACATATAAAAATGAGAAAAAATACGCACATTTTTGACAAAAAGTTACTTCTTTCGTCAACGGTATGATAGAATAGAAAATTAGAGTAGGACTAATATACAACGTGTTTTTGCAAGGGTTGCAAGGCATGTGAAATGTTAGACATACACTTATTAGAAACGAATATACGAGAGTCAGCAGTTGTATTTTATATCGAACAACTGTTCTTCTGTCTGTCATAGTATTGCTTGAATTGTTAAAATCATCTGCTTTTTAAATGCGTTACATAATATTAATGAAACTAGTTTTGATTTTTTGCGTTTAAATAATAGGAGAAATATTAACTTTTCATGTAAAGGTCTGTTTATAAAAAGAACAAATGGAAAAAACTGAATAATAGCTATAAGGAGGAAGTGTGAAAAATGTTCGCTAGAGATATCGGTATTGATTTAGGAACAGCAAATGTGTTAATTCATGTAAAAGGGAAAGGTATCGTCTTAAATGAACCTTCGGTTGTTGCTCTCGACAAAAACACAGGCAGGGTGTTTGCGGTTGGAGAAGAAGCGCGCCGCATGGTTGGACGTACGCCTGGTAATATTGTTGCAATCCGTCCGCTTAAAGATGGAGTTATAGCTGATTTTGATGTTACTGAAGCTATGCTGAAGCACTTTATTAATAAATTGAATGTAAAAGGATTTTTATCAAAGCCGCGTATTCTTATTTGCTGCCCAACTAATATAACGAGTGTAGAGCAAAAAGCGATTAAAGAGGCAGCAGAAAAAAGCGGCGGCAAAAAAATCTATCTCGAGGAAGAGCCGAAAGTTGCGGCTATTGGAGCGGGGATGGACATCTTCCAGCCGAGTGGAAACATGGTAGTAGATATCGGCGGAGGAACAACAGATGTGGCTGTTCTTTCAATGGGTGATATTGTTACTTCTTCCAGCATTAAAATGGCTGGGGACAAATTCGACAGTGAAATTCTTCAATATATCAAGAGAGAATATAAGCTCTTAATCGGGGAAAGAACGGCAGAAAACATTAAAATAAATATTGGGACTGTCTTCCCTGGAGCGCGTAAAGAAGAGATGGAAATCCGCGGCCGTGATATGGTCTCAGGTCTTCCAAGGACTATTACAGTTCATTCAGAGGAAATAGAACAAGCGCTAAGAGAGTCTGTAACAGTTATTGTACAAGCTGCTAAGAGTGTGCTTGAAAGAACTCCGCCTGAGCTTTCTGCAGATATCATTGACAGAGGAGTTATTTTGACAGGAGGCGGCGCTCTACTTCATGGTATTGACATGCTGCTTGCTGATGAATTAAAGGTTCCAGTTTTAGTTGCAGAAAACCCGATGGATTGTGTAGCAATTGGAACTGGTATCATGCTGGATAATATCGACCGTTTACCAAAGAAGAAGCTTGGGTAACAGGCTTTTCCATTCGAAAATATAAAAAAATCGGCTGCCCGAATGGGTGAGCCGATTTTTTTATTTAAAATTTTATAAATAAATTTTTGTTTTGCATTAAATACCATTAGATATTTGCAAATAACATCCGATATAATAAAAGATGAGATTTACACACAAAATATGACTTTTTTCAACAAATCACTACAGAAACCATTATAACTTATTTTATAATATAAATAACTGCATAAAAGGCCTACCTTCTTATAGATTGGAGAAAATTATATGTTTAAAGGATTTTATACAGCAGCATCAGGTATGTTAGCACAGCAAAGAAGAACAGAAATGCTGACAAACAATATGGCAAACAGCAATACACCTGGATATAAAGCTGATCAGTCTGCTGTCCGCACCTTTCCAGATCTGCTTCAGCAAACTGTAGATACCTATACTCCGAGTGGGAAAACAACAAAATCAACAATTGGTTCTTTAGGGACTGGAGTGTATATGCAAGAAGCCATCCCAACATTCACACAAGGAGATATTACTCAAACGGATTTGAAAACAGACATCGCTCTAGTGAATATAAATGTTCCTGGAGATGACACTAATACTGCAGGCTCTTTATTCTTTAATATTCAAAATGCAAACGGTGAGACTAGATATTCCAGAAACGGAAACTTCACACTGGACGGCCAGGGTTATTTAACAACAGGCAGCGGCTTGTATGTTATGGATGAAAACAATGAGCGAATTCAGCTGCCTGACGATAACTTTTCTGTGTCTAATGAAGGTGTGCTAACAACAAGTGAAGGCCAAACATACCGCCTTGGGGTGAGCTATACAGCAAATCCTAAATCATTAGTAAAAGAAGGTGACGGCCTTTACCGGGCTGAAGATGGACAGGCACTTGAAAATGCTTATACAGCAAATGGTGTAACATTCCAGACTAAACAGAACTTCCTAGAGAGTTCTAACGTAGATACATCTAGGACAATGACAGATATGCTGTCTGCATATCGTTCCTTTGAAGCAAACCAGAAAATTCTTCAAGCATATGACAAAAGCATGGATAAAGCCGCAAACGAAATAGGTAAAGTTTAAGGCAAATCACGTTAGGGGAAGCAACCCAAACCCAGGTTAAGGGGGAGAATATAAGATGAATAGAACGATGCTTATTGCTACAAATACATTAACACAACTGCAAAAACAGATGGATACAATCAGTAATAATATGGCTAATGTTGATACGACTGGTTACAAAAAAAATAATGCTACATTTACTGATTTGCTTGTCCAACAGGTTAATAACCAAAAGGATCTTGCGCAAGAGGTTAACCGCCAGACTCCGAATGGTATTAGACAAGGAAACGGCGCAATGGTTGCCCAGACTCAGACTGTTATGACACAGGGCACTTTAAAAACGACGAACCGCCCGTTGGATACGGCATTTACCTCAGAGGGCCAGCTTTACCGTGTGCTTGTCCAAAACGGGCAAAACTCGGAAGTTCAGTACACAAGAGACGGTGCCTTTTATTTGTCACCGGTATCAGATACAGAAAACATGCTTGTGACAAAGCAGGGATATGCAGTCCTTGATGAAAATAATAATCCGATTATGCTCGATAAAAATGTAAGTCAATATACTTTGTCAGAAACAGGTACTCTATCTGCAACTCTAAACAATGGACAGACTCAGAACGTTAATCTAGGTGTAACAGCTGTTAATTATCCTCAATTTCTTGAGAAAAAGGGAGATAATCTATATGGGTTACCTGCTAATCTAGATGAGCTTAACATGACTAGAGATCAAGTTCTGACAGATTTGGATGGAGCACTTCGAGGAGAGGTTTCTGTCCAGCAGAATGTTCTGGAACAATCCAATGTTGATATGAGCAAGGAAATGGTTAATCTAATGTCAACACAGCGCTCCTATCAGTTTCAGTCACGAGCTATCACTATTGCTGATCAGATGATGGGATTAGTAAATGAGATACGCTAAGAGGGAGATAAAATAATGTCAGTTAATACAAGCAGTCAGGAAGTCATGAAGACAAGGGACCAGATAAGAGAAGAAAGACAGGATAATAATGGGCAAGAGAAGTCTTTTTCTAAGAAGCTTGGCAGAGTTCGAATGTTCCCGATTTGGCTACGTTTAATTTTAGTGATTGTATTAGCAGCGGTAAGCTTAACTGTTGGTGCAGTAATTGGCTACAGTGTAATCGGTGACGGGAAAGCTGGAGATACGTTCAAAAAGTCGACATGGACACATATAATAGATCTTGTTGAGAAAGAATAAGGGTATATAAATTATTTTTTAAAGGAAGGGATGATTTCCCTTCCTTTTTTATAAGATTATTTAGTACAATTATACATAACCACATATTAGTAGGAGGTCATAAAAATGTTAGATATTAATCAAATTAAAGAAATCATTCCCCATCGGTACCCGTTCTTGCTGGTTGACCGCATCTTAGAGGTTGAGGAAGGAAAGCGCGCAGTCGGAATTAAGAATGTATCAGCAAATGAAGAGTACTTTAATGGACATTTTCCAGAATACCCTGTAATGCCAGGTGTTCTTATCGTCGAGGCATTGGCTCAAGTCGGGGCTGTTGCCATGTTAATTAAAGAAGAAAATAAAGGGAGACTTGCTTTCTTTGCAGGAGTGGACAACTGCCGATTCAAAAAACAGGTTTCCCCTGGTGACCAGCTGCGGCTGGAAGTTGAAATGACAAGGGTACGCGGAAACTTTGGCAAAGGGAAATGTGTTGCTACTGTTGACGGCGAAATAGCTTGTGAAGCAGAAATCATGTTCGCGTTAGGTGATAAGCAAGAATAGTATCTAAATATGCGGCCTTTAAGTTCAGGGCCGCAAAAACATCTGGTGTATAATGCCTTTTGTTATATATTTATGGGAAAGTGAAATGTCATGTAAGATGTCCTTTTTCTTGGACAAGATAATTATTGACCGTATGAAAGGTCTTTAAGAATCTTAAGGAAAAGGGGTTTTCACATGAATAAATGGATGACGCTTTTAGGTGTTTCTGCATTGTCGGCAATGCTTCTAACTGGTTGCGGGAATAACGATGACCAAAGTCCGGCGCCGGAAGATGATACGACTGTAGAAGACACAGATACAACAGACAATAACATCATTCCAGACGGTGACATCAATAACGGGACAGACAATAATCGTCTCAACAATGATGACGGTCTGAACAACAAAAACGGCGACAATGACAACAATAACATAGACAATGGTGATGACGGCTTTATTAACGATAATGACAATAATGACCGTAACACGGACAATGATCTAGATGCCGCTGACGATGATAATGATCCTGGCGAAGACATGATTGAAGATCGAAAAGATCGAAATGATAAGGACGACAAAGATAACTAATCATCTAAGAGCAGTCTACATACGTAGACTGCTTTTTTTAATCCGTTTTCTTCTCCAGAAAGAGCTGTTGTTTGTTATGCATCAGCTCTTTAAACCTCTCAGACAGCACACTGCCTTCATAGCCGCTTTCAAGGAGATGATCGAGGAGCATCTCTGCATAATCTTTGCGATTTCTCATTAAGCTCCCTTGCAGGAGCACGCTGATTGTGTTTGTGAACTTACTGACAGAATGGACAATGACTTCAAACGGTGCGGGGTCATTCTCCTTTTTGGAAATGACAGCATGTACTAGCAGCTTTTGTCCATCGTTTAGAGCATTTTCAAAAAAAGAATAATCGGAATGAGCCATGTATAATTCAATAAGCCAATTATGATGGTCATCCTCTTTATTGATAATTAACCCGTCTAAAATAGGTATTGCTGTTGCATTTCCTCCTCGCAGCAGCTGAATGGAGATAAGTTTGAATGTCTTCACTAGAAATGCCTCCCCCGATATCTTAGTTCCTTCTATTATTATAACGCAGAATGGCTCACGCACCAATCCAACCAGAAATTAGAATGTTTTACACATTTTGAATACAGGGTTTCATGGTCTAATTTTTAAACCGTTTTTAGAAAATTATTATCGTTATTACTATAGTAATAAATTGATTAGAATTTATTACCACAAAAAGTAGAGGTAGAAAAGGACAGAAAATTGTCATTTTCTCGTGCCTTTCGCATATACGTGTCGAATGGGGGGGAAATATGCGATGGAAAACAACTATTTTCCCAGTATAATTTCCTGGGGAAAAGGACTTTAGCATCTTATTGGAGGAAATTAACTATGGTACTTTTATAGGTGTTAATATATTCAGAAAATAAAGAATTATCAGGAGGGGAACCTTGATATGCGAAAAGGAAAGATTTTAATCTTTGTCATCATGCTATTTATGTTATTTTCCAATAGCGTCTTAGCTGCTGGCATACCAAATAAGGTGGAAAGCACTAAGGGGAAGGACAATCAGCTTACTGTAAAAAAAATCAGTGGCAGTGATGTGAAGGAGACATATAAAGACACAGATACTGTCCGAGTTGTAGTAGAAATGGCAACAGAGCCAACTGTAGATTATGCACAAAAACAGGACAAGCAGGTGAAAGAGCTGTCCAAGACAACGAAAAAGAAGCTGAAAGAGGAAAAGCTTGCAGAGCAGAAGGAAGTTAAAGCAAAGGTAAAGCAGGAAAAAGTAAAGTTCACAGAAAGGGAAAGCTTTACTACAATCTTCAATGGATTTAGTGGTGAAATGAAATATGGTGACATTAAAACCGTAGAAGAGCTTCCGGAAGTTGCGAAAGTACATATCGTAAACAAATATGAAAGACCAGATGAAGAAACAGAGATGGAATACAGCAAAGAACTTGTCCAAGCACAGGAGGCTTGGCGCGATTATGGTTATAAAGGTGAAGGGATGATTGTCGGTGTTATTGATACCGGGATTGATCCAAATCATAGAGATATGATTTTGTCAGAAGAGACAGAAGGTGAATTGACAAAATCTGAGGTGGAGAAAGCTAAAACGGATACTGGATTGCTAGGCAATTACTACACAGAGAAAGTTCCGTATGGCTACAATTATATGGATGAAAATAATATTATCCAAGATATTGCAGAAGGTGCGAGCATGCATGGTATGCATGTAGCTGGGACTGTCGGAGCAAATGGTGATGAAGGAAACGGCGGGATAAAGGGGGTTGCTCCAGAAGCACAGGTGCTTGCACTTAAAGTTTTCGGGAATGACCCAAATATGCAGTCTACATGGGGAGACATCTATATTAAGGCAATCGATGACGCAATCATTCTTGGTGCTGATGTCATCAACATGAGCTTAGGTTCCACAGCTGGTTTCGTATCAGAGGATTCTCCTGAACAGCAGGCAGTCAGCAAGGCTGTTAACAATGGTATTCTTATGTCTATCTCAGCAGGAAACTCTGCTCACTTAGGAAACGGCTTTGCTAACCCGCTCAGTTCAAATCCTGATATCGGTGTTTCCGGTTCACCAGGTTTGTCCTATGACAGTGTTCAAGTTGCTTCTGTAGAAAATACTTTTATGAAGCTGGATGGCTTAAATTATAAAATTGGCGAAGAGAATGGACAAGCAGCCTTCCTATCAGCCGGCAGTGTCCATCCGAATGATGTAGAGCAGAAGGATTTCGAGCTTTCTTATGCCGAGCTTGGAAAGCCAGAAAGCTTTAATAGTGATGTTAAAGGAAAGTTTGCTCTTATCCAAAGGGGAGAAATAGGGTTTGTAGATAAAGCCATAAATGCTCAGAATGCTGGAGCTGCAGGGGTAATCATCTACAACAATACTGATGGATTTATCAGCATGGCAAGTGATCCAGTAATCAAAATTCCGCAGCTGTTTCTTCAGAAAACAGATGGAGACAAATTAGCAGCTGTTTTGCAGCAAAAGGAAACGGTGACAGTTAATTTTGATGGCAGCCAAGTGACAGCGGCAAATCCAGAATCAGGAAGAATGAGTGCTTTTACTTCATGGGGCTTAACACCGAATCTAGATTTTAAACCAGAAATTACAGCACCAGGCGGTCAGATTTACTCGACATTAGAAAACAATAAATATGGCGTGATGAGCGGTACTTCCATGGCTGCACCACATGTAGCTGGAGGATCTGCTTTAGTTCTGGAAAGAGTGGACAGTGAGTTTGGAACAACAGGCTTTGAGCGAGTCAGAATTGCAAAGAACTTGCTGATGAACACAGCTGAACCAGTCAAGGATATAGGAACAGTAAATACCGGAGTTGAGTGGGATAATCCGTATTCTCCACGAAGACAGGGAGCGGGGCTAATGCAGCTGCATTCTGCTTTGCAATCACCAGTAATGATAACGGAAAACAAAACAAAAGAGGCGAAGGTGTCACTAAAAGAAGTAGGTAATAAGTTTAACTTTACGTTAAATGTAGAGAACTTTAGTGATAAGGCGGTCAAATATGACGTAACAGCGAACCTGCAGACAGATTTTGCTGCATATGGTGAGCTTGGGTACAGTGCAGATGGTTTAGAGGCACAAGAGATATTAGATGCAAGTATCCTGATTGACGGCAAAGAAGAAAAAACAGTCAAGGTAGGAGCGAATAGCAGCAAAAAAATTAAAGTGACAGTTAACTTAAGCAATGCAAAAGTAGTGGAACCATCCTTAACAGGAGATTTTGAAACACCTGTCAACATCGATGAGGTGTTTGAAAATGGATATTTTGCTGAGGGCTATGTGACATTTACAGATCCAACGGACACGAATGCAGACTTGAATGTACCTTATGTAGGCTTTAAGGGTGATTGGAACAAGGCTCCTATCCTTGATGGAATGAAATATGATACAGAGTCCTTCTATGGTATGAGCGGAGCAGTAACGACAGACGGAGAAGATTTCTCTTATTTAGGATATGACCCTGTAAACGACAAGTTCACGAAGGAAGGAATTGCAATTTCTCCGAATGGAGATGGAACTCAGGATGATATTATTCCAGTGCTTTCATTCCTGCGCAATGCAAAAATCGCAGAATTCTCGATTGCAGATAAAAATGGGAAAGTGGTGCGCACCCTTCTTACAGAGGAAGAGGTGACAAAAGATTACTATGACCGCGGCAATGGGACATCATACAAGCTGGACAGCGGTTGGGCTTGGGACGGTAAAGTGAACAATAAACTGGCAGAAGGTCAATACTACTATCGCATCAGTGCTACTATTGATTATCCTAATGCTAAACCGCAAATCATTGATATTCCAGTGAAGGTCGATACGAAATCTCCTTCAATTAAAGCAGAACTGACAGAAAATAACAAAGTGATTCAATTAGCTGCTTCGGATGATAAGAACGGCTCTGGTATCGCCTATGTGGACATTCTGAAGGATGGGAAATCCATATTAGAAAAACCATTAAGTGCGGAAACGGCAAGCTATCCACTGACAGAGGCATTAAGCGCAGGTGAAGGCTTGACAGTTGTTGCTTATGATAAGGCAGGAAATGCAGCAGAAACTGAAATTACAGCAACTGACACGAAGAAGGATACAACAATCCCGGTTATTTCTTTAGATGATCCAGAAGCACTTGGAATTTTTAATACATTGGAAGTTCCATTCTCTGGAACAATTAAAGATGAATCAGCAATTAAGGAGTTAACAATTGCAGGGAAGAAAATAGCAACAACCTTTAATCAAGAAACAGGAGAGTATGAATTCAGCCAAAGCCTGCCATACAAGAGCGGTGTTCACTCTTTTGAAGTAAAAGCAGTAGATGCTGCAGATAATACGGCGGTCTTTAAAAGAACGATTATGGTTGATAATGAAAAGGCAGCCCTTCAATTAAGCGGGTTACCAGTAGACCGTATCGTAAAAGCAAATAAGAAAAGTGTAACAGTTGACGTTATAGCAAAGGATAATTTTGATGAGCTGAGGATTACCCTTAACGGCAGCCAGCTGTATGCACAGAAATTCAAAGAACCGTACGCAATGAGAAGTGTAGAGAAAAAGCTTAAAAAGGTAGAGCTTGTGCTTGAGCCAGGCTTAAATGAATTCACTTTCGAAGCCACAGATCTAGGCGACAATCTAACATCCAAGACAATTTATTTCTACAAACTAGGAAAAACAGAGAAGCAATCAAATAAAACAGTTGTACCAGCAGATAAAGAATAATGAAACAAACCCCGGAGCCTTAGGTTTTCTCCGGGGTTGTTTCAAATTTATCCTCTTCAAAGACGAAAAGTGAAAACATTTTAATATAATTTAACTTTAAAGTATTAGCTTGATTAAAGCGTTTGTTTATGAAGATTAAGTTCGTTTCATTGCCCTGAGGACACTCGCTTTTTCGCGGGGAGAAAGCGAGTGTCCGCCTACCGGTTTAGGAGACAGTGAAGCCACTAAAGGGTACCGCAAGCCAAGCAGCGGAGATCGACACCTCGTTTCAGGAAGAAATAAAAAAAGACTGTAGACAAACTAAAATTTACTTAGCATATGTCTACAATCTGACTCGGAGGCTTAAATTCGCTCCGGTTTTTTAGTTAAGGGATACAAGATCTTTCAAATCATCTGTTGAAAGCTCTGTCAGCCAATTTTCATTTTGAATGATTTGGTCATTCAACGTTTGTTTTTTCTCAAGCATAGCATCAATCTTTTCTTCTAATGTCCCTGTACAAATCATTTTATGAACATGAACAAATTTTGTCTGTCCAATTCTATAAGCACGGTCTGTAGCTTGGTTTTCAACAGCAGGATTCCACCAGCGGTCATAGTGAATAACATGGTTTGCTGCAGTTAGATTCAGACCTGTTCCGCCTGCTTTTAAAGAGAGGAGGAAGACAGGGAACTCATTATTCTGGAATTGCTGTATTAGAGTATCCCTTGTGTTTTTCGGCACACTGCCATTCAAGAAAGGTACATCAACATTGTGTTTCTTCTTAATCATTTCCTGGATCATGTGACCCATCTCAATATATTGAGTGAAAATCAGGCAGCTTTCCCCTTGCTCAAGGATTGCATCCACCAGTTCAGACAGTTTTTCCATCTTTGTTGAGCGTTCGATTAATTGAGCAGGTTTTTCCTCCTTCAAGTACAAGGCAGGATGGTTGCAAAGCTGCTTTAATCTGCTCAGCATTTGCAATACGAGTCCTTTTCTTTCAAAGCCGGTTAACTGCTCGATTCTTACAAATGTATCGGAAACAAGCTGTTCATAAAGGGCTGCCTGTTCAGGTGTTAAGCCGCAATACTCTTTTTGCTCAAGCTTATCAGGCAAGTTAAGGGCAACCTCTTCATCCTTTTTCGTTCTTCTTAAAAGGAATGGACGGATAAGTGACTGAAGCCGTTCGATTCTTTCCTTTTTATTATCTTTTTCTATCGGAATCACAAATCGTTTTTGAAATTGCCCGATACTGCCAAGATACCCATGATTAGCGAAATCAAAAATCGACCATAATTCATTGAGCCTGTTCTCCATTGGTGTGCCAGAGAGGGCAATATAATGCCTGCCTTTTAATTTACGAACAGCACGGGATTGCTTCGTCTGAGCGTTTTTTATATTCTGAGCCTCATCAATGGAGATGGAGCTCCATGTTACCTTCTCAAATTGTTCAAAATCTATATGTGAAAGACCATAGGATGTCAGGACAATATCATAATTCTGCAGCTCTTCAATGAATTCCTCATCTTTCAAACGGTTTGAACCATAATGCAAATATGTCTTGAGAGACGGGGCGAACCGCTCTATTTCCTTTTGCCAGTTCCCTAAAACAGATGTAGGACAAATAATCAGTGCGGGAGCATGCTCCTCTCTGTCCGTCTCCTTCACTTTAAGTAAATAAGAAATAAGCTGGACAGTTTTACCGAGACCCATATCATCTGCGAGGATGGCACCAAATCCGTATTTGCGCAAGAACAGAAGCCAGCTCATCCCGAGGACTTGATAATTTCTAAGCTCGCCTAGAAACTTGCTTGGCACTTGTTCAAGAGGGAGATTCTTGATTTCCTTCAACTGGTGAATCATCGTTCTCCATTGCCTGTTAAGCTCAATCTGAATCTTTGCGAATGCTTTAGGGTTATCAAGCTCATCTGCGGATAAATCATCTTGCTGATTTAGTTCCTGCTCAATTAAATCCCTTACATGCAGTCCTTCCTGCTCAGCTTTTTTCATGAGATCCTGGATCTGCTTAATAAAGGAAGGATCGAGCTTAATCCACCGCCCTCTTACGAAGACAAGCCTGCGCTTCTCTTCAACCATTTGCTTGAATTCCTCTTCAGACAAGGTCACACCATTCATAGAAAAGCGCCAATTGTAGTCAAGCATCGCCTGAAGGCCGACAAAGGAAGGACGGTGATTAGTTGTTGCAACCTTTGCCTTCACTTTCATGCTGGCACTTTTCATCGCTTGCCACCAAGATGGAAGCAGAATGTCAACTCCAAGGGCGAGCAGAGTTTCACTAGCATCTGTGAGGAAAAGCCAGGCTTCCTCTTCTGTTAGCTGGCTAGTCAGCCCCTTTTTTCCTGCGAGCCATGGGAAAAGAGAAATCCATCTTGCTTGTTCTTCTTCAATATAGCCTTCATATTCGAGCCATTTCGTCGGAATACCCTGTTCCTCTAAATCAATGACATTATCTGGATTGTTCTTAGCCTTCAAGAATATGTCAATATTCCATGTTTCGTTTAAATCAGCAGGCTCTATAAGTTTTATTCCTAATGTGAAAGGGTAAGGTGTACTTTTGAGACCCATCCACTCTTGCCACGTTTCCTCCGTGAAATAGGCAGCCAGGCTGGCAGGGGAAATATTCGCATTCCGCAATGCGTGGATTTTCTCCCCAAATGCTCGTTTGCTTTCTTCTTGTTCATTTAAATACTCATCTAATGAGTCGTGGAACCACTTTTTTATAAAGGCTGAATTACTTGTTCCTTCCAGCTCTTCTTGCAGTGTTTCTTCCCAGAAGGAGTCAGTAAACTCTTCTGTTACACGTTTAGGCAACGCCCATTGGAAAGTATCCTTTTCCCAATTTTGAAAGTCTGGAATCCACTCCTTGTTCTGAATGGATTCATAAAGACTTGGTGCTGCTGCCAAGCAAACTTGCGCAGTATCATTCCAATCCCATTCCATAAACCGGTTGAACCGTTCATTGGCAAAAAGAGTGACCAATTGCCAGGGAGTGAGAGCAATTCCTTCTGTGTCAGCGATAGTGGCAGCGTTCAGAAATGTGCCATAAAAGCTTTCTTCATGATGCTGAAAGAGAAGATTCTTCCAATAGCTTGGATATAAGTAGTCGTGATCAGCCTCTCCAGTCAAGAAAAAGCCTTTATCTTGATAATAATGAACATTAATTTTTAAGTAATTATTCTTCAGCATGTATCAATTTACCCTTTCTGCATTCTTCATGAAAGGCTCTTAAACGTTTCGTCCGATCAAGCGTCATCTTCAAGAAAAGCTCAAAATGCTGTTGTTTTTTCAATTTTTTATAGATGGTCCGCAGCTTTTTCATTTGGCGGACAGCAATCCGGTAATGGTCCCTGCTCTTTTGGTCAATATGTTCCTGAATCGAGCGGTGATATAATGACAAAAGCAATTGCTGGTCGTATTCCTGCAGTGTTTTAATCTGCTCCTTTGTCAGCATGTCGATACCAAGTCCCATATAGGTGTACAGGTCAATCCATTTATCAAACTGCTTTTGCTCATACAAGAAGTCTTCATATTTCCTATAACTGTAAGGCAATGTTTGAATAAACAGTCGTTCTAAAATGTCCATCCTGTTTTTAGCATGACAAAACGGAGTAGTGGCCCTGATGCTCATACTAGTGAATTCATGGCAGAATTCAAAGTCATTCTCTTGTTGTATATAGCCTTTCACAGACTGAATAAAAGGTGTTAAATACAATTCCAGTCTGTTCCAATCTCGTTTATTGTTAAGAATATCAAGCCAGTAGAGCATATACGGCATTATAGCTACTTGCAGTTCCTGAATGCTGTGAACTGCCGTCCCATCTTCTCGGAGCAGCACTTGTAAATGAATAGCAGCAACCTTTTCCGTAAAAAGAGGAGAATCTGTGCTCTCAAGATTTCTTAGCTCATCCAGTCTCCATTGTTTTTTTGTGAACAAGTTTGTCCAGAGGATTCGGTGAATTTGTATACTCTCAAATTCAATAGTCTCATGGAGTTGCAATATTTCCCCGCTGTCATCTTTTAGCTTTTCCAAAAAATGATCAAAGGCGAAGGGGAAGGTGAAATTAGACAACCTGTTCAAATATTCCTGCACTCCTTGAAGCAGATCCTGGAAAATATGACGGTAATAGCGGTTGATTACTCCGTCCGCGTGATTATTGTCTTTGCTCATGGAAAGAAACAGTTTAAATGTGATTACATGCCCAACTAAAAGATATAAATATTTCCACTCATTTTGCTGAGGAGAGGCGTTTTTTAATTTGCGCATATATATATAGTACATTTCAGAAATATTACTAGGCTTCCTGCTGCTTTCCCCAATAACAGCCTGAAAGGTTTCTGTGAAAAAATTGACCCATTCCTGATAATCCGGCTCTTTGTTTCCCGGCTTTTTCAAAAGATCGCTTGCGCGCATAAGCGGGAGGCTGCTCAAATCGACTGCTGCTTTTGAGGGCGGCTGTCTCCATTCTGAAAGCCATGCAGATACTTTGCCTGCTTGGCCAAGCACAGAAAAAAACAGGGCAAGCTGGTGCCGGCAGTAGCCTTCCGCTAGACATGTACAAGTACTCATAGTGATATCATCAATATTCAGCACAGCCTTTGCTGGATTGACATCCTGTATTACCCCGGTCACTGTTTCATGATCTATTTTCACTTGTGATACGTAATTTTGCCGATATAGAAGCAGCCCTTTTTCGACAACTTTCTGCGTAAGGGGATCACTAGAATCGAGAGCTTCTTGAAAGTTCTTGGCACATTGGTTTAAATGCTCTAAATATTGTTCATCCAGCATAGTAAATCCCTCCAGAAATCAGCGTAACCGATTAATCATGAGAAGCTGATTCATAATATGATAATCAAGAACTTGGCGTTCGTTTCAAAAAAAAGTCCATTTAATAATTATAGCGTTTTTTTGCAGGAGATGGTAGGGAAGAGGCAGGAGAAAAAACAATTACATAAAAACAGACCATCGTTTTAAGTGCTAGTCTCCATTTGTAGGCAAAGGAGCAAAATTGTTTGCTTAGTGTCTCCATAAAAAAAGATGTTGATTTGAGCTTGGGGAGAAGGAGGCACAAAGCGACGAATCCTTTCTGTGCTCGCCCCTCCCGTGCATCAAACCCAGCAGGAAAATTTGTTAACAGTTAAGACCAGCCTATTACAGGCTTGGTCTCAGATTGTCGAGAAAAGATAACGAGAAGGGCGGATTTCCGCTCCGGTCGCTTGCTTTCCGGGGGGGCGGTGCCTCGGTACGCAAAGAGCGTCCACCCGGAGTGGAAATCTAACCAAACTTATTTTTATTTTAAAAGAAAAAAGCCTGTAGACAAACTCGAAATTCTTCGAGTTTGTCTACAGGCTGGTCTGGGTTGAAATCTAGTATAGACGTTTAAAGCTGTTGAAATGCTTTTTATAGTAAGAGTTGTCTAAGCTTGTTTTTCTGACGCCGTCAGAATCAGCATGAACGAACTGATTATTGCCGATATAAACACCAACATGGGAAATTCCTTCTTTGTATGTATCCTCAAAGAAGACTAAATCGCCAACAGAAGGTGTATCAACATAGAAGCTGCGGTCATAATAGCCTTGTGCGGAAAGACGGCTGATTGACTCACCAGTTTTGTTAAACAAGTAGTAAATAAGTCCGCTGCAATCAAAACCAGCTGTTGTTGATCCTCCCCAAGCATATGGTATGCCGATTAAACTGTTGGCAACCGAAATAATGCTTTTATTAGAAGTGCTGTTGTCAGAAATGAATTCTGGCTTGTCTGCTTCCTCTTTTTCAGCAGAGCTGTTTGTTTCGGTTACATTTCCTGTTGAACCTGTAACTTTCAGCTTTTGGCCAGGGAAGATAAGATCTGATGTTAAATTATTTAACTGCTTTAGTTTTGCAACGGAAAGATTATAGGATGAAGCAATTTTGCCCAACGTATCTCCGCTTTTAATTGTATATGTACCTGTGCTTACATTTGTCGAGTTGTTTGATGACGAGCCTGAACTTGATGAATTGCTGCTGTTAGAAGAAGATGATGATGGTTTTGATACAACCAGCACATCACCAGGGTAAATAATTGTAGAGCTGATTTTATTCCATTGCTTCAGCTCGCCTAAAGTAATCGAGAACTTATTAGCAATCTTAATCAATGAATCTCCCGAAACGACCTTATAAGTTTTTGTGCTTGAACTTGTTGTCTGTTTATTTGCAGTTGCAGTGCTGCTTGATGATGAATTTGAGCCTGCTACATTCAGCTTCTGGTTAACATAGATTAGATCGGAGGATAATTTATTGCTAGACTTCAATTGCTTGACAGTAGTATTATACTTGTTCGCAATCTTGCTTAGTGTATCGCCTTTCTTTACTACATAAGTACTAGCTGACGCATGGACAGAAAAAGCAGTCGAAAGAATAGCGGCAGTAGCAAAGACTGTGACTTTTTTCTTCATTTTTTTACACTCACTCCCAAAAATATGATTATCTAAAACTATCTTATCATAACATATCGGTCTATAGTACCCGTTTTCATAGAAAAATAGGGTCGTGAATGTAAAAATAGGACATTACTCATGGTTAATTTAGGGTCTATTAAAAGCAGGAGGATGTAATACGCAGATAGAGCTTGTATAGTTTCGATATAAAAAGACAGGTGCCAGTTAGGAAATTCCTAATCTGACAGCCTGTCGTGATAATCCTCTTGCCATCTGTCTATCTTCTCTTGAATATAATCCGTATATCGGCTATCCTTTACTAAGTGGAAAACGACAAGTGCCTCTTTCATATAATTGCTGGCAAGCTTGAACTCTCTCTGCAGTTCATAGTTATACCCGATATGATAGTGAAAATGGGCAAGAAGATAAAGGTTGTCCTTTTGAATAGCCCAATCAATTCCTTCTTTACAATAGGAAATGGAAGAATCATACTCATTCAAGTCTGTAAGTGCTTTGGCGATGTTGAAGTATAGTCTGCTTTTAATTGTTTCGTCCTGCAGATGAGGAATCTTTTGCAATTGGGCTAATGCCTTATAATAAATTTCCAAGGATTCTTCAAGTAACCCTTCTTCATAATGAAAGATTCCCTTACTGATAAATATCTCAATCTCTTTTTCGGTGAAAATCTTGTCGAATGTTAAGGCGATAGCCTCTTCAATTAATTCAAGTGCTTTAGGGAAATCCTTATTTACTTCGTACATATAAATGGCCTTATGCCAAAGTAGGATTTGGTAATGCCTCTTGTTGCGAGTAAACAGCGGGTTATTCTGTTCTGCTTCTACAATTTGCTTTATTGTTTCATAGTCTGTATTTCGCCGGGCAGCTTTTAATTGTCTGCTTGTTTCGATTACGTAATCGAGTCTTGGAGTTGTGCCGATATCAAAGAAATAGTTCACGTCGATTCCTAATCTTTGCGAGATTAAGTACAGTGTGGATGAAAGTGGAAGGACCTCCCCCTTCTCAATTTTGCTGATTTGCGCTTGTGTGCAAATATTGTGGGAAAGTTCCTTTTGTGAAAGTCCTACCTGTTTTCGCAATTCCTTTATTTTCTCTCCAACAGCTGAAAAATCCAATTGATCACTCCCTAAAAAATATTCCTAAAGTTATAATTTTATACGAATACATGAAAATAAGCCTAAAAAAGAAGCTATATCACTCGTTATCAGCCATAATCACGAATACATCTATTTATATAATATGTTTTAATAGATTTTACTGCAATATATTAAGAATATTTTGCTATTTGAAGAAGTGCCTACCTACGCCTTCTTTAAAAGGAGAGCAAGATATAACCTTAATTGAGCATTTTTAATAGGACCATTTCGGTTTCTATTAACCCCATTTATCTGTTTTACGAGTAGTCCTTTTATCTCCAATTTTCTGCCGTTTTCTTATGAGAGCGGTCTTTTTTTTATCGTAAATCAAACCCTACTCCTTTTTATTACTCATTCTAAAAATTAAAATACATATAAACTAAGTGTCATTATTGGATTCCCTAAATTAATGAATGCTGCTTCCTTCTGCTATAATAGGAAAAAAACCTGTTGGGAGCTTGAAGTATGAAAAAGAGATGGAGCCTTTTCGCTACCATTATGACACTGATCAGTGCAGTAGTCATTTTCTCCTTATTAATGACAGATATCCTGATCAGCAATTTGATTAATGATCATACCAAAAACAGCCTTGAGGAAAAGGCTTTGACGATAGCCAGAATCGTGGCAAAAACAGAACTGGTTCAAAATGCTCTTGAAGGAGACGAAGAAGCGAGGAACAATATTCAGTCTTACACTAAAGACATTCAGCTGGAAAACGGCGTGGAATTTGTCGTTATTCTCGATATGGATGGAATTCGCCTCACGCATCCAGATGTCCAAAAGATAGGAAAGAAGTTTCAGGGCGGTGATGAGGTTAAGCCTATGTCTGGCAAAGAGCAGACAAGCGTTTCGAAAGGTACACTAGGGAAGTCGATGCGAGCATTTACTCCTGTTTATTCAGAAGAAGGAAAACAAATTGGTGTCGCAGCAGTCGGAATTTCCCTTGCTAAAGTCAATGAAGTGCTGGCTGAAGGAAAGTGGATTATTGTGTACGGATCAATGCTCGGTTTGCTGGCAGGAATAATAGGAGCATATATATTGGCAAGATACATCAAAAGAGTGATGTTCAACATGGAGCCGGCAGCAATTGCTAAACTGCTGCAAGAAAGAAGTGCAGTCATTAATTCTGTCAGAGAGGGAATCATAGCAGTTGATATGGAAGGGAATATTACCCTTGTCAATCAGTCGGCCATCGATTATTTACATAAAACTGGCCTGAATGCCAATCCTATTGGCCAGCCAATAAGCAGTTATATTCCTTCAAAAGGGCTTAATCGTGTTTTAGAAACAGGTAAAGCGCAGCTCGATGAGGAGCAGATTATCAACGGTACAACGATCCTTGTAAACAGGGTGCCAGTCAAGGTCGATAATAAGATAGTAGGTGCATTGTTCACCTTCCGAGACAAAACAGAAATTAAAAAATTGTCCGATCAGCTGTCGGGAGTAAAAACCTATGCAGAAGCTTTGCGGGCACAGTCCCATGAATTTATGAATCGCATGCAAGTTATCATTGGCATGCTTCATATGAAAAATTACGACAGGCTGAAGGATTATCTTGATGATATTGTCGATCAGCAAAGTGGAGATATCTCCGCTATTACTAGTAATATAAAAGATCCAGTAATAGCAGGCCTTCTTCTCGGTAAGCTCAGCTATGCAAGGGAAAAGGGAGCAAGTTTGAAGATTTCCATTTTGACCGTTATTCCAGAATTGACAGCAGCAGCTTCATTTGAAATCATCACAATAATAGGGAATTTGTTGGATAATGCTTTAGATGCAGTGGAGACTAGTTCAGATAAAGACATTGAATTAAAGCTTATCATGACAAATGGAATGATTGACATGATTGTGAAGGATACAGGAAAAGGCATGACTAAAGAGGATGAGGTCCATATTTTTGAAAAAGGTATTTCCTCTAAGGGAGAAAACCGCGGGTTTGGTCTTTATTTAGTCAGTGAAAGCTTACGCAAGCTGAACGGAACTATTGAAGTGAAGAGCGTCCTTAATATAGGTACAACATTTAAAGCAAGTATCCCATATATGAAGGAGGAAAACAGAAGTTGATTTCTGTATTGATTGTAGAAGACGATCCAATGGTAGCCGAATTTAACAAGCAATTTTTGCAAGAGCTGAACGGCTTTAAAATCGGCGGCGTTGCCAACCAAGTGGATGAAGCGATAGAGATAATTAAGAGTGAAAGAATAGATTTAGTGCTGCTTGATGTGTTTATGCCCGGAAAAAGCGGACTGGACTTTCTTTCTTATATAAGAGAGCTTAATGAAAATATGGATGTAATCCTCATAACAGCCGCTTCTGACATGGAGCATATACAGACAGCACTCCGATTAGGGGCAGTTGACTATATTATAAAACCATTTAAATTTGAGCGGTTTAAAGAGTCATTGATGAATTATGCCCAAAAGAAAGAATTTATGAAAGAACAGACAAAAGTCAGCCAAAGCTTTCTTGATGAGCAGATACTTAATCGAGACCAAAAAGCAGCAAGGGCAGAGTTGCCAAAAGGCTTGACGAAGGAAACGCTGAAAATTGTCTGGGATGCAATAGAAGCGCAGCTTGAACAGGAGTTCACAACAGACATTATTGCAGACGAAACGAAGATATCAAGGGTGTCAGTAAGAAAGTACCTGAATTTCCTGAACGAGCAAGATATCATCAAGGTAAGATTGACATATGGAAGCATCGGCAGACCGGTCAATGTCTATTATATAAATACGAAACGAGCTGGATGGATTGAGCAATTTCTGTAATTAAGCCCGTGGTTTTATAAGGAAAGGCCCCTGAGCATAAACAGGGGCCTCTTTTGTATGACCTTACAAAAATCGCTTTTTAGTATCCTTTGTCGGCAGCATACAGTGCTCCTTTTTCCCAAACCATTTATACCGATTTTTGGCGACATAATCATAGATCGGGTCCCTTATGAATGAGGGAATCACTTTAAAGGCATAGGCAAGCTTCCATGCCCCGCGCAGATGGAGACAAATTTGCAGGGCAGCGTTGGATTTTTCATATAGCCTGCCATTTTCAATAAGTATGACACTATTTATTGAGAGGTCCTCTTTAAATGACCGAATAAGCTGCTGGCCTTTTTCCTCCTGTAATGGAGCAAAGGCAAAATAGGCATCAGGGTCTCTTTTAATGATAAATTGAACAGCACTGTTGCAAAGATTGCAGACACCATCAAATAATATGACTGCCTCCATGTTTTCCACCTTGTTTCTAATCACTTTTTTTATACTGTAACATTTTTGCTTTTATAAGGAAATTATATTTCAAGAAAATGACAGTTTAATTTATAATGGGATTGGAAAGGGCAAGAAAAAAGAGATATCCTGACTTCAGGAAGAAAATTAAAGGATGCTATTGTAATATTCTTTTAATTTAAGTGTAAAAAATGGTACGCTAATACTAGGAGGGGATAATTTAGAATGAAGAAACTATTATGGCTGTTGCCGATGATTCTGATTGCGATATTGGCTGGATGCAATAATGATGAGCCTACCCCGGATGATAGGCTTTCCCAATACATAAAGCTGTGGAATGACCAGAAGTTTGATGAAATGTACGGCTATCTGTCTTCCGAAGCGAAAAAGTCAGTTTCAAAGGAAGATTATGTTTCTCGTTACGAGAAATTATACAGTGACTTGGAAATCAAAGACTTGAAAATTTCCTCAGAAAAGCTGTCAGATGATGAAAAGGATAAAAACAAGAAAAAAGAGACTACAGAGATTCCTTTCACAGCAAAGATGAACAGCATGGCAGGGGAAATCAGCTTTGACAAAGATGCAAAGCTTGTGAAAGAGGAACGTGACAAAGAAGAAAACTGGTATATTGAATGGGATACAACATATATCTTTGCCGATTTAGGCGCAGATGACAAAGTTTCATTAGAAACAGTACCTGCAGAACGCGGGGCTATAGTGGATGTCTATGAAAATCCACTGGCGATGAATGGCATCATTTATCAAATCGGTCTTGTTCCTGAACAAATGGAGAATCAGACAACAGAAGTAGCTGAACTGGCAAAATTGCTTGATATTAAGAAAGAAACTATTGAAAAGGCTTTAAGTGCAGATTGGGTACAGCCTAACCTGTTTGTGCCAATTAAAAAACTAGCAACAGGCGACCAAGCTTTTCTTGAAAAACTGTTTGCCCTCCCGGGTGTTCAAAAGCAGGATGTTGCGGGGAGAATTTATCCATATGGAGAAGCTGCAGCTCATTTAATCGGCTATATTGGCAACATTACAGCTGAAGAGCTGGACGAGCAAAAGGGCAAAGGTTATTCAAGCTCTGATTTCATTGGAAAAAGAGGCTTGGAGCAAGTCTATGAGGAAAAGCTGAGAGGCGAAAGCGGTGCGAAAATTTCGATCTCTAAGGCTGACGGTACAAGTGTTACACTCGCAGAGAAAGAAGTTAAAAATGGAGAAAACATCAAGCTGACAATTGATGGCGAGCTTCAAAAGAAGATTTATGATGAAATGGATGGAGAAGCAGGGGCAGCAGCTGCAATCAATCCGACGACAGGAGAAACGATGGCTCTTGTCAGCAGTCCGTCATATGATCCTAATAAGGTTGTGGCAGGGCTGACAATCTCAGAACAAGAAGAATACAATAATAATAAGCTTGAGCCTTACACGAACCGCTTTAAGAACACGTATGCACCAGGATCTGTGCTGAAGCCAGTTGTGGCAGCCGCCGCTTTGACTGAAGGTGTCATTACACCTGAGCAAGAGCGTAAAATCACGACAAAGCAATGGCAAAAAGATAAATCGTGGGGCAAGTATTATGTAACAAGGGTGCATACTAGCAGCGAGCCGGTCAATCTAGCAGATGCCCTGCTGTACAGCGATAATATTTACTTTGCTCAGACAGCATTGGACTTAGGCAAGGATAAATATACAACAGAGCTGAAGAAATTCGGTTTCGAAGAGGATTTCGACTATGCATATCCAATCACGAAAGCAACGATTGGCAAGCTGGACAGTGATATTCTATTAGCTGACTCAGGCTACGGCCAAGGACAAGTCCAAACAAGTGTTATACAGCTTGCGGCAGCTTATACACCGTTTGTTAACGACGGCAACCTAATCAAGCCAGTTCTTCTGCAAGATGAAGAAAAAAGCACTGTTTGGAAAAAGGATATCATGAGCAGCACTACTGCTAATACGATTTCAGATGATTTGCAGCAAGTAATTGACAGTCCAAGCGGAACAGCTCATGCCGGCAAAATCAATGGTATGACACTCGCTGGGAAAACGGGTACTGCCGAGCTGAAAGCAAAGCAAGGTGAAAAAGGTACAGAAAACGGCTGGTATGTGACGTATGACAAAAAAGATAAGGATATGCTTATTGCAATGATGATTGAAGGTGTCCAAGATAAGGGTGGCTCAGGTCATGTTGTGAAAAAGGTGAAAAATATCCTCGAATAAACGAAAGCCTGCAAAGGGAGCATTCCTTGCAGGCTTTTTTAGGTGCGGCAAAATATTTTTTTGCACTGCTTCTTTGCAAGAATTTTTTTCCACTTCTTAAAAGGGGGAAATAACTCATCATTCTGCGATTTCGCTCATACATTAATTTAAGACGGTGAAGGGAGAGAACGGAATGAATGAAGTAGAGCAAAAGGAACTTCAATACGCCATCGAAGAAATTACAGAAATCGCTACTGGCTTTGGGTTGGACTTCTACCCGATGAGGTATGAAATTTGTCCTGCAGATATCATTTACACATTCGGCGCCTACGGCATGCCTACACGTTTTTCCCATTGGAGCTTTGGTAAGCAATTTCATAAGATGAAGCTGCATTATGATTTGGGCTTGTCTAAAATATATGAGCTTGTGATTAATTCCGATCCTTGTTATGCTTTTTTGCTCGACAGCAACTCACTGATTAATAACAAGCTGATTGTTGCCCATGTATTGGCTCATTGTGACTTCTTTAAGAACAACGTCCGCTTTCAAAATACGAAAAGGGAAATGGTCGAAAGTATGGCAGCCACTGCTGATCGTGTCCGCCAATATGAAATCTTGTATGGCAAGCATGAAGTGGAAACATTTCTGGATGCAGTTCTTGCCATTGAAGAGCATATCGACCCAAGCTTAATGAGACCGAAGCTTGCCTGGACGATGGATGATGTGGAATATGAGGAAGTGGAAGAAACAATCCAAACGCCATATGACGATTTATGGGGATTGGATTCCCGCAATAAACCAAAGAAGGAAAAAAAGAAAATCATCAAAAAATTCCCTCCGCAGCCTGAAAAGGATCTTATGCTGTTTATTGAAAGTTTCAGCAGAGAGCTGACAGACTGGCAGCGAGATATCTTAACAATGATGAGAGAAGAAATGCTGTATTTTTGGCCGCAACTTGAAACGAAAATTATGAACGAAGGCTGGGCTTCCTATTGGCATCAGCGGATCGTCAGGGAGCTTGACTTGACGAGTTCAGAGGCAATTGAATTTGCAAAGTTAAACGCAGGTGTTGTGCAGCCGTCAAAAACGGGTATTAATCCCTACTATCTCGGACTGAAGATATTTGAAGATATTGAGGACCGCTATAACAATCCGACAGACGAGATGAAGAAGCGAGGCATCAAACCGAACTCAGGCAGGGAGAAAATGTTTGAGGTCAGAGAAATTGAATCAGATATTTCTTTTTTACGTAATTATTTGACGAAGGATTTAGTGACAAGGGAAGACATGTATTTATTCCAAAAGCAAGGAAGAGAATACAAGGTTGTCGATAAAGGCTGGGAACAAGTCAGAGATCAGCTTGTCAGTATGAGAGTTAATGGAGGTTTCCCGTATATCACTGTTAATGACGGCGACTACATGAAGAATGGCGAGCTTTACTTAAAGCACGGCTATGAAGGTATTGAATTGGATCTTAAGTATTTAGAAAAGGTCCTTCCATATATTCATCAGCTTTGGGGCAGAAATGTTCATATGGAAACAATTGTTGAGGACAAAAATATGTTGTACACATATGATGGGAAAGCATTGCATCGGAAGTATCTATAAGGATAAATTTTAGGAGGCTTGCAGCAGCGGGCCTCTTTTTTTATATAAAAAGGAGACAGGAATTTCATAAAAGGAAAAAGGGAAAATCCCGTTTCATCAAGAATTAAGTAAAAAACGCAAGTACAGAAAAGAGGGAAGAATCTGCAATGAAACAAAGTTATACAGAAAGAAAAATAATCATAACAGGGTACGGAACAGTTGCAATGGAAATTGTAAAGATAATAAAAGAGCAGAATAAGAAATATCAGGATTCTTATGGTTTTTCTAGCAAAATTATTGGAATAATTGGATCAAAAGGGATGATTTACGAGGAAGATGGGTTAGATTTAGAGACATTGCTATCCTTTGGCAAAGGGATGCAAGCCCTTAAGCAGTACTCACAGCAAAAGCAGCTGCCTTTGCAAGCATCGTCAATAAAAGGAGATGTCTTGATTGAATGCTCTCCAACTAATCTGGAAACAGGAGAACCGGCATTGTCCTATATTACCGCTGCGTTAAATGAAAGTATGGACATTATTTCTGTGAGCAAAGGAGCGCTTGTTCATGCATTGCCTGAATTGAAGCAGCTGGCTGACCGTAACGGCTGCCGTATTAAATACAGCGGGGCAACAGCAGCGGCGCTTCCGACTCTTGATATTGGTGAGTATAGTCTGGCAGGCAGCACCATCACGGGAATAGAAGGCATCCTCAACGGCACTTCTAATTTTATTTTGACAAGCATGTCAGACGCTAATCTTTCCTTTGAGAAGGCACTGGAGCTGGCGCAAGAAAAGGGAATTGCAGAGGCGAACCCAGCGCTGGATGTTCAAGGATATGACAGTGCATGCAAGATTCTTTTGCTCGCCAACGGCCTATTTCATAAAACATGGACGTTAAGTGATGTTAGCATTGAGGGTATTGAAAAAGTAACAAAGGCGGATATGCAATATGCGAAAATAAATGGCAATGATATTAAGCTTGTGGCTAGTGCAAGAACCATCAATGGCAAAATGTCTATTCAAGTAAAGCCTGAAGTGATTGCCGCAGATAATCCGTTGATGAATGTGAAAGGAACAAACAAAGGAATCGTATTCCATACAGAAGAAATGGGCACGATTTGTTGCATTGGCGGTGCCTCCCATCCTAGAGGAGCGGCAGCTGCTGCTGTTAAAGATATGCTTAATTTGTATCGATAAATAAAAGAAACCGGCCTTCGAATACGAAGGCCGGTTTTTTATAGAGATAACGCTAAAGGCTACAAGGAGTATCTGTGGTTGCATTCCGCTAATACTGCAGGCAAAGCAAGCTTGGATAAGCATCCAGTTAAGTGGTGCTTGTACCTGCTGCTATGCTTTAGTCATAGTGCGGTTGTTTGGGCAGCCAGTCGCTGATACTTGACGATATACGTATCAAGCTGTTCGCTGATTTGAAGTGTTCTTGGATCATTCAAACCTTTATCGCTGCCTGATTTAATCAGCTTTAGCTTTAAAGATTCAATATCTTGCAGCAGCTCGCTTATACTCTCCTTATTGTCTTTTTTCGTTATCATAATGATTACTCCTAGGTATCAATCTTTGTACTTATTTTAACAAATTAATTTGGAAAAATTAAGTGTTTTTATAAGGAAATTTACATAATTTGAAAACATCCGACAAAAAACCGTAAGAATTGTACATACCTATTTCCGGACACACAATCATTTCCGTTAGGCAAAGGAAAAATATTATGTGTTCGTGAAAGCGCTTTTACATTAAGATAAGGACATAAGGTAATACAGCAACAAACGGAATGCAAAAAGCATATACGACAAGAATTACAAACATAAATGAAAGCGTAAACATGGTGTATGCTAATAAGCATTCCAAAAAAACTTTTTTATTATACAATTCAATTTCTAGGAGGAATTATATTATGAATATCTTACTATGCTGTGCTGCAGGAATGTCTACAAGTCTATTGGTAACAAAAATGGAAGCTGCTGCAAAAGAACAAGGTATTGAGTGCAAAATCTGGGCAGAGAGCGCAGATGCAGTGAAAAGCCATATCGATAACGCAGATGTCCTATTGCTTGGACCACAAGTTCGCTATTTACTTCCTCAAATGAAAAAGCTAGGCGCAGAAAAAGGTATTCCAGTAGATTCTATCAACATGATGCATTACGGAACTTGCAACGGAGCAGAAGTATTGAAATCAGCTATTAACCTAGTTAACAACTAAAATAGGATAAGGTGATAAATATGAATAAGTTCTTAGCCTTCTTAGAAGAAAAATTTATGCCTTTTGCAGCCAAATTGGCTGCTCAAAGGCACTTAGGCGCATTAAAAGACGGTATCATCTTGGCAATGCCGATGATTATCATCGGTTCAGTATTCTTGATTCTAGGTTATCTGCCAATTCCAGGCTATGCAGATTTTATGGCTAGAGTATTTGGAGATGCATGGCTGACAAAAATTTCATATCCAGTTGATGCAACATTCAATATGATGGGTCTTATCGCAGCATTCGGTATTGCATACAGATTAGCTGAAAGATACGCATTAGATGCTATTACAGCAGGGGTTATCTCACTATGTGCTTTCCTTTTAGCAACACCGTTTAATGTTCCTTTCCTTGCAGAAGGAGCAACAGAAGCTGTCGCAGTAGGCGGCGCTATCCCAGTCGCATTAATGGGAAGCAAAGGATTATTCGTAGCAATCTTAATCGCATTGTTCTCAACAGAAGTTTACCGTTTCATCATTAATAAGAATATGGTAATTAAAATGCCGGACGGTGTTCCACCAGCAGTAAGTAAATCATTTGTTGCTTTAATTCCGGGATTTATTGTAATCGCTATCATTTGGGTAATTCGTTTAATTGTAGAATATTTTGACATTGCGAGCATACATGATATTGTAACATTAGTACTTGGCAAACCGCTTGGTTTATTAGGCGGATCACTTATCGGTTCTATCATCGCATATGGATTAGTAATGTTGTTATGGTCTGCAGGTCTTCATGGTGCAAACATCGTTGGGGGAGTTATGAGCCCAATCTGGCTATCTAATACAGATGCTAACAAAGCTGCTTTCCAAGCAGGAAAAGAACTTCCAGAGATCTTTACAGCACAATTCTTTGAAGTATTCATCAATATCGGTGGTTCTGGAGCAACATTCGCATTCGTACTAATGATGGTACTGTTTGCACGAAGCAGACAAATGAAGGATTTGGGCAAATTATCAATCGGTCCGGGAGCATTTATGATCAACGAACCAGTTATTTTTGGTACACCAATCGTAATGAACCCATTATTAATCATCCCGTTCTTCTTGACACCAATTGTAACAATTACAGTGACATATTATGCAATGAAACTTGGCTTTGTGGCAAAACCAGCAGGAATCGCAATCCCTTGGACTACACCGCCGCTAATTGGTGGATACTTGGCAACAGGCGGAAAATTTTCCGGTGCAGTGATGCAGCTTGTAAACATTGGAATTGCCTTTGTACTATACTTCCCATTCTTCCGAACTTGGGATAAACAAAAGGTAGCAGAAGAACAAGGTACAGAATTCACAAAAGTAAGCTAATAATTATTGCGGATTAATGCACAAGTATTTTTGAAAACGCTTTAAAAATACTTGTGCGCATACTTAACAATTTTTACATTCTAAAAAAGAAAGGTGGATTATAAAATGGCTAATATGGAAGAAACAGTATTCCAAATTATCCTCCACGGAGGAAACGGAAAAAGCTGTGCAATGGAGGCAATTGCTGCTGCTAAATCAGGAGATGTCGAGCTTGCTAAACAAAAGATGGAGGAAGCAGCCGAGGCATTAAATGATGCGCACCATATCCAAACATCCCTCATCCAAAATGAAGTAAGAGGAAACAAAATTGAGGTATCCTTGCTGATGGTACATGCACAGGATCATTTAATGAATGCAATTACGCTAAAAGACTTAGCACAAGAAATTATCGATTTATATGAACTTGTTAAAACTCCTGGAGGTGTCCAAAAATGACAAATGGAATTAAAATTGCAACAATTGGCGGAGGATCAAGCTATACACCAGAATTAGTAGAAGGTTTCATTAAGCGATATGAAGAATTGCCAATCAGAGAATTATGGCTTGTTGATATTGAAGCAGGAAAGGAAAAGCTTGAAATCGTTGGTAATCTTGCAAAACGCATGATTGAAAAAGCTGGCTTGCCGATTCAAGTTCATTTGACACTAGACCGCAGAGAAGCACTTAAAGATGCAGACTTCGTTACAACACAATTCCGTGTCGGCCTGCTTGATGCTCGTGCGAAGGATGAAAGAATTCCGTTGAAATATGGCGTGCTTGGCCAAGAAACAAACGGTCCTGGCGGATTGTTCAAAGGCTTGCGTACAATTCCTGTTATTTTGGATATTTGTAAGGATATGGAGGAGCTTTGCCCAAATGCATGGCTTATTAACTTCACAAACCCTGCCGGAATGGTAACAGAAGCAGTGCTTCGCTATTCTAACATCAAGAAAATAGTAGGATTGTGCAACGTTCCAATCGGAATGGAAATGGGAATCGCGAAGCTTCTGGATGTTGATCATTCTAGAGTTCGAATTGACTTCGCTGGACTGAACCATATGGTTTACGGCCTTGATGTTTATGTGGATGGAGAAAGCGTGAAGGATAAGGTTATCAACCTGCTGACAGATCCAAATAACAGCTCTTTTGTAAAAAATATTGAAGGTCTTGGCTGGGAGCCTGAATTCATTAAAGCATTGAATGTGCTAACATGCCCTTACCATATGTACTACTATAAAACGAGTGAAATGATCGCTAAGGATCAGAAGAACTCGAAAAACGAAGGAACTCGTGCTGAAGTCGTGCAAAAACTGGAAAAAGAATTATTCGAACTCTATAAAGATCCAAATCTGGCAATTAAGCCGCCGCAATTGGAAAAACGCGGAGGAGCATATTACTCTGATGCTGCAGTTCGTTTAATTAATTCTATCTACAATGATAAACGCGACATCCAGCCTGTTAACACAATTAATAACGGTGCAATTGCTGGCATCCCGAATGACTCTGCAGTAGAAGTCTCAAGTATCATTACAAAGGATGGCCCAAAACCAATCGTAATGGGAGAACTTCCAGTAGCTGTAAGAGGACTTGTTCAACAAATCAAATCATTTGAAAGAGTAGCTGCAGAAGCAGCGGTTACGGGAGACTATGACAAAGCAATCTTGGCTTTGACAATCAATCCATTATCACCGTCTGACACAGTTGCTAAAGAAATAATCGACGAAATGCTTGAAGCACATAAAGAGCATTTGCCACAATTCTTTAACAAAGTAGAAGCTTAAATTGTATAAACCGAAAAAAGGCGGAGTATTCCGTCTTTTTTGTTGGGCATTAGCAGCTTTATTAAATTTCTTACGAATATATAATAGCAAATTAGACAGCTGCTTCCTCTGTGTTATCAGCTTGTGTAAATAAATAGACCAGATAAGAGTGTAGTTCAAACTTTTCTTCATTAATAAAATCTGTTACGTTCAATTTCGTCATCTCATTCATTTCAATTCCTCCTTTATACTACCATTCTTCCCAAACTAGCAAACTCTTATACATAGAAAGTAAAAAAAGATTGCTAGAAAATAAAAAAACTTGTAGAGAAAAAAGCCATGCATATTAGCATGGCTTCAGATTGTCGACAAAAGGTAAATGAGAAGCCCTTTTCGTTACCTTTTGTCATTTATTTTGTTTGGAAATGGTGGGAAAAAGGCTGATTTCCGCTCCGCGTGCTTGCTTTCCGGGGGGCGGGAGGTGAGCCTCCTCGTCGCTGCCGCTCCTGTGGGGTCTCACCTGTCCCACTAATCCCCCAGGAGTCAAGCATCTGCCAAGTCAAAGTGGCCAGTTTCCTTGAATTCATGGCGACAGTTAGTAACGCCT
>Ga0209463_1000397_pt1 | contig 36506 bp, 32 predicted proteins | sample AgamicMgSfrz_FD_187169 | JGI IMG/M metagenome (GOLD analysis project Ga0209463, IMG submission 187169) | Agave microbial communities from Guanajuato, Mexico - Mg.Sf.rz (SPAdes) (version 2) | ecosystem: Host-associated > Plants > Phyllosphere > Phylloplane/Leaf | place: Guanajuato, Mexico...
TTTTGTCTCCTTGTTTCTCTGTAGTTTTGAAATTTTACTACTAATTACTATATAGTATTCTTTTATGAAATTACACCCTTGAAGTTATGTATGAGATATACAAAGTTAGTTAACATAATGTCTCTTCAAGGAAGCAAGAAAGCAAAAGAACCCTTGCGGCAGTATGGTTCAGCTAAGGATTCTTTTGCCTGAGTATGCAGCTTTTTATACATCGTTGATATGACTACGTTCGTTGGGTAGTTGAAAGAAACGAGAATGTATAAAAAGCGCTCCTTTTATACATATGCTAAAGCTTGTCTTATATTGCCTTATTTATAAATTTGTAGTACAATTATTCAGACTTTTCTATTAATTGGAACATATAAATTCCCTAAAAGCTATCCGTCCTGCAACGATGGGGTAGCTTTCTTTTTTTGGTAACGATAATAAATACTTTAACATCTTGTAATAGATATAAATATCTTGTCCGTAAAAGTATAATTTAAAGTCATTTTTCATGAGACCACCTACATGTAATGCCTGTTTAAATTTATTTCGGAAGACTGAATTGCCATGAAACACCAAACTGATCATTTAGCCAGCCAAACTTTTTACTAAAACCATAATTACCTAATGGCATAAGTGCTTGCCCATTTGTAATAAATTTCTCATAAAGATTGTCAATCTCCTCTTCAGTATCACAAGTAATAAAGATGGAGAATGAAGGAGTAAAGGAAAATTGATGCTTCACGTTACTGTCAATGCACATAAATTCTTGGCCTTTTAAGGAAAAAGTAGCCTGCATTACAGTTCCTTCATCTCCAGTTTCATTCGCTCCATAGCGAATAATACTTGTAATTTCTGAATCGTCAATAATTGATATGTAATGATTCATCGCTTCTTCTGCTTTGCCATCTTGAAACATTAAGAATGGTGTAACCTTTTCCATATAAATCGACTCACTTTCTATTTTTCTTAAGTTTATCATATACGATTACAAAAATAATTCTTAGCAGATCCATAAAAAAGAACCTTTGCAGGGCAAGGAGTCTTCATATAATAAATATTCTTTAATTAACGTCTTGAAACAAAGTAAAATATGACGTCCGTAAAATTATACTTTTACGGACTTTTCTTTTGAATGTAAAATCTATCATTTTTATAGTTCGTTTAGGTTAAAAATCAAATTACGAACGTTTTGTGAATAGCACCCACTTTTACGAACGATTTTGACAGGATAATAGAGAGAGAAGCAGATAATCACCTTTTCCGGCACACATCACAACATTGAAAATACTCGAAAATACATAATGCAGAAATAAAAAGATTTATGACAAAGTTCAGATTGTTGTATCATTTTTCTTTATGTATTTTTATAAGTGTTTCTTATATTTAACAAAAGTATAAGGTTACTAGTCTAGAGGATAAAACTTAAAGAAGTAATTAAGCTGTTGATTTTATATAAATTTTTATACAAAAAAAGAAAAACATTGATTTTTATATATTTTTTTATATAATTTGTATATGTTATTCTTTTTTATATAATTTTTTATATACCTGAAGGGGGGAAATAAATGAGATATTATGAATTAGATACGCCTGCTCTTTTAATAGATAGAAAAATCATGATGGATAACCTTTCATCTATGCAAAAATATGCTGATAAGTACAATGTGGGTTTACGTCCACATATCAAAACTCATAAAACGCCTAGCCTAGCGAAGTTACAACAGGAAATTGGAGCTAAAGGAATTACTGTAGCTAAGGTAGGAGAAGCAGAAGTAATGGCTAAAAGTGGATTGAGCAACATTTTTATAGCTAATGAAATTGTTGGAAAGTCAAAAATTGAACGAATCAGAAAACTATCTGAAACGATTGATATTTCTTTTGGTATTGATAATGTCTATCAAGTAAATGAGATAGAAAAAGTATTTGAAGGAGCAGTAAAAAAAGCTCAGGTACTTGTAGAAATTGAGGTAGGGGAGGAACGCTCTGGTGTTATTGAAGAAGGTGATTTTCGAAGATTGTTAGAGACCGTGAGGAATTGTAAGAATGTAGTGTTAAAAGGAATCTTTTCTCATGATGGACATTCTTATAAAGCAGAAAGTGTAGAGCAGTGTAAGTTATTTTACATGGAAAGTGTAAAAAGAACATTACGTTTTGCCGAGATAGCAGAGGAAATGAACTTAAAACCGACAGTCGTAAGTATTGGTTCTACCCCTCCCTTCATATTCAAATTTGACATACCAAAAGGTATCACTGAAATTAGACCAGGAACTTATATTTTTATGGATTCTGCACAAGCAAATGCAATTGGTACGTATAATCGATGCGCAGCATCTGTTCTCACAACAATCATTAGTAAACCTACTAAAGAGCGAGTGATTACGGATGTAGGAGCAAAAGGAATTACAGCCCAAACTAGAAGTAAGGGCCTTACAACAACAAAAGGTCTTGGTCGAATCAAAGAATTTGAGGATGTTCACATTTCGGGCGTTTTTGATGAGCATGCTATTATTTATAATCAAGATTTTAGTAACCAAGTGAATGTAGGAGACAAGGTTCAAATAATCCCTAACCATATTTGTCCGGTTGTGAACTTGCATGAGAAAGCTTACCTAATTTCGGAGGGTAAAGTGATGGAAGAGTTACTAATTGAATGTAGAGGGAAATTACAATAAGTATATTTCTATATATAAGGAGGATAAGTGAGTAGATGATAACGGAAGCAAGACTAATATTAAATAATTATATACCAATTGCCAAAACAATTGCTAAAATGTTTGGTTTACAGTGTGAAGTAGTTATTCATGATCTGACACAACCACAGTCATCGGTCATCTTTACTGTGAACAACCATGTAACTGGCAGGGAAATAGGTCAATCTTTTGACCATCTAGTGAAACAAGTACTATTATCCGAGGACTTTAAGGAAGACCATTTAGCAGGTTATGATATTGAAACAGATGATCATCGAACGATTAAATCATCGACTACTCTTATTAGAGACACGCAACAACAGGTAATCGGTGCTCTTTGTATTAACTATGATATCAATCCTATGCTTCAAATGAGAGAAATGTTAGATACATTAATATCAGGTAATAATACAAAAAAAATATATCATGAGAACGTAAAAGAGCAAGAAGATTCAATTGAAAATGTAGAAGAGATTGCGGATCAATTAATTCAAAAGATTATTGCTAATAGCTCACACCCTTTCATGAAACGTCATGAAAAGATTGAATTAATACGGTTTATGGATGAAAAAGGTATTTTTCTAATGAAAGGTTCTGTAGAAAAAGTTGCAGAACAATTAGGAATATCTAAAGTAACTGTATATAGCTATTTAGATGAAGTGAAAAAGCAGCTGATTAAGGAGTAAATAGAGATGGAGAGTATTTTTGAGGTAGGAAATCTAAAGTCAAATGGTCATTATGCATTAGCGACTATTCATAATGATATAGCCTATGTATCTGGCCAATTTTCTATTGACCCTGTAACACAAGAAAAGAAATTCGGTACAATTGAAGAGGAAACGTTACAAGCACTAAAAAATATCGAATATATTCTACAGGAGATAGGTAGTCAAAAAAATCAAGTTTTACGAATGACACTTTACATTCCAAATATCCAGTTCTGGGACCGTGTAGACCGTGTCTATACAGAATTTTTTGGGGACCATAAACCAGCACGATCAGTTGTACCAACAAATGAATTACATTTTGGATTCAAAATAGAAATTGAAGCTATTGCTTATATTTAAACCATATTGAGAACTTTAAAATTCTCAATAATTTTTTTGATCCTTTCATATAAAAAAATATACGAAATATAAAAAAATACACAAAAGGGTGAAGAAAAAATGAAGCAATACTATGTGTGTAATGTATGTGAGACTAAGTATGACATAGCAGAAAATGTATGGAAGTGTAGATGTGGTGGTATGTTGAACCTATTAAAGGAAAAGGTAACTCTCGATCCAGCGTCACTTCAACAACTGCCTCCGACATTATGGCGATACATCGATACTATGCCTTTTGAGAAGAATTCGAACATTTGGAAAAGTATCACAATGGGAGAGGGATATACACCTCTTATATTACTAGATGAAACAGAGCCAAATACACTTGTAAAAGTAGATTACATGATGCCTACTTTATCTTTTAAGGATCGCGGGGCGGCCGTATTAATTGCTAAAGCAAAAGAGTTAGGTGTGACAAGAGTCATTGCCGATAGTAGTGGAAATGCAGGAACAGCAATTGCTGCTTATGCAAGACGAGCGAATATATCCTGTGATATTTTCTTAGGGGAAGGGACTTCTCCTAAGAAAATTGCACAAATAAAAGCTCATGGGGCAAATGTTCGGACAGTTAATGGTACACGAGAAGATGTAGCTGATGCTGCACAAAAAGCTGTAATTGAAGAAAAACACTTCTATGCAAGTCATGTGTATAATCCATTTTTCTATGAGGGAACGAAAACATATGCTTACGAAATTTGGGAACAAATGAAAGAAGAGCCTGATACACTTATTATTCCAGTTGGAAACGGTACTTTACTATTAGGAGTTTATTATGGATTTAAAGAATTACTGGAAAATGAACTTATTAAGAAAATACCAAAATTAGTTGCTATCCAAGCAGAAAATTGTGCTCCATTGGCGGAAGCTTTTATAAATGAGGAAGTGGAAGCTAAACACTTTGAAGGAAAGAGCACGTTAGCAGAAGGGATTGCGATTGCAGCGCCAGCTCGCTCAGTTCAAATTTTAGAAGCTATTCGTTCTACAAACGGAGAGATTCTTACAGTAGATGAAGAAGAGATTGCACAAGCACGTGCTACATTAGCTGGGAAAGGTTTTTATGTAGAACCAACAACTGCTGCAAACTACGCTGGCTATTTAAAGTATGATCACTCACTTTCTGAAAAAATTATCATTCCTTTATGTGGTGCGGGTATTAAGGCAAATTAATTAAATTTCTAAATAATTCATTGTATTTGAGCCTTTTTAAACAAATTTATCTTTTGAACAGTAAAAATGAAAATTGGACGTAATTAACTTATAAATTGATTGGGTATTATTCCAGTTTAGACCCACCATAATACCACTACATTAAGGGATGAAGATGTACTAGAAAAAATACGAATTGTTAGAGAAACACGAATAAATACAGGTTTGAAAAATGGGCTTATAAGTAATAGTACAGTACAAATAAGTCAAATTTTAGACATGCTTTTAAATAAATTAGACGATATCTAATCTAATTTATAACTTGGTCCTATTTTTCATAAATATTGTATATTTACTTTCACTGTATATACAATAGTACGTCTAAAACTAACTCAAAAATAAGAAGTAAGTACCTACATTTTGGTGCTTACTTTTTACATGCTATAGCAAAATAAAATTAGGAAGGTCATATATGGATAATTATATTTTTAAACAAGCAAATACCACAGATGTAGATAAAGTTTTAAAACTAATTCAAAAACGCATTAAATGGATGGAAGAACACAATATAAACCAGTGGAAGGATAACTATTTTAAATCTTATCCCAAGGAATATTTTGAAGAGAAGGTGTTTAAAGGTCAGCTCTTTGTAATGACAGTTGAGGTGTCTGATTATATTATTGGAGCAGTTACGTTATCAGAAGAAGATAGTTATTGGGATGATAACACACAAAGTTGCTATATTCACAATTTAGTTAGCGACATAGAGGCTTCAGGTATTGGAACAAAAATTATTGCATTTTCTGAAAAGGTAGCAACTGAAAGTGGTGTAAATATAATTAGATTAGATTGTCAGGCTTCAAACGATAAGCTAAACAGTTATTATTATAAGCTTGGTTTCCAGCTTGTTGGCACTGTTAAAGATGGCGATTATATAGGGAATAAACGTGAGAAAAAATTAAACTTTTAAATGCAATTTTCTTTTGATAACATAATCGAGATTAATTGGTTACATTCTAATTTTCAGATAGGAATTAATGATGTTTCCTATACCTAATTAATGTTAAGAACTCTAAAATGCTCAATAGTTATTAATTAAATTATATAAAAATATGAAGAGGACGTTTTAACCTTAGTATCTTTCCTAGTAGGATTTTTTTGTCTTTATGAGTGTTATTTATTGACTTAATGCGTAAAAAATACAGCTTTGCTTAGGAGAGTAAAATGGAAATCGAAATTAAAAGAGTAAGTAAGGAAATTGCTTGGGAATTAAGACATATTGTCATGTGGCCGAATAAGGATCTAGATTATATTAAATTAAAAGATGATGATTTAGGTATGCATTTTGGTCTTTTTAAAAATAATGTTCTAACTTCTGTTGTTTCACTTTTTATAAATAATGATGAAGGTCAATTTAGGAAATTTGCTACGCTTCAACAAGAACAAGGTAAAGGGTATGGGAGTGAGTTATTACACTATGTCTTACAGGAGGCACAAAGTAGGGGAGTAAAGAGAATTTGGTGTAACGCTAGAAAGAATAAGGTTAATTTCTATAAAATGTTCGGGTTACAAGAATCAACTCAAACTTTTAAGAAAGGAAATATAGACTATATTGTAATGGAAAAATACATAGAGAATTAGTTTTATGTTAAAAAGGGCAGGGATCAATTAAATAAGCTTGTTACAGAGCCTTCAGATGTAATGCTAAAGTAATGTATAAGGAATTTATCTTTTATCCAAAAACAAAGTTAATTTCCTCTGAGAACGTTGCTCTGTATACTAAAAACATCATATATATGATGTTTTTCTCCCCAAAAATAGTGGTTTTTTCGTTTAACGAACAAATTATGCCCCTAAAAAGGTTACTTAATCAAGCTTGTTACTTGTTTTATTCTATCGATATTTTGAAACAGAATCACATATAACGTCCGTAAAAGTTTAATTAAAGAGAATGAAAGAGCTTAAAACTGTTGTTAGTCAATGGTTTTAAGCTCTTTCACTTCTTATAAGATCTATTATGGAAACTCATCCAAAAGAAGTCTTTATTTATAAAGACTTCTTTTCTTTTTTTCATTATAATTGATATCTTTTATAGATAAATGTAAATACAGTTAGGGTGATAAAGCAGCTATTAATCTATAAATTAATAACTAAAATTGTTGGAGGAATTTTCTTTAAAAAGCTTGACTTGGAATGCATTTCATAAAATACGATACCCTTATAAGTTTATCATTATAATTCCTTAAATTATATAAAAGGTATTTAAATTGGTAATCTTACTTAATTACAAACAAGAAAGGCGGAGTTATTATACTTAAATAAATATTTATTGAAAAGAAGGCCATTTAACAGAGTTGAGTATGAAGGGGCATATTAAAAAATTTTAACAAAAAAAGAAAACGCTTTACTTTTCTAATGAATATATCAAAACTCATTAAAGAAATCTAAGTAACTGTTAATTTCGACTTTTTTAAAATCTTATAATTGATTAGTAAAACCTTCATATTCCAAAAAATCCATGTATTCTTAACAAGAATACTCTATAGAAACATTTTAGAGATAGTGTTTTTGAAAATTAAGAGTACATAAATTATCTGAATATTCATTTATATTAGTGGGGTGGGTAAATTGAAACGTAATTCATTAATTGTTCAACGTCTATCTGCAATGATGTTTTTTCAATACTTTGTATTGGGGACATGGTTTGCTACTTTAGGTTTCATTTTAAGTCAGCATGGTTTATCTTCAATAATTGGCACTGCATACTCTATAGGAGGGATTGCTGCTATTATTTCACCTATTGTTTTGGGTATGATTACTGATCGATTCTTTTCTTCTCAAAAAGTATTAGGTATCGTTAATATTATTGGAGGCTTCATTTTATGGTTTCTACCTGCACAAATTTATTCGGGTAATGCAACAGCCTTCTTATGGTTAATGTTTCTATATATGTTGTGTTTTAATCCAACTTATTCTCTAACAAATAATATAAGTTTTTATAATATTAAAGACACAGTAAAAACTTTTCCATTAGTCCGTGTATGTGGAACTATTGGGTTTATATTTGCAGGTCTTATAATTGGAGGCCTAGGTTATTCAGGTAGTCCCGTGTCTATCCAAATTGGTGCTTTTGTATCCGTTTTCTTTGGCTTATATTGCTTTACATTGCCAAATACTCCAGCTCCGGCCAAAGGTAAATCACTCGCAGTTCGTGATCTCCTTTTCTTAGATGCGTTTAGTTTATTGAAAAATCGTTATTATTTGGTGTTCATAATCTGTACAGTTTTACTTTTTATAGATCATGCGGCATATATATCTTTTTCATCGGTCTTTCTTGGAGATGTTGGAATTGAGAACATTTCATCTTTCTTAACAATTGGACAAGTGTCTGAAATTGTATTTATGCTATTAATTCCTATATGTTTTCGTTTCTTAGGTTTTAAATACATGTTTTTAGCTGGAATGGTAGCATGGATACTTCGGATGTCACTATTTGCATTTGGTGCCCCGGCGTCTGTTATAACGTTTATGTGTATAGCCATAGCATTACATGGTTTATGTTGGGACTTTTTCTTTGTAACAGGATATATATATACTGATAAAATTGCAGAAGCAAAAGTAAAAAGCCAAGCTCAAGGGTTATTAATAATGTTCACTCAAGGAATTGGTATGTTTGTAGGTTCGGCTATTGCAGGAAATATCTTTAACCATACAGTAACAGCACACGGAGCCGCATCTCTTTCCCAATGGAAAACCTTCTGGCTATATCCAGCTGGCATTGCTACATTAGTCGCTATAGTTTTCCTTCTCTTATTTAAAGACAAAATCAAAGAAAAGAAATCAACTTCTTTTGATAGGAAAGATATTGAAGAATCTGAGAGACTACAAGCATAATCAAAGAGAAAATCAGAAGCATTGTAGAAGTAATATAACAAAAAGCAACCTTACCTGCAGATAAGGTTGCTTTTTGTTATATTACTCTAGATTGTTTTATAAAACTAACTATTCAGACATTTTTACGTCGTTTTTGCCATTTTACTTTTGATTTTACTTGAAGTAAGAGAACCCTTCTAAATTTAACTTTAAGTACTCCTATACTTGAACTATATATCAGATTATCCTTTAAATATTGTTTGGTATCTCTTTCCTTATCTGCACAATTCAAGCTATAAAAGGATAATTTCATTTTGTACAATGAATTATGGTACCTTTCTATAGTTGCTTGATATGTACCGACATAGCAGTCCTGCTCATTATACCCCTTGATTTTACCTTCCCATATTTCCATGCAGTTTCCTCCCTTGAATAAGTGATAAATTTTCAGGAAATGGGATTTAGAAATGATAAAGAGAAAACACAATATCTATACTTGGAAATTAATTCACCGGTGAACAGTCTCTCCATATATTGTGCTTATATGCTTTAAGGTTTTATAGTGAATTTTTTTATGAGAAGGTTCTCATTTTTAAATCTTTGTAGATTTAGATTAGTCCCGTTCTTACTAAATTTGATTTCTCAGCTTTTCTTTTATTAACCAAGCACTTCCGATAACACCTGCATCATTGCCTAACGTTGCAATTGTTATATCTACACCCTTATTCACTCTAGGAAAAGCAAAGCGACTAAATTGTTGTTTTAGTGGAACTAATAATGCATCACCTGCTTTTGAAACGCCTCCACCAAGAACAAGTTTTTCAGGATTTAAGGCATTTGCAAGGTTTGCTAATGATAATCCCAAATAAAAGGTAACACGATTAATGACCCTTTTAGCTAACTCATCATCCTCATTTGCTGCATCAAATACTAGCTTAGCTGATATGGTTTCTTGATCAAGATATAAATCTCGTAATTTACTAGGTGTGTGTGTAGAAATTAATTCTTCTATAGTTAAACGCACAATACCTGTAGCAGAAGCTACTGTTTCCAGACATCCCGTTTTCCCACAATTACACAGTGTCCCGCATTCTGTTACAGAAGTGAGATGTCCAATTTCACCAGCAGCTCCATTTATACCGTGAACAACTTTCCCGTTAGAAATAATTCCGCCTCCAACCCCAGTACCTATAGTGACGCATATTAAATCCTTTGCTCCGTTCCCAGCACCTTTCCACATTTCCCCTATTGCGGCCACATTTGCATCATTATCAACGACGACCGGTAAAAAAGACTCCATTTCAAGAATATCTTTTAGGTGGAAGTTTTCCCACCCAAGATTAACTGCTATGTCAACCGAACCATTTACTAAATTTACTGGGCCTGGGGCCCCAATTCCTATTCCCATTAATCTATTCTTAGGTTCTCCTAATTCAGCTAAAGTTTGATCAATTGATTTTGCTATTTCAATAGGGATATATCGGCCTTTCTCGCTTTTATTTGTCGGGATCTGCCACTTATGAATGATTTCTCCATTATGGCTGATAAAAGCTATCTTAATTGTAGTGCCGCCCAAATCGACTCCTACTAACCACTTTTCATACATTTCGATTCATTCCTTTTTTACTGTAGATTTAAAATTATTACTATTTTAAAACTGGGAGGTTAAATATTTTAACAACGATGTACAATTGAATGGACCTACTAAGTGTATTCTAATGGTTCATTATGAAATTAAATGAATGTCTGATAATAACCTTAACCCTTTTTTAAATTAAGCGATAATTTATTCTTATTTATTAAGATTATTAAAAAAATGAATAATTGAATAAATAAGCTCAGCTTGTCTACTAGCTTCCTAGACTTGTTGATCATGTAGTAAACCATAAATTTCTATTATTCCATTGTCGATAAGTCACCAGTAGGTAATTTTAGCTCCCATGCTTTTAAAACACGTCTCATAATCTTTCCACTTCTTGTCTTTGGTAGGTTGTCACAAAACTCGATTTCCCTTGGTGCTGCATGGGCCGCAAGCCCTTCTTTAACAAAAATGCGAATTTCTTCTTTTAATTCATCTGATTCTTTATAGCCCTCTCTTAATGAAATAAAAGCTTTTATAATTTCTCCACGGACGGGATCAGGTTTTCCAATGACTCCAGCCTCGGCAACCGCAGGAAATTCAACTAACTTACTTTCAACTTCAAAAGGCCCCACACGTTCCCCTGCAGTCATAATTACATCATCAACACGGCCCTGAAACCAAAAATAACCGTCTTCGTCCATATAAGCCGAATCACCTGAGACATACCATTTATCTTTTAAGAAATAAGAGTTATATTTTTCTGTATTATTCCAAATGCTCTTCATCATTGAAGGCCAGCCTTTTCTTATTGCCAGGTTTCCCATTTGATATGCTGGTAGTTCATTTCCTTCATCATCAACAATTGCTGCTTGAACACCAGGTATTGGTTTCCCCATTGATCCAGGCTTAATTATTATTGATGGGTAATTACATATAAGTTGTGCTCCTGTTTCTGTCATCCACCATGTATCATGAATACGTAGGTTAAAAACTTTTAACCCCCAGCGAAAGACTTCTGGATTTAGAGGTTCGCCTACACTCAGAATGTGTCTTAGTGAAGTTAAGTTAAACTTCTTTACAAGGTTATCTCCAGCTCCCATCAACATACGAAAAGCAGTTGGTGCACTATACCAAACGGTTACACCGTACTTTTCTATTGTTTGATACCATCCCTCCGGACTAAATCGCCCTCCGACGATTACGTTGGTTGCTCCGGCTAGCCATGGAGCAAATACACCATATGAGGTACCCGTAACCCAGCCTGGATCTGCTGTACACCAATAAATATCATCATCACGTAGGTCTAGAACCCATTTAGCTGTTTGGTAATGCTGAATCATTGCATTATGAACATGGAGAACTCCTTTTGGTTTCCCTGTGGAACCCGACGTGTAATGAAGAACAAGACCATCTTCTCGATCTAACCATTCAATTTCTAACTCTTTACTTGCAATTTTCATATTTTTATAGAAATCTATGTAACATTCATCTTCTTCAACATTGTTGCCAACTATTATTACACGATTTAAATGGGGCAATTCATCGACAGGAACACGGTCCAAAAGATCAGGAGTTGTAACAAGTACTTTTGCCTTACTATCTAACAGACGATCACGAACAGCTTCCATCATAAAAGCTTCAAATAAAGGACCAACAATAGCTCCTAATTTAATAGCCCCTAACAGAACAAAATAAAATTCAGGGGAACGTGGCATAAATATAAACACACGGTCACCTTTCTTTACACCTGCTTGATTCTTAAGAACATTTCCAGATTTATTTGAATTAACTTTTATATCCTGATATGTGTATTCTTCATTTCGTTGTTTGTCAGAATAGTAGAGGGCTATTTTATTTCTTTTCTCAGAATTGGCATGACGGTCAATGGCTTCATATGCCATATTAATAAGACCTGTATCACTCCAAGAAAAATACTCTTCTACTTGAGACCATTCAAATGATTTATACATTTTTGAGTAATTTGTTAAGTTAAATTGTCCCTTTTGTGCAGGAATAACTTTATGATCCATAATATTCCACCCTTTTATTTTAGTAGGTATTGTTGTCCTCATAATCTTGGCTGCCTTATTCTATTCTTCGATATACAAAATTAAATAAACCAAATTCAAATTTAGATAAAAGTTAACTATATTTTCATCATTTTGTTGGTTTTACAATAAAAGTCTTTATTTTGTTCGATTTATGAATAATCTATAAAGTTTAAATAACAGCAGCAAATAGTATTGAAGGTTAACTTAGATGGAATATTACTCCTATTTAGCTACAGCTTCTCCTGAGTTATTTCTTTAGACCATAGGTATAGTTATTAGTTAGATAAACTTCTTGCTAGGTGATACACCGATAAGTCAATGGTATGCTTATCTCTTGCTGCATCTTCAAAGGGCATATGGTTTAGTTGACCTTTTTTCCAACCAATCATTACTCCTCTTTGGCCCTCTAATAATAAATCAACTGCTTTTGCTCCCATTTGACTTCCTACCATCCGATCATAAGCAGTAGGGGAACCACCTCTTTGTAAGTGCCCTAGTACAGTTACTCGTGTCTCAAATCCTGTTTTTCCTTCAATTAATTTACCAATATCTATGCCTCTACATACTCCCTCAGCTACTACAATGATACTGTGAGTTTTTCCGCGCTTATATCCTTGCTGAATCCGTTCAATTACATCATCAATATCATATCCATCCTCTGGGATGATGATAGATTCTGCTCCTGCACACATACCTGACCATAGGGCAATATCTCCCGCATCACGCCCCATCACTTCGATAACATAGGTACGTTCATGTGAAGAGGCTGTATCACGTATTTTATCTATTGCTTCTATCACTGTATTAACTGCTGTATCAAAACCAATTGTATAGTCGGTTCCGGAAATGTCATTGTCAATTGTTCCTGGAATACCAATAGTAGGGAATCCCTGCAAGGTCAAATCTTTTGCCCCTCTGAATGATCCATCTCCACCTATTACAATTAGACCATCAATGGCATATTTTCTTAAATTAAGTAAAGCCAGTTCTTGCCCCTCAATAGTTTTAAATTTCTTACTACGAGCACTCCGTAATATGGTTCCTCCACGGTGGATGATGTCTCCTACACTTCCAAGATTCATATGTATAAAGTCTCCTGACATTAGACCATCATATCCATTTCGTACACCATATACATCTAATTCTTTAAAGATTCCTCTGCGTACGACAGCACGAAGAACAGCATTCATTCCGGGTGCATCCCCGCCACTTGTTAGAACTGCAATTTTTCTCAAAATTATCTTCCTCCCTTACCTACTTTTGAATTGATTGTAGAATATGGTACGCATTCCATATCAAGAAATAATTTTAATTTTAAATTAGATCAACTTTTCTTTAACTATTTTCAAGAAGTAAGTTAATAATTGTAAATTTAAGGCTTGTGAATATATTTTATAGAATTTTCAAAAAAGTGTTGACCTGAAATGCATTTCATAAAATATTCTTTTTTTACAAGATATACTTATTGATTTAAAAGGTCTTTATAGGAGGCTTATTGTATGAAGAAAAAAATTATATTGTCTGAGGAAATGAGAAAGAGAAGCCATAAGAAAACCATCTTGTTAAATAGAAGCACTATAAATCATTTTGTAAACGCTTCCTTCAATCGAAAAAGCGATCCTAGAAAAGTAAGTAACGTAAAATTTTCTCGTGAAGAATTTCAGTTTCAAGACAACAAAGGTAAAGAAAGAAAGTGCAAAATGAATTGTCAAGCTTGTAAGGCTAAAGCAAAAAGCAAATTATAATTAGTTGAAATATTTTAATGCTCAACATGTAAATAAATCACTAGTAGAAAGCTATCCTCATAAATTTGTAAAGGATAACATTTTATGAGGATTTCTAATAAAACAATTTTTAAAGGAGGAATAAAAAATGAACAAAAAAAATAACATTCTTGAGATTACAAATGAATTAAATCAACGTGTAAATGATGAACCATTAAAAGTGCTAAGTGAAAAAGACTGGAATTTTTGGAGGCAAAATGGTTACGTTATTATCCACAATGCCATTCCAAAAGAATATATTGATCGAACTGTGGATTTAATTTGGGAATTTGAAGAAAAGAATCCTAACGATTCGTCAACTTGGTATACGGCTTCTCGTCGAGAAATTAAAATGAAGGAACTAACAAATACTGGAATGGTAGAACTATATAACCACCAATACTTATGGGACAATCGAACATATGAAAAAGTATATAATGCTTTCGTTGATATATGGGGAACAGAACACCTATGGGCAAGTATTGATAGATGTAACCTTAATCTTCCTGTGAAGCCTGGTCACGAGTATAAAGGATTTATACACTGGGATGTAAATACTTCTTTAAATCCTATTCCTGTTAATGTTCAAGGGGTTTTATCATTAGTAGATACAGATATTGAGATGGGAGGTTTTCAATGTATTCCTGAACTGTATAGAAACTTTGATGAGTGGGTAAAAACGCAACCAGAAGATAGAGATCCATACAAACCTGATACTACTGGTTTTACTCCTACCAAGGTAGTAACTAAGGCAGGCGATTTACTGATATTTAACAGTATGTTAGCACATGGTATACGTGCTAACCGTTCTACTAAACCTCGTCTTGCACAGTATATATCCATGTTTCCAGCCCAAGAACAAGATGAACAATTAAGACAGCTCAGAATTGAATCATGGAAAGAGAGAATTCCACCTAAAGGTGATGCATTCCCTGGTGATCCCCGAAATTGGGAACAAGAGAAATATGAACGTGCTACCTTAACTAATTTAGGTGAAAAATTGTTAGGATTAAAAAAATGGTAAAGCAAAGCTAGAAAACAAAAAAATATTCAGCTGAGTAAGTTTTTTCATAAATAAGAAGAGCTACCTGTGTTTTAAAATTCACGTAGCTCTTTTAATGTATTTTAAATACAAATACATTGCAGTCAAAACATTACCTTACATTTACTTTTTCAGCTAAGGGGGCATAATACTTTGTTAAAAAATACATTTGGGAGCTTACAACTGATTGGAAAAGCACTAATGTTACCGGTAGCTCTTTTACCGGCAGCAGGGATTCTACTAGGTATAGGGACTGCTCTCCAGAACCCTACGTTATTAGAACATGCCCCGGTATTTCAAGTGCATTGGTTCCAATTAATAGCTAGTGTGCTAGCACAAGCTGGTAATATTGCATTCGCTAACTTATCATTACTATTTGCAGTTGGAGTTGCAGTTGGGTTGGCAAAGGGAGATGGTGTTGCTGGTGTTGCTGCCATTGTTGGTTATTTAATGATGAACAAGACGATAAGTGTCATCTTAATAGATACAGGACAATTAAATCCAGAAAAGGTCCATGCTAACCCCGCATATGCAAATATATTAGGCATTCCTACATTAGCAACTGGAGTCTTTGGCGGTATTATTATTGGAGTATTAGCAGCTTTTATGTATAAACGCTATTACAATATTCAGTTACCTGCATATCTAGGGTTCTTTGCAGGGAAACGCTTCGTTCCAATTATTACAGCTGTCTTTTCTATAGCAATTGGAATCTTAATGATCTTTGTCTGGCCACCGGTCCAAGAATTTTTGAATGCGTTTTCAAAAAATATGATTAACGCTAATCCTACCATATCGGCTTTTATATTTGGATTAATTGAGCGATCTCTAATTCCATTTGGACTACATCACATTTTCTATTCACCCTTTTGGTTTGAGTTTGGAGAGTATACAAGTAAAGCAGGGGAGGTTGTTCGTGGTGATCAACAGATCTTTTTTGCTCAATTAAAGGATGGAGTCTCTTTAACTGCAGGAACATTCATGACTGGTAAATTTCCTTTTATGATGTTTGGTTTACCGGCAGCTGCGCTAGCAATATATCATGAAGCACGTCCAGAGAATAAAAAAGTAGTTGCAGGTATTATGGGATCAGCAGCTTTAACATCTTTTTTAACGGGTATTACAGAACCACTTGAATTTGCTTTCTTATTCGTAGCACCGGTATTATTTGCAATACATGCCATTTTTGCTGGCCTGTCATTTATGGTTATGCAATTATTAAATGTTAAAATTGGAATGACATTTTCAGGAGGAATTATTGATTACATTTTATTTGGGGTAATGCAACACCGTACAGAGTGGTGGTTAGTTATTCCTGTTGGTTTAGCCTTTTCAGTTATTTATTATGTAGGTTTTCGCTTTGCTATTCGTAAGTTTGACTTAAAAACACCGGGGCGTGAAGATACAAATATTCCTAATGTAAAACAGGCGAACAGTGAAGAATCTGTTAAGTTGCCACACAGCGTATTGGAGGCATTAGGTGGACAGGCAAACATTACCCATTTAGACGCCTGTATTACACGTCTACGTGTATCAGTAAATGATGTTAAAAAGGTTGATAAAGAAAAATTAAAAAACCTAGGTGCTGCAGGCGTATTAGAGGTAGGAAACAATATTCAAGCAATCTTTGGTCCAAAATCAGATCAGCTAAAAGAACAAATTCAAAAAGTTATCGCTAGCTAAAGATTTGTTGAGATAATACATTCCCTGTAAGTTTGAGGTTTAATAAAAATAACTTTTAAAATGAACTCCCTTTTCCTTAGCTAAAGGAAAGGGGAATTTTATAATTAAGACCATCATTGTTCATAAAGCTACAAGAAAAACATTTATCCTATCTTTTATAACCAATACCTCTAAGAGAAATTTATAACCGAGGAACATATATAAAATTTTGTCTTGATATGAAATGCATTTCATATTTTACAATCAAATCACAGAGTATATAAGAGCTAAATGGAAGATGAGATAATGAAAGATATTTTTACACCGTCTCTTTCATTTAAACCACAGCAAGGTAAAAAATTCGGCTATATACAACGGGATGGATAATGAAAAATGTAACTTAATTTCAAGTTACGCTAACTAATAAAAGGTCTATTATTATCTTTTACGTGTTACTGATTCGATCAGGCATGAGTTGTAGATAATTGATTTGAAGTTTAAGGATTTCCTTAACAATCATTTCAATTGTTTTCTCATGCCTTTTTTCTTGCTCTTTTTCTCGTTCTAAAAACTCTTATAGTTCTGAATTACTGCTTTAGGAGGCTTTAAAATGTTCAAGAAGATCTTTGGGGTATTGCAACAAGTTGGTAAGGCTTTAATGTTACCGGTAGCTTTATTACCAGCTGCAGGATTGTTGCTTGGTTTCGGAAATGCCATGCAACAAGATACGATGCTTCAGTATTTACCTTTTTTAGAGGCACATAAAATCCAGTTAATTGCAGGAGTAATGGAGGATGCAGGTAACATTATCTTTAGTAACTTGGCCCTCATTTTTGCGATTGGAGTGGCAATAGGACTAGCTGGGGACGGTGCTGCTGCACTTGCTGCACTAGTTGGTTATTTGGTCTTGAACCAGGTAATGAGTTCATGGAGTGGTATCACGCTCGAGAAACTAGCTGATAATCCTGGATATGCTAGTGTTTTAGGAATTCCTACATTACAAACAGGAGTATTTGGTGGAATTATCTCTGGTCTAATTGCTGCACTTTGTTATAAGCGTTTTTATAATATAGAGATGCCTGCATTTTTAGGCTTTTTTGCAGGAAAACGCTTTGTCCCAATTGTCACAGCAGCTATTTCATTTATAGTCGGTCTATTGTTATTAGTTATTTGGCCACCTATTCAAGATGGTATGAATAGTATGTCCATTTGGTTAATGAGTAGTGGTAAATATTTTGCTGTATTCTTCTTTGGTTTCGTAAAACGATTATTAATTCCGTTTGGTTTACATCATATATTTCATGCTCCTTTCTGGTATGAATTTGGTTCTTATAAAACAGCATCAGGCTCAATCGTTCGTGGAGATATGACTATTTTCTTTGCACAATTAAAAGATGGAGTAAACATTACAGCAGGTAATTTTATGGCTGGAGAATACCCAATTATGATGTTTGGTTTACCTGCTGCTGCATTAGCTATGTATCATTCGGCGAGACCAGAAAAGAAAAAAATAGTAGCTGGATTATTAGGGTCAGCGGCTTTAACATCTTTTTTAACTGGTATTACAGAACCACTTGAGTTTTCATTTATGTTTGTATCACCTATTCTTTTCTTCATCCATGCTTTATTAGATGGGTTATCATTTGTTTTAATGGCCTTATTAAATGTTAATATTGGTTATACTTTCTCAGGAGGGGCCATTGATTTTATTCTCTTCGGTATTTTACCTGGAAAAGAACCATGGTGGATTGCCATTCTATTAGGAATTGCATTTGCTTTTGTTTATTATTTCTTGTTCCGTTTTATGATTCGTAAATTTAATCTAATGACACCTGGACGTGAAGTAGAAGATGTAAAAGGCAAAAAAGGTTCAAGCGAAAACAATGATCTTGCCTATAATATACTTGAAGCTATGGGTGGTAAGGAAAATATTACGCATTTAGATGCGTGTATCACTAGACTACGCGTTTCAGTTAACAATATTAAAGAAGTTGATAAAGATGAACTGAAGAGTCTTGGGGCAGCAGGAGTCCTTGAAGTAGGTAACAACATACAAGCGATTTTTGGTCCTCGTTCTGAGACAATTAAAGGTCAAATACAGGATGTGATGAGTGGAAAACAGCCACGCACAGCATTAACAACTGAATTAAAAGAACCTAAGCAACAATCTTTGAAAGTAAATTCAAACGATTTAAATGAGGGAAATATTGATAAAGATATCTTTGTTTCACCAATAAAAGGCGAGATTATACCAATTACAGAAGTACCTGACGCAGTTTTCTCTGGTAAAATGATGGGGGATGGATTTGCTATTATTCCATCCGAAGGGATGGTCGCTTCACCAGTGGATGGAACGATCGTAAATATATTTCCTACGAAGCATGCAATTGGCATTGTATCTGATGCAGGTAAAGAGATTTTAATACATGTAGGAATTGATACAGTTAATTTAAAAGGTCAAGGTTTTGAAACGCTGGTGGATCAGGACACTCGTATCGTAAGAGGACAACCATTGTTAAAAGTAGACTTAGCATATATTAAAGAAAATGCTACTTCTACTGTAACTCCTATTGTGTTTACAAATCTTTTTGAGGGAGAATCAGTGGTTATTAACAAAGAAGGTCACGTAGAGTTAAAAGAAGAAAATATTATAACACTTACCAAATAAGCTTATTATTACTTTTCGAAAGATAACCTTTGTTCACTAGGAACAGAGGTTATTTTTTATGTTTCCTTTTAAGTAAAAAAAATTTTGAGAATCCCCTTGATATGGAATGCGTTTCATAATTTACAATGAGCTTAAATAAGTAGAAAGCGAGGAGATATCAATGTTAGCACTTATTATTTTATGTGGCGTTATCTACTTAGGAGCAAGCTTGTCTTTAAAATGGTCTGAACAATCAACAGAGATAAATCAATTTCAATCATTTGATGATTTTTATCCTTCTTCCCTAAATCAAAATAAAACCTTTAATTATTAAGGTAATTAATAAAGAACCAAATAATATATGCTTCTAAGTAAATAATACGTAGATAATCACTTATAAAAAGACTAATTTTACAAATTAAATATGACAGCCACTTTAAATGATTTTTATAACAATCATTTGAACTTGTTTAATTGTATAAAATCACTTGTTTCCCACTCGAAATATTTTGAGTGGGAAATTCAAGGTAGAGGGAAATAAAAACGATTAAATTAAGAAATCATAAATCACTATTAGGTGAAAATTAGAACAAAAATATTAAAGAGATCTGTTATATAAAGCCTCTCTTAACTTTATTATAAGTATTTCTTATGAAGGATATTGGTCAATAACAGGAGAGGATTTTTAAATAAATAGTAGATTATTTAGAAAAGGTGATTATATGACAAATATTAGAGATATAGCAAAAATGGCTGGAGTATCAGTAACAACTGTTTCTCGTGTAATCAATAATCAACCATATGTTACGCAAGAAAAAAAAGAAGCTGTTTTAAATGCCATTAAAATAAGTAATTACCAAAAAAATATAAATGCTGTTCATTTACGAACAGGCAAAACATTTCTTATGGGAGTGGTTCTTCCCTTTTCAAATCATCCTTATTTTTCTCTTTTAATCAAAGGAATATCAGACGAAGCACTCAAGCATAATTATAAGTTGATTCTATTTCAGACTAACTACCAGGAGAGTAAAGAAATAGAAGCTTTCAATATGTTAAAGCATAAGCTAATAGATGCTGTGATTATATGTTCTAGAAGCTGTGATTGGTCTATTATAGCTGACTATATAAATTATGGACCAATAGTTCTTTGTGAAGATGGTAGAGGAAAGAAAGTAGCCTCAACTTTTGTGGACCATTATAAGAGTTTTTCAACTGCATTAGAATATCTATATGAAAAAGGCCATACAAGAGTTGGCTATTGTATAGGACGAAGATCAGGAACAAATAGTGAACGAAGAGAGCTAGCATACAAGGACTTTCTAAAAAAAATCAATGAACCATTTCGTTCTCATTATATTTTTGATGACTGCTTAAATTTTGAAGATGGAGAACAAGTAGTGAAAAGTATAAAACATATGAATAATCCTCCATCAGCATTATTAGTAACTAGCGATCAAGTGGCTGCTGGAATTGTAACATGCTGTCAAAATGAAAATATATCGATACCTGATGAATTATCGTTAATTGGATTTGATAACGAGCCAATTGCAAAGTTTATGAACATCACAACTATTGATATTCCTTTAGTAGAGATTGGACGAAAATTATTTCTTCAAACATTCGATGATAAAAAGACTTTGCATGAAGAAATAATGGTTCAATTAATTGAAAGAAAAACGGTATAAGTTGAATACAGAAAGAAGTTAATAGCTTTTTTTAAATAGCTGTTAACAATAATTATAAAAGGTTTAATTTTTTCTTATAAAAGATCTAAAATCATTTCTATAGTATCATTCAAACATTTTATTTACTCTTATTAGATGCCTTTAGGCATCTTTTTTGTTTAAACAGTTCTCACCCTTTAGTGAGACTACCTCTTCTTAAGGGTATGTAAGGTAATATAGAATTAGCTGTTTTATATACATTGAATCTGCCTATAGAACGTAGATATTCCTTAATAAAATGATGATCTTTATCTCCTACATTAATGAATCTCTTGCTTGTCTTAACTGTATTTTTCAAAAAAATACAACGTGGGATAGAACTTTTATCTACTGTTATAGAGTGGGAGGAGAAACATAGAAGAAGCCAAGGCTCTTTTGTAAAAGAGCCTTGGCTTCTTGTCTATTTTTATCTAGGTAGATAAAATTGTATTACCTCTTTATAAATCACTATCTAACGGAATTTATAGTGATTTAACAGGCTTTTGATTAAATAATTAAGCATTATCTTACCATTTTTTTAATCCTAACAATTTTTCCCCTAGTTCATTTAGTTGAGCACGATCATATTTTTCTTGTTCCCAATTTCGAGGATCTCCTAAAAATGCGATGCCTTCAGGGACTACTCGTTCACTCCATTGTTTAATTCTCCAATTTCTTAATTCCTCATTATCTTCTTGGGCAGGGAACATGGAAATGTATTGATGAATATTAGGAACCTTAGAAACATTTTTACGTAAACCATGAGGTTGCATAACATGGAATATTAATAAATCCCCTGCATTTAGTGTTACTTCAGTTGGAGTATAGCCAGTATAGTCTGGGTGATATGGGTCTCTGTCTTCTGGTTGCGTTTTTACCCATTCATCAAAATCTCGGTATAACTCGGGAATTACGTTAAGGCCACCACTTTCTACATGCGTATCCGATAAGAAAAGAATTCCTTGAACATTTACTGGAAGTGGATCTAACGAAGTATCTCCATCCCAATGAATAAATCCTTCGAATTCAAAACCTGGTTTACTAGGGAAACTCATATTACATCTATCAATACTTGTCCATAATTTCTCTGTACCCCAAATATCTACAAAAGCATCATACACTTTTTGATATGTTCGATTGTCCCAGAAGTATTGGTGATTATATAATTCAACCATTCCTGCTCCTTGCAATTCTGGCATTTCATGTTCACGAAGAGGAGCTCTATACCAAGTAGAAGGGTCCTTAGGATCCTTTTCTTCAAATTCCCAAATCAGATCCACAGTTCGATCAATATGCTCTTTAGGAACAACATTGCGAACTACTACATATCCATTTTCTTTCCAAAACTTAAATTCTTCTTCCGTTAGGACTCTTAAAGGTTCGTTATTTGGTCGTTCATTTAAAGGAGTAGTAATTTCTAGAATATTATTTACTTGTTTTTTAGCCATTTTGAATCCTCCTAGTAATGTAAAGTGTGTATTGTATTCATAAATTCGGCAGCCTATAATGTTATGTTTCTACATGAAGTTGCTCGACCAGTGAGCTATTACGGCTATTATGCACTCTTTAAATGGTGGGATGGCTGCTCCTCGGTCCACATTCTGGTTGTCCTAGCAACTTATTTTTTTAAAACATCATATTTTAAATATTTAGGATATTTCCTTTTGGATAGGATCTTCTAGTAAACCTAAATTCATTAAGCCTTTAAAAATACCATCTTCAGAACATGAAGTAGTTACTACATCAGCAATAGCCTTTACTTCAGGAATAGCATTACCCATTGCAATTCCTGTTCCAACCGTAGTTAACATTTCTAAATCGTTTAGACCATCGCCAAAAGCGTAACTGTTTTCGATCTTTATACCAGTAAGTTCAAGTATCTTTTGAATTCCTATTGCCTTTGAACATCCTTTCGGGAGAATATCGTAAGCGTATTCATCCCATTGTACAAAATTGTAGTCTGGATAACGCTCAATATATGATTGTTCATCTTGAATATCACAGTAAAGATGTCCTTGATAGATAGGGGCCTTTTTATAAAACAATGGATCAACTGAAGGGTAGTCCATTCTCAAATTGTTAAAACTAGTTGTGATAAATGAATGATTTCCTTCACTAGCTTTAACGTACTGATGGTTACAATAGGCCACTGCATGGCCTTTACTTGTAGCAAGATTTGTTATATCGTGTAACATTTCTTTATCCATTGGATTTGAATAAATTTCTTCCCCTTCAAATATGACGTATTGTCCATTTATACATACATAGGAATCAATATTTAATTCACTAAGAATCCAGTCAAACATATGAGGAGTTCGACCAGTAGAGATTACTGTATAAATTCCCTGCTTCTGAAGTAAGCGAATGGCTATTTTTGTCGATTCTGGTATAACTTTATCTTCATTTAATATAGTACCGTCCAAATCAAAAAAGACGATTTTCCTTTCCATACAATGCACCCCCACGAAGGTTTATAGGTAAGTAATATATTGTTATTTAGCTCTATATTTATTGTTACTTTTTAATATTGTTCTCTGTAAAAACATGATATTTTATGGAATCCATTTCAGGTCAAGTTTATTTTTAAAATTTCTCTAAAAAAATTTTTAAAATAAACTTAATGGAAAAATATAATGATTTAACGTATCAGTATTGATACTTGCTGGGATCCATCTATTAATGTTTGCAGAAGAGGGAAGGGCAGTATATAAAGTAGAGGTAACGCGGAAGTTTTACTTTTGAGGAGCTATAAAGGTTAAATTTAAATAGAATAGGAAAATTTAGAGCCTAGGACACATTTGATAATCAATGATTGAAAGGTCTTAAACAACAATAAGTGACCTTGTCTACTATTGTACTTAGTAGTTACAAGGTCACTTACATACCATACCTTTATTCATTAATTTAAAGTTCCTCTCATTTATAATAATGACAAGATTATTCAAAAGAAAACATTTTATAACTATCTTTAAAAATGTTTTAAGCATTCATTGCACTTGTTTATATAACATTCATGTTGTTCATTTGTTTCTTTCCCACAGCTAGTGCATTTTTTAGCAGGTAGTTTTTTTAGAAATTCTGTCATTCTCATTAACATAATAATCTCCTCCATCTGTAAACGTTTTCTAATAAGTCTTTAAACATTTATTGCATTTGTTTGTATAGCACTCGTGTTGTTCTTTCATTTCTTTCCCACAGTTAGTGCATTTTTTAGTCGGTAATTTTTTTAGAAATTCTGTCATTCTCATTAGCATAATGATCTCCTCCATCTGTAAACGTTTTCTAATAAGTCTTTAAACATTTATTGCATTTGTTTACATAGCACTCGTGTTGTTCTTTCATTTCTTTCTCACAGCTAGTGCATTTTTTAGTCGGTAACCCTTTTAAAAATTCAGTCATTTTCATTAACATATCTATTTCCTCCAATTATTTAAAGTGTATTTTTTCTAATTAAACTTTTATGAGACACTAGATTTCATTTTAATTTTAAATAATGTATTCTCTATAGGAGTACTATAAAACAATTTAAAATGGGCTTGTTCCCCACAGAAAGTACATTTTTGTTCCTCGTGAGTCTTAGATAATCTCTGTATATGAGGTACATTTAGTAGATTAATGGACTCTTTGACATGTTGTTTGCATACTGTTATCAATTACTATACCTCCTTATGAAAACTCTTCATTAAATCTTTGTATACAACAGCATTATGCTCACTAGTAAGATTTGAAGCGTTTTCTTTTTAGAATTAAAATTAGAGTTCTTATATGGAATAATCTCTTTATTTACGTTTAAACTCCCCTTTGTAAACCTTGAAAATTTATTATAAGAACCCTGTGAAAAAAGAATATTTTATGGAAACCATTTCAGGTCAAGAGTTTTTTGAAAAAAAATAATTTTTTTATAAGTTCAAAAAGAGTCATTTTCATATTTTCTTTTTTGATCATTATCCATATTTTACATAACAGGATAATAGTAGCATTGGAATGCATTTCATATTTTATAATCTTAAATAGACCAAAGAATTAAGGTCTGAAGGGAGACTTACAGTAGAGAGGATGGGAGAAATACATGTACATGAATATGTTAAAAGACGTAGGAATCATTATCTTTGGAGGAATTCTTTCATTCATTTTAGGATTACTTGTTATTAAGGTAATCGAAACAATTTTATTTTCTCTTTTATTATATATTCCTGCTCTGATCGATTCGGTACTACAATGTCTATATTATGAGCACTAAATGGCTTTTTGAAGAGGTTATTTTCCATCGTAAACTTAGTTCCTATAAGGCCAAACTTTTCTAATTTAAATTCTTTTGATTTTGAATATGTTTCTTCCACCATGCTTATCATGGGTATTTGGACGTTTTCTTGAACTTGATCAAAAACAATATGGGGTGTATTTCCAGTAAACACGACAAAATCAGCACCAACACTTCCTAATTTTTGAACGGCATCAGTCAAATAAGCAACTAACTCCGGTGTTTTTCCATTCATAAGCAAATTAAACATCTTGTACATGTTAATACTGTTAATAAAGAGTTCTGGTAAATCTTCTTTACTTCCGATCTTTTCTTGAAATTTAGAAATAATTGATTGGTAATAAATCACTGTTGATTCTGGTCCTGCCCCCAATAATTCCAACTTTTTACATCTAATCAGTCCCTTATTAGATATTTTTACATTTTAGTGTATAGTAATTAGCAAAGACGTCTAAATACACAAAGAGCAGGAATAATTTATCCAAAAAGCCTCATTACAGATACTTGTTCTTGTAATAACAGAATGTCTAGTAAACCGGTCCACACAGGAAGCAGGTTAATAAAGGAAGCTTCCTGTCCAGCATCTAAAATTTTCACCCTAGCATTCCAAGTAAAATATGCAAGTACTGAAGTAAAAAACACCCGTACAGGGTGTTTTAAAGTCTTGTTATTAAGGCTATACTTTTTTCGTTAAGTTTTTTATTTTCCTCTTCTAATTCATTAATCATACTTTTGATTACTTTGTTCTCTAAATCTTTTTCTAATTCCTCTGATAGTTCTGTTCGTTTTTGTGCATTTTTTATTTGTTTTTTAGTAACTATTTCTAGTTCTTTATTTATTTGAAGGCGTTCTGTTAAATTCATCCTAATCCCTCTCTCAGCTTCTGTCACAACTAAGATAATTTGCATTTGTATAGTCAAAAGATCTGCACTTTCATCTAAATTCACATACAAATAGGCGTAGAGTGTAGTTATCAAATCTAAAATTGAATCTATTTATAAAAATTAACATGATTACTAGTTTTAAGTTTATTTAGCCAACAGGGGAGGGATCATTTAATAAATTTTCTCCTGCAATCCCTGGCTTTGTCATTTCATAAGGATCAAGGATAACCTTTAACTCATCTTCTGTTAATACATCGTATTGTAAACATAATTCACGTACAGACTTCCCATTTAGGATTGCTTCACGGGCTATTTGAGAAACTACTTCATAACCTAGATGAGGGTTCACAGCCGTAATAAGTCCTACACTTTTTTCGACCTTTTCTTTTAATGACTTCTCATTAGCCTCAATTCCTTTCAAACAATTATTAGTAAATGAAAGAAATGCATTATTCATAATATTGATAGATTGTAGCAAATTAAATACAAGAACAGGTTCCATTACGTTTAATTCAAGTTGTCCAGATTCAGATGCCATAGAAATAGTATGATCATTTCCTAAAACTTGAAAGGCAACTTGATTTATAACTTCTGGCATAACAGGATTGACCTTTCCTGGCATAATGGAAGATCCAGGTTGACGTGCTGGTAAATTTATTTCACCTAAACCAGATCGAGGGCCAGAGGCCATTAAACGTAAGTCGTTCGCTATCTTAGACATATTGATCATACATATTTTTAAAGTTGAAGATACTTCTGTATATACATCTGTATTTTGTGTTGCGTCTATAAGGTGTTCTGCTCTAATCAATGGTAACTTACTTATGTCAGAAAGGTACTCTACTACTAAATCAATATAGCGTGGATTTGCATTTAACCCTGTTCCTACTGCTGTTGCCCCCATGTTAACTTCGTATAGGTGCTGACGTGACTGTTTAATTCGATTTATATCTCTTTCTATGGCATAACTGTAAGCTTCAAACTCTTGACCAAGACGAATTGGTACAGCATCTTGAAGATGAGTACGTCCCATTTTAATAACATGATCAAATTCTCTTGCTTTGTTTTGAAACTCACTATGCATATATTCCATTGTATTCAGTAATTTCTCTAAAAGGTTCAAAGTTGCAATATGAATAGCTGTAGGAAACGCGTCATTTGTGGATTGAGACATATTCACATGAGTATTAGGACTAACGTGAGAGTATTTCCCTTTTTCTTTTCCCATTAGCTCAAGAGCACGATTAGCTATTACTTCATTCGCATTCATATTCATAGAGGTGCCTGCTCCTCCTTGAATCGGATCTACGATGAACTGGTCATGCCATTTCCCTTCAATGACCTCTTCGGCAGCTTCAATAATTACTTCTCCAATTCCAGAATATAGACGTTTTACATCCATGTTGGCAAGGGCAGCAGCTTTCTTTACAATAGCAAATGCTTTAATTAACTCTTCGTTCATTCTATATCCAGTAATGGGAAAGTTCTCAATAGCCCGTAACGTTTGTATTCCGTAATAAGCTTCAACTGGAACTTCTTTTGATCCTAAAAAATCATACTCAATTCTCATACCCATATTTGACATTTATCGCTCATCCTTTTTAGAAAGTTTATTTTAATATTTACACTCGCAATGTTGTTTTCCCTTATTTATTACATTACCTCGGTTTTGGATTTAGGTTGAGTATAAAGATACTCTTCATCTACATCTTCTTTGCCGAATACACCTTCCCATTTTGCCATTACAATAGTAGCTAAAGAGTTCCCTAATACATTCACTACAGCACGGCCCCCATCTAAAATACGATCAACGCTTGCAATAAAAGCTAGACCTTCTACAGGTAAATTCATTGTAGTAAGAGTCGTTAAAACTACTACTAAAGATGCTCCCGTGACACCTGCCATTCCCTTAGATGCTAGCATTAACACAAGTAGTACGGTTATTTGTTCCCCGATAGATAGAGGGACATTATACATTTGGGCAATAAACAGGACGGCAAGACCTTGATAAATGGAGGATCCATCTAGATTGAAAGTATACCCTGTTGGTATAACAAAAGAGGTAATGCTTTTTGGACAACCATACATCTCCATTTTCTCCATAATTTTTGGTAATACTGTTTCAGAACTTCCTGTAGAGAACACAAGAAGTAATTCATCTTTTAATAACTTTACAATTGACCACAGTTTTATTCTTGCTATCTTTGCGATAATACCAAATACAACAATTACAAATAACAGTAAACCTCCAAAAACACTTAGAACTAATTTTCCTAGAGGTATTAAGGCACTAAGGCCCATTTGAGAAACAGTAACGCCGATTAATGCAAATACTGCTAAAGGAGCAACTTTCATAATTTGATTTGTCACCCAAAACATTGTTTCAGAGACACCTTCAAAAAATTGGACAACTGGTTTCCCTTTCTCACCTATAGCAGCAACTCCTAATCCAAACATGACAGAAAAGAAAACGATAGCAAGCATGTCACCTCTAGCAATAGCATCAAACACATTTGTTGGAACAATGTTGATTATTGTATCCATAAAAGTATGAGTATGTGCGGTTTCTTCATACTGAGCAAGATCTACTTTTGCCATATTATCTAAAGAAACACCAACTCCAGGTTTAAAAACATTTGCCACTAAGAGGCCTATACCAAGCGCAATGGTTGTAACAATTTCAAAGTAAAGAATAGTTTTTCCACCTAAACGACCAAGTTTCTTCGTATCTCCTACGCTAGAAATACCAATTACAAGAGAAGCAACTACTATTGGTACAACAATCATCTTAATCAATCGAATAAAAATATCACCAATTGGTTTTAAGTAAGTTGTAAAGGCATCATTTCCATAAAATAAAAATCCCACAACAATTCCCAGAATAAGTCCAATAAGTATTTGCCAAGCTAGACTTAACTTCTTCATAGCGCCACCTCATTCTTATTTTTTAAAAATTCTGTAATTTATGCGCAAAAAATTAATATAGGAGACTATTATTCAACAAATAGTTGAAAATGAATAAAATCTTCTGCACCTACCTTACCTCTTTGAAATATAGTGTATCGTTATCAAATCAACTCCTTAAAATTTATTAGTATATTACAACAAAATTTTAGTGCTTGAATAGCTTATTGTAAGAAGTCCTGACAAAGATGACGTGTAAAACCAGGGATAAAACCCCTGTTTTTAAGGTTTATTTAGAGATAAACCTCTTATATATCAACAAAAAGCAAATCTGTTAGCGCTTACAGAAATATTACAAAAAAATTTTAGATATGTAAACAAAAAGTTTAAGTAATTAAACAAAAAGTTGATAAATTTTTCATTCAATAAAAAAGAGACAGCCTAATAAGTTTATTAGACTGTCTCTTTTTTGAGCTTGAAGAATGAGAAAAGTTTAATTCTTATTCCTCTTCAAATTTTTTCGTTCGAATTTCCTCTAAGTAATTATAAATTGTGTAACGTGAGACATTAAGAGTATCAGCTACATAGTTTACAGCGCCTTTAATAAGAAATATTTCTTTTTCAGAAAGAAATTTAACTATCTCTACTTTATCCTCACGAGACATTTCCGATATAGGAATTCCAGCTTCTTCTATTGTTTTTCTAATAATATGTCGAAGTATACCAATTACATTGTCGTCATCAACAGACTTTTTGCTCTTATTCTCTTGTAATTCATAGCCTTTTGTAAAGTCTTCAATAATTGACTTAGCATTCAACAGCTTTCCAACATCAAAGTTCATACCAAAAGAGCCAATAATGTTTTTATTGTCGTCTCGAATAACTACTGACATAGACTTAAGAACCTTTCCATCAGGCGTTCTTTTTATATAATTAGTAAGCATATCGTCCGAAAAACGTTCATTACGTAGCATTACAGCCATGTCCATAATAGGATCTCCTATTTGACGACCAGTTACATGTCCATTATTAATATGTACGATTGATGAAGTAGGATCCTTAAGGTCATGAACATTAACCTCACATGAACTACCTAATGTCTCAGCTAAAGCTGTACTAATTTTACATAAAACTTGATATAAAAGTGGATAATCTTCTACCAAGCTAACTTCCTTTTCATTCATACTTTGGTTTTTTTCAGGTTCTAACTTCTCCATATTTTCCCTCCTATGTATGGTTAAGGTATTTAAATTAGGTATAATTATTTTTTAATAAAACCTTTATTTACTAATTTCCAGCTTACTATTCCACTTATTATACAATTTTTATTAGTATCTCCTCAACAATTTTAATATATTAACTATGTATTTCCTTCTAAGAAAAGAAGTCTTTTTTTTATGAAAATATTCAAACTTTTATTGCCTTTTAGAGGGAGTCAGTAAGAATGTTGAGGATTTTTTTACTTAATTAACCATTATCTTAATTATCCATTGTTTTAAAAAATTATTAAAATTTTTGTTTACATACTTCAACTTTTTGTGTAACCTAATATTAAATTAGATGATAAGGAGAGATAAACATGGATATACTTCCTGGTAATATTGGTGTGAAAGCAACAAATTTTGATCTCGATAAAATTCGCCGTGAGTTTCCTGTAACAAAAAATTCTCTGTACTTTAATTCAGCTAACCGTACTCCTATAGCAGCAAGTGTTCGGGAGAGAGTTATCTCTTTATATGATGATGCACATGCAACAGGGGGCGACAAACCAGCTTGGTATCAGGAAGTGGAAATTGTTCGATCTAAGATAGCAACGCTTATCGGAGCTACTCCAAATGAAATAGCTTTTACAAAAAATACATCAGAAGGTTTGAATATGGCTGCAAATGCTATTCCATGGCAACCGGGAGATAATGTTTTACTTGCTGAAGGTGAACACCCTAATAATATTTATGCATGGTTAGGTCTTCGTTCTAAAGGACTTGAAGTTCGACTAGTTCCAATTAAAGAAGGATGGATTAATGCAGATACGTTTGCACCATATATTGATGAACGTACTCGTGTTATCTCTCTATCACATATTACTTTCCATCCTGGTCAACGCCATGATGTAGAGGATTTAGCGCAACTTTGCAAAGAACGTGGCATTCACTTGGTATTAGATGCTATGCAATCTGTCGGAGTAACCAACGTTGATGTGTCTTCTTTAGGTGTCTCAATGCTTGCTGCTGGTTGTCATAAAGGATTAATGGCTTTACCTGGACATGGTTTCTTCTATTGTAATAACTCACTTGCATCAGAATTACACCCTGCTTATGTCTCAACAGCTGGCATTGCTGATCCTCCAGCAGACTTTATGGTGGGTCTTGATCCATTCGAACTTCAAAGTGGAACACGTCGATTTGAGATTGGAAACTATAACTATCCAGGTATACGTGCATTAAATGCTTCACTAGATTTAATTAATAGTGTTGGCGTTTCTAATATTGAAGAACATGTACTTTCATTAGGTGATCACTTAATAAATCGTCTTAATGAATTTGATATTGATCTCGTGGGTCCTTCCTCACCGCGGGAGAGACGATCTCATATTAATGTACTAGATCTACCAGCATCTGAATGGTTTGATTATTTAACTGAAAATAAGGTAGTTGTTACTGATGCGAGAGGATCCATTCGAGTAGCGTTTGCTATGTTTAATTCCCATAATGAGGTAGATCAACTAGCGCATATTATTAAAAAAGGATTAGATCGTAATCTTAAAACGGGCCCTCAATTAAGACAAGAAAATTACCCATTATTTAGAATGGATAATTCAAAAAATAATAGTTTGGAGGATACAAACATGGAGAAAATGTCATTAAACTTAGCGAACAAATTGATTGAATCTTCAGAGCAAGAAGCTAAAAAGCTTGGTGTATCTATGGTTATTACTGTAGTAGATGAGGGTGGAAACTTAGTTGCCACACACCGTATGGATGATGCTTGGCTAGCAAGTATTGAAATCTCTCAAAATAAAGCTTGGACATCTGTAGCTCTCAAAATGCCTACATCAAACTTAGCTTCTGCTACAGTGCCTCACGCAGAATTATACGGGTTAAATACAACAAACAGTGGTCGTATTGTTGCATTTGGGGGAGGTATTCCTTTAGTCAAAAACGGAAAAGTGATAGGAGCAATTGGGGTTAGTGGAAGTACTGTTCCACATGATGTCCAAGTTGCACAAGCAGGTGTTAATGCATTTGAAAACTTACTTGTTTTGAATAGCTGAGAGCAACCTTCTATTGAAAGAGAAAAAACAAAATACTTAAGGGGCAGCTATCGGCTGCTCTTTATAAATGCTATATCAATAATCTATTTATTTCTATTAGTATCAAATTAAAAAGCAGACTTAGGGAGATGTAAGGTCATGAGTATTACTGGGACAAACCGTGTCAAACGGGGAATGGCAGAAATGCAAAAGGGTGGCGTCATTATGGATGTTATCAATGCAGAGCAAGCAAAAATTGCAGAAGCAGCAGGCGCTGTTGCCGTTATGGCATTAGAGCGTGTTCCAGCTGATATCCGTGCAGCAGGCGGCGTGTCTCGTATGGCAGACCCAACAATTGTTGAAGAAGTGATGAATGCTGTGTCCATTCCAGTTATGGCAAAAGCTCGTATTGGCCATATCGTTGAAGCACGCGTGCTAGAAGCGATGGGTGTAGACTACATCGATGAAAGTGAAGTGTTGACTCCAGCTGACGAGGAGTTTCATTTAAATAAAAATACATTTACAGTCCCATTTGTTTGCGGTTGTCGTGATCTTGGCGAAGCATCTCGTCGTATTGCTGAAGGAGCTGCAATGCTTCGTACAAAAGGTGAACCAGGTACGGGAAATATCGTTGAAGCAGTGCGTCATATGCGCCAAGTTAACGCTCAAGTACGTAAAGTTGTGGGCATGGACGAAGATGAGTTAATGACAGAAGCCAAACTATTAGGTGCGCCTTATGAGCTATTACTGCAAATTAAACGTGAAGGCCGTTTACCAGTTGTAAACTTTGCAGCAGGCGGTGTAGCAACGCCTGCAGACGCAGCGTTAATGATGCAGCTTGGGGCAGATGGCGTCTTTGTAGGTTCAGGTATCTTCAAATCAGACAACCCAGAAAAATTTGCTCGAGCAATCGTCGAAGCAACAACTCATTATCAAGACTATGAACTCATTGCAAACTTGTCAAAAGGATTAGGAAATGCAATGAAAGGGATTGAAATCTCATCCTTATTACCGGAAAACCGTATGCAAGAACGCGGATGGTAAAAAAGTTATTTGGGATCCTTTAACTAAGATGTCGTTCTCTACAATAACAAATAAAATCAAATTGTTTCTTGTAGATTTTATTTGAAGATACTTCTTAAATTTTTTTATTACTATAGAGTATTGTAGGAGAAGCTCGAGTAAAGGTTTGTGGAAATACATTTCTAAAGCAGCCTCAAAGGAGTGGAAAAAATGTCAAATCGTGCAGTTGCATATGTTAAGCCAGGTAAAGTAGAACTCCAAGACATTGGTTACCCCGACTTGATTTTAAGAGATGGGCCAGGGGTCAATCCTTTAAATATAGGAAGAAAATGTGAACATGGTGTTATTTTAAAAGTAATTACTACCAATATTTGTGGTAGTGATCAACATATGGTAAGAGGAAGAACAACTGCTCCAAGTGGATTGATATTAGGACATGAGATTACAGGTGAAGTTATAGAAGTAGGAAGAGATGTTGAGTTTATTAAGAAAGGGGATCTCGTTTCAGTTCCCTTTAATATTGCTTGTGGGCGCTGCCGCAGTTGCAAAGAGCAAAATACGCATATTTGTGAGAATGTAAATCCAGATCGTCCTGGCTCTGCTTATGGATATGTAGATATGGGAGGATGGGTTGGTGGACAATCTGAATATGTAATGGTTCCTTATGCAGACTTCCAGTTACTAAAATTCCCGGACAAAGACCAAGCAATGGAGAAAATTCTCGATTTAACAATGCTTTCTGACATATTCCCTACTGGTTATCATGGAGCAGTAAGTGCTGGCGTTAGACCAGGATCTACGGTTTATGTTGCTGGCGCAGGTCCAGTTGGCTTAGCTGCAGCTCATTCAGCTCAAATTCTAGGAGCATCTGTCGTAATTGTAGGCGACTTAAACAGTGAGCGTCTAGCTCAAGCAAGAAGTTTCGGCTGCGAAACAGTAAATTTACGAGAACATCCGAACCTTGGAGAACAAATTGAACAGATTCTAGGTATTCCAGAAGTAGACTGTGCAATTGATTGTGTAGGTTTTGAAGCGCATGGCCATGGTGCTTCAACTGGTGAGGCACCGGCGACCGTACTAAACTCAATCATGGAAGTAACCCGTGCAGGAGGCCGCCTTGGTATCCCAGGGCTTTATGTTACTGGAGATCCAGGGGCAGTAGACGAAGATGCGAAGTTTGGAACATTAAAGGTACGTTTAGGTCTAGGTTGGGCCAAGTCCCATACTTTTGTAACGGGACAAACGCCTGTTATGAAATATCACCGTGATTTGATGATGGCTATTTTAAGTGGAAAAGCTCAGATTGCAAAAGCAGTAAATGCTACTCTTATCTCGTTAGATCAAGCACCTGCTGCATATGCTGAGTTCGACCAAGGTGCATCGAAAAAATTCGTCATCGATCCCCATCAATCTGTAAGAAGATAATATAGTAAAAAGGTTATTTTAGTTTCATATTTTATAACTTCTAATGCAAATCTTTTCCCCCACAAGTATTGTATTAGAACAGAATTTTTATTAGTTAAGGGTTAATTATTTTGCCTTTTCTATAGAGTAAGTGAAAATAGATTAAACAAATAAAAAAAGCGATATTTAACTTATAGATAGAGTACTAAGTATATATATTAATTTAATTAAATGTTACAAAAAAATCCCCATACCCTAACAATTTATAATAAATAAAATAGTAAAGAACTTTTTACTCCCTTAATATATACAGTTCTGATGCAATTTCTTTCCCCTCAAAGATTTTGCATCAGAACCATTTTTTTATTTACAGGGGATTAAGACTCTTTTCGTCTACCCTATATTTTTTCATTTTCCACAACTTTTCATTACAATTAGAAAATCCAGTTATAAAGCCTTTATTCTTGCTTCACTCTTAACTAATATTTTCCCATTATTTATGTCGAGACTTCAATAAGAGAAAACAGGATTGTGTCTACTCTCCTATTATATTAACTACCTTTGTGTATGATGTACGGCTTAAAAATTAGAAAAATAGTATCCCCTGGTAATGGAATGCTGTTTTGATATTAGTTATTTTTTAACTTGTATCCTTTGAATGTATACCCATAAACCTTAGTTAGATCAACAAAGCTTTTATAGGAATACGTGATCGCAACTGGTGTACCTACTTGGACCTTATCATAAAGCTTTTCAACGTCTGCATTATGCATTCTCACGCAACCTTGGCTCACATGTTTTCCAATGCTGTTTTCATTGTTGTTACCATGAATACCGTATATATCGCCATACGTACCATTTGCGTTTAATCCCAACCAACGTTTTCCTAATGGATTGCGAGGATCTCCTTCAGGAATCTTTCCTTTGTAATAAGGACGGTTTTTAATCTTATTCACGACTTTAAAGAAGCCAACAGGTGTTTTCTCCCATGTCTTACCTGTGGCAACCGGCTCGACCATTTCTAGTTTTCCATCGTGAAAATAAGCAAGCTTATTATAGTATTTATTAATGATAATTAAATCTTGATTCGTTGTTTTGCTTGCTGCTTCTGTTTTTTCTTGATTGACTCCACATAATGCGACCATTAGTAACGTTAGAACAGTCATTGACTTAATAAAAATGTTCTTCATAAAAACTCTCCTCTTTTTTATACTTTTATAGGAAATGAAAAAAGCACCTTCCTAATATGGAAAAGGTGCTTTCTCGCAACAATCATTTATAAATAAAACTCTATACAATTGATGACTTTGACGTGTAGAGAAATGCTCTCTGACGAAATTAACTTTTGTTTTGCTTATAATTGCTCATTCGATGCAAATTTCATCGCTCTAGAAATCGTTATTTCTTTGCTGCTACCTGTAGTTTAATATTAGGTAGCTTAAGAAGTTTTGCTTCCTCTGATTTTAAAGATTGAGAAGGAATCTTTTTAACCCATGCCTTTTTCATACCGTACCCATTCCACATAAA
>Ga0209463_1000398_pt1 | contig 36473 bp, 52 predicted proteins | sample AgamicMgSfrz_FD_187169 | JGI IMG/M metagenome (GOLD analysis project Ga0209463, IMG submission 187169) | Agave microbial communities from Guanajuato, Mexico - Mg.Sf.rz (SPAdes) (version 2) | ecosystem: Host-associated > Plants > Phyllosphere > Phylloplane/Leaf | place: Guanajuato, Mexico...
TATCAGGCACATTGATTGAAGCGGACCGTAACGCCATTTATATCGGGGTAGGCATCAATGTGAAGACAAAGCCGGAGCATGTTCCGTACAAAACCATTTGCCTATCAGAACTTACAGAGGTAAAAGCCGATCAGCTTGTGAAGGAACTTGCCGCCGCTTTTGAAAAATATCATACACGCTGGAAGAATGAAGGGTTTGAAGCACTTACTGCCCTCTACAACAAACGGCTATATCGTCTTCATAAACCGCTGCGGATCTCGTTAGACCGTGAAAAACAGACATGGGAAGAGGGCATTTGCTGCGGAGTCAACCGCCACGGTCATCTCCAGCTAAAAGATGAGAGAGGGCAGATGAAAGCTCATTCTGCCGGAGATATAGATGCACCGCTCTAAAATGAAAAAAAGCAGACGGTTCTCGGCTGGTTTATGCTTCTCTTTTTATTTGAGGCTGAACCATGTAGACTTGTTTTGTAAAAACCACTCCAGCCAGGATGTCTCTTGCGGTTCGAATGATTTTCAATCTGTTTTGGGAGATATCAATTTCCGTCTGCATGATTTCAGCAGGATGCCCGATTCGAAGCGTTTGCTGCTGACCGCGATAAATCTGTGCCGGTAGTGTTTCCTCCATATTTTAAATGCCCATTTGAAAAAGGACGATGTCTCGGGTAAGAGACTCGTCCTTTTTTGTGCTGTTTGAAGGGGAAGAAATTGGACGCTGATCTGCGGAAATTCTCGTTTTTAACGTCACCTACCTCAGGCACCCGGCATATGATATCTCGACTATACAGAATCCCATTCTATAGAGACTAGAGCTCTCACCTTAGCAAGGAGGGTTACAATACTTGAAGGAGAAAGAGTTTCAATCCAAGCCGCTATTAACCAAAAGAGAAAGAGAAGTATTCGAATTGCTCGTCCAAGATAAAACAACAAAAGAAATTGCAAGCGAGCTTTTTATTAGCGAAAAGACTGTTCGAAATCACATTTCGAATGCTAAGCATACCTATTACAAACGAAAACAACATTTAACAAAATTGCACCAAAAGTCATATGTAAACCTATACCACAAATGGATTATAATACAATCATTAGTTTGCCGATTCTTATTAAAAATTCATATTTATTCGACAATTTATGACAGCTTTTTCGACTTTAGTGTGCTAAATTGATTTTGAAAGGTGATCATATGAGTGTAATTGCAAAAAAAGAAATAGGGGAAGTTCTCAAAGACAGATTAATTTCATCTGAAATGACTCAGTTAGATATCGCAAAAAAAATTGGCATTACTAAGGGTTACATGAGCAAATTCTTATCTGGAAAAGAGATAGCTTTCTGGATGGTGATAGAGGCTGTTAATTGCATACTTCCAGAAAAAGAAAAAGAGTTGATGGGAGATTACTGCAAAAGCGGTATTGATAAAAAGTATTTGTTTTGTGCTTTGGAGTATTGTTATACACAAAAAATGTTTGATGTTATGAGATACTTGATTGTAGAATACTCAGCGGTTATGCTGGAACCTTGTTCACTTTACAAATGGATTTTAAATTATAGAGGCAACTTTAACATGCAACATATCAGTAAGTTACGTAATAATAATTTTAAATCCATGGAGGCAAAAGCATTATTATTAATCCTTGAAACTTACGGTTACTATAATTTAGGGAAATACGATATGGCCCACTTTTATATTAGTAAAGCAGGATCATACATAACTAAAATCAAAGATCCATTTCTTAGGAAAAGCTTCAGTGCAAGAATAGATGAGGTATTAGCTAATGTATATTTAAAGCAAGAAAACAATGTTGAACTTGCAAGACTCGCAGCTAAATCACTTCTTGAAAATAAAGTGAGTGAAAGCCATGAGATAACCGCTAACCATTTGTTGGCACTCTCTTATTTCTTAACTTCTTATGAAAAATCGATTGCGTATTATAACACATTTTTAAATCTCATGGAGCAGCATCCAGAAAGAGTAGATGAGATTATTCAAAATAAAGAGGAAATTGCAATTCTCCAGTATTATTGGAAAGCTAGTATAGATTCAAGATATAACGTTTCTGATTTTACCAATAAATTAAAGAATCACAGTGTATTATCTGATTATTATAGTGATGGGTGTCTTAAGCCATATGCGTACTTATTCGATGGAATTAAAGAAGCTAGAGCAGATAAAATTCTTTTATCGCTTCACTATTTCTCAGAAAAACGTGAGTATTTCAGAGCTAACATTCCTAAATTAGAGTTGCAAAAATTGGAACTAGACTATAAACTCTAATAGTCAGGAGGTGAATGCATGAAAACATTTACTAAAGTGCTGATTTTAGCCAGCGTTATTCTGTTTGTATCAGGGTACCAAACCACTATGTCAGCAAAAGAAACTGTTTATCAAACTAAAGATGTAAAAGTAGGCATGTAAAAAAGACGCTACCAGAAATGGTAACGTCTTTCGTGTTTTAAAGAGAAGTTTCCTGTTTTGCAAAATCTTAAAAACAGGAAACTCTTTCAAAAAGATAAAAAATACAATATAATGAGAATGTATGTTCTTGTTTAGGAGGATATTATGTCAATTATTTATGAGGAATTACTTAAAAAGGTATCAAAACCAACAAAAAAAGAAGAACCATCTCATTCTTCTTCTACGGAAGCACTTCCTAAAAACTTCGCTTTAGATTCTCGATAATTTTCAAGTGCATTAAGCATAAATTCTCTTTCATCTTTTGTTATTTTATTACCATGTTTATCTATAATATCTGCTTTCTCAATGAGATCTAGGCTTAATTTTCTGGAGAAAACGAGTTCTTTTTCTTCATCACTCATTTTATTAAGTTCTTCTTTATTGGTTACGAAATAAGAAAGATCAACATTAAAATATTTTGCAATTGTATTTAAATTTTCAAATGACGGCTTTTTTATTTTTCCAGCTTCTAATTTCGATAAATAACTATGAGTAACCCCTATTTCTTCTGATATTTGAGCGAGTGTTAAACTCCTGCTTTTTCTTAAATCGGCTAGATTTTGCCCTATGACTTTATTAATATCATCCATAAACAGCAATCACCTTTCTGTAGTGCTTCTTATACATACTATTATAACATGTTTTTTCCTCTGGGAAAAAAATTAGAAAAACAACTTTACAATGCGTTAAGCAGAATGTTATATTTGTCTTGTAAGTTCCTGTAGGAACATTATGAGGTGGTGTTTAAGTTTGGATTTTAAGATTATTTTCGGTAACAAAATAAAGCAAATTCGTTCAGAAAAGAAAATGTCCATTATTGAATTTGCTGAATTAACGGGATTCACAAGCTCATATATCTCTAAAATAGAGAATTATAAAATTAACCCGACTATTAAGAGTGTTCTACAATTTTGTAATAAGTTGAATTTAAGTATTGGCTATTTTTTTTAATCGAGAAGTTCCTACAGGAACAATTTCGGTGAGGAGGGTTGGCTTATTATGAAATTCGATATTGAATGAGTTTATACAAAAAACACCAATAATTTTGGTGGGTAGTCCTATCCTCCACATTGCATATTATGTTTTTGAGGTGATTTTATGGCACAAAGAAAGAAAAAGAGAAAAAGCAATCTGTTTGTCGGAGAAGTTTTCTTTGGAACAGAAGACAGAGAAAAGCTTTTTACCGAGGCTGTCGCACCTTATTACACTCCAGTAAAAAAAGAGAAAAACAAAAAAAATAAAGAGGCTTGAAACTTCTGTTTCACCTTTTTTTGAAGGACAAGCTCAAATTGAAAAGCTAATTAAGAAAAAAATAGGGGGATCAACCGATGGGGGAAGTCAAATGGGTGAAATTAAGTACCCAGATGTTCGACGATGAGAAAATCAAACTCATTGAACAAATGCCTGAATCTGACACTCTGTTGATTATATGGGTTAAATTACTTGCTCAAGCAGGAAAAACTAACGCTTCTGGTTTTATTTATCTAAGTGAAAACGTGCCTTATACAGACGAAATGTTAGCACACATCTTTGGAAGGCCATTAGGAATTGTTCGCATGGCATTAGATACCTTTAGAAAGTTCGGAATGATTGAAATTAATGATCAGAATTTTATCAGTATATGTAATTGGGAAAAGCATCAAAATCTAGATGCGCTCGAAAAGATTAGGGAACAGAATCGCTTGAGAAAGCAAAAACAACGAAAAAAACTAAGTCTTGCAGAACAAAAAAATAACATGTCACGTGACGTCACGATCAACGTCACGGCAAGTCACGCAACAGATATAGATAAAGAATTAGATAAAGATAAAGAATTAAAAGATATATTGTCGGGCAACCCGACTGTTAATCCTGAAACTCAAGAATCTGAAATTCCATTCAAGCTGATTGTTGATCTTTTGAACAAAGTAACAGGGAAGTCATTCAGACATACATCTGCTGCTACACAAAGATTAATTAAAGCACGCTGGAATGATGGATTCAGATTTGAAGACTTTAAAACAGTGATCCTGACAAAAACTAATCAATGGCTTAAAGACGACAAAATGAATAAATACTTGCAGCCAACGACGTTGTTTGGAACGAAGTTTGAAGGATATCTGAATGAAGGTGCGGGGGTGTTAAAGCGTGCAGAGCATCAAATCAGTGGCGGCGGAGGCCTTAAACGCAAGAATGACCTTCCATTCTGAATACTGCAATAAACACACGTTCACACGTGGGAATGAAGAAGTCATCAAGCCTGTTCGCAAGATGATTCTCAACGGCAAGATCATCTGCCCAAGATGTGAGTTGGAGGCAGATGAGAAGAAGATCCAAAAAGACTTGGAGAGGCAAATAGAGTTTAGCCAGCGTACAAAGAATTTTAACATGCTGGAAAAGCGCAGCATCTTCCGAGACAGAACCATTGCTAAAGCGACGTTTGATAATTACAAAGTATCTGAGCCTGAGGAAACGGCAAACAAACGCCTCATGATGGAGCTTGTTGGTTATTTGAAACAAGGAAAAGTGTTTAATATCTTTCTGCAAGGTCATCCAGGAGTAGGGAAGAGTCATCTAGCTTATGCAGCACTTAAAGCACTCAATGTACCTCCTGATCCTGACAACCCAGAAGATAGGGGGAAATCATGCTTATTTGTAAACCTTGCTGATGCTGCTTTTGCCATTCAAGATTCTTTCCACAACAAAGAAAGCAAATTCACCCAAGGTTATGTAACAGGTCTTATAGGTGATGTGGATTATCTGGTGATTGATGATGTAGGAGCTGAGACGGGTTCTGAACATTCAAAGAGTGAAGCCACCAACTTTATACACAAGATACTTTATGCAGTCACATCAGCTAGACAGGATAAAGCAACGATTTACACCTCCAATTTAACTGGAGACAAATTAAAACAAATGTACGACACCAAACTTGTATCACGCATGACAAAAAAGTCTAAATACATTTTGTTTAAAAACACCTTTGATAAGCGTGACGAAGAATTGCCTTTTTAAGGAGTGAAAAGCATGAAGACGTTGGTAGCGCTAATCACAATCGCACTATCAGCAGCAGCGCAAGAAAATAAACTCCTGCAATGGATGCAAGATGACGGGAGGTAGTCCATTGACTATTCACAGCAAGCCAACAGCATCCGAAATAGCTAGTTTAATAGCTCAACTGGATGCCAATTTAAAAGACTATGAAAAACACAAGGAGGAACGATCATGAAAAAAGGCGGTAGAAAGCCCACGAGAGCCGAAAGAAAGGTTTTAGTAGTAAATGGGTTGAACCCACTTTATTGGCTCGTAGAAAGGAATCTGGCGACATCTATGCATATTGTGCATAAAGAGGTCGGTCGCAGAAAGGAAATTATGAAATGAGTGCCACTAGAATCATCCTAGAAGATTTCAATTTTGAATGGACAATCGTAGGTCTTAAACGCTTTTTGGATTACTGGTACGAAGGCAGGTCTTTGAGTGAAATGGCGGAGTTATTTAACCGTCCGGCAGAAGAAGTTTTGCTTTTGATAATTGATTTCAGCAAGCGTGGAAAGATCAAGGAGCGTCCGAACGGTGTCGGCGCAAACGAGCCTATGTATATCAAAAAGAGCGTGATGAATTCAAAAAAGAGAGAGTTACGCAAACTGTTCGAGGGTCAGCCCGTTTATCAAGCTTGTCCAAACTGCGATTTCATATGGGATGAAAAAGACATCATTGCGTTTAGGCAGATGTGGCAGGACTATGAGCCAATCAGACATATCGCAAATCGTTTGGCGCGAAAAGTCGATGACATCCTGTTGTTGATAATTGACCAAGCAGAGTTAGGAAAGATCGAACCACGTAAAGGCGGAGTATTCGGAAAGGAGGACAAGCAGCATGAAGAAAAAGAGCATCTTGTTGCCATTTGAGAAAGCGACAGCACGGCAGTTGGAAGTGATTGCGCGGTATGAAGATTGTCCAAAGCGGATCAAGACAGCAGCCGTGCGCCACCTCAAAAAGAGGGGAGGTATCAAGTGATGAGCAGTGACGATAGAGAGTTAATGATCGAGTGGCTGAGTCTCACAAACGTTGGTCGCGAATATTGCGAAAAACTATCAGACGAAGAACTCGAAAGAATCTATAACCTCAATGTGCCGCAGCGCAACGAATAAAAGGAGGTGAACATATTGGAAACTGTAGTGAATCCATACAAAGCAGGTCCAGTGAAAGAGTGGGTTATGTCAGAGGATGAACTAGCAGCATATAGGCAGCAACATCCACCCAAGCCATATAAAAAGAGACTCAGACGTGTAGACTGGCGTTGGCAGCGCACAGATCAATCCGTTGAGCCTGAATAATCACCATGATTTCCATGTGATCAATAAAACCTACAGACTTTTATTATATCACATGGAGTGATCGAAGTGAACGAACCGCAGACGATTTCATTAACAAAAAATGAACTTTTTACAACCACAGTCGAACAAGGGAAAGTTCAAGTGGTCGTGCTGGATGGTATCAACAATACAGCCTATTGCATCGATGCGCCAGAACATGGTCACACGATTATCGAGACATTTAAAGGCAGTTTTGACCGAGTTAGATTTGATTACAGCCATAAAATTAAAAAATAGCAGGGGTTCATCCCCTGCGGGGGAGGAAATACCATGAATTTACCTAAACATGTCGAGCTTTCACAGGCTGTCAAAGCCTGCAAAAACAAAGCGATGACAATAGATGATGCAGCTGCATTTCTAGGTGTACCCACATTTTTTGTACCAGTGCTTGCTGACTACTGCCCTGACTTGGTCATTGAGGGCAATGTCATCATGGCAAAGCGTGAGTCAAACGGGCCTGTCATTTTTACACTGCTGTTTTTCATGGGGATCATTGCTGTTGCTGGGTTGATGCAATGAAACAGATTGATCTTTTTAGAGAAATCATAGTGGACAATTTTGCAGGAGGAGGCGGAGCAAGCACAGGCATCGAGCTTGCGACAGGCTTATCAGTTGATATAGCTATCAATCATGATCCTGCTGCCATTGCAATGCATGAGGTGAACCATCCTGACACAGAACATTATTGTGAATCTGTGTGGGATGTTGATCCGAAAGAAGCTGTTAAAGGTCGAAAAGTCGGTCTAGCATGGTTTTCTCCTGACTGTACACACCATTCAAAGGCAAAAGGCGGCAAGCCTGTAAAACAGAGTATCAGAGGGCTTGCGTGGATTGCTGTTAGATGGGCGATAGCAGTAAAACCGCGCGTCATCATGCTTGAGAACGTTGAGGAATTCAAAGATTGGGGGCCTATCTCTAAAGAAGGTAAACCGATCAAAGAACAAAAGGGACAGACATTTCAATCATTCGTCAAAACGCTGGAATCACTTGGATATGAAGTGCAGTTCAGAGAATTAACAGCTTGCGACTATGGAGCGCCAACTATAAGAAAAAGGTTCTTTATGGTTGCAAGATGTGATGGAAAAGAAATCATATGGCCGAAGCCGACGCATGGAGATCCTAAAAGCCTTCTTGTTCAAACAGGAAAGCTCAAGCCGTGGCGAACGTCTTACGAAATTATAGATTGGTCCATAGGGGTCCCTAGTATATTCAGCAGGAAACGGCCACTAGTTGAAAATACGATGAAGCGAATCAAAAGAGGTATTGATAAATTCATCGTAAACAATCCAAGTCCTGTAATGGTGCCGGATAAGAGTAAAGCGGCATTCTTGATCAGCTATTATACTGAGCAATCAGATAAAGAGGTAAGAGGCCTTTCGCTTGATCGACCATTACACACAATCACCGCTGGCGGGAATAGATTCGGATTAGTAACCGTTGCCTTTCTGACGAAGTATTACGGTCAAGGAGTAGGACAGCGACTAGACGAGCCATTGCATACGATTACAACCAAAGACCGTTTTGCATTAACAACTGTTTGCACAAATGGTCAGAGAATCGCAGACATCGGATTGCGTATGTTGCAACCAAACGAACTATTTGCAGGGCAGGGGTTCCCGCCTGGATATACATTTAACATCGGTAATAAATCGGATCAAATACGCAGGGTGGGAAATAGTGTTCCGCCGCAATTCGCAGAGCAGCTGGTGAGGGCTAACCTCCCTGAGATGTGCGTACCTGAGCATATGAACAAATATTATAGCAAAGCAAACTAACAGCTAGAAGGAGGTGCCGCATGGACCTGAATCAAATCATTCAAGGTGATTGCATAAAAGTTGTTCAATCGCTACCACCGGATACAATTCAAACCGTGATCACTAGCCCGCCTTATTGGGGATTAAGAGATTACGGAATGACTGAGCAAATCGGTTTAGAGGAAACCGTTCAAGAATACATTCAAAAGATCGTTTCTTTATTTCGAGAGATTAAGAGAGTTTTAAAAGATGATGGCACCGTCTGGCTGAATCTAGGTGACGCTTATGCAGGAAGCGGCCGCGGAAGAATTGCAAACGGCCAAGCGCATCCAGGTATTGAACATAAACAGTCTGTTGGTCAAAGAAGCGGCGTTATAAATCTTTCGAACAAAATAGAGGGATTAAAACCAAAAGATTTAATAGGCTTGCCGTGGCGTGTGGCTTTCGCTCTCCAAGAAGATGGTTGGTACTTGCGGAAAGACATTGTTTGGAACAAACCAAATGCCATGCCGGAGAGTGTGAGGGATAGACCAACAAGTTCACATGAATATATTTTTCTTCTCTCAAAATCACAAAAGTATTATTACGACAACGAGGCAATTAAAGAAGACGCTGCTTACAAACCGTTTCCGGATCCACCAAGAGGATCAAAGGGGGCATTTGGAATGGAGCAACAAGGGCGAAGAGAAGACAAGCCCCGTGGTTCATTCAAAGGGAAGTATGGTGACTTAGCTTTTAGAGCAATTAGAAACAAGAGAAATAAACGTTCAGTATGGACAGTTGCAACCAAGCCAACTAAAGACGCTCACTTTGCAACATATCCAGTGGAGCTGATAGAGCCGTGTGTATTGGCGGGCTGCCCTGTTGATGGCATTGTATTGGATCCATTCATGGGATCAGGAACAACAGGAATAGCAGCACTCAAGCATAGTAGAAACTTCATTGGCATTGAATTGAATCCTGAATATATAAAGATCGCAAACAAACGCTTAAACGGCGTGCAAATTGAACTGTTGCACCATTTATAACAGCCTAGCGGCTTAGGAGGAAAAAATAATGAATCTTGAAAAAAATATTAAAGATGTTATTGCACAACAATTAGAAAACGGAATCGTTGAAAAGTTGATCGCAGAACAATTGAAACAAGGTGTTTCAAAAGCGCTTGAAGACCTGTTTACTTCATACGGTGGAGAAGCAAGGAAAGTCATTGAAAACAAGTTGAAAAGCGTCATTGTCCCATACCTTGAAACTTACGATTACTCAGAATACATCACCAAACTTGATCATGTGCTAGTTGAAACGATAAAAGAAGCGTCATTTGATAACCGCAAACTGCTTGAGAACTTCAAGAATTTAATGATCAAGGAAAAAGAAAAGACTATCAAACTGTCTGACCTCTTTAATGAATGGAAGAAGTATGTGGCAAAGCAAGTAGAAACTGACGGCCTTGAAGTTGAATTTGAAGCTGGTCCAGAGTATGAAGCGGTTGAGGTTAGTGTTCAAGTTGAGCGTAATGAGGACAGATCATGGAGTAGTTTTGAATACGCCACAATATTTTTTGAATGTGAGCATGACGAAGATTTGAATTTTGAGATACCAATTTCTATCTATAAAAAAGATAAGGAATGGGATATTGACTATCGAACAAGTAACGAATTGAAGTCGCTAAGACATCTAAATGACTTTGAAATCTTGCTAATGAGATTAAGTCAAAACGGTGTGAAGCTCGACCTTGATATTGAGTGGGAAGAGGATGAAGTGACGCCGGATGAAGAGCCAGAACCGACATTTGGATGAGAGAATGTACTGATTTTACAGTATTGAAAAAAGAGAGGGGCCAATTAAATGAACCTACAAAAAATGTTTGAAATGCAAAAAGAGTTAGACCGCCGCATCATCCGAGAAAAAGGGCTGGAAGGTCAAGACCTTCTGCCTAACACTTATGTAGCTCTTATCACCGAACTAGGCGAATTTGCGAATGAAGGTCGCTGGTTCAAGCATTGGAGTGAAAATCAAGAACCAAATAGGACAGGTTATATAGATTGTGATGTATGCGTAGACCAACCAGGAAGATATGAGGTGATACATGAGGGTGAAATATTATCGCTACCATGCCCAAAATGCGAAGACCACGAAGAAGTGTACGTTGGCGATAGATTACTCGAAGAATATGTGGACTGCCTGCACTTCTTCTTATCAATTGCTATTAAAAAGGGATGGAAAGAGGAGTTATATATTCCAGAAGAAGAGTTTGAGGAGTTCAAAGAAGATGAGTTTGACGGTGGTCTTTCAGGAGTTTTCTTGGAAATGCAATGGCACTTATTAAATTCGAGATTGTTTAAAAAGGAAGACATTAAAAAGATTAACTTCCAATCAGCTTGGGGATTGTTCTTGGCAATTGGAATCGTTGGCTTCGGCTTCACACCTCAACAAATAGAACAAGCATACGTTGACAAAAACGCCGTCAATCATAAGCGGCAGCAGGAGGGTTACTAGATTATGAACTACTCACTATATTTGATTGACGACAGACTCGTTATTGATCTTGGACAGGGCGAAAAGAGTCAGCATAAAGCTTTTAGCGGGGTTCCTGAATTAGTAGAAACACACACTTTCTGTGTGGAACCAATCGGACAAGTTGAAATAAGCGATGAGCAACTAGCAAAGATCGAGCTTGATTTTCATAATGGCGGCTTGTGTGATTACTGCAATGAACTTTCAAACAAAGTACGTCCTTCTCCTTTTATGGGTGACGTCGGCTCAAGCATGTGTAAAGACTGCTGGGACATGACAAAGAAAGAGTATACAGCATCACATGATGAGCATATAGGGGATTTTGAAGATTATCCTCACTGGAAGGGGAACGGTAATGAAACTCAACAATAAACAACAGCAGCAAATCATAGAACGAATGAACGACTTTGGAGAAAGAGGCGTTCGTTCGAATGGAACAGATAAAGAAGCTGTTGCCGGCATGGCTACTCTTCTTTGGATGCTACAGGTCTTAAACGTTGATATGGATTCATTAAAGGAGGAAGCACGATGAACGTAAACAACCCGATTATTTCAAAAGTGATTGAAAAACTACACCGGCAGCAGGAAAAAGGTCTGCAAAAGTACGGGGCTTATGTCAAAACCTCCTCCTATGATCTAAAAGGGTGGTTGCAGCACGGACTTGAAGAAACGTTGGATCTTGCGACATACCTTGAAACGGCCATTCAGTTGCTGGAGGAACAAGAACAGGCTTTTCAAGCTCGTTATGATCACCATATATCACAAAAATATGAAGCGATGGCGGGTTTTTATGATGGCTGGAGCAGTAGTGCAGATGCCAGAAATCACCACGCATTGAGTGCAAGCCTAGTTTATCAAGACGCTTTGACAGCAGGCTTTAAATTGAAAACGGAGGGTGAATGAAGATGAAATTTTACGAGGTGCATGATCCATATTACGCATTGATCAAAGCAAAAACCAAAGAGAATGCTATGACAATCTATACTGATGTTGTCGCCGATGATGAAGAGGGAGAACTTGCAGAGAACATCAAAGAAGTAACAGGACTATATGCAGCAGCGAAATTCAGCCGCATTCCTGGAGAAGATAAAGAATTAATACCATTTGAAGAAGTCCTTGAGGATTTAACCAGCGACGGAGAAATGATGCTGGCTGTAGACGGTAGCTTGATCTAAGAAAGGGGAATGAATCATGGGATTAGATTTTACTCATTGCGCAGCACATTGGACATACAGCGGATTCGGTAATTTTAGAAGAAAGTTAGCAGCATGTATCGGAATGAATTTAGATGATATGCAGGGCTTTGGTGGGGATATACCATTTGAGAACTATGATGATGACATCATTCCATTGCTGGATCATTCAGATTGTGAAGATGACATACCGCCAGACGTTTGTAAAACCGTTGCTACTAGATTGAAAGAACTTGTCCGCAATTGGCCAGACGATTATAGAGATAAAATCAACGCTCTCTATCTTGCAGAGGGAATGGAACTAGCGCATCAACAAAATGAACCATTGGAATTTAGATAAGAGGGGGACAATGACAATGAAAAAACTACTAATCACACTAACTATTATTATTGCGGCGGTGCTTTATGCACCGTCTGCTGCGGCAGTAACGAGCGGATATAAAACAATTGGCGGGCATACAGTCAGCGTATCAACGGATTCCAATTCATACACACCACGTGCTAAAAGCATTGCTGTGACAGCACACAAAACAGGCAATGAAACAGTATACTACCGCTTCACGCTTCAAAAGAAGGTGAAGGGCAAATGGAAGAATCAGCGGTTTAGTCTCGTTGGATCGTTTAAGACCGCTACGCCAGCAAAAGAGTTCTACACAGTCAATCATACATCCGGCACGCATCGAATTAAGATGACCATCTATAAATATAAAAATTGGACAGGCGTTAAGGGGAACATTTATACGCCAGCTTTCGAGGTGAGGAAATGAAAATAACAGTTAACGAACAACCTCAACGCTTTTATTTAGCTACAGAAAAGCTTTGGAAACCAATGGTCGGCCATGAGATCAGGGTTGGTAAATATAGATTTTGTGCCATTCCGATGGATGGACATATCAATATTACTGAGGTTACGTCAGGTTGTAAGATGCTTGCAATACCACTGAGTTTAGGAATTATGCTGGAATCAGAAACTAAAGAAGGTGCAATGGCTTTTCTATACAATGTCGGGGAATCATTAGTACGCATTGTAAATATAAAGGACTATGACGAACAACTCGAAAAGACGAAAAAAGTGGCTATTGAAAAATTAGGAGACATGCCACCAATCGAAGATGTTGATATGGATTGGATTTTTGAAGATGAAAGCGGCGTATTAAATTAGGAGGTAACGGAATGACAGCAGAAGACTTGCACAGCTACTATTGTGAGGGTTGCGAAGAGTGGACATACATTGATGAGCTTAATCATCCGGGAAACATTTATTGCGCTCACTGTGGTGAAGCAAATGTGAATATCAGCGCAAAGGATTACGAATTATTGAGATATGCAAGGTCGAAGGTCTTCGAATGACTATAAAAAGCGGCACGAGCCAATAAGGAGAATAAAGTATGAATCCAAGACAAGCATTTAGAGGTTTTATGAGATTCCATCTAGAAAACGGCGAGGGAATAACTGAATTAGGGCTAAACAGAGAAGACATTGAGAATTTCATTGCGCATGCAGAAGGTGACAGGTTTTTCTACGATAGATTAGATGATTTCCTCAAAGAGTTTATTGAGATTCATGGAGAGAGTTACGGAATAAAATTGAGTTAACAAACAACTAAATAAGTCCAAGACGGAGAGCCTGCGGACACTGATCAACACCTTTTAAGGGTGCTGGTTGGTGTCCGTTTTTTATTTGTCGGAAAGGAGCAGCCATGAAGAAGGAAAAGCCCAAAAAACAGCCGCAGAAGCTCACTGACAGAGATTTAAGAGAGCTTATGGGGCAAAACATGCAAAGACTGAAAAGAGCCAAAGGCGGGGCAATGCGCCGAAAATAAAAGGAGTGATTGGGATGACTAATAAAAATGATAAGAATCCAAACGAACAAACAGGTCAAATGAATTTAGATATCCCTCAAATCGACGAGGAAAAAACTAGAGAAAAGATGGAAAGAATGCTAGAAAAGTATAAGATGTTAAGGCTTCAAACGCCAGAAGACTTCCTCCCAAAAATCACAACAACATATACCATTACACCGCCGAGTTTTTCCAATCAGTTTCATTCATCGACCGAAGATGCAGCACTTAAAAAAATGGATTGGGAGATTGAACGGGAAAAATACATGAAGCGAATCGAAAGAGGCATTAATCGTCTTACGCAAAAAGAGCGCCGCATCTTGGTAATGCTCTATATGCAGGATGAAGAAATGTTTGATTATGAAATCTATGCAGAAATGGGTCTAAGCCAGCGGAACTATTACCGATTCAAGAATAAAGCCTTTTACCGTTTAGCCTTCGCACTTAGAGAAGAAGTGTACAAGCAGGGGGATAAATCATGAATTTTGTTCAGCCGATAAGGGACCTTGATCAGATCCATTATATAAAGAAATATCTTGGAGAGCGGAACAAAAGGAACTTGCTGCTTTTTGTGGCAGGAATTAATTTAGGCTTGCGTATATCCGATCTGCTGGAATTGAGGGTGAAGGATGTAAGGAAGCAATATGTATCGCTAAGAGAACAAAAAACAGGTAAAGAAAAAAGAATCAAAATAAACAAAACGCTTCGAAAAGCGATAGATCAATATATCAAGGACAAAGATGATCAAGAATACCTTTTTAAAAGTAGAGAAGGACTCAACAAAGCTATCAGCCGCAGCAGTGCATACAATATTTTGAGAGAAGCAGCGGAGTATGTTGGCCTCGATAGCATAGGGACACACACACTAAGGAAAACGTTTGGTTACTGGCATTATAAGAAATTCAAGGATGTGGCCTTGCTGCAAGAAATATTCAACCACTCAAGCCCAGATATTACATTGAGATATATCGGTATCACACAAGACACAATGGATAGAACAATGGACGACTTTGGCTTATAGACTCATCTGTTCAATTGGCAGGTGGGTCTTTTTTTTGTGCTCTTTTTCACCAACTAACCATAATGAGAAAATGTCCAACTCATTTTAAGGAAATGGCTGAAAAGCAAGAGGGGCAAAGGATTCAGCGATTCCCTGAGTTAGACACAATATTAGATATGGTGAATTGGTGGATAATGTGGATAATGTTGAATTAAAAAGTATTATAAGGTAAATTTTTAATAATAAAGAAATTAGGAGGACTTATGACGAATAGAGATTGGAAATGGACAGTAAGTGTCTTGATAGGAATTATAGTTTTATCGGTATCCTATAACTTATGGGGAAAGGAAAATTCGATTATAGATGTGATATCTATAGGAAGTGGAATAACATCTATTATCCTAGCGATACTAGCCATTATTATGTCTTTATTAGAAGGTTATAAAACGTATGGTCGTGATCAAAAAATAGATCGAAATCTTAATAAATTAGAAATTAACCTTTCTAACATGGAAAAATTGATTCAGACAGGTAATGAAAAAACACATAGTGATATTAAAACAATTTTAGGAATGTATGAAAATAATGAGGGTATAAACTTTTCAGAAAAGGAAGGCAAACAAAATACAAATAATCAGAACACAACGCCTCTAAAAGAAACAATGACTGAATATAAAATCCAAGAAGAACTCTATGATTACGATAAACCAAAGGTAGATAAAATTAAACATCACATAGTTAGAAGAGGTGAAATATATGAGGTTGATTTAAGTCCTGCAATTAATCCAAACCGTTATGTAATAGTTGTTGGAAACAATCTCTCAAATCGCTTTTCTCCAACTGTAACGGTTGTAGCATTAACAAACGCTATTAAAGAAGCAAAATTACCAACACATGTCTTTCTGAAGAAAGAGGTATGTAAATTAGACTCTGATTATGTGGTTTTATGTGAACAGGTAAGGACAGTTGCTAAGGATAGACTGATTGAAAAGGTTACACAAATAAAAGAAGATGATAAACATGGTGATATTATAGAGAATATTAATAAAAGCATTTCAATTCAATTTGGGCTTATTGATTTTTAAATGGCACATTTTTGGCAGGATATTGGCAAAGCATTTTGTCTGAGAGCGGTTATGATGGTATTAGGTGATAAATCGAGAGGCGTCTTCCATTGAGGAGGCGCTTTTTTTGTCATTTATTATAAATCACTCAATTCCTTCCGATATATTTATAAGGAGGGATAAGATGTCTAGTGGTGAAAGTAAATATCTTGAAGCAGCGAGAATAGCAGCAGAAACAGCTTCAAGTAATACACAATTAACGATGATTGTTTCTATCATAGGTGCAGCTTTAGCCTTTATAGGTGTATGTGTTACTGCGTGGATTACTTATAGGAATGTAACTCGTAGCACTGTAATTGATGCTCTAACTAAACAAAGGATAGAATGGTTAAACACTGTAAGGCAAAATTTTGTTGATTTTAACAATCAAGCTCATGAGCTTTTCTTTGCAATCAACCTTAACAAAGAAGGAGATTACATATATGAGAAATATCACTTGTTAGAGAAAAGCAAAACTAATATTAGCTTATTGTTAAATCCAAAAGAGAGGTGGGTTCGAAGTCTTAATGATAAATCTAAAGAATTTTTAGATATTATCTTAGTTGGGGACATAGAACAAATTAAAGAAGTAGAGTTCAAATCACTTCGTGAATCTATTCATTTCAATCAACAAATTATCTTGAAATCTGAATGGAAAAGAATAAAAGAGGAAATAAAAAAAGGTAGAGAACTCAAACCGAATGAGGTAAGTTCCATTTACGAACAAACAATTATTGAAATTAAAGAGTTTAGTAAAAATGAAGTTAATTATTAAGCATCCTTCGGGGTGCTTTTTATTTTGGGGGAGGGACATAACTTGGACAACTCACTCAGGGAACTAATCATCAATACAGCAATTGGACACGCAATAAGGACAGACCAATTGTATAACGGTCTTAAAGCCCTTAAGAAAAGGGGATGCAAATGGGCAGATGGGGAGATCATCAGGGGGTTAGGCATGCTTGGTTCTTACGGTGTGAGGGACAGGCGAGCTATAGATAGCTTACTACATGTCAGCCAGACTCTGTCCTACGAAGCAGCACGATCCTATCTATCATCATATCAAAGGGAGTACAGGGAATTTTATGCTGTACAGAAAGTAGAGCATCTTCATGCCTTTGTTTTGTTTGCAATGATAGATGAGAGGAAAGCTGGTGAATCCAATGCCACCTAAACCATTGAGGGAGTGTAAGGTGCGAGGGTGCAGAGAGTTAACAAGGGATGGTTATTGTCCTACTCATGCTGATGGTAAGCAGCAGGAAGCGAAGTATTACAACAATCATGTTCGAGATAAACAATCAACAAGTTTTTATAAATCAAGAGAATGGAAACAGACAAGACAACTTGTTCTAATGAGAGACAATTACCTTTGTCAAAGCTGTTTAAAACAAAATCGTGTCGTACCGGCTGATATGGTTCATCACAAGATCGAACTTAAACAAGATTGGGGCAAGAGATTAGACCTAAACAACCTCGAAAGCCTGTGTAATAGCTGTCACAACAAGGTTCATGGTAAGCGAGGGTCATAGGTACCCCCCGGCATTAAATCCCTAGGAAACGGCATCGTGAAGATCGGTGAGCCGTCGTCTACAAACAAACACCGCTTTTCAAAGTTTCCAAAAACACGAAAAACCCCCTCGGCGAAAATACCGAGAGGGCTTGATACGACTGGTTTTATTGTTAATTCGATCATAGCATGATTTCGCTCAAAAACAAGCATAAATTTGAAAAATTCGAAACGGAATGAGGTGAAAAATATGCCGAGACCTGCAAAATCCGCAACTCTTCAATTGATACAAGGTAACCCAAACAAGAAAAATAATGACGAATTGGAAATGCGCGCCGAGCAAGAACAGAAAATGAAAATGCGATCAAACAACATTAAACCTCCATCCTGGTTGGATAAGGTTGCTAAAAAGGAATTCAAACGGATTGCCGAGCTATTAAAGGAAGTGGACATTATAACGGAGGCAGACATCAGCATGTTGGCCGCCTATTGTAATGCCTATTCTCAATATATTTCTATTACAAAGGTGATAGAAGAAGATGGACTCATGCTCCAAAAAGATGGATTTGATGAGGACGGAAAACCAATTGAATTGGTTGGACAAGAACATCCTTTGTTGAAACGGCAGAAAAACTTTTTTGATCAAATGAAGTCAGCTGCAAATGATTTTGGTCTTACTCCATCAGCCCGTGCAAAACTAGCGATCACTAAAACACAGGAGATCAGAGAAAAGACGGCAGCAGAAAAGGAGTTTAATGTATGACAATTAAACAATTTATGATTGGTTATTCCCGTGATGTTATATCAGGGGAAATTTTGGCGTGTCAAAAACACCAATGGGCCTGTGAACGCTTTTTAAAAGATATTGAAAGAGAAGGAACAGCAGATTTCCCTTATTTCTTTGATGACGAGAAGGCAAGACGATTCCTATTCTGGATGACACAATTTAAACATACAAAGGGTCCATTGCAAGGAGAAAATATTGTACCTGAACCGATTCAGATTTTTATTTTCGGTAATATTTACGGTTGGGTACATAAAGATACGGGATACAGGAGATTCAAAAAAGCTTACTGGCAAGTCGGACGAAAAAATGCAAAGACACAAAGCCTTGCTTGTGTGGGGTCGTTTGAGGCATTCGCTAATGACGAATACATGTCTGAGGTCTATATAGGTGCAACAAAAGCAGAGCAAGCCAAGATATGCTGGAATGAAATTAAAGCTCAAATCAGCAAGTGTGAGCTGCTTAATGTACCTGAAAAGAAATACCGGGTCGCCTATGGACAAATAGAACACCTTAAAACGTTGTCGAAAATTGAGGCGCTATCAAAAGATGCAGGGAAAACAGGTGATGGTTTTAACCCTCAATGCGGCATTATAGATGAATATCATGCTCATAAAACATCTGAAATATATGATGTTCTTGCATCAGGGATGGCAACAAGAACACAACCACTCATGATGATTATTACGACAGCCGGATTTGAATTAAATAATCCAGCGTATAGAGTAGAGTACCAATATGTTTCTAAAATTGTCGACCCAAACAATGTAGAAACAAATGATCAATATTTTGTCATGATTAATGAACTTGATCCAGATGATGACATCAAAGATGAACGAAATTGGATTAAAGCAAATCCGATTGTTGCTGCTAATGAACATGGCTTGAATTTCTTGCGCGGAGAGTTAGAGGTGGCCCTTGCAGTTCCAGAAAAAATGCGTAATTTCTTAACAAAAAACATGAACATCTGGGTTAATATGCGTGATGGTGGATATATGGACATGCAAGCGTGGTCTGATTGCGGGAAACATGAGAGTCTTCCTGATCTTTATGGTAAAGAGTGTTATGTAGGCATCGACTTGTCAAAACGAATTGATTTAACTGCTGCAAGTTTTGAATTCCAACTTGAAAACGGTATGTATTATGTGACATCACATGGGTTTATGCCCGAAGACACATTTCATGAGCGAATGAAAACAGATCGTGTCCCTTATGATCTGTGGGTCAAGAAAGGTTGGCTCACGCTTACTGATGGTGCTGTCGTTGATTACGACTATATACGTGCTTATATCAAACGACTTGAGGAAGAAAAAGGGTGGAAAATTAAAGAGATTGGTTATGATCCATATAATGCTACGCAGTTTGCGCAGCAGATGGAAGCGGATGGATACGTTATGATCGAAATTAGGCAAGGGGTGCAAACCTTGTCTGAGCCGACAAAAGATTTCCGAGAGAAAGTCAAAGCGCGGAAGATCATTCATGATAATAATGACCTTCTGACTTGGGCGATGGGGAACGCTGTGACAAAGATTGATGCGCAAGAGAATATCATGCTTGATAAATCAAAATCGTCACAACGTATTGATCCAGCAGCTGCACTTATAAACGCTCATGTGAGAGCCAGTCAAGTAAATCAGCATTTTGACTTAAATGAATATATCCAGTCTGGCCAATTTAGTTTTTAGAAGGAGAGCTATTGAATGAAAGAGTGGTCAAAATACTTAGAGGATGTTTTCCTTATACTTGGAATGGTTTTAATTGCAATTGCATGTTTTAGAATATCAGTAAACACCGGGCTTTTTGTCTCAGGTGTTTTTTTCGTTTCCACTGCTTTTTTAATTAGCAGAATCACCCTGAATCAAAATAAAGAAGATGAAATAGACAGGGGTGAATGAATTTGTTATTACGAGGACGACCGAAGATTGAAAATCGTGTAGCGGAAGAAGATAGCGGGTCTCTATTGAGTCCTGCTAAGTGGTTTCGGAACATATTTGCAGGTGTTGAAACGTCATCAGGGGAGCATGTCTCTTCTGAGAATGCGATTTTACATCCAGATGTGTACGCTTGTGTAAAAGTGCTTGCCGAAGATGCAGCTAAACTCCCTATAAAACTATTCCAGAGCAAAGAAGGAAGCGTAAAGACTATTCAAAACGACATTAGCAGGATGATTTTGCATAAGGTAAACCCGTATATGACCAGCTTTACGTGGAAAGCTCTTGTCATGTTGAGAATGGCAACGTGGGGAAACAGCTACAATCGACTTGTCTATAATCGTGATGGGGATGTTGAAGCCATTTATCCACTAAATCCCGAGTCAACAAATACAAATATTGATCCGGATACGGGGAAAGTTTGGTATTCAACTACTATCAATGGGAAGTATGTTGAGTTGCACTATCATGAAGTCCTGCACTTCAAAAACCTATCTTTAGATGGCATCGTAGGTCAAACGCCTATATCTGTTATTCGAGATAATATCGGATCAAATAGGGCTGCCACAAAATTCAATGCTAAGTTTTACAAAAATGGTGGGGCACCGTTTGGTGTAATCAAAACACCGTCTTTGTTGAATAGAGACAGTAAGAAGGTTCTTAGAGAAGATTGGGAAGAAGTCAATGCGGGTCAATCCATTGCGGTACTTGATGCGGGTCTTGATTATTCACAAGTAACAATGCCTATGAAAGATGCTCAATTCATTGAATCAATGAAATGGAATCGTCAGCAAATAGCCTCCATCTATAAAGTGCCACCTCATAAAATTGGAGAATTGGACCGGGCGACCTTTTCGAATATTGAGCAACAGTCTTTGGATTACGTGAAAACAACCCTGCAGCCTATCGTGACAAATATTGAACAAGAATTGAACGATAAAATCCTTACGCCTGCGCAATTAAAAGAAGGATTTTATTTTAAATTTAACCTGGAAACAGAACTACGAGGAGACAGTAAAACAAGAGCTGAATTTTACGAAGTCATGCAGCGTGTAGGAGCATTCACTATTAATAAAATCCTAGAAAAAGAGGATATGACAGGTATTGGTGAAATCGGTGATGAGCATTTTGGTAATTTGAATCTCGTTCCCCTTTCAATCATGAAAGAATATCAGTTAAGCAGGGTGAGTAAGAGGAATCTGAAAGGGGGTGACGGAGATGAAGAAAAACAAGAAGTATTGGAACATGAAGCCACTGAATGATGTTTCTGCAGAAATAACTTTGTATGGTTCCATTACTGGAGAAGGTTGGTTTAGTGAAAGTTCTTCTAAAGCATTTCAAGCAGATTTGAAAGATTTGGGCGAAGTCGCCGAAATTGACCTTTATATTAATTCACCGGGTGGTGATGTATTTGAGGGGCAAGCAATTCACTCGATGCTGCAGCGGCATAAAGCGAAGATAAATGTTTATGTTGATGCACTAGCAGGAAGCATAGCTTCTGTCATTGCAATGGCTGGCGACACTATTACGATGCCGAGTAATTCAATGATGATGATCCATAACCCTTACATGGGTATGATCGGTAATGCTGCGGAATTTAGAAAAGCTGCAGAAGACTTGGACAAAATCACTGACAGCATTGTTTCAACCTATTTGGCAAAGGCAGGAGAGAAACTAGAAGAATCGACCTTGCGTGACCTTTTAGATAATGAAACATGGTTAACAGCTGATGAGGCGTTGCAATATGGTTTAGCTGATGCAGTCACCGAGGAAAAGAATGTTGCAGCTCAGATAGATGAGACCATTGTTTCTCAGTTCAAAAACGTACCTGCTAAGATCGCTTCAAAACTATCCAAAGAACCTGAAAATCAAGAGAACACCATAAGCTTGAAACAACAACAGAATGCCATACATGCAGCACTCCTAGAAATTTAGGGGTGTTTTTTTATGGGAAATTTGAGGAGGAAACCATTTTGGAAAAATCAAAAACACAGAACAAATTGCTACGTCTGCCTATACAATTTTTCGCGAAGGAAGGTATGACAGTAAAAGAAAGAGAACTTCGCCAAGCTTTAGCGGAAAAACGTGATAAGATCATGGCCCTAAACGATGAGGGGAAGGTTGATGAAGCTAAAACCATGCTTGCTGAGGCACAGGTTTTGAAAGAACAAATTCAAAACTATGAAGAAATGCGAAATATGTACGTTGATTACGGTGATGAGGATCAGCAGGATGATCAAGGTGTTAAATCGCAGGTTGTTTCGTACGATGTCAGCGGTAAACAAGTATTAAATCATACAGAATTATTTGCTGATGCCATCATGAAAGGTAAGACACCAAAACCATTAGCTGCAATGAAAGAGTCTGTGGATGAAGATGGGGGCTTAATTGTCCCAGAAGACATCACCACAAAGATCAACGAAAGACGACGTCAATTTGATACGCTGGCTAATCTTGTTGATGTTATTCCAGTTAGCACAAATAAAGGTGCAAGAACGCTTGAAAAGAATGCTGATATGCAGCCTTTGGTCGATATCGATGAATTAGAAGATATTGAAGAATTGGAAAATCCAAAGTTTGAGAGAATTAAATATGACATTAAAAATCGAGCTGGTATTTTAGTTCTTTCAAATGATCTATTGAGTGATACGAGGGAAGCCCTCATGCAATTCTTAATCAATTGGTTGGGAAAAAAATCGGCTGTTACACGCAACGTGAACATCTTGAAAGTATTGAACAAATTAGACAAAAAAGCTGTTTCCACCACAGATGACATTAAAGACATCACTAATGTACAGCTTGATCCAGCTATTAATGAAACTTCGGTATTTGTTACAAACCAGTCAGGATTTAACTATCTTGATAAGTTAAAAGATAACCAAGGAAGATACCTTTTACAGCCAGATCCAACAAACAAAACAAAAAAACTATTATTTGAAAAAACTGTACATGTGATTTCAAATAAATATCTTCCAAATGGCGGTAAAACAAAACCAAAATATCCTCTGATTATTGGTGATTTGCGTGAAGCAGTAAAACTTTTCGACCGCCAACAGTACTCCATCCGATCAACTGATGTGGGTGGCAAAGCCTTCTACCGAAATTCAACAGATGTACGAGTTATCCAAAGAGATGATGTCGTGCTTTGGGATGATGAAGCTGTTGTATTTGCTGAATTTACTGGAATTGAAGTTATTGATGAAAAGCCACCTGAAACTGATGAAGACAAAGCTGTAGACGCTGGAAAATAAAAATTGAAAGGAATGGATTAATCATGGCTAAAGATTTTTTGAATGAAAGTAACGGAGTATACACATCTGCAGAGGAGGGCGCAGACGGTAAACCTATCACGCCAGTTTATTTAAAAGGAAACAGTGAAGAAAACCCTCTCTTCATTCAAGGTATGCAAGGTGAAAAGGGTCCAAAGGGGGATACTGGTCCTCAAGGTCCAAAAGGAGAAAAAGGTGATCCGGGAGAGCAGGGTCCAAAAGGTGATAAGGGTGATGCTGCAGTATTAGAGTCTGGCTCTATTAAAAATGAACATCTAAGTGATGGCTCAGTAAATTCACGGACGATCGGCAAAGACAGCGTTATGTGGGAAAATCTCAATTCTGCTGTAAAAGACTTGATCACCGAATTGCAAAATAGAGTCGAAGCTTTAGAAAACCCAAAATCTGAATAAAGGTGATGCCAAATGACTGAGGCAGAACAAAAAGAGCTTGAAAAAGCGAAAAAATACCTCCGCATTGATGGTGATGCGGAGGATGATTTGATTTTACATTTCATCGCTGCAGCAAAAGAGTACATCACGAATGCAACGGGTCTGAAATTTCCTAATAATTTAGCACGAGCAGAACTGGCCGTCATGTCTTTTGTGACTCACTGGTATGAGAATAGGCAAATATCCGGCACGACATCAAATCTTGACGGGGTGCTCACAACAATGGTCAATCAACTCAAATACTTGGTTGTGGACGGTGAAACAAATGCTTAATGACATGAGACACCGCATCCAGTTTCAGCAGAAAAAAGAAAAGACTCGTTTACCTGTTGATGGTGACAATGGATGGGAAACTATCATTGAGTGCTGGGCTAAAGCAGAGGGTCTAACAGGTGCTGAATATTATGCCGCAGCCGCCATTCAAAAAGAACATACAATCAAGTTCACCATTCGTCATCGTGAAGATATTGACGAACACATGAGACTCCTATTTAAAGGGAAAACTTACAAAATCGAGTCTATAACACCCAATTATTCAAGACTTCATTTCCTCACAATTAGAGCTAGAGTAAAGGCGGCGAAGTGATGTTTAATTTACAAATCGACGGCTTAGAGGAATTAGAAAACGCCATTGGCAACATGCAAAGAAAAGTAAGCAAAATGCATAAAGAAGCTCTGACAGCTGGCGCAACCGTGATAAAAGATGAACTTCACCCAAACACACCAAGGTCGGACAAAGCCCAAAAACACATGCAGGATGATCTTGATATTACCCGGCTTCGCACTGACGGTGACGGAGTGAAATATGTGGCTGTTGGTTGGCCGAAATCGAAGTCACGTAAGGATACAAAATGGAGAATTCACTTTCCTGAATTCGGCACCTTACATCAGCCTGCGCAAAAATTCTTTACGCGTACTGTAGATGCAAAATGGGACGAGGCTATTCGAAGAGTAGCAGATAAATATCGACAGGCGCTGAGCAAACTATGATCAATCAAAACTTAATAAGGCGTGCAGATACTTGCAAGAATGCCATTTTTGAAGCGTTGGAGAATGATCCAGCGCTTTTGTCTTTAATAGACGAAGGTGACATCTATGAGCTTGCAGTGCCAGAGGGTACAAAGTCGAGTCCACCGTATGTTGTGCTGCAAGAAATCAACTACAAACCGATCAAATGGGCTGATAACAGGCCCATTCAAGATAGCGCAACCTATCAAATAGATGTTTATCACAACGCCGATCCGCAACCCATCATGGCTGCAATCGGGGATGTGATGGAGCGTTTAGATTTTGCGCCAACTATACCTATCAATGACTTTTTAGAGAAAGAGAGATTGATCAGAAAAGGGTATCGTTTCGAAAAAAATATAATACTAGGAGGCTAACTATGGCTGAGTACAGTTCAGTAACTGGTTTGGAAAATGTTCAGTTTGCACCATTGCAAAAGAAAGGTAAATTCTTTGTGCCTACTGAAATTCTAAAGTATGAGTACGCAATCAATATGAAGGTGGAAACTGAGACATCAACCGAGAAGCAGTACGCAGATAACAAACTGGTCGATTTAGTGGTTTCAACTGGTTCTACAAAGCTAGAAATTGAAATGCGGGATCTTCCTATGGAAATTCTTGCGAAGCTGCTAGGAATTGAACAGGACAACAACGGGTTATACCTGTTCAAAAAGAACATTACCCCACCATGGGTCGCAATGACGTTTGAAGGTCCAAAAGCAAACGGGAAGTCTCGTCATGTTGGTTTAGTAAAAGGGCGTTTTTCTCTGCCGGGCGACGAGTGGAAGACAAAGGAAGATAAGACAGATTTCCAAACCATTAAACTGTCTGCGGAATTTGTTGATCGTGAGCAGGACGATCTTTTTAAAGTGGTCACAGATGAAGATGCTGAAAACTTTAATCTTGATGCTTTTTACAAATCAGTTTTTGGTGATGCATACAAAGATGACAAGACGGAAAACAGCAGCAGCGTTGATATTGGAAAAGGTGCTTAAGAGGGCTGAAAAGCTCTCTTTTTTAATTGGAAAATAAAAAATAAGGGGGAGTCACTATGACTCAAAAAAGAATCACTATCAAATTATGGTCTGATGCGGAACAAAAAGAAAAAACCTATGTAGCGCCACGCACAAGTGCTAAAACACTTCTAGATGCTTTGCGTTTGAATAAAAAGGCCGAGGATACCGCGGAGGACTTGGAAAAAAGCATCAAAGTATTAGAAGAACAGATTAAATTCATGGTTGATATTTTTGGAAAACAATTTACTTATGATGAATTTGCCGAAGGATTACAGTCATTTGAAATTTCTGCTGAAATCAGTCGCGTGTTGGCCGAAGTAGTTGGTTATAAAAAAATTGATGAAGAAGATCCTGATTTTTTGCAACCGACGGAGACTGGAGCTACGAGCGAGCAATAAACCAAATGCAGAATATTTATAAACAACTCCTAGAACAGGGATGGAGAATGAAAGAAATTGATGAAATGGATATTTATCATTTCTTAGAATTGAACGCTGAATCAAGCAAAACAAAAAAAGTTACGATTGATCAAATATTCTAAGTCTTGAAATCTTCGTCAGGAAAGCGGGGTGGTACATAAATGACTCAAGCAATCGGCAATATGGTCGCCAAAGTCAATCTGGATGACTCAGGTTTTAACAGAGGTATAACAGGTCTTCAAAGGCAAATGCGTCTTGCTAACTCAGAATTTAAAGCGGCTACTGAAATTTATAAGAATACTGGCAACAGGGCGAAAGAATTACAATCTAAAGTTGATGGACTTAACAATAAATATCGTATTCAAGGTAGAGTGGTGCAAGAGCACCGTAAACGTTATGAACAACTTGTCAGAGAAAAGGGCCGTGATGCGCGAGAAACACAAATACATGCCCGCAAACTGAATGACTCCATCGCTGTTCATCAAAAGCTAGAAAAAGAATTACGAGATGTATCCAAAGAATTTGAGCATTTGCAAAGCACCGGCAATAAAGCAGCTGGTGTTTTTTCTGTTTTTAAGAAGAACGCTGGGGAAGTATCAGAAGAGTTGCAATCTGTCTACTCTGCTGCGGGAATGGCAGGGAAGGGACTAACAGGTATCGGTGTAGCAGGCACCGTTGCAATTGGCGGCGCGGTTAAAGTGGCCGCAGACTTTGAAAAAGCTATGAGCCGCGTTGGTGCTGTGGCAAACGCCTCCTCTGATGAAATGGATCGTCTCACAGAAACGGCGCGTCATTTAGGGGCTACGACACAATTTACAGATGGTCAAGTAGCAGAAGGCATGCAATACCTTGCAATGGCTGGTTATAAGACAAATAACATTATCGGTGCCATGCCGGGCTTGCTTGCTACTGCGGCAGCAGGGCAAACAGATTTAGGTGTAACAGCAGATATTGTATCTGACATCCTCACAGAATTCCATATTGCTGCAGAAGATACAAACCGGGTTGCAGATGCAATGACCTACACTTTCACTAACTCGAATGCCACGCTTCAACAGATTGGTCAAACGATGAAGTACGCGGGACCAGCTGCAAAAACTGCAGGTGTCAGTATGGAGGAGTTAGCGGCCGCAACGGGGATTATGGCGAATAGTGGGATTAAAGCTGATATGGCTGGTACTGCATTACGTTCCACTTTAACAAGGCTTGCTTCACCTCCAAAACCTGCTGGTAACGCGATCCATGAGCTTGGCTTAAGTGTTACTGATGCTAGTGGCCGTATGCGACCATTAGCTGACATCATAAACCAAATCAATGAGAAAACAAAAAACTATACGGAAACCGAAAAAATCCGTATCGCAAAGCAATTGGCTGGTCAGCATGCTTTATCTGGTTTTATCACTTTGCTTCATGCAGGTGGTGATAAGATCGACAAATTCACAAAGGAAATAGAGAACAGTGGCGGTATAGCTGAAAAAGTTGCCAAAGAGCAAATGGACAACCTTGCGGGATCTGTGGAATACCTACGTTCTGCCGTTAATAACGCGGTTATTTCATTAGGTAATCAATTTATTCCTACAGTTCGCAAAGTGGTAGATGGATTGACAAAAGTCGTTAATTGGTTTGATCATCTTCCTCCATCTGTTATGGGCACTATTGCCGTTACTGGTGCAGCAGTTACAGCTTTCAGTCTTTTAGGTGGAGCTTCGTTGTTGTTATTGAGTCTCATCCCAAGAATGGCCGAGGGATGGAGAGTGCTTCGTACTGCTGGCACGTATCTGACAGGCACTGTCAGAGGGTCATCAGCAAGTCTAGGCGTATACTCGACACAAGTTACAGCTGCGGGTGTCGCTTCAAGAACTGCGGCGACAGGGATTAACACAGCTGCAGCATCAACGGCCGTAATGTCTACTCGTATGGGACGTTTACAACAAAACACTGGTCTAGCGACTACACGTATGGGCCGACTAAATCAAACGGCCACAAGAACATCAAGGACAATGCGTGGACTTGGCGGCGCGTCTCGAATTGCTGGCGGCGGTTTAATGATGTTTGGTGGGCCAATGGGTATGATTGGCGGTCTTGCGCTCTCTTTTCTTCCTGAGATACTCAAATTCGGTAAAGGTATTGTTATGACTGGGGTAAACGCCGTGAAAAGCGCAGGCGGTTTTATGAAACTTGCAAAGGGCGGTTTTGGCCTGTTTAACATCCTTAAAAAAGGTGCAGGTGTTGTAAGTTTACTCCGAGGCGGATTATCTGTGCTTGGTGGTCCTGTAGGCATGTTAATAACGGGTGTCACGCTTCTAGGCGAAGCAGGGTTTAAATATTATGACAACCTAAAAAAACGCGTCTTACCAGCAACAATAGATTTTGGCGATAAAGTTTCTGAATCCACTTCGAAAGCTGTATATGCATATAAAGACATGGAGACAAAAGCCAATGCAAAATTAGACAGCCTTTATCGAAATCAAACAAAGATCACAGATGATCTAGCCAAAGATATGACAGGTAAATTTTCCGAGATGGCAGGCACGTTGAAAAAAGGTTACCAAGACAGTGCTGATAAAGCCTTAGATGTTTTGGGTGAATTCTATGCGGAAAATGATGCCCTTAAAGATAAAGACGAGCAGGGAATTCTTAAGAGCATCGAAGAAGGTAATCAGAAAAAGCAAAAGGCAATAGAGGAACACGAGAATAAAGTAAAAAAAATCTATGAAAAAGCAGCTAAAGAACACCGTGAATTAACTAAAGAAGAATGGAAAGAAGTCAAAGAACATACACAAGCAATGAATAAAGAAATTGAAACGGCTCTTACAAAAAGCAAGGATGAACAAACACTCATCTCCAAAAAGCTAAAAGCTGAATCGTCCAATTTGTCTGCGAAGCAGGCTGCCGCAACGGTGAAAAATAGTAAATCAGCAAAAGACAAAGTCATTAGTGATGCTAAAAAACAATACAATGCAGTTGTGAAAGCTGCAGATGATCAGTATTACATCAAAAAAAATATTAGTAAAAAAGAACATGATGCTACGGTAAAGGCAGCGGAAAAACAAAAAGAAAAAACAATAGATCAGGCTGAAAAAAGCCATAAAGGCGTTGTGAAGGAAGCGAAGAAGCAAGCACAAGGACATATCGATCAAGTTGATTGGGAGACTGGCGAAGTGCTAGATGGATGGAATACATTCCTTGTTGACTTAGCTGGTGTCGTTAATACGATTACTGGCGGTATCAATAAAGTCCTCGAATTCATGAACATGAAGACAATCCCTGAGTGGAAACCAAGTGGACACAATGGGAAGAAAAAGGACATGAATGTTGCACCGGGTAAGGCTTACGCTAAAGGAACAGACTACCACCCGGGAGGCCGTGCACTTGTTGGTGAGGAAGGATATGAGCTTGCACATACTCCTGGTATCGGAACATATATGGTCGGCGTTGGTGGTCCTCAGATTTGGGATCTACCGCGTGGAACATCGGTTCTTCCTCATGATCAGACCAAAAAAATCACTTCACAGGGCTTACCGGGTTATGCTGGCGGTGTTGGTGATTTCTTTAAAAAGGGCGTTAAAAAAGCTGGTGAAGTAGTCGGTAAGGTGAAAGATTTCGGATCAGATATCTTTGACCTTGTGATGGCTGGCCCAAAGAAAATTATCAGCAATATATTTGGCGGTCTAATTCCTTTTAAAACTGGTAAAGGAATAGATGGTCTTGGAACAGGTATCTTAAAGACAATTCAAAAAGGCGCTTTAGGATTTTTAACAAAATCATTAGGTGATTTTGGAGGGGACGGAGGATCATTCAAAGGTGTAGGTGGTAGTGCTGCGGTCAAAAAGTGGGTGGCGCAGGCTATCAGCATCACTGGAATTTCCCCTTCATATGCAAAGGCTCTTGAAACAATTGCTATGAAGGAGTCAAGTGGAAACCCGACCCTAGTTAACCGATGGGATAGCAACGCCAGAGCAGGGCACCCATCACAAGGACTCATGCAATTTATACCAAGCACATTTGCTGCATACAAAAAGCCCGGTTATGGAAACATCAAACATCCAGTACATCAAATCGTTGCCGCGATTAACTATCTAAACAAGCGTTATGGCGGCATCTATAACCATCCGGGATTAAAATCTATGGCGCGCGGTGGCCCTTACATCGGTTATGCATCTGGTGGTGTCATTGACAATCATCAGATCGCTCAATTAGGTGAAAACGGCTGGCGCGAATATGCTATCACTACTGAGCCTAAGTATCGTAAACGCTCTTTGCAGTTGTATTCTAATCTCGGCAAAGAGCTTGGAGTGCCTAGTTTTGGGGATGGTATGATCTCCACGGCTTTACAGATGCTTGATCGCATTAGTAACAAAGGAGACAAGCCTCAGAGCAGGCAGCAAGACGGCTCTGACATGAGACAAATGATCGAGAACCAAAACAAACAAATTGGTCTGATGGCTCAACAAATAGACCTGCTGTCTCAAGGATTAATGATGATGCAGAAGGGGTTTGAACAATTAATCGCGAAGGACCCTAACTTCAAAATTGATGGGCGTAAAGTTGATCAAACCACTGGAGACAGATACAGAAAAGAAGCATTTATGAGTGGGGTGAGGTAGATGGAATTGTATATTGATTTTAACACTGGATTGGGTGAACAAAGCCTAAATGACTTGCTTCCTCATTTCCATCCGTTAAGCTTGACACCTGCCTCACCAATCGTAGAATTTGAGACGGTGTCATTACCACGAATTAACGGTATTGTACTGCCACAACATCCGCGGGATGTGAAGTACAAAGAGAGACAGATTCAGCTTGAAATATATATGAACTCAATCATTGCTGAAAATTTCTACAGTTATAGAAGTGAATTATATGCTTTATTAGTTAAACCGTTCCCATACTACATTTCATGTGACCTGCTTCCGAACAGACGGTTTTTAGTGACGTGTGAGGGAAATTTCACTACTCCAAAGGAAAAAGAAAAGAACCATGTTGTATTTAGTGTTGAATTCACCGATGTTTTGGGTGCTGCCGAATCGAAAAATACATCACTTAATCCTCAAACATTTGAGGATGAACGATGGAGTCCCGGAATGAATATTGAGATGCGTGACGACCTAGAGTATTCATTCAAAAACAAAAAAACGTTCAGCATATATAACATTGGAGACTTTAGGATCAACCCACTTCGTCATGATTACCAAGTGACGTTGAAAGCTAAAGGAAAAGGTGTAACCATCATCAATCATACGACAGGTGAGCGTTTGAAAATTGAAGATGAAATATCCAAATCAAGAGAGGTTTCTTTTATTAAACAATACACCGTTGCAAACAAGAAGCGTCTCAAGACATCTGGTAGGCTCCCTTCACTTGATATTGGCCGTAACGACTTTGAAATACAAAATGCAAGTGATATTGAAATAGTTTTTGACACAAGGTTCTACTATGCATAAGGAGGGATGGCATGGCTGCGGCTGATTTCATTAAAAAACTTGCGCCGGGTGCGCAGAAAGTTTTCAAAAAATATAATGTGCTTGCGAGCCTTGTCATTGCTCAAGGGTGCTTAGAAAGCGGTTTTGGAACGAGTGGTCTTTCTCAACAAGCCAACAACCTATTTGGAATCAAAGGAACTTATAATGGCAAATATGTATTAATGTGGACCAGTGAGCAGGACAAAAAGGGAAACGTTACGAGGGTACAAGCGAAATTTAGAAAGTACCCATCATATTCAGAAAGTCTCGCAGATTTAGGGAGTTTGTATACTCGTCTAAGTCGTTATAAAGCGGTAGTAGGGGAAACTAATTATAAAAAGGCGTGCCAAGCAGTCAAAGATGCAGGGTACGCTACGGATATAAATTACCCTTCAAAACTCATCAGCATCATTGAAAAATACAATTTGACTAAGTACGACGACCAAGCCGTTCCTGACATTCCAGATGAACCAAGCGAGCCAGAAACACCGACGGGTCCTGATTACCCAAGCAAGGAATACGATGGGAAGGACATGCCACTCAATCAACATTTGCCGTCTGATGTGGATTTTCCACAGCTTCATGTTTCGAGCAAGGACGGAAAGGAAGTCATAGAGATAACGGGTGTGTCTGTTGATTTCACAGTTGATACAACAGGTAAAAAAACGTTTACATTCTCGTTAGTTCGTACACAGGAAAATGCAGCAGAGTTTGAGCTATTAATTGTAGACAATGTTTTATATCTTGATGAAAAGAAATACAATCATCAAAAATACTACATTACCAACGTGAGTCTTCATCAAGAGAATGGAATGCTGACAAAAACGGTTACAGCTGCGCACATCTTCACTGTCCTGTTGATTAATAACAGAATTGAAAAAACAGTTTCTAAGAAGTTAAGCATTAAAGAAGCGCTAGATATTGCCCTCAAAGGAACTGATTTCAAATATGTCATTCATGCAAAAGATGGTGAAATTTCTTCGGCTGAACAAGAAAACTTCGGTGAAAAAAATTCCACAGAGCTTATGGATGAAATCATTGAAGATTATGACATAGAGTTAGACGTAGATAATTACAAAATCCATGTTTACAAAAAGATGGGACAAAAAATAGACTTTGTGCTTGATAGTCGTTATAACATGCCGGGTATCACTATAACGACAGATTCTCAGAATTGTACCACTCGGGCATGGGGATATGGTGCTCAAAAAGAAATGGATTCTGTTTCTAAATCAAAGGATGACAGCAAAACAACAGAAAATGAAAAAGAAGCATCAAAAGATGAAGAGAAAGAGCCTGAGTATGTATTTGAACCAGTTCTTTATATTCATCCCGATGAAGATAAATTTCTCATAGAAGGCAAACCGCGCTGGGCGGAGCCAATTAAAGATGAGAGATACAAGAAAGCTGGTAGCATCATTTCAGCATTAAAAAAGCATGTAAATCCATATCCTGAAATGACAGTAGAGGTGGAGTTTCAGAAAATATATGAACCAAAACTTCTTGAAATTGAGCAAGATTTCTGGTTAGGCGACACGATACATGTCATCGCCGACACAGCAGACGGAATAACCTTTGAGGATGATCTTAGGGTCGTATCATTTCAGCATAACCCTCTCGATCCTTACAGTAGCCCGACAATCACATTTGCCAACTTCCGAAAAGATATACAGCGAATAACAGTAGATCAAGCAAAACAAGTGAAAAACTTACAACGATATATAAACGACATGCTCAAGACGCTTAGATAGGGTCTTTTTATTTTTGCCAAAAAAGGAGAGTGAGAACATGATGAGGCTTAGAAAGGACTATGACACTAGACGAAACTCGAAATACGCAGAGCAGCTGCGAGAGGATATGCAGTCTATAGAAACTCATTTGAATCAGAATGCAGATGATTTGAAACGGCATAAAACAAACGATATAGCTCATACATCGAATCAAATCAAACATGGGTTATTCTCTGTTGCTAATCGAATAGACAACATGTGGTCAAGGATTATCAATCTAGTATTAAATCACGATGGAAAAGATGTTAAAGAAGTGGTTGATATTCGTGTCGCTAGGGATGCATCCATTCATCCCACCGCAAAAGATCGTCTTGATTATGATTTCCAAATACTTGAGCAAGAAATTGAAGATTCTGCAGTTTCTCTCAATCTCAAAAAGTTCATCAAGAAATACGGGAGCTTCACAGCGGGCTTTAAAGCTGCACTAAGCCTTGCAAAATTATATCCTGTGCATATTGTAGTGCCACCCGGTAATTACAAGTTGATGGAGACAGCCCGCATCTATAAAAATACACATTTGACCTTACAAGCTGGCGCAGTTATTAGGCGCGGATTTGTAGGATCAATGCTTGTGAATGGAGACAAAGACGATCAAACAAAGGGCTATGAGGGGCATGGGAATTTGCTGATTGACGGTCAGGGAATGTTTGATAGCGCTGGTGATGAATATAAGGAACAGTGTTCTGTTTTAGGATTTGCTCACGCAGATGGAATAGTTATCAAAGGTATTCACATACGTGATGTTTGTGGAGGGCACGGTTTAGATTGTGCTGGTAACAAAAACGTGTTAATTGATGATGTCAAATTCTCAGGATATGCAGATTATAAGGGAGACAGGTGGTTTTCAGCAGCTATTCAATTGGATCTTATGAGATCATCTGAAAACTTTGGGGCGTTTGGTAGCTATGACAATACCCCTTCTGAAAATATAATCGTTCAAAGGTGCCATTTCAGTAAATCAGATAAGCTAGGCGGCTATGCTCGAGCAATGGACTCGCATACAAGCACAGATGGTTTTTGGTATAAAAATATCAAATTTCTATTTAACATTGTGGAAGATACAACGGAATGGGCTGTTTCAGGAAACAAGTGGGAAGATGTCTTGATTGAAGGGAACACATTTTTAAATTGTGCATCTGGTGTAAGATTGCTACTTCCGGCCGTTACATCAAAATATACGCAAGATAAGAATGGGAATCCTACAAATCGAGTCAATAAAGTGAGAAGGCACATTGTTTCAAAAAATACTTTTATTAACGTAAAAGACCGCCACGCCGTACAAGTTTATGGACGTAAAGGTTATCAAACAATCGAAGATGTGAAAATTAATGGAAACTTTATAGATGGCGTTAAAGTAAAGCATGCTATTCATCTATCTGACGTAGTGGGCTTCACTGTTTCAGATAACGAGTTTAATAATGTAGGACATCACGGGGTTTTATTGACTCGTTGTAAGAATGGACAAATTGATCTAAGTATCGGAAAAAATATTGAAGGTAACGGTATTCGAGTAGAGTTTGGGTGCGAAAACGTCAGCATCAACCGAACTCGACTAGATGAAGTGGGGTATTCAGGAATATCAGTTTCTGGAGACTCAAAAAACATTGATGTTGATGGTGCTAATATCAACAATGCGGGAAAGCGCACTTCCTCTTCAAATCCATATTATGGGGTCATCTTTATGGATGGTGTAGAAGATTCTTCAGTTAAATTTGTAACTGTCAAAGGAAAGAAATGCAGGTATGCAATGTATTTGACCAACAAATGTTCAAGGATTCAGCATTTCGGAAACAGACTTAAAGGAGCTGGCGCAGAAGGCAGCTTGAAAGATAATAGTGTCGATCCAATTAAAACAATTGAAAATGTAACATGAGAGAGGTGAAAACATGATTCGGAAGAATGGACCAATTGATTTTGATGTAAACGCATATACCAGTTCAAGCGTATCAACCAGCATAAATTTTTGGACGCAGGATCGTCAGACGGCAAGGCTCATTTTCAAACTAACGAAAGATGGCGTCCCATTACCTCTTGCAGCTGTCACGGGAAAACTTGTATTAGTTATGTCAGATGGCAGCCGATTCATTAGAGACGTAACAATTATTGATCGTGTCGAAGGTCAAGCGGAATATATCTTATCAGACAAAGAGGTCAAGCACTACGGCATAGTACAAGCTGAATTAAATTTGTACTATACAAATGATCAATCTATGTCTGTGCATCAGTTCTCTTTCAATATATCTAAATCACTTATAGATCAAGACATTGTGCCGATAACGGAATATTACGTGGATGAATTCGAGGCGTTAAGAGAGAAAATAAACGCGTTGTATGATGAGTCTATTAAAACAATTGCAGATTTGAGGGCCAAGTTTGAGGACTTGGAAAAGATCGAAACAAAGCAAGGCGCACAAGATAAAGTTGCCCAAGGGCTTGCAGTAGCTAAAAAATATACGGAGGATTACGCAGAGACGCCCGCCGGCGCTCAAGATAAAGCAGATACAGCTGCGAAAAAGATGAAAGACTTTGTGGCGGGTTTTCAACAAAAGAAAATCACGACCGATACAGGAACGCCGTTGATTCTTAATAAAGACACGTCCGTCAGTATTTTGGATGCTGTGATTGA
>Ga0209463_1000399_pt1 | contig 36377 bp, 50 predicted proteins | sample AgamicMgSfrz_FD_187169 | JGI IMG/M metagenome (GOLD analysis project Ga0209463, IMG submission 187169) | Agave microbial communities from Guanajuato, Mexico - Mg.Sf.rz (SPAdes) (version 2) | ecosystem: Host-associated > Plants > Phyllosphere > Phylloplane/Leaf | place: Guanajuato, Mexico...
TTACTGTATAAACATTTAATAATCCATATATAACATCTTTTATTATGAGTTTAGTCATAGTGCTGTGTCATCTAATATTATTTTGAGCTAAATACCATATTGTGGTGTGAATTTTATTTCTCATCTTTCACCATTGAGCTAGCCAGTATGTCAGGAAAGAATTTCCCGCCAAAGTGCAAGACTTTTGAAAGACCTGGAACTACTCGTTTTTTGTTCTTTTCCATACCTTTGATACCATGTTTAACTAATGTATCTAAAGTCATATTTGGAAATTTGTCTCCTTCTTTTACGCTCGGTTCTAGATTTGTTTCCGCAACAAGCGGCGGTACCAACTCCATCACATGAATATTTTTATCTGACTTATTTAATTGAATACGAAGTGCATCTGTATACATATGAATCCCAGCTTTCGTTGCAGAATACACTGGATGAACAGGTGAAGTTACATAAGATAGGCCAGAACTAACAGTAACGATCATCGCTTCCTTTTGCTCACAAAGTTGTGGTAGTAAAGCTTGGGTCATCCATATTGTTCCATTAAGATTTGTTGTAATTTCAGCTGTGACCTGCTCTAACTCCATTTTTTCATCTAGTAATGTAAAAGCACGCATAATGCCGGCTGAATGGAATAAAACATTAGCTTCGGGATAGTTTTCCTTAATGAATATTGCCATTTTGCGAACTGAATCAACACTAGAAACGTCCCCCTGTAAACCGATTAGTCCTTTGTGATCTTTCAATACCTTATCAATTGCTTTTTGATTACGACCAATTACAATGACTTTATTTCCACGTTTTAACAACTCTTTAGCGAAAGCAAGACCTATTCCTGAAGTGCCGCCGGTGATAATAATAGTATTATTTGAAATGTTCATGATATTCTCCTCTATTGGTTACATATTTATTTTTTTGTAACTTAAATCCAACTTTACCTTAGCAAGTTACAAAAGTCAACTTTTGTAACTGAGGATTCAATTTTACCTCAACTAATAATGTTGTATAATTAATACATGAAAAATTTAAGTAAAGAACTCATATTAGCAACTGCTCACCGTATGGTAGTGAAACAAGGAATGGAAAAAGTGAATCTTTCAAAGGTTGGCCAAGAACTAGGAACAAGTCATGCAGCAATATACAAGTATTTCACAGGAAAGGAAGAATTATGGACAGCACTCGCCCTTTCATGGCTTGATAATGAACTAACAAAACTATTTCCTTTTGACACTAAAAATTATTCTTCTACAAAGGAAATCATTCATGATTGGTTTTGGATTTTAAGTGAATCAAAATATCAATCGTATCATCGCGAACCAGAAATGTTTAAATTATATACAACATATATAGATGGAAATCTATCAGTTTTAACTCGTCACATGACAGATTTACTTAGTAGCTTAAAAGAAGCAAGTAGAATTGAGGATGAGAGTATACTAAAAGCTCTGTTCATGGCATTTGCTTACTTTTCATCTCCTTCCTTTGCAGAAAATTGGTCACAAATTGACTTTAAAAGAGAATTTGAAGCTGTCTGGAAATTAGTCGAAGCTGGAATAAAGTGAAACTTCCATCAGTGGGGGTTTTTCTACATCCCCCACTGATGGTTAGTTGAACCAATCGGACCTTTACGGACAGTTGATCTCCCCCCTAACTTCCTCGTATTCTCATAAGCTTGAGGGGGGAGTCTTACTGTCCGTTAAGAGTGGGATAAATGTATGATATAACTGGAACTTTAAGTGTGGTTGAATAACTAGATTGAACAAGCTAGCATGTTTTCAGTTGAGAACTTGCTAGCCTGACTATAAGCAGCGAATTTAGGAGATATTCTTTTTGTTTTTATTGCTACATTTGGGGAATTAAAAGTCGATCACTGGTTTACTAAAAGTAACTAGCATTGAAAACTTATTAAGTTTAGATTTGTTCAAAAGTAATTGTAGTTGTTTTCTAAGTAATAACGGATTTTATTTAACCAATTACTTTCCCCGGGCTAGGTTTAGGTAGTATTTTTCGAGAACCTCGATTAAGCAAGAATCATAAATTTGTAAACTACGAACATGATTACAGTGAGAAGTACTTGAACAGCAACGAAATTTGCATATTTTTTATTGCTCTTCTTTTCACTGTTTTTTTCCAAAGTATTGAATAACTAAATATTCGTTTGTAAAAGAAGTAACATTGACGATTAATAGGAACGCGAATGTTTTTGAAAATGCATTTTCAAAAGAAGTAAACGACGTGGAAAAAAGTAAAAGCGTCAAAAATAAATGAGTGAAAGAAAACCTAAATTTTTTTGCTGACATATAGATGCTTTCAGTATTAATCATAAACAAACACCTCCAGTATTAATCACAGAGAATCGCTGATAAAGTATATGTAGCAGTAACTATAAGGGAATTGCTATACTTGTTTTATTAAACTATTCTTCCTTGCTTGTAAGACAGACAATGATCTTACTTCATTCGTTTTTTTTATTTCTCGTTTGACTAACCTTTTCACCAAATGTTACTTATTAAACGAATTACCACCCTCGGTACAAACATTATGATATTCCAAACCACTTCACCTACTAGCTCAAATAAGGTTTCTTTTACAAATCCGTTCTGCTTATCTGCTTTTCTTTTTTTATATCTCATCTTCAAACTTCCCATTATTGAATTTTTGTTTACCTATTCTGACTTGGCCAAGAAATTAACTTCCTTTATATTCATTGGCTAATCTCCTTTAATATTCAAACCGTTATATTATTAAAACAAAGACTCCCTATTGGGCAAATAAATCCAGCATCACTAATATTATTACTTCAAATCTTACGAAAATATCTCAATGTGCTGTACATTTCTCCTTCTATATTCCCATAGCCATTTTGTTCATTATTAAAGATAAATCCTTTTGCTACATAAAAAGGGATTCCTTTTTGATTTCCTTTTGCAACAGACACCCATTGTTCAGTCGCATCGAACTCTTCCTTCTGCTGTTTTGTAAGCACATCTAATAACATTGTACCGATACCTTCATTACGTCTATTAGGATTAAGATATAAGACAAAAACCTCTCCAGCAGTATCATTAATCATCCCGCCTCCAATTGCACCAATTACTTCATTATTTTCAGTGGCTACAAAATAGCCTCCCCATTCTCTGCTAGTTTCCATTACTTCATTATGTATTCTTTCAATATTATAAAACTCTGAAATTATTCTAGTAATATATTCTTTAGAACGCAGCTCAGAGTATGTTGCCCAATAGCCATTACTACAAACCTTTGCAATTCCTTCTACATGTTTGGGTTCTGCTTTTTTAATTTCTATCATAATCTTCTCTTCACCTACTCATCATTTTATGTATAGAATTTAGCGTTATTTAAACAATAATCAACTACACCAAAATATATTTCATCATTCTTTACAAATAAACGACCTACGTTTAAATTCCTGGATTTACCCATGTCCATCTATTCGTGCCTGGATGTACCCGTAATATGCACATGTACCATTTTGAGTTAGGTCTTTTACTTCAAAGCCACACTTCTCGTAAAAACTGTAATTAATAGCAGATGTATGCGCAAACCAATCACCGTGGGGAAGCTTTTGGACACATAGTTCCACTAATTTTTTGCCAATGCCTTTCCCTCGATATTCTGTTAAAACTACTAAATCCATTATGTTGGCAGCCATGATTTTGTCTGAGATAACCCTAACCATACCTATCATTCTATTATAATCCCAAACAGTAAATGCCCAAGTAGAGTTTTGGAATATGAGTGAAAATTTCTCTTGCTGCCAAGTTGGAGTATTCCTCGCCCATCCAGCATCTTCAAATAAAGCTTCCACATAGTCAGCAGGAACACCCTCGATACCGTCTCTTATTACGAAACCGTTGAAATATTGGTACATCGTAAATGTCTCCTTTATATTTAGGGGATTTTTTAATTACTGTCACCCTCGATTTAATTATTTCATATTTCTGAATTTAAAAGTTGCAAAATATTTATTAATATAGATTTTTCCACAACAATTTTGAACTAAATCATTCTTTTCTCCAAATAACAATTGGAACAGAAATTGAGTTTTATAATAGTCTATTTATTTTTCCGAAATTCCATTTGCCAACAACAAAAAATAGACCCAAACAGATATCGGAATCATAAAAGTTATATTAGATAGAATACTAAATAACTTTATACTTTTATTATTAGATTGTACTCCTATAAGAAGAGAAGCTAGTAGGCAAATATCAATCAGTAAATAGAAGCTTATTGGTATCCATAGATTCAAATTAGGAGCTCTTACGAAAAGAAAGACTGCTATTGCGGCTAAGAATAAGACTAAGGTTAAGCTAATGGATATAAACTCTTTCTTATTTTTTTGTTTTTGTGACAAGGTATACCCTACTTTCATATTGGAATAAGACTTGAATCCAGTTCGAAACAACCAATAAATGGTAACGTTATTTATACGATTTAACTACGTGATAAGTTTCATCAAAGGGCAATTTGTTATTATTTTTCAGATTAAGATCCAAGCAATAAATCAATTTCCATATTCAGCCAATACCTCTTCATCTCCATAAAATACATTGACATCAATAAACTTCTCTTCTCCATTATAGCCAGCTAATCTCTCGATCGGTATATTGCCAAAATGTCCAGTTTCTATTATCTGATAAAGTTGGTTTTGTAAAAACATCTCGTATCATACCTTCAAACCATAACAGTAGTATGAGGAGCAATGCACATACTAGTAAAAGTAATGGGAGTACAATTGATTTTTGTTTATGCTTTTTTACTTCAACGCTTTTATGCACCTTTTTTTTACACCAATCTGCATGCCTATTCTTTACATAGCCATATATTTTCTTCTCTTTATTTTTTTCTCTTTCTATTTAAAATTTATATTATTTTTTGGGATTTCAACTAATATAAAATCACCTAACACATGAATGACGTCCAATATCACAACAATGGAATCGTCTGTTAAATAAGTAAAAACATTCGAACTACCGATTTTATCTGCTTTTAAAAAACTATTTAAAAGTTCCTCATCACTTAAATTTGATATATATTTTTTTAAGGTATTGTATTGCTCAGAGGATGAACTTGAAATAATTTCCCCTTGTCTGAACTCCTGAATAAACGCCTCATCAATAGTGACTAAATCACCTAACGTTAGTTTTTCACCAGTTTGTATATTTACATTTGTTGAATAAAAAAGATATGTTGGATAAGCGTAACTTCTTTTTGAAATTAATCCCTGATATGTAATGCTAACAATTTCATCACTTATAAAAGGTATGTCATATTTTATCTCTCCTGTTGCACCTTCGTAAGAACCTTTCTCAAAAATATAACTCGCATCTTTTGCAATTATACTGTTGATTTTATTTAGTTTATCTGAATATCCATTAGAAATTTCCGGATACTCTACTTCAATTTTCCCTTTTGTATAATGTTTTGTCATGAAATTGTTTGGATTATTTGATTCAATTCTATCATCTTTGTTTTGACTTTCTTTTTTCTCTCTTATTTCATTTTCTGCACTTTCTAAAGTATTTTTATCTGGATTTATTCCAAGCTCGAAATTATCATCTTTTCTTTGTGAATTGGTCATTGAACTAGTTGCTTTATCTGCATTATCATTACTGTTAGTTTCGGATTTCAATGAACTTTCAGTTGCTGTGTCATTCGTAAGCGCTGATTCATCTGTACTATCTGAAATTTCATTGTTATCGATTGATGCAGCTTTATCCAACGAATTGCTACAAGCAGACAACACTATTAATAAAGTAATTAATAGGAATATCACACTAGACTTACTTCTCTTCATTATTACACCCCATGTCTACTTCCCGTTTAATTTAATTGTACTTCTATTCTTTTCCATTTTTCTTGTCTCTTAACAAAATATCTACCATTCCGTCTAACTGATTCAACCATTCTATTCTCTTCTCTTTTTCCTTTTCATTCTCAATTTGTTCAGCCACTTCAGCGATTTCCTTTAACTGTTCTTTTATTGCCGATTCTCCTTCTAATGCAGCATAATGTTTAGCATAAGCCTTTGTTGCATAACCTATATGTTTTTCGTATTCTCCTCGATCACTATAGGGTTCATAGGTCTCAGCATGAATACTATCTTTTGTGCTAACTAACCAACTTTTCATATCCGAATATTCCAGTTTTTCAATAATGTCGTTTCTTTCATCTACAATTCCATAGTCTTCAGCTATCATTATCAATTGATTAACTGCTTGCTCTAAATTTAAAGTATCTTCTTCTATTTCATTTTGAGCTGCCTGTTGTAAATTTTTCGATAGTTCGCCTATTTCCTCTAATTTATCTACAATTGTTTTTTCTTTTTGAATAGCAGCGAATTGTTTGGAATTGCTCTCAGCATATTCTCCCACCTCTTGTGCATATTCTTTTCCATTTTGATACCACATATCTGGATTTCTCAGCTTCAAATTTAGTTCATATAAAAAACTCGCTAAATTAGGAACCTGTTGATTTTCTTGTTTGCTGATACTAGTAGTTTCATCTTTTTCTTGTACTTTATCATTGTCTTGCGCTATTTGATTCCGCTGATTATCAAAGTTTCCTGATTGCTTGAATACGTATCCACCGAGAAAAACAATAAAACAAGCAACCGCAACAAAAGAAAGTACTGGTACTAGAGGAAAACGATTTTTCACTTTTTTATCCTGAATCACAGCTGTATAGAGTTTTTCTTTGTCAGAAACACTCATTTTCCCATGCTTCAAAACTGTCCTATTCATGCTCTCTCTTAAAGATTTCAGCTCGTCACTCATTCCCCTCGCTCCTTTCCATTTTCTTTTGAAGCATTTTCTTTCCTCGTCTTAACCTAGTTTTAATAGTATCAACATTCAAATGGGTTAAGGCTTCGATTTCTTTCATTTTTAATTGCTCATAATAGAATAAAATAATAATTTCGCGATACTTAGTTGGAAGCGCTAATACCTTTTGAGATAATTCCATGTCCTCTAATTTGTTTATCACTTGGTCCTCCGTAGACAATTCGTTGTTCCCTATCCTTTCTTGCATAAAGTCAGTAGGAAAAAACGAGCGATACCATTTACTTTTCAAATAATCCTTGCATTTATTTCTCGTAATCTTATAAAGCCATGTCTTATAGGAGCTGTCTCCTCTAAAACCCTCTATTTTTTCATAGCATTTTATAAATACTTCTTGGGTGATATCTTCTGCAGCTGACCAGTTTTTCACATATGTATAGGCTAACCTTTTAATACTCTCAGCATATAGCTCAATAAGTTCTTTTAATAGTTCCTCTTTGCTTGGCGGACTTACTTCTACTTTACCTAATGACATGGCAACTTTAATCCACTCCTTCAGGTTGATTTGCCTATAGACGACTCAGCTCAATAAAATGTTTCGATTATTGTAAATTTCTATAATTTTAATTTTCCGCTCTTTTCAATAGTTTCATTTTATACAAAAATCTACCAATTGTACATCAACCATTAGTGGATACCAACCAACATTAATTTTCCGATTGTCTTATTGAAAACTATTTATAAACTTTTCTCCACATGCTAAAATATGGTAACAGCTATAAAGCTAAGGGGGATGTTATGAAAAGTAAATATATTGCGCTATTATTTGTACCGCTCTTGTTAAGCTCCTGCTCAAATCAAAGAGATGTGTCCAATCAGCTTGAAATAAATGAAAAAATCTTAACAGATAAAACAAAAGAAATAGAGCAATTAACGCAAACAATGGAACAACTACAACTAGAGAATAACCACTTAAAAGATAGAATTACCTCTTATCAAAATATCTTTCAACTTATTCAAGAAAAATCTGCTGTTCTTACAGAAGAATTAAATATATTCCAACCAAATACTATCCAAAAAGGAACAAAGCTTGGTGACTTAACTGTCGCAGATATAAAGAAAGAAGAAACAAATGGAGCGATTAACTATTTTGTCAGCTTCAGCGGGGAAGTGGAAGTTAATGGATCTATTGTAATCAACCAGGCAAGTGATAATAAGTACTTAATCATCGTAGATAAGGATCTAGTAATCCTTCCTCATTCGTTAACGGAATTTGAAAATGGACGAATGTATTTATCGATTAGTAATGAAGCTGCACTCGAAGCTGCCTTAGGAGCAAAACTTTCCCATTTAAATGACTCCAGCAGCCTAGAGATTACAGCCATTTTTAAAATTTTTCATTATAATGACGTACCTTCGACAGATATCCGGCATGGTGCTGAGTTTGTGAGATTAGCAGATTAAATGAACTAACTTTCAACATTTTCATACTGGTGTATACCATAAAGGAGTATTTATGAAGAAATGGACTAGAAAGCTATTACATACCTCTCGAGGGAAATTTGAAATTTTCATAAAAGGGCAAGGTGAACCTCTTTGTGTTACCCATCATTATTCAGAATTTAATGAGACAGGAGATTATTTTGCAGACTCCTTTGTCCGTACGCATAAAGTATTTCTTGTTAATCTACGGGAAGCAGGTAGCTCAGATAAAGCTACTCAACCGTATGAACTAGGATTATTAGAGTCTATCTTCGACTTAGAAGCAATACGTGAAACAGTAGGGTTTAAAAAATGGGGCTTTGCAGGTCATTCCACTGGGGGCATGTTAGGAGTTATATATGGGATATATTGCTCTAACAGTTTGAGCAAACTCATATTAGTAGGGGCTGCTGCAAGAGAATATATGACATTTTCTCCTGATTGTATATACAATGAAGAACATCCATCCTATAAAAAAATGCAAGATCTGATAGAAAGCCTAAAACGTTCTGATTTAACTGTAGAAGAAAAAATAACATTTACGAAAGATCGAACAAAATTATCTTTATACGTTCCTGATAGGTATGATGATTATTTTCCCCTGCCTATCCAGAAGAAAATATCCTTCATTAGACTGAACTATTTTAGCCGGGAAGTGCAACTATTTGATGTTATTAGGAAACTCAAACTGATTACAACTCCAACATTAATCATTTGTGGAAAATTTGATGTACAATGTCCTCTTCCCTATTCGGTCGAAATGCATGAGTGCATCCCTCATTCCAAATTATTGGTATTTAATCAAAGCAATCATTATCCATTTCTAGAAGAAGCTACACGATTTAAAGATAAAATAGAAGCTTTTATGGGAGACAGTGTATGCCATTAAAAAATGTAGATATTGATATGATTGCTCGCTCGTTACTTACTTCCCTTATTTCCGCTATTTTCGTTAGTATGCTTCAACTTATTGGTTCACCCTATTTTAGTTTTTTGGGAATCCTAATATTCACTTGCATTTTCTTTTGCTTTTATCTAGTTATCGCCTCCCCTCTCCAAATTCTCTTAAATCAAAAGCCTAAGAAATTTAGTATTCTTTACCTTGCTATCTATAATGTTTTTTCTGGGGTTGTAACAGGCATTGTGGCAATATTTTTTTGTGTAAAAAATCCTTTCCATTCTTCAGCATTTTATATCCTATTTATTATGTGCGCATTCCTTTTTTGGATAGTCGATTCAGTTTTACTTCAAAAAAAGATGAATAAACATTGAATACATTTTTGGAATTAGGAGGATCACGATGAAGAATTCATTACAATTAATAACAGACATAGCTTATTCATTAAACTTTTAAATTTATTTTCCAAAATATCTTTCTCAACCAGAATAATAATAAGGATGATTGTAAATTCTCCTATCTTCCAACAACTTGTGAGTTTCGAAAGGATTTTCTATTAAGTTATCGTGACTTATCAACGACGGTAACGAAACGCATTTCCGAAAATAGAGATATTGACCAGGATATTTTCTATAATGAAAAACACTTATTTTATCACGAGTTGTTCGATGTTAATGACGATGATGATTTAACTGCATTTAATGAAATATATGATTCTTTTCCACTTGGTGGACAAGTCTCACTGGAGGATTTTCCATTGAAAGGACTATGTAATAACGAGTACGGTACATCTATCACGATTTAGCAAATTTAACATTGGAAGAAAAAACCATAACAAAAAACACCATTGAATATTACCTTTATTTACGATGATTCTATAGTAGAAGATTTACCCCCATTTTCCTATTTTGCAGTGTTATCTATAAAAAAGTGTATGATCAAATAGCGAAGAGTATCTTCCGTATCCTGAATAAAAAACTGCCCCAAGTTTATAAATACCTTGGGACAGAATCTTATTATCATGCTTTTTCTTTTGCTTCTACTCTAGTTTGTTCTTTTGCTAGTTCTTTAATCTTTGCTTTAGATGGTACAAATAACGTTAATACCAATGCCACAACTGCTAAAATGGTCATGAAATAATACGCATCACTTGAACCTAATATCGAAGCAAGCTTGCGGATTACTTCTGTTGTTGCATTAGGTATTTCTTGCATTAATGTTTCTGCATGACTAGTAGATTGTGTAGTAAATACAGTTATTACCACTGCCGTACCAATTGCACCTGATATTTGGCGTAACGTATTATTTACTGCAGTACCATGTGTTACTAGTTTTCTTGGTAATGCATTTAAACCAGCTGTGTTTAATGGCATTGTAATAAAACTTAAACCTATGCGTAGAAAAATGGTACGTATCATTAAGAACAGATAAGTCGTTGTTTCCGTTAAATCCGTTACCACCCACATAGAAGGAATAATGAAAATCAATCCAATGATAAATAATGGCTTTGCCCCATAGCGGTCATACAGTTTTCCTGTAACTGGGGACATAAAAGCATTTATTATGGCACCAGGCAATAATAGTAGCCCAGCGTTAAATGCAGTATATCCCCTTCCATCTTGAAGATAGATTGGTAATAAAATCATATCTGCATACATTAACATCGTGACAACGATATTAATAATGGATGTTAGTGTAAAAACTTTATTATTAAATACACTTAAATTCAGTAGCGGTTCAGAAGACTTTATTTGTCTTAGACAGAAGATTACCGTTGTGATGATTCCAATCAGGATAGAAGCAATGATGATTTTATCATCCCATCCTTTACTTCCTGCACTACTAAACCCATATAAGATTAGGCCAAAACCAATGGTGGATAACATGACACTTCCAACATCTAACTTCGTTTTTGCTGTTTCTGAAATATTAAACAAATATTTCAGAGATAATATTAGAACTATTACAACAAGTGGTATTAGTCCAATAAATAACCATCGCCATGAAAAGTATTCAATAACAAAACCGGCTAATGTTGGTGCGATGGCAGGGGCGAAAATAATAGCTAGTCCAATTAGCCCCATCATACTCCCTCTTTTTTCAGGCGGGAAAATAACCATTACCACACTCATAAGTAATGGCATAATAATTCCAGCACCAATTGCTTGAATCATACGCCCCATAAGTAAAATGGAGAAGTTAGGAGCTGCTGCACACAAAATAGAACCGATTAATAAAAACAACATCGAACTGCTAAATAATTGACGAGTAGAAAAACGCTTCATTAAAAACGCAGTTATCGGAACAAGCACCCCATTAACAAGCATAAAACCTGTAGAAAGCCACTGAGCCGTTGTTGGTGAAACGGAAAATACATCCATTAGACTGCTTAATGCAACATTTAACAGTGTTTGATTCAGTGTCGATAAAAAACACCCTAAAATGAGTACGGTTAATAATACTTTTTTGTTGATAGATTCTGCCATATACATTTCCCTTCTTCATTTGCTTTTTTAACACAGTGACAATAAAATATAGAATAACATTTATTTTATTTGATTCCTATTCACAATTTCTTAGGATCTGTTTACTAAACGACATATTTATAAATTGTATCGATGAAAGTAGAAAATAATAGATAAAGGGGAATGAAAGTGACCATACATAAAAAGGAAGATCCACGTGCTGTTCGCTCAAAACGTATGATTAAACAAGCAGTCGTGGATATATTAGTTGAGACTCCAGACATATCAAAACTTACCGTCCAACAAATTACAAAGCATGCAGAATTAAACCGAGCAACTTTTTATCTGCATTTCTTAGATATAAACGATTTATTAAAGCAGCTTGTATACGACATTTTCGACAACTTGTTGTCGGAAAAAAAAACAATTTTACAAATCGATAATAGAAACAATCGAGATCGTTTAATTATGTTCTTAGATTATTTTTACCAACATCGAAAATTATTAGCGGTTTTATTCGAACACAGTGGTTTTAAGAAAAAATTACAGATGATCCTAAAGGATTCGATTGTCATTCAGCGTGTTAGAGAAGACTCTGACAGCTTAGAAACAACGCTATCATTAGATATTCTCGCTTCCTCTACCTTGGGGATTATTATGTGGTGGCTTAAAGACGGGGTTCATTTTAGTTCCGAATATATAGCTGATCAGATGATTGAATTATATCGATAGTCTTGTTACTATTCCTTTTAATTCAAAAAAGCTTGTTACCAGCTAACAACCTTTTCCCGGTTATTATCTCACGGAGAGAATTACAATCAATAACAAATAATACGGGAGATTCAAATGAAAAAATTGATAAAGATTGGATTAGTCCTTAGTTTTACTTTCTATGTATTTATATTAACTATTCTATTGTTCTTTAGTGGCAGAAATAATGGTTGGATGGCCGATTTAACTTTCCTAGAATATATAAAGTATTCTTCGAATTTTGTGCCTTTTAAAACAATAAGTACTTACATAAACGCGATTTTCAGTGGAAATATGAATCTGGACATCCCTTTAAAAAACCTATTCGGTAATTTGCTTATGTTTTTGCCAATGGGAATCTATCTGCCTTATTTTATAAAAAGATTAAAGAGAATTAGCAGTTTTTCCGTTACATTCATGATCATATTGCTCGTAATCGAAATAACCCAATCTATTTCAAGAAGAGGAAGTTTTGATATTGATGATTTCATTCTTAATACGATTGGAGCGTTGATAGGTTTCGAAGTTTGGAAAAAATTTTTCAGAAGGTAATGGAATAGAAATTGAAGAATTTTTGCTATTAGCTTAAATAGATTGTATATGTAACTAACATCTGTTTTCATAGCCGAAATAGATAGTTTTTTCGCATGATTTCGGCTTTTTAAATAGATTAATTGATTCTTGTATAATGGTTTATTTCGATTTAAAATAGACGATTTCTGGATCACCTTCATCTAAATTTTCAATTACTCCACTTTTTATAAACCCATTTGCGTTAAATACTTCCTGCATACTCTGATTGGATTGATTTGTAGAAGAGAATATCTTGCTCGTTGAGGAAATATTAACAAAATGATTTAATAGAGAGCTTGCATACCCCTTTCGTCGGTGATGAGGATCAATAATAATTAACGAAATAAAACTATAATCATAAAAATGAGTATTAAAAATGAGAAATCCCACAATTCTATTCTCCGTTTTAGCAACAATACAACGTTCTTCCTTAATAGCATTTTTTATGTATTCTAATCTGTTGGCGTTTCCAATTACTTTCGTATCTATTTCAATTATTTCTTCTAAATCTTTTAAGTGAGATTTACATATGAATTTCATTTATAGATACTCCTCTGTTTTTATGCTTAAATTTTCAAAAAAGTAAGGTAATTAAAATTTATTTATTAAGTCTATAAACGGGAATCTGGTTTTCTTACTTTCAAACCATAGGGGAATTTAATGAAAATCATCTTCCCTTATTCATGATAAAAATAAGCATTAGTAATTCGTTTATCCATGCTGTACTCTCTACCTTTGTTGGTTATCAAACATTACTTCCGTTTGATCTTCTGAATGATTATAATGTGCTGAAAGTGATAATTCCCCATCAAACCCTGGTTTTCTCCATCTAGTATAAAATCCAGACCAATCATTTTCCGAATCATTGTCATCAAGTGCAGTACCTTTGTATTCCACGGTCCACCCCTGTTTAGGAAGCTCTTCTAAATAGTATTCATAAACTTCGGACCAATGGTCACCATCGATTTTATAATAATATTCAGTAGGTTCAAGTCCCTCATATAATGGAATATCCTTCTGCTGTCCAGGGATAATTGTCATTCCCTTATATGTATCATCCGTCACTTTTTGGTAAATAAATATACTTATTAAAATCAAAATAGACATTATTCCATATAATAAAAGTCTTTTTTGAGCCATTTGAACTCTCCTATTCGCTTTCAATTAAAAAATGGATAACTAATGAGATTCACGTTTATTTTCTTCGTCTTTATTTGCTAATCTATTTACTTCGAAACACCCTTCCAAAAAACATCCCACAATGCTTCTAATTTATCATCGACTCTTCTTTCCGAATTAAAATAAACGATTTCTACCATGATTGCCATGATTATACCTGTAAAAGCTAAGTTAAATGTGTTTGCATCTTTCACGACTATTTGTTTTTGTTCGATCCAATTGCTACTTTTTTGACCAATTAAGTGTTCTTGAAAATGCTCTGCTTCTATAACTTCTTTTTGGATGACATCATATAAATGCATGGGTGGAAAAAAACCCATTCTTAGCCAGAACTTCAATATTTCATTTTCTTGGAACATCTTTTTTGTGTAAAGTAAATAATCGTAAAGAAAAGTCTTTGGATTGCTACTTTTCTCTTTTTCAAAAAAATGCTCTTTGCGCTTTATTTCTTCTGCTTTTGCTTCCCTTAATACTTCGAGAAACAAGTCATCTTTCCCTTTAAAATGGGAATAAATTGATGCTTTCTTTATTCCAGCTTCCTCTGCAATTTCTGACAGGGAAGCTCCTTCAAATCCTTTTTGTAAAAAATACTTGATTGCCGCTTTTTTAATTTCTTCTTTTTTCATATCGATCTCTCCTTTATGCGATTAGTTTTAAACCAACTGCTGCAACAAGAATCATCGAAATAAATAAGATTCTTTTACCGTCCTTGGGCTCTCCATATACAAACATCCCTAATAGCGCAGAGCCAACTGTTCCAATTCCTGTCCAAACACCATATGCTGTTCCCATGGAGATAGTTTTCATCGCATATGATAACAATGCGAAGCTACACATAAAACCAATAATTAAATACAGTAGCGCATCCCATTTTTTCATCGTAAAACGTTTAATATTTAAAACACCTATTATTTCACAAGCACCTGCTGCAATTAAAGCTAACCATGCCATGTACTCAAGCCTCCTCTTGATTCGTTCCTTCATCCGTTACCATTTTTAAACCAATCACGCCAATTAATAAAACTAAAATTAATAGTATCTTCACTAAATTAATTGGTTCATTAAATAGAATTATTTCTGCTATCACTGTTCCAGCTGTCCCTAACCCTGTAAATACCGCATAAACCGTTCCAATTGGTAAATACTTTGTCGTATATATTAATAGATAAAAACTGATGACAATCGCAAGAATGGTTCCACTCCATTCTAAAAAAGTGGATGCGTGTTTTAGACCAGAAACCCATGCAACCTCCACAATTCCCGCACTAAAAACCATGAGCCAATACTTATTCAAATTAATAACCTCCCCTTCAATTAACTACCGACCGTTCGGTAGTTATTGTGTCACAAAATGAGTCCTTCGTCAAGAAAATAGTCAACCAGACTTAAATATTTGTATAAAATGTTTTAATATTAACTATGTATGTTAAAATTTCAGATGATTGTTTCACCATAATTTTCCATCAGACTAAATGATTAATGAGACTTTTATGCAGTTTTATCAAACTTAATCGGTGCATTGCTTGTAATTTTACTAATGTGGATGTCTCATGTAGCAATTTTTATGATGATGCCACAGAACTTGATTATATATAGAAAGCGGGATTTAAATACTAAACAGCTAAATTGGATTGAACAGAAAGAGGATAAAACAGAGGAAGAAAGACTAAAATATAATGGAGGTACTTTGAATATGCCGCATTATATATCTTTATATGAATCAATAAAAGAAAGATGGTATGAATTAGTAAACAAGTCTATGACAGATTAAAAGAAAGATGGGAAGTCACATCGACTTCCCATCTTTCTTTTAGTTTATTTTCTTATTGTCTTTACTATTTACAATAATACAACTCTTCATTAGCAAGTATTTCCATTATTTCATCAGACTGCAAAACTCCACAATTTCTCCCTCAATTTCAGCTCCTAGTTGTTTTGCAGTAGGGTTGGTACTTAATTCAGAGGTACTAATAATAAATGTCAAAGGCTTCCTCCATTCACTTTATATTTTTTATATAATTCGAATGTACTTTCTATGAAACTTTGTTCGTCCTCTTCACTCATGATGCCGGTTGCTTTCCCTACTGTTCCATCTTGATATTGCCAAAAATAATTATGATCCTCATTAACAGAATTAAAATCTCCAGCTTTCCATTTATCAGTGGCGTATACCTTTTGGTGAGTCATTTTATGCATAGTAGTGATAACCTTATCCTTATTCCAATAAGAATAATCTATACTATCTCCAACCATTTCGTCTATATTAATAATAACATAATATTCCAACTATTGAATTTTCCCATCAAAAAAAGTGATCATCCATTGATCACTTTGAATGAACTATATAGATGTACGCAACTTTTCACTACATTTAATCTTGCTCAATCATTACCTTCCTTTAGCAAAACTTTGTTTCCAATTGAAATTAATGTTTTTTAAAAATAAAAGAAAGAAAATATTCCCGCGATAATGGTATATCCTAAAGAAACGTAAAATGAAATGGTAGGTTGGAAACTACATTTTTGCCTAGTTATTTTTGTTCGTACTTCTTTTGCAGCCCAATGTTCATCATTATTACCACTTTGAAGCCTTGCATCAGCCAAATCAGATGTAAATCCACCAGAAGAGTTAAAAAAGGCGATGATAATTGCAGCAGCCAATCCTGATAACAAAGACCAATCAATAAAACTATTATGAAAAATGGTAGCCAAGCCCCAGTTAACAAAAATAATTACACCGAAAGTAATGATAGCCCAAACAACTTTTTTCATTTTATCACCCTCCATTATTAGGTTATTCTGGTTTCTTAGGAACTTGTTTAGTTTTTGAATTTGTCACATTCCTGTCATAAACAGAAAAAAACCTGATAATATCAAGAATACAATTTTCTTCATTTCCCCTCCAATTGGTTTTTGAATTGATTCTTATTCTACTTACGTTTATTAATCCAATTAGTTTCATTATGATTCCTTGTTGTTTCAATGAGTATAAGTAGGACGGTCTCCTGAAAATTACAATCCATCTAATATATTACAAAATAGCAAACTTAAAATTAACAAATTCTGTTATAATAAATTCAAAATTGAAAAATGGTAGAGGTGAAATAAACATGTATTGGAATCCGTTATTTGAAAATGATGTACCAGTAGCACACTTCTGCTCTTAATGAGAGAAGAGTGACTACACTTCTCCGTTGAGGGCTTTTGTACCTATTAATAAACGGAGGAGAATAAAATGAAAAACACAATATTAGGATCAATCTATTTAACATTAGCAGCCAGCATTTGGGGTGGGATGTACGTTGTTGTTAAAGTGGTAGTAGCAGTCATTCCCCCACTTGAGCTTGTATGGATACGCTATTTAGTCGCTATCTTGGCATTGCTTATCATTGGTTTTTCCACCCGCCAAAAATGGCGAATTGCAAAACGTTATTTTTTTATTATCATAGCCATCGGGATTATTGGAAATACTATTTCAATTGTTGCTCAAGAAACGGGTACTATGCTGTCCACAGCACAAATGGGCGCGATTATAACTTCTTCCACTCCTGCTTTTATGGTTATTTTTGCACGCTTATTTCTCAAAGAACGATTGACGATAAAAAAGCTGCTTTCCGTATGTCTCGCTACAACTGGAGTTTTTCTTATTGTCGGAATTGGTGATATTGATTTAACGCGTAAATTAGGCGGAATAGCACTTCTAATTGCAGCTTTAACATGGGCTTTAATGTCAGTACTTGTAAAGCTTTTACCAAGTGACTATTCACAAATTGTTGTAACGACTTATTCCATTTCTGTAGCTCTAGTTGTGTTAACACCTTTTGTGTTGCCAAGGTTACAAGTAATAGATACGTCTGGATGGACACACCCAACCATTTGGGGCGGTCTCTTATATTTGGGAATTGTTTCAACTGCCGGTGGATTTCTCCTTTGGAACCGTGGGTTACAAATGCTGAACGCCTCGAGTGGTGGAATCTTTTTCTTCTTTCAACCAGTTGTCGGAACATTACTTGGATGGCTTATTCTAGGAGAAAGTATCGGTGTAACCTTTTGGATTGGCTCGATTCTTATTGTTATCGGGGTTTTATTTATTGTGAGGGAGAAAAAATAAACAAACGGAACCCCTTCTATTAGCATGGAAGGGGTTCCGCTTGCTCCTTAACAATGGATGAATCTGCATTTTTCAAACCTACTTTATACTATTAGAAATGAACATCGAAGCATCTTGATTCATAAAAATACGTTCTCCATAGTAGAATGTCTTTATTTTAGTTGATGTAAATCCAGCTTCAAATAATTTTTTTCTCAGTTCTTCATGAGAAAAACCGTTATGCACTTTCGGATGATTTATTTTATCATTTTTGTCAAAATCAATAATGATAAGCTGGCCGTCCTTATTTAAAATGTTAAACAATTGTTGTAAAATCTTGTTAGTATCCGGTATATGAAGAAGGACTAGAGACATTAAAATGATGTCTGCCTTAAGTTTAGGAGTTTCTTGCGTAAAATCGGAATAAAGTACTTGTGAGTTTATAATTCCCTTGTGAATGATTTTAGCTTTCACAACCTCCAGCATTTGTTCTGATGAGTCTACCAACAAAATAGAATCTACTAAATCCGCTAATTCTAAACTAACTAGACCAGTCCCACTGCCATAATCTATTAAAGATTTTGATTTACAGTCATGTAGTTCTGCTCTTACTTCCTTCACAATAACTTTCGCTAATTCCATTCTATCCTCTGTATCGTATCTTTTAGCCATCTGTTCAAAAACGTTATTCTCCATGCGCTTCTCCTCTAAGAAATATAGTGGGTTAATTATTGCAAGTACATTCGGTGGTTATATAACTATACCCAAATGTATGAGTTTAAGACAAACTATTCTTTAGCTCGGTAAGTGGGCATTTTTAATCCCCATCATTTCTAAACAACTCTTAAGAACCTGTTTATCAATTCTATTTACGAACCAGTATTTTTCTTTATAGATAATTTGAATATATTTAATGATTTCTTCTTTAGATACATCATTCTTATTAATGAAAAGATTTAATGGTACATTGCTATCACCGTTATGTAAAGGTGGCTGTATGTATTGAATTTCATCTATTTTTTTATAGCCATTTCTTTCGAAGAAACGATTTCTTTTGATGCAGTCTTCTTTTTCTGCTTCATTATGCACGATTTCTTGTTTCTCTGTTTCCAAAATCGTTGCACACAGTGAAACATTTCCTGCTGAAATGGCATCTTCATTTAATAATTCTTCTATTTTCACTAATGTTTTTGTCCCTAAACCCTTGCTTCGTATTAGAGGATTAGTAGCGATATAAACAATGAACCCTATATTTGCCTCCGCAAAATAGTGCCCGGTTGCAAAAGAAACAAGCTGTTCTCCTTCATAACCGACCAAGAACCGAAATCCATTCGGTAACCTAGTTTTTGCATAATCTAAACTTTGATAGAAAATGTCCTGTGGCTCTCTTACTTCAATAGGAAATGCTTCGTCATAAATTTCAAAGACCTTCTCTATGTTAGTTAAGTTGTCATAGGTTATCTCTTCCCATCTAATTGTCATTACGTTACCACCTTTTTGTGAAATATATTAATAGTGAAACTTCCATCAGTGGGGTTTTCCATCCTCGTATTCTCCTAAGCTTGAGAGGCATAAAACTTGATTCTACTTTTATTCTAATATATAACTTTCCATTTGAGCATCTTTGAACTTACCCTTTTGATAAAGGAAATTTCCTTTTCCGTAACATTGGGAACAAAGATTTCTGTTCCCAAATGACTGGAATGAAATACAATACTCTCTTCCTTTAGTAAATTCACCGTAAACCACTTAAACGATCCATCTATATTTGGTTGCTATTGCATAAATAATGGGACGAAAGCGGCTGTTTTCTTCCCATGAAATCTCGTTAAATTCTCCTCTTACATTATGTCAATTTCAGGATAAAACGGCGATTTGATTTCTTCTATAGGACTCGTTTCTTCCTGCCAAGAATGAATTCGTTCTCTTTCGTTAGCTCAAAAAGTATCGCTCTTATAGTCCTCCATACCTTCTTTTTCGATTTCGGTATACTTCCAATGCTTGTATAAATTCCTTCTCGGAGAAATCTGGCCACAGTATATCAGTAAACCAGAACTCTGTGTATGCCAGCTGCCAAAGCAGGAAATTACTCAGGCGTACTTCCCCTCCTGTACGAATAAGAAGGTCAGGTTCTTTCATACCGGCTGTATAAAGATAGCCTGAAAACTTCTGTTCATCTAATTCTTCCAGTGGAAATTTTCCATTGTTTATATCCAAAAATATCTCTTTCATCGCATTTAAAATCTCATGCCGACTTCCATAGTTTAGGGCAAAATTTAGCAAAAGACCGTCATTATTCTGAGTACGTTCCATTGCATACTCTATAGCTTTACGCGTATGAGCTGGAAGTCTTTCCATATCACCTACTGCCTCTATACGGACATTATTCGCTATAAGATCTGGTAGATAAATAGATAGAAACTCCTTGGGAAGTTTCAATATAAACTCTATCTCTGGCTTTGGCCGCTTCCAGTTTTCTGTAGAAAACGTATAAAGTGTCAGAACTTTCACTTTGCATTTAACTGCTGTCTTAACAATTCTTACGACCGTAGATACTCCCTCTTTATGGCCAGCAACTCTCGGCATGCCTCGCTTCTTCGCCCAGCGTCCGTTTCCGTCCATAATGATAGCAATATGTTCCGGTATAATATCATTCAGATAAGGGACAGGTACTTCTGATTGTTTTTTAGACAAAAAAGGTATTTTCATTGATTTCTCCTCCTCTCGAAACGTTTTTCAATACGTTACATTACTCTCGTATATACATGAAATGAACCTCTTGAAATACCGTTTATTCACTCTATTCATTGCTACGATATTCTAAGATATCTCCAGGTTGACAGTCTAAAGCTTTGCAAATTCCCTCTAATGTAGATAGTCGAATTGCCTTTGCTTTTCCATTTTTCAAAATAGAAAGATTCGCCATCGTGATTCCAACTCTCTCTGAAAGTTCGGTCACGCTCATCTTCCTTTTCGCTAACATCACATCAATATTAATAATAATTCCCATTCCATTCACCTCAGACCGTTAAATCATTTTCCGATTTTATATCAATCGCTTGTTGTAACAGCCTTTGAAGTACAGCAGCAAAGACTGCGATTACGATGGAAGCAAAAATTGGAACCATTCCAAATAGAATGAGACCTGGCGCATCCTCTATTTGAGCTAAGAGAAAAATGAAAGGGATCATTAGTACATATACGATACTAATTACAATTGCATCTTTCTTTATACGGCTTAATGCCTTTATTGACACTTCTGAGAAAGCTTCATTCTTATCAATATAGCCCAATATTCTTAAAGCTTGATACAATGCCATGTAAAACGGTATTGCTGATACGTAGATTCCTATTACAATTGGATATAGTATATGGGCATAATCTGGATTTACTGGATTTTTAGTTAAGTCAAACACACCCCATATACCTAAAGCAAGCACTGGAATTCCAATAAGAATCACGGCTAGCTTTAAAAAAAGTGTTGTTCCTCTTTTCATAAAAAAGCACCTCTTCTATTTATTATCTTATAGAAATTTACCACATTATTTATCGTTTTACAATAAATTTTTATTTGTTTTTATTCTTTATTTATTGTTAAACAGATTGAATTATTATTTCAAATCGCATTCAATACTTTCGTAAATAGGGAGCTTAATCATTTTCTTATTGCTGAAAAGTTATTCTATCAAAAAAAAACACTTCTTGTATAATCTCTTATTTCACCCATAATGAAATGCGATACGATTTTTTCGGTTATGAAAAATCGAGTGCAAAACTTTTGCACTCGATTTCCACTTTATTTTTGTTTTCCCTTCCAAGAATCCTTCAATGACACAATTCTATTAAAAATCAACTTATTTTCTGTTGAATGTTTATCTACACAAAAATATCCTTGTCGCAAAAATTGAAACTTATCTTCGATTTTTGCCTCCTTAATCCAAGATTCTATTCGGCAATTTTTCATTGTAACTTTAGAATTGGGATTCATTTTTTCCTCCCACGTTTTTTTCGTATCTTTCACAATCGTTTCGTCTTCAAATAATTTATTATAAAGATTTACTTCTACTATTTCACTATTTTTAGCGGATACCCAATGTATCGTCCCTTTTACTTTTCGCTCGGAAAAACCTGTTCCACTTTTGGTCTTTGGATCATAAGTGCATCTAAGCTCGATAATTTCTCCTGTGTCTTCCTCTTTAATCACTTCATTACACTTTATAAAATAGGCTCCTTTTAGTCGAACTTCTGCATGTAAAGCTAATCTTTTAAACCCTTTTATTGGTACTTCCATAAAGTCATCTTTTTCGATATAAATTTCTTTTGAGAATATGACATCTCTATTTCCTAATGTCGGATTTTCCGGATTATTTTCCATTGTTAGGAGCTCTGTCTTATCCTCAGGATAATTGGTGATTGTCACCTTTAATGGATTCAAGACTGCCATCACAGTAGGTACTTTTGCTTTCAATTCGTTTCTAAGTGTACTTTCCAGCATTGCTATGTCAGCTGTACTTTGATGCCTTACAAATCCAAGTTCTTGAACAAAGGTACGGATACTTTCTGGAGTAAATCCTCTTCTTCGAAGTCCACGGATTGTTGGTAATCTTGGATCATCCCAGCCATCTACCAACTTCCCTAACACTAATTCCCTTAAATACCGTTTACTCGTAACTACGCCAGTTATATTCACTCTTCCAAATTCCCTTTGTTTTGGGGCCTCCTTTATTTCTAGCTCTGTCAATACCCACTCATATAAAGGTCTGTGGTCTTTGAATTCGATGGAGCATAAGGAATGGGTAACACCTTCGATCATATCTTGGAGTGGATGAGCAAAATCGTACATCGGGTAAATACACCACTTTTTACCCGTTCTATAATGACTGGCGTGAATAATCCTGAAAAGAATTGGGTCTCTTAAATTCATATTTGGCGATGCCATATCGATTTTTGCTCGTAAAACATGCGAACCTGTTGGAAATTCCCCACTTTTCATCCTCAAAAACAAATCGAGATTTTCCTCTATTGATCTGTTTCGATAAGGGCTATTTTTACCAGATTCTGTGAGCGTCCCTCGATATTCCTTTATTTTCTCAGGGGACAATTCACACACATATGCCTTCCCTTTCTTTATTAAGTTTATCGCTTCATTAAATATTTCATTGGAATAGTCGGATCCATAAAAAATACGATCCTGAGGAGAATATCCCAACCACTTAATATCTTCCATAATTGAATCCACATATTCGCTATCTTCTTTTAAAGGATTGGTGTCATCAAAGCGCAGATTAAAATTCCCGTTGAATTTTTGAGCAATCATGAAGTTCATATGGATTGCATAGGCACTCCCGATATGCAGATAACCATTTGGCTCGGGAGGAAACCTTGTGCAAATAGTTCGATTAAATGCTCCATTTTGTAAATCCTCTGCCACTATTTTTTCCAAATTATTATCTAATTCTACTTTCTCTTCCTTCATTTTAATCCCTCCATTTTTTGAAAAAAATCATTTTTATCCAATAAAAAAAATCCCACCCCCAAGACAATTAGTCTTGAGGACGAGATTTTATATCCGTGGTGCCACCTCAGTTTATTAATATGTCGCCATATTAAACTCTTCAGGTACGGTAGTTACATACTTATACCCTAGCTCTATAACAGGAGCTCCTGTCACACTATCCCTCTAATAAGTTCCAATGTGAAAGCTCGGAGTCTTGGTTCAATAAATAATTCTTACTCCTTTTCAGCAGCTGGAGCTCTCTTTAAAGAATTCGTTTATTTACTCTTCTCTTCATCGCCATTACTGTGTTTTCGATTAAATTATCCATAATGATATCAAGGTCTTTCCTTTTTGTAAAGATAGTATAAACAATAAAGTAGAAAATAAACGAAAAATACATAAAGAAGAAATCATTAGGATAAAACTTTATCTTTTATTATTCTTTATAAATCTTTTTGATCCACATTTAGCTCAATTAAATTACCATCAGGATCTGCACAGAAAATTTGTGCAAATCCACTTACTCCATAAGGTTTTTCCAAGATATTCACATTGTTTTGTTTTAACCTATTCAGCGTATCATAGTAGTTCTCGACTCTAAGTGCGAAATGCCCTTCTCGGCTGTTTAAGGTTTTATCTTTTCGAATGGTCTGTGAAGTAGGATAGACAATTAAATGAAGTTGCTGATTCTGTATTTCATACCAAGCACCAGGAAAATCAAAATCGGGACGTGGTAATTCTTTTAAGCAGAGAATATTCTCATAAAAATGTTTGGCTTTTTCTAAATCTGTAACAGTAAGACTTACATGATGTAAGGATTGATATTTAATCAATATACTCACTTCCTTTTATTTTTTGAACGTTCCTAATACCATAAGATAACTCTACTTTTAGCTTTTTCTCTAAATAAAATACCATTCCAGGAAAAAATACACCTAATGATATGGAGATTCTTAAGAATGTTCAATTTAATAATGAGAGTTTCCATATTACTTACTATATTTATAACTTCAAAAATTTAGTCATAACAAGATGTTTTATTTCACTCCTTAAGACGCTATAAAAAACAATACTCATTATTCACTTGTTTGAAGGAGCTTTTTTGTTTTCACATCATAAATTTCATAGGCAATCTCCCACATATGATCTTTCGTAACAGTCACTTTACAAGAATAAGGCACTTTCTTACCATATGCACCCAGCTCTGGTATTTCACGAAAGCTGAATATTTCATCTGACTGAAGCATTTGGAAGGTTGCTTCAGCTCTACGACTAGAAGTATCTATCTCTATGACACACTCCTCTTTTACAACATCATATTCTTTTAACAATATGAATTTCAGACTGGGCACCGTTATTATTAGTAGTAAAATAGCTAAAAATAAAGCGCATGATGTTCTACCTATTTTTATTAGGGAGAATTCTCTATCCATATACATCTGAACTATGTAATATAATGACCCAAAGATAAACAAGATACCTATTATTAGCATAAAAAAGTACATAAACATTTTTATATCCCCTCTCTCTTTCCATTTACGGACAGATAGAGGAAATAGTTTCATATTATTAGATATACATCCTCTTGTGTAAAAAGATCAGATCTCAAAAGAGTACCTGATCCTTTTCTTACCTTTTTATTTCGCTTTTTGTTTTACTTCCAAGTGAAAGGAATAAATTTCGCTTGGTCCAATGAGACGAAATCCTTTTCCTTGTACATAATCAAATGTTAAATCTTCATTTATATGCTTGATTGTCAATGGATCTAAATAAATAGTTAATCCATTATCCTCAAATGGTGTATCCTCTTCTTTTGGAAAATCGACCGCTAAATCAAAATTATAGACATAGCTACAGCCCCCGCTAAAAATTGTGCTTAAGCGATAAACTGCATCTTCAGGAACGACATAGCTCCGGAATTTTTGAACGGCAGCATCTGTAATTGTTACGTTCATCTTGCCATCTCCTACCTGTTTTAATCTCCTATACAATTTTACTATATAGGTATGGTAAACCTATTTTCAGCATAATGGATTTCGATGATTGTTGCAAAATTTCTGCTTTTAAATCCATTCAACTACTATATTCATCATTGTTAATCTCTGTTTATTGCATTAACTGGTCATTTTAGATGAAGAAACTTGTAAAAAAATCAAGCTATATTTAGATGTAAGATTTTATGATACAGTGCTTTTATCACGCAACCATTTGGTTACTTATAGTTGACAGGCAACTATACGGTTGCTTATAATCGATGTATGTGGAACAAAGACACTATATTCAAAGCACTTGACGACTCAACAAGACGACTAATATTAGACGAACTATCTGAACGCAACGAGATGACGTTGTATGAACTTACAGCACGTCTCATTATGAAGCACAACCTTACCATTTCACGACAAGGGATAGCTAAACATCTTTCTGTATTGGAAGATGCAGGGCTTGTAATATCAAAACGAAAGGGAAAATATCGAGTTCTTATGTTCTCCAACGAACCACTTAAAAACTTACTGGAAGGATGGATAGATTAAGTTTACAAAAATCCTCCAGACAAGGGTAAGGTACAAAAAGTGGACGAAGTAACGGAGTGTATTTTGAATGGTTTAGTAAAATAAGTATTATTTACATTAAAATTTTGATGAAGATATGGGTTGTTTTAATTATAGCCAGATTGTTTGCACAACACCATTCATCACAAATATCAATGGAGGAAAAAACAGTATGAACATTATTGTTACCAGCTTATTCGTAGAAGATCAAGACAAAGCTCTGGAGTTTTATACAAAAAAACTTGGCTTTGTAAAAAAGCATGACGTTCCCAGTGGAAAATTCAGGTGGATAACTGTTGTTTCTTCTGATGATCAACATGGCACTGAGCTTGTTCTTGAACCTAATGAGAATCAAATCGCTAATGATTATCAAAAGAGGCTATTTGCAGAAGGTATTCCAGCAACAATGTTCGGCGTTGCAGATATCCATAAAGAATACCAACGATTATCGGAAAAAGGCTTGAATTTTACTATGGCGCCAACAAAAATGGGCGAAGTCACAATAGCTGTCTTCGACGATACATGTGGAAATCTTATTCAGATCATACAGCAATAACTTTTATTTCTTAATAATTAGTTAAACTTTATGTTATCCCTCCTAATTTTTCGAGCGAGATTATATATTTTTAAGCTTTCATAAAATAAAAATTCAAAAGGCTAAAATATGCAAGTTTTTATAGACTACTTGCTATTTTGGCTTTTTTCTCAATAAATGCAGAAAAAAGTGTTGGTAGCACTATGATTGAAAAAAATTAATTAGTAAAAAAGATTGAGGTAATTAAAACCACAACCTTTTTCTGAAATGTACACTATTTTAAGGTTTTGTTCCATCAGCAATATTCAACCAATCCATCCATTCCGATTTACACCTTTTGATCAATTAAATTTAAATGGTCAATTATTTGTGTAATGTGCTTTAACAGATGGAAGAAGAGTAATAGATTGAATGGCGATTCCTAGGAAGATGTAGAAGACGTGAATAAAAGCTACACCTTGAATAATATACAATTGAATTATAATCCAAATAATTAAGATAAAACCAATATACAACGAAATATTCCACGACCAATGAGTTTCTTTATAAAGACTTAACTTTTCGGCAATTTTTAATGATTTTTCCGAGATAAGATAAATGGCAGTAATTATTGGCAGAATGCCTAATCCAACAAATAATATTAGTCCAGGGATTAAAAAATTATTAAAAGGGCTATTTTCCAGCATCTCCAAAGGCATGGATAAAATTGATCCGTCAGGAGAAACCATTAACAGACTTCCACCAAAAATAGCACCTATCCCAAGAAAAACGTGTAAGAATATTAACAGATAGCAAGCAAAAGACTTTCGCGTTTTCGCAATCATTAGAATCATCTCCAAACAGATTAAGTTATAGGATTAATTATACAGGATTGCAAAAATTTCAATATTGCGACTTATGACGAAAGTGTGAACATTTTATATATTTAATTTTATGATTTGTTCAGTAATGGCTTTATTTGAAACTCTCTACATATAACGAAAATTTTCGTTCTTGAAAGCAAATCTATTTCATGCGAAAACATGTTATCATCTGTAATTAAAATTTCATCATATCCCCAATTATCGATACCACTTCTCCCCTCATCAACAATTTTCTTTGTGTCAGAAACTATATTTCGTGTAATATCGTAATCGAAGTAAAACCTTCTTACCTTATTCCAAACCACTTCATATACAGCCCCATCCCAATGCTCTACAATCATTCGAATGGATGTTGGATCCTCTATTTCTTCTTCCCTATTTCTATCAAAATGATTAATTAATTCTATATCTTTAATACCTCCATCGTGAAACGATTTTGTCAGAAGGAACTGTGATGTATATGTATCAAAAACATGCTGAATAGATTTTAAATACTCACAATAACCGTCATTATCCCAATTTTCGTCCCTTAAAAATTTCATAAAAAAACCCTCTCTTGTATTTGATTTACTCTAATTACGAACAAATATCATTAAAAGTTCCGGTTTTCCAAAATATACTTAAACTCGTTCAAAGACATAAGCAATAAGTGAATCGTCTTTTGCCGTATCACTTATGAACTTTTTAGTTTGAATAAAACCAAGGAATTGCTGGTGGATTACCTGCTTCTCCTAATAGATAGACAAATACAAAATAAAAGCAGATGAGTAAACCAAAAATTAATACAAAATTTGAAAGACCAGTCGTTTCTTTTTTTATTAGTCCCATTCCTCCACAAATAAGACTTATAAAGCCTAAAAACAATTCAAATAAAGCTACAGGGTAAACCGAGTAGTGATTCATTACATATACACGAACTGGATTAAAGATGGTTATTGTTAGTACAAATATTAATTGAAAAATCAGACCTATTTTAGTGAATTTCATTTCTTTCATCTCCTTCATTGATTGTAATTTCTTAAAATATTTAAAGATTTATTAGGATATATAGAATTTCTATGTATATAGAATTTCTATGCATTATAATAAACTATTTTAAAACAAAAGTAAATAACTTGAAGAGGCGCTACTTCTAATATGAAGTAACGCTTTCAAAAATTTTCTTATCATCCTAAGCTATTATTATTTTTAGCAAATTACAAAAATTCCATCTACTAATGGAGAAGCTAATCCATTTTCACGAGTTTTTTGACCGTATATACAGCTATCACCTAAGCAAATCCGTCATTCAACACCAGCTTTAGTTAATAAACATTTAAGAGTCAACAACCCATGACTGAAGTCACGGGCTTGTAAGGTCTTGTGACCTTTAGAATTTACAGCGGACAACAAGACTATTGTCTTGCCCATCAAATCACGCTAGAGATACTGTTTGGGCTCCAAGCAACCCGTTTATATTATTTAAACCACAACTACTGTTTGTGGTAGAATTTCTTCTTTCGTATAACGTTCTCCATATTGTTTAAGGTTGAACGCCGAATTAATATCTCGGTCATGATGCTTACCACAAGAAGGGCAATCCCATTCACGAATATCTACATTTCCTTTTAGTGCAGTATTCTTAAGACCACAGGTTGAACATAATTGTGTAGACGCAAAATCTTTCGGTGCTTTGACAAAATATCTTCCTCGTTGTTCTAGTTTGTACTTTAGATACAGACGGAAATTACCAAAACCATTATCTTGCTGATTTTTGGCATAATACTTGTTTTGTCCAATAGCACGAAGGTCTATGTTCTCTACTACAATCATGTCATAACGATTCGCCAGAGCATAGGCTTTCTTGTGAAGCCAATCTTTTCGTTGGTTTCCTACTTTAATTTGCAACCTAGAAACAACAAGACGTTGTTTTCCCCAACGATTAGAACCCTTCTTTCTGCGTGATAATATTCGTTGTTCTTTCGCTAAACGTTCTTCTATTTCTCGATAATATTGAGGATAATTGGCTTTCTTACCCTCATTGTCTACGAAAAAATGAGATTGAGAATAGTCTAGTCCTAGAATACGGGCAGGTGTAACAATGCTTGGGATTTCCAATGGAAATTCAACACAAATAGACACGAAAAATTGTCCTTTCGTGTTCATAGTAACCGTTACATTTTTAATTTTACTATCTTGTGGTAATGGTCTATGTGTGTTTAGCTTTAACCCAACTACTTTTACAGAAGACTTTTGTGCAGATGGAAGATATACTATTTCATCTTTAATGTAGATATTTCCGTTTTGATTGAATGTAGTATAACTGGCTTTGCTACCTTTACGAGAATGAAACTTTGGCATTCCTTTCAAATCACGAAATGTCGGTTCTATCCCTAGTGTCTTTTGACGTTTTAAGGCAGACTTCTTATATTGTTTCTTATACGCAACTTTGTTAAAAGCTGTTATTGCCTTATTGAAGTGTTGTTTTGCTTCGTTAGAAGCAAATGCGTCTACAAGATACAAATAAGCTACATTGTTATCACTTACAGATTGTTTTTTGAATGCAGAAACAGTTGGCATCCCCATCTTCTTTAAAGAAGGTAGTTTGTCACCAATGTGATAATTATTCTTCTCCAAATAATCATATAAGTGAGCAACATGTAGATTATATATTTTGCGGTCTGCACCGAAGCATTGATGTAAATAAATTTCCACTTCTTGAGAAATAGGGGTAGCACGATATACATAACCACGGCTTACTATTTCAAGCATTAGTTTCACCTCCTGTCTATTATACTACGAATCACATCATATGTATAAAGATGAACATGGATTTATCAATGATTTCATTCTTTTTTCAAACATCATATGTGATTTTAGCCAAAAAAAGAGAATGTCGGACAATTGAGTTAACAGAAGCTAACCCTTGTCCGAAGCCGATTCATCTTATGACTGAAGTCACGAGGGTTCTCGGCTAAAGCCTAAATCAGCAAGATTACTCCCATGAATACTACTGGATGGATGTTTCATTTCTTCTTGTCTCATTTTTTCTCTTCTTATTTCAGGTGTATCTTTCTCTTTGTGCATTTTGTAATCCCCCCTTACATTTAATAAACAAGTTCTTATTAAAACAGTTTGCTAATTACCAACTAAGATAAATATATTTCATTATTTCAGACGGATTCCAAACGCTTTTCCATTTCGTTTCATTTCCTTCTTTTCATAAAATAGCTGATACTATTGGCTTTACTTTAGTCTTTACTATTTTTCCCCCTGGAAATTACGATTCTATATAAATCATAAACAGTGAATACACCCACTATGCTCCAAAAAATTAAACTGTTTCCGATCGTGTTATCATTAAACAAGACAAAAATTACGATGATCCAAATACCAATCAGTGAAACTATGCTGTTTACCGTTTCAGATTTAAACATTGATCGCTACTCCTTTTTGTTGAATTATCCTGCATCGTAGGGTGCATACATAAAGCTGTTTTTACTATTTTCTTTATATAATAATTAATACGTTTGTCGAACAAATAGGTTTCACCAACGCTCTTCTATCAAATTTTCACGTTCCACTTTCACCTAAATTTATCCTTTTGTATAATCATCAATAATCTCTATAACTTCCATTTTCCCATTTATCAAAAGTTCAGGAAGCTCATCTTTTTCATTCCCCTTCCAATATCCCCGAGCTTGTTCTATTTTTCTATGGAAAGGAACAGCCTCTAGTGTTGGTAATAGATCTCCATCTCCCTCAAAATAATTCCCAATAACGTGAAGCTTAACAATCTGTAATACTTTGCGATTATAGGAAGCAAATATTGCTTTCCATTTTAAAACCTCTTCATAGCTTCTTGCAGCATATAAACAAGACAATCTGGAAGGATAAGTAGGAAACTCTTGCAGTCTCACCATTTCGGCTATTACTTCTCTAATCGCTCTCATTGTATGCCCTGCATACTGAACAAGTACGTTGGCATCCTCTTTACCCAAGTTTAGTCCTTCGTCTGTATAATGATCATTTAAAATTTGCATACAATCTTCGTTTTGTTGATTTACTAGTTCTTTTTCAAAAAAGAAGCGGTATAAAGTATTTTTTTGGTCCTTATCAAAGGTAATGACCTGTCCAAGCTCCATCTTTTTATTTGTGACTATATGATAGGCAATAAATTCTTTTTTCATGGTTTTTTCTCCTATTAGAATGCCAAATTACTTTTCTTATTTTCTATGTTACCCTAACCAGTTGGGCTAAGTTTTAAAAGTAACTAAAGCTTCACTCTTTCAAAATGTTCAACTATTGGGAAAGGATCGTAAAAATGATGTAGCTGCCTTTTCCATTCTTGATACTCATTCGATTGTCTAAAGCCTACTGTATGGTCTTCTAATCTTTCCCATTGAACAAGAAGTATATATTTCCCCTTTACTTCGATACATCGCTGTAGTTCATGAGAGATATACCCATTCATAGAAGAAATAATTTTGGATGCATTGCGAAATGCATCTTCATATTCCGTCTCCATGCCTTCCTTAACTTGTAACATAACAGCTTCTAGAATCATTTAAAGCTACCTCCTTCTAATTTAATTATTGATTCATTCTTTTAATACTCTTCAATCCAGTTTCATAGATTTGTATATTTGCTCTTCCAAGAGTGAGCAATTACTTCTTCTTTAAACAGCAAGGACTTTCTTTTAGTTTCATCTTCTCGCATCTTTTTCTCATAATTTTCATAAAGTTTATAAGCATGTACAATCTGATATTCTTGTCCCGTCTCAGGATGTTTAAAGGAATAATAGATATCATCTGACTCCTTCTCTTCTTTTATCGTCTCTGTATGTTCACAAGAGATTAATAGAAGGAAAACTAGTAGAATAACAAATAAACCAAGTTTTCGCATAAAATTCTCCTCCCCTTTTCCATAACTACGGAAATTTACAAAAAAGGGTTTCAGAAAATTTACCATACAACATCAATATGCCCGCACTGGAGAAATTAGATGAAGATACATATTATTTCCAACAGGTTCCATTAAGACCGGTCTCATTGAACCGCCAAAGCTTATTCTTATTTCTTCTTCCTTTATTACTTTTAAAGCATCCATCAGAAAGCTTCCATCTAAAGAGATACTTAAATCTGTCTCTCCATCTATCTCCTTTATATTTTGCATTTCCTCTATTTTCCCTATCTCAGATGAGTTTGAAGTGATTTTTATTTTCGCAGCCTCTTTTATTTCCAAATATACGTTGTTATTCTTCCATTCACTTGCAAAAAGACAAGCACGATCTACTCCTTTTAATAGCTGTTTTGTGTTAACTGTAATAATTGTCCTTGCATTTTTAGGGAATAATCCTGAGACGTTTGGATAGTTTCCTTCTATTAATCGGGAATAAAGCGAAGTTGTATTGGATTTAAATACTATATAGTTGTCTGTAACAAATATATGAATAAATTCAGTTTTATTATGTATTAACTTACTCAGCTCATTAAGGCTTTTACTTGGAACGATGAATGAACCACTTACATTTGAATCAATCGTAAGTTCTCTTAATGCTAGGCGATGAGAATTTGTGGCAACACATGTAAGTTTGTTTTCTTTAAAAGACATATTAACTCCAGTTAAAACTGGTTGTGCTTCCCTTTTTGATACGGCAAAAACTGTCTGTTGAATGATTTCTGTCAATTCTTCGCTTTGTATTTTAATGTGCCTCGTTTCATCCATTTGTGGAAGCCTCGGATAATCTGCTGAGTGAAAACCGTTAAGCGTAGTAGTAATCTCCTCCGATTTCAAGGTAGCTATTTGCTTTTCGTTCACTGTTATATGGATTTTATTCGATAACTTTTTAACCAGTTCACTCAAATATTTGGCAGATAATACAACACTGCCAATCTCCTTAACTTCTAACACATTGACTCCATCAATCTCCAAAGGAATTACTTTTTCGATAATAATTTCTGAGTTACTCCCGATAAGAATTACACAGTCTTTATTAGTAATAATCTTAATACCTGATAGAATAGGAAAAGGTGTTTTCTGAGATACTGCTTTATTTACATCTGCTATTGCTCTATTAAAGCATTCACTATTAATGATAAATTCCATTTCATGCAACACTCCAAAATAATTGATAGTTAAACATTCGACATATTTTTCCATATCTCCTGTTAATTCCGTGCAGTAAAATTATCTTTTTCCATATAAATAAAAAAACTACCAAACTGGTAGCAAAAATGGTAAGTTATTTTATTTTTTAGATTTAACATTTAACACAATCCATTTATTATTTATTTAATACATCTAAATGAAGAGGATATGTGCTATAAGCAACTATTTTATTTTTATACCTTTTTACAATATCTACATGATCTTGATAACTATTTAAAAATAATTTTATGTTCTTATTTCCTTTTTTTGTGTGAATAATAAGCGAGTACTCAGCATTTTTTGAGTTCAGGTATGTTTCTTCACTTCCAGGATATAAGCTATATTTTTCTCTGACGATCGCTTCGTTAAATATTTTTATTATAGCATCTTTATTCGCCCCATCTATCTTCATATCGTTGTAGATTATTTCCGTATCCAAGTTATTAAGCCTCAAATGCAGCCTATATTTATCCAAAAGCCAATCTACCACTCCAGTTGGTAAGCACGTCATTAAAATTTTTATTATACAAAATAGGGCTAATGCTACGATAGAAATCCAAGTCATTAAAATTCACTCCATTAATTCTTCTATTGATGTTTTCTATAATATTAATAGTACTAAATTTTTTATAAATATAGACCATCCAATTTATATATAAATTGACCATCCATTTCTAATTATTATACTAAAAAAAGATGCAAGTTTTTATACACTACCTGCATCTTTTCGGTATTATTAAGAAGTTACTTTTTATTCATATTCTCGACTGATTTGCAAGGCTTCGGCAAATCTTCTTATCCCCTCATCAATATTGCTTTCCTTTTCTTTCGCATATGTAAAACGAACAAAGTTATAGTTCGAACCCATTGTAGATCCAGGTGCATAAATAACCCCTTTTTTTAATGACTCCTCCAATAAACGGTTTTCGTTAACTTCTTTTTTTATTTTGCACCATAAATGAATCCCGCCATTCGGAATGAAAAATTCCACTTCACCTTTTAAATAGGTTTCTAAGCTCGCGATGATTTGATTTCTTCTATTTTCCAGATGCCATACTAAATTATTTAGATGGGATGCAAAATAAGGCGATTCTAAGAAGTCGTTCGCTACCCATTGGGAATAACTAGAATGTCCAAAATCAATTTGTTGCTTTGCATCGGATAATCTTTCGATAACTGGTTTTGGTCCAATAATCCATCCAATTCGAAGGCCTGAAGCGACAATTTTTGAGAGGGAGCTAATGTATAAAACATTGCCATTTTGATCCATTGATTTCAAAGGAAATACCGGTTTTCCGCTGAAAGACGTTAAACTATATGGGTCATCCTCTACAACTGGTATACCATATTTTGAAGAAATCTCCAAAACTTCCGCTCGTCTTTTTTGACTAAGAGAAACGCCAGTTGGATTCTGAAAAGCTGGGTTGAGAAATATCATTCTAATTCGGTGTTTTTTATGTAAGGAGATTAAATCACCTGGTTTTATTCCGTTTTCATCTGCTGTCAAAAAATAAGGTTTAACTCCTGCCGATTCAAATAATGGGAGACTATAATGATAAGAAGGATCCTCAATCGCTACAGCATCACCAGGTTTCAACAAACATTGAATGACCAAATGCAAAGCTTGTTGGGCTCCAGACGTAATCAATATAGAAGACGGGTTTGTATGCAAACCTCGATATTGTTGCATATGATTTGCAATGGTAATTCTTAACGCCTCATTACCTTGAGGATGATCATATCCTAATGAGCCAATATAGCTTCGATCAGAAATAATTTCCCGTAAAGACTTTAAGGGAAAGAGATCTTCTGAGAGCTCCCCACTAGCTAGATTGATCAACTTATGTTCAACCATCTCTTTTCGTATCCGCTGCATAACAGGTATATTAGGCAGAAAGGATCCAGCTTCGATATAGCGATTCCAACTGGGCACACGCTTTTTGGTTATTCCCCATATATCCTTGCTTATCGTTGTTCCGCTACCCCGTTTTCGCTCAATTAGTCCATTTGACTCTAACTCATCATATGCTGCAACTACTGTGCTTCTATTTAAATCTAGCAATTTAGCAAGGTTCCTCTCTGAAGGCAGTGGCTTATCTAAAGGAAAGGCTCCATCTGCAATGCCATTTTCGATGTACTCTGCTAGTTGCTTATATATTGCTTTTTTTAATTTTCGATCAGGTTTCCACTCCATCGTTTCCACACTTCTTTACCTCATATTGTATAGGACAGTATCTAAATTATGTTGTTTTAAATTATAACTTAATCTTCTTCCTTTAAACAGTCATTGGACTTTGCCATTAACATACTACATTTCTTTTTTTGCATCCTAACACCCATCGATTTGTCTAAACCCAACTGTCTTATTTATTAATAAAGCTTGATATAATTTCCATCCTCATAAATAACATCTCCAGATAGCTCTGTCCATTCTTCAGGAGAAAGACTTGGGTGTGTATCCAAATAAGATTTTACTAAGTTATATCCCACGCTATATCCATAATTCTCTGGAAGATCATCCCCACCATAAATTATTTCATATGCTCGATAAGCGTCATATAAATTTAA
>Ga0209463_1000402_pt1 | contig 36280 bp, 34 predicted proteins | sample AgamicMgSfrz_FD_187169 | JGI IMG/M metagenome (GOLD analysis project Ga0209463, IMG submission 187169) | Agave microbial communities from Guanajuato, Mexico - Mg.Sf.rz (SPAdes) (version 2) | ecosystem: Host-associated > Plants > Phyllosphere > Phylloplane/Leaf | place: Guanajuato, Mexico...
CAGTGATGGCGGCGATAAACGACAGAATAAACACCACCGCCAGAATCGGCACCGAAAGCGGCAGCAGGACCAGACGGAATGCCTGCCACGGCGTCGCCCCATCCAGCGATGCCGCTTCTTCCAGCGAATTGTCGATGGTTTCAAAGTAGCCCTTGATCGTCCAGACGTGCAGAGCGATGCCGCCCAGATAGGCGAAGATCACTCCACCGTGCGTATTCAGGCCGATGAAGGGTACGTACTGACCGAGGCGGTCGAACAGGGCATAGAGCGCCACCAGAGAGAGCACCGCCGGGAACATCTGGAAAATCAGCATCCCTTTCAGCAGCGCCGACTTACCGGTAAAGCGCATGCGGGCAAAGGCGTAGGCGCAGGTGGTGGAGAGCACCACGATGCCCACCGCCGTAATACCGGCGATTTTCACCGAGTTCCACAGCCACAGCAGCACCGGGAACGGCGGCGGAGTAACGCGCCCGTCCGCATGTTCAACGCTGAAGCCCAGCGCCAGACGCCAGTGCTCCCACGAGATCTGATCCGGGATCAGGCTGCCGGTAGCGAAGTTACCGGGACGCAGCGAGATGGCAATGACCATCAGCAGCGGGAACATGATCGCCGCGATAAAAATCAGCAGCCCCAGATGGGTAAGGAAAAGGCGTAGCTTTTGCGATTTGGGTTGAACCATAGCCATTATCTGTCTCTCCCTTAATCAAATTTCATGCGCGTGGCTTTCAAATTCACAATCGCCAGGACGCCAACCAGCAGGAAGATCAGCGTGGCAATCGCCGCTGCGAGACCGAAATCCTGGCCGCCGCCGCCTTCAAAGGCGATGCGGTAGGTGTAGCTCACGAGCAGGTCGGTATAGCCTGCGGGCGTGGTGGTGCCCAGGCGATCCGGGCCGCCGTTGGTCAGGAGCTGGATCAGCACGAAGTTATTAAAGTTAAACGCAAAGCTGGCGATCATCAGCGGCGTGAGCGGTACGACCAGCAGCGGCAGGGTGATGCGGAAGAAGTTCTGCATCGGGCCTGCGCCGTCCATTGATGAAGCCTCATAGAGATCGTCAGGGATTGCTTTTAGCAGGCCCATGCAGAGGATCATCATGTAGGGATAGCCGAGCCAGGTGTTAACGATGACTACCATCGCGCGGGCGGTGGTGGGATCGCTAAACCAGGCGGGCTTGGCACCGAACAGCGCCCCCAGCATCATGTTGATTTCACCGAAGCTCTGGTTAAACAGCCCCTTGAAAATCAGGATCGAGATAAAGGACGGTACGGCATAGGGCAGGATCAGCAGCACCCGGTAGATAGCCTTACCGCGCAGGGCTTCCCACTGCACAAGACACGCCAGCACCATGCCGACCGCCACGGTCAGCACCACCGTCAGCAGTGAGAAGACCACGGTCCAGACGAAGATCGCCAGGAACGGCTTCTGAATGCCTTCGTCGGTGAAGACGCGCATAAAGTTGTCCCAGCCGATGGTCACGGTATAGCCTGGGCTGAGGCGCTCGCTGCCCCAGCCGCCGTCGGCGTTGACGGCCTGATAGAAACCGACCTCGTTATTAGGACGGTATTTAACGCCGCTCTGGTTGTTGGTGAGCGTGCCGTCGTCGGCAAGGGTATAAAGCGGGCGCGTGCCGGAGAACTGGCGCAGGGAGCTCATCACCACGTGGCTCTCATCCGGCAGCACGGCGGTCAGCTGCGTCAGCGCCTGGCGCTGCTGGGTAATTACGCGCAGGTTGGCGCGTTCGCCCGCAGGCAGAGCCGCTGCCTCTTTCAGGGACAGGGTCTGCTCGCCGCCGGGGGTAAAGGGTTCCGAAACGTAGTGCTTATCGCTCTCGCCGTCGGTCAGCACCAGCTGCCATTTATTCTCTGCCGGATAGAGGCCAAAGTTAAAGGTCTTACCCGCCTGATAGACGCGATCCATCAGCACGTCGCGAACGCGCTCCTGCGCCAGCTGGTTGGTGCTGCTGTAGTTAGTGAAGGCGATAGCGATGGTGCAGATCAGCGGAAAGAGAACAAACAGGCCCATCCCGGCGAGACCGGGGTAGACATAGCGCCAGGCGTAGGCTTTACGATTGGCGAAAATATAGAGGCCAACCGAGCTTAAGATCAGCGTCGTGATGGCAAACAGGTACTCTCCTTGGGCGTACATCAAAACCACAAGATAGCCCACCAGCAGCCCCAGCAGGGCGATCGCTGACCACTTCAGCGCGTTGCTTTGCCACCAGGCACTCTTTTTAACGACATCCATGAGACACTTCCTCAACAACCGTGGAAAACATTGTCAGTTGTAGGGCGGGTAGCGATTTGCCACCCGCCATTTTTATTACTTGGTAACACGACCCTGCGCATCTTTCAGCGCGGCATCCACGGTCTGGCGACCGCTAGCGGCGTTGATCACTGCCGTACGCACCGCGTACCAGAAGGCAGCCATCTGCGGAACGTTAGGCATGATTTCGCCCTTCTCGGCGTTGCCCATGGTGGCGGCAATGCGTGGATCCTTCGCTAAGGTCTCCTGGAAGGATTTCAGCGCCACGGCACCCAGCGGCTTATCTTTGTTAACCGCGTCCAGGCCCTGGTCGGTCAGCAGGTAGTTTTCAATGAACTCCTTCGCCAGCTCTTTGTTCGGGCTGGCGGCGTTGATGCCCGCGCTCAGCACACCAACGAACGGTTTCGACGGCTTGCCTTTAAAGGTCGGCAGCAGCGTTACGCCGTAGTTCACCTTGCTCTTGTCGATGTTTGACCACGCCCACGGACCGTTGATGGTCATCGCGGTTTCGCCTTTATTAAAGGCCGCTTCGGCGATGGAGTAGTCGGTGTCGGCGTTCATGTGCTTGTTCTTGATCAGATCAACCAGGAAGCCCAGGCCCGCTTTAGCACCGGCGTTGTCCACGCCCACGTCTTTCACGTCATACTTGCCGTCGGCAAATTTAAACGCGTAACCACCGTCGGCAGCGATCAGCGGCCAGGTGAAGTACGGCTCCTGCAGGTTGAACATCAGCGCGCTCTTGCCTTTCGCCTTCAGCTCTTTATCCAGGGCTGGGATCTCTTCCCAGGTTTTCGGCGGGTTCGGCACCAGGTCTTTGTTATAGATCAGCGACAGGGCTTCAACGGAGATCGGATAGGCGATCAGCTTGCCGTTATAGCGCACTGCGTCCCAGGTGAACGGGAACAGCTTGTCCTGGAAGGCTTTGTCGGGGGTGATCTCCGCCAGCAGGCCAGACTGGGCATAGCCACCAAAACGGTCATGCGCCCAAAGGATAATGTCCGGGCCGTCACCGGTCGCTGCCACCTGCGGGTATTTCTCTTCCAGCTTGTCCGGATGCTCAACGGTGACCTTAATCCCGGTATCCTTCTCGAATTTCTGGCCGACTTCCGCGAGGCCGTTATAGCCTTTGTCGCCGTTGATCCAGATCACCAGCTTGCCTTCTTCAATTTTGGCAAGGGCCGAGGCGGAAAACATCATCGTCGTCAGCGCGGAGAGCGCAAGGATGCGAGCGCCAGTTTTCATGTTCATAAATCCCGTCCTTTAGGTAGCGATAAATTGACGCCTCTCAGTCTCCCGGTTTGACAAGCGCTTCTCATCCTCCCCCGACCTACGCCCTGCCGCCGCGATGTGTGATCGTTGTTACATAAAACAGAGTTATGCGTACCGGCGCACACAAAAGCGCCGCAATTTTTGCTGGCGGCATCACGAAAATTGCCCGCAGCCCGCGGCCGCGGTGGCAGAGACGTGCCGCTCATCCTCCCGTCTCCTCCCCCATAAAAAACCGGGGGGTGGAGGATTCGCCTGACTTACACATGACGCATAGTCACTGCAACTGAATGTTTCAGGGTTGTAACGAAGGAAGGGAGAAGGGCATGGCGAGCGTGCAGCTGAGGAATGTGACGAAGGCCTGGGGTGACGTAGTGGTGTCAAAAGACATCAACCTCGACATCCAGGAGGGGGAGTTCGTGGTGTTTGTCGGACCGTCAGGCTGCGGAAAATCGACCCTGCTGCGCATGATTGCCGGGCTGGAGACCATTACCAGCGGCGACTTAATGATTGGCGACACGCGAATGAACGAGATCCCCCCTGCGGATCGCGGCGTTGGCATGGTGTTCCAGTCCTATGCGCTCTATCCCCACCTCTCGGTGGCAGAGAATATGTCGTTCGGCCTGAAGCTGGCCGGCGCAAAGAAAGAGGTGATTAACCAGCGCGTCAACCAGGTTGCCGAGGTGTTACAGCTGGGCCATCTGCTGGATCGCAAGCCGAAAGCGCTCTCTGGCGGTCAGCGCCAGCGCGTCGCCATTGGCCGTACGCTGGTGGCGGAGCCGCGCGTGTTCCTGCTCGATGAGCCGCTCTCAAACCTTGATGCGGCGCTGCGCGTGCAGATGCGAATTGAGATCTCCCGCCTGCACAAGCGCCTCGGGCGCACGATGATCTACGTGACCCACGATCAGGTCGAGGCGATGACCCTGGCGGACAAGATTGTGGTGCTGGACGCCGGTCGCGTGGCGCAGATTGGCAAGCCGCTGGAGCTTTATCACTACCCGGCAGACCGTTTCGTGGCGGGCTTTATCGGCTCACCCAAGATGAACTTCCTGCCGGTCAAGGTGACCGCTACCGCCATTGAGCAGGTGCAGGTAGAGCTGCCGAACCGCCAGCAGATCTGGCTGCCGGTAGACAGCGCTCACGTTCAGGTGGGCGCAAATATGTCTCTTGGGATCCGTCCCGAGCATCTGCTGCCCAGCGACATCGCCGATGTCACGCTGGAGGGGCAGGTACAGGTTGTTGAGCAGTTAGGTCACGAAACGCAAATTCATATCCAGATCCCCGCCATCCGTCAAAACCTGGTTTACCGCCAGGGGGACGTGGTGTTGGTAGAAGAGGGTGCCACATTCGCTATCGGCTTGCCGCCGGAGCGCTGCCATCTGTTCCGTGAGGACGGCAGCGCCTGTCGGAGATTGCATCAGGAGCCTGGCGTTTAAGCATTCCCATTACAAAGAAAAGCAAGCAAAGCTTCAGGAGATAGAACGATGATTACTCTGCGCAAACTCCCTCTGGCCGTCGCCATAGCAGCAGGCGTGATGGCTGCCCAGGCGGGTGCTGTTGATTTCAAAGGCTACGCACGTTCCGGCATCGGCTGGACCGGCAGCGGCGGCCCGCAAGAGTGTTTCCAGGCAACCGGGGCTCAAAGTAAATACCGTCTTGGTAACGAATGCGAAACCTATGCTGAATTAAAACTGGGCCAGGAAGTGTGGAAAGAGGGCGATAAGAGCTTCTACTTCGACACGAACGTAGCCTACTCCGTTTCCCAGCAGAACGACTGGGAAGCCACCAGCCCGGCCTTCCGTGAAGCCAACGTTCAGGGTAAAAACCTGATCGAAGCGCTGCCAGGCTCTACCATCTGGGCAGGTAAACGCTTCTACCAGCGTCATGACGTCCACATGATCGACTTCTACTACTGGGATATCTCCGGCCCAGGCGCAGGTATCGAAAACATCGATCTCGGCTTCGGTAAGCTCTCTCTGGCGGGCACCCGTTCGTCTGAGTCCGGCGGCTCCTCAACCTTCGCCGATCGCGATCCGATTACCGGCGATCGTACCTATGACAATATCGTGCCGAACGACGTCTTTGACGTGCGTTTAGCGGGTATGGAAGTGAACCCAGGCGGTACCCTGGAGCTTGGCGTTGACTACGGTCACACCAACCTGCCGGATAACTACTACCTGCAGCCAAACGCAAGTAAAGATGGCTGGCTGTTCACCGGTGAGCACGTACAGACCATCGGCACCGGCTTCAACAAGTTCATCGTGCAGTACGCTACCGACTCCATGACCTCTAACGGTAAAGGCATTCCGCAGGGCGCTCAGCTTAACAACGACGGCCACCTGCTGCGCTTTATCGACCACGGCTCCATCTCTATGGGCGACCGCTGGGACATGATGTACGTCGGTATGTACCAGGATATCGATCTGGATAACGGCAACGGCACCCGCTGGTGGACCGTGGGCGTGCGTCCGATGTTCAAATGGACGCCGATCATGAGCACCCTGCTGGAAGTTGGCTATGACAACGTGAAGTCCCAGCGTACCGACTCCACCAACGACCAGGTCAAAGTGACCCTGGCCCAGCAGTGGCAGGCAGGCGACAGCATCTGGTCCCGTCCGGCGCTGCGCGTGTTCGCGACCTACGCCAAGTGGGATGAGTCCTTCGGCTTCGCTAACAATGGCAGCGACAGAACGGCTGGTTACACCGCCGGTTACGCTTACCAGGATACCTCTGCCCGTACCTTCAGCCGCGGCGATGATGACGAGTGGACCTTCGGTGCCCAGATGGAAATCTGGTGGTAAGACAGCGTTGATCTAATGCAGTACTCAGGAGGGGCTTCGGCCCCTCTTAACTCAGTAAAGATCCATCTCTGACGCGGCGCGCTATTGCCTGGCTACCGTCCCGTCATCTCTACAGAGGTCACCATAATGAAAATGAAAAAAACGCTTCTCGCGCTCTGCCTCGGGGCAGGGCTGCTCGCCTGCGTGCCCGCAGTGAGCTTCGCCGACGTGAACCTGATTCCGCAGGATACGTCAGCCGCACCGGCCATCCCGACAGGGACGCTCCAGCAGCTCGCCTGGACGCCGGTTGCCAATTCACAAACCCAGACCACCAACCTGGCGACGGCAGGTCAAACCCTGAACGTGTCCGGCATTACTGGTAAAGTGGCCGCCTACAGCGTACCGGCTAATATCGGTGAGTTAACCATTACCCTGACCAGCGTCGCGGATAAGCAAAAATCGATCTTTGCCCCCAACGTGCTGGTGCTCGATCAAAACCTGACCCCTGCCGCGTGGTTCCCGAGCAGCTACTTTACCTATCAGGAGCCGGGCGTGATGTCTGCCGACCGTCTTGAGGGGATCATCAAGCTGACACCGGCGCTGGGCCAGCAAAAAATCTACCTGTTGGTCTTTACCACTCCGGAAGATTTGCAGCGCACCACCACCATGATCAACCCGGCGAAGGCCTACGCCAAAGGCGTGGGTAACGCAGTACCGGATATTCCGGATCCGCAGGCGCGCCATACGCCGGACGGTACGGTAAAACTCAAAGTCAGCACGAACTCTGCCTCCAGCATCCTGGTCGGCCCGATCTTTGGCTCTTCCGGCCATGCTGCCGTGACCGTCGGCAATACCGCCGCACCGGCCACCGCCTACAGCGCTCCGGCGGCCGCACCTGCTCCGGCCGCAGCACCTGCTCAAGCCCCGGCTCCGGCCCCGGCCCCGGCAGCCAAGCGTGAACCGGTACTGAACGATACGGAAAACTACTTCAACCAAGGTATTAAGCAGGCGGTCGCCAGCGGCAATATCGATAAAGCACTGAAATTATTGAATGAGGCTGAGAGCCTGGGCTCTACCTCCGCCCGCGCTACGTTTATCAGCAGTGTAAAAGGCAAGGGGTGATCGTCTCCCCACAATGCTGATTTTGTCCGTTTGGTGCACCTTCACCGGTGCACCCTTTTTCCCGATCTGCCTGTTCTGCGATACACTGTTGCTACGTTATGTACCGGAGAGTAAGGCATGCCACACCCTGCGCTAACGCAGCTGCGCGCACTGCGCTATTTTGACGACATCCCCGCCCTTGAACCGCACCTGCTTGACTGGCTGCTGCTGGAAGACTCAATGACCAAGCGTTTTGAGCAGCAGGGTTGCCAGGTGAGTGTTACGCTCATAAGAGAGGCGTTCGTCACCGCCGATGAGGTGCCGGAAGAGCGCCCGCTGTTGCCCGAAGCATCACGCTACTGGCTGCGGGAGATCCTGCTCTGTGCCGACGGTGAGCCCTGGCTGGCCGGACGTACGGTGGTGCCGGAGTCAACCCTGTCCGGTCCAGAGCTGGCGCTACAGCGGTTAGGCAATACGCCGCTGGGACGCTATCTCTTTACCTCATCAACCCTGACCCGTGATTTTATTGAAATAGGCCGTCACGCCGATCTCTGGGGACGCCGCTCCCGGCTGCGCCTCGGCGGCAAGCCGCTGCTGCTGACGGAGCTATTTTTACCTGCATCGCCGCTGTATCGAGAGGAGTAGAAATGGAGTGGAGTCTTACGCAGGGTAAGCTGCTGGCTTATCACCGCTTAATGCGCACGGACAAGCCAATTGGCGCGCTGCTGTTGCTGTGGCCCACCCTGTGGGCGCTGTGGGTGGCGACGCCGGGCGTACCGCCGCTGGGGATCCTTGTGGTGTTTATCGCCGGGGTCTGGCTGATGCGCGCCGCTGGCTGCGTGGTGAACGACTACGCCGACCGCAAGTTTGATGGCCACGTGAAGCGCACCGCCAACCGACCGCTGCCGAGCGGCGCGGTGAGCGAAAAAGAGGCGCGTAACCTGTTTATCGTGCTGGTGCTGCTCGCGTTTATGCTGGTGCTGACCCTCAACCTGATGACCATCCTGCTGTCGATAGCGGCGCTGGCGCTGGCCTGGACCTACCCCTTCATGAAGCGCTATACCCACCTGCCGCAGGTGGTGCTGGGGGCCGCTTTTGGCTGGTCGATTCCCATGGCCTTTGCCGCCGTGAGCGAGTCGGTTCCCCTGAGCTGCTGGCTGATGTTCTTCGCCAACATCCTGTGGGCGGTGGCTTACGATACGCTCTATGCGATGGTGGATCGGGACGACGACGTTAAGATCGGCATTAAATCGACGGCTATTCTCTTTGGTCGTCACGATAAGCTGATCGTCGGCATTTTGCAGGTGCTGGTGCTGGTGCTGATGGCGGCGGTGGGCTGGCTGAACGGTCTGGGCTGGGCCTTCTATGCCTCGATTGCGGTAGCAGGGGCGCTGTTTATCTGGCAGCAGAAGATGATTGTGCATCGCGATCGCGACGCCTGTTTCAAAGCCTTCCTGAACAATAACTACGTGGGCCTGGCGCTGTTTGTCGGGCTGGCGGTGAGTTACCTGCCCTAAAAAAGAGGCCCGGCAAGCGTGCCGGGCCTCACTATTACGCTTCCGCCTGCGTCGCGCTCTCGATGGTCAATCGCACGTCAGGCGTCACCAGATCCGCCAGCAGGAGATAGACCTGCATAGTTTTAGCCGGATCGGCATCTCCCGTATCGCTGATGTAGCCTTCGTCACGCAGCGTCAGTACCAGGGTACTAAACACCGCTTTATCGAAGAACTCCGGCGCGTTGATCCCGTGCAGCACCGACAGGCGCTGGGCCAGGGTGCGGCTCTCTTTCTCCAGCGTGCCACGGTTAATGGCCGGGTTAGCGCTCAGCAGCCAGAAGGTAATGGCGTAGCGCTGCAGGGTCTCGCGTGCGCCAGCCGCCAGCAGCTGTAGGGTGCGTGAGCGCTGCGGGTTGAGATACAGACGGTCGTCTTTATCCACCAGCAAGCCCTGGCGCACCATCTCGGCGATCAGTGCGTTCAACACCTCCGGCAGCTCGCTGTTATCCCAGCGCAGGAACAGCTCCGCTTTCAGCATCGGATAGAGCACGTCAACGTGGCGCAGCAGCTCTTCGCGCGAGATCTGGCGATGCTGGGTCACGATGGCCGCCATCAGGGAGGGCAGCACCAGCATATGCGCGATGTTGTTGCGGTAGTAGGTCATCAGCACCGCCTGCTCGCGCGGCAGAATGATGATGTCGCCGATGGTGTCTTTCTCTACCTCGAACTTGTTCATCTGCAGCGCGTGGGCAATCAGCTCGCTGGCGCTTGCCGCCGGGGCGGTGGCGTCAGGCGAGTAGGGTACGTTGCGCAGCAGATCGAGATAGCAGTCCAGCTGCTCGGTCAGCTGCTCGCGGGTCAGCGAGCGCTGCCTTGAGGCCAGCAGCGCGGTACAGCAAAGGTTCATAGCGTTTGCCGCGCCCGCGTTGTTAATGCGCACCATCAGATCGGCGGCAATGGTATTAACGGTCGGCGTCAGCCACGCCGGGCGTATCGCCTCAATCGGATCGATCGACTCGCGCCACTCCGGCACGTGCTGATTGAGATAATTCATCAGCGGCAGCGGCTCGCCAAAGTTAACGTAGCCCTGGCCAAGGTTGCGCAGCTTGCTCAGGCCGCGCAGCATCTGAAAGACATTCTCTTTCTCTTTGGTCGCCCCGCGCAGCTCTTTGGCATAGGTGCCCACCTCCATCACGTGCTCGTAGCCGATATAGATCGGTACCAGGGTGATAGGGCGCGTGCCGCCGCGCAGCATGGCTTGCAGGGTCATCGACAGGGTGCCGGTTTTCGGATCCAGCAGACGGCCCGTACGTGAGCGTCCACCCTCGACGAAGTACTCCACCGAGTAGCCGCGGCTAAACAGCTCGCCCAGGTACTCACGGAACACCGTTGAGTAGAGCTTGTTGCCCTTGAAGGTACGGCGAATAAAGAACGCCCCGAGACGGCGGAAAACCGGCCCGGCAGGCCAGAAGTTGAGGTTAATCCCGGCGGCGATATGCGGCGGTACCAGCCCCTGATGATAGAGCACGTAGGAGAGCAGCATGTAGTCCATGTGGCTACGGTGGCAGGGCACGTAGACAATTTCATGGCCGTCGTGCGCCAGCTGGCGGACCCGCTCGGCGTTATGCACGTTGATACCCTGATAGAGCCGGTTCCAGGTAAAGCCGAGGATACGGTCACTCAGGCGGATCATCTCATAGGAGAAGTTAGCGGCAATCTCTTCCATCAGGGCGATGGCGTTCTGTTGTGCTTTCTCATGAGAGATCTTTTTGCTGCGTGCTTCGTCTTCTACCGCGCGGGCAATTGCTTTTGATGCCAGCAGCTTATTGAAGAGATCCTGGCGTGCCGGCAGACGCGGGCCCACGGCGGCAAGCCGCTGGCGGGCAAAATGCATGCGCGCTACGCGGGCCAGCTTCTGGGCGATGATTTTGTCCGTGCCATGCTCGGTGGCCATCCGGCGCAGGGAGACCGGCGGAGAGAAGCGCACAAAGCTATCGCGGCCCAGCCAGGAGACGGCAAAGAACTTCTGGATGCCGTTCAGCATGCGTAGCGGCGGGTTAACTTCGCCTTTTTCGCGCCCCGGCGAGCGGCCAAACATCACCGATACCGGCACCATCTGTACATCCAGATCCGGGTGGTTACGGTGGAGATCCAGATAGTCATGGAACAGCTTAACGGAGTCTTCTTTCGGCGTGTACCAGCTAAAAACACGTGGGCCGCTATGGATAAAGATGTAGCGCGGCAGCAGCGCGCCGTCGATCTCCAGCGGCTCCAGCGGGTCGGGCAGCTCATGTGCCAGACACTGAGCACGCAACGTCAGTAAGTCTGCCTTCGAGTTATAAGGCAAAACGTACATAATAGGGCGTGAGGTATCGAGTCCAGGTTCCTGGGCAGGTTCTGCCGGAATCGACTTGCTTTTTACCAACACGCTTAATGGTAAATTCAGTAATTTGTAGTAAATTCGTGGCCAGCCGGACATAAACAATGTGAAGCCTCTGGTTAATAATGCCATTGCGCCGCAAGAATATCAGAAAGCGCGCAGAATATCTTTTGTACCTCGGTACGCTCGCATAGACATTGACGATAATTACGTAAAAAGGTTCTTTTGATGGCCAATAATACCACTGGTTTAACCCGAATCATTAAAGCCGCAGGGTACTCATGGAAGGGCGTTCGTGCGGCATGGCTTAACGAAGCCGCCTTCCGCCAGGAGTCCGTCGCGGTGATCCTCGCCATTGTTATCGCCTGCTGGCTCGACGTAGACGCCATTACCCGCGTGCTGCTCATTGGGTCCGTTGTGCTGGTAATGATAGTGGAGATCCTGAACAGCGCGATCGAAGCGGTTGTCGACCGTATTGGCACTGATTTTCATGAGCTTTCCGGACGGGCCAAAGACATGGGCTCGGCGGCGGTGCTGATGTCTATTCTGCTTGCGCTGGCAACCTGGGGCATGCTGCTCTGGTCGCATTACCGCTAAGGCGCGCAAAATCGGGCTTCCGCGGCGAATTTGCTCAAAATTTGGTTTCAAAAACGGTTTTTGCTGTATATACTCACAGCATAACTGTATATACACCCAGGGGGCGGGATGAAAGCGTTAACAGCCAGGCAGCAAGAGGTGTTTGATCTCATTCGCGATCACATCAGCCAGACCGGCATGCCGCCGACGCGTGCTGAAATTGCGCAGCGTTTGGGATTCCGTTCGCCAAACGCGGCGGAAGAACACCTGAAAGCGCTGGCGCGTAAAGGTGTTCTTGAGATTGTGTCCGGCGCATCGCGCGGGATCCGACTGCTGCAGGAAGAGGAAGAGGGGCTGCCGCTGATTGGCCGCGTCGCTGCCGGTGAGCCGCTGCTGGCGCAGCAGCATATTGAAGGCCATTACCAGGTCGATCCATCTCTGTTTAAGCCCAGCGCTGATTTCCTGCTGCGGGTTAGCGGGATGTCGATGAAAGATATCGGCATCATGGATGGCGATCTGCTGGCAGTGCATAAAACTCAGGAAGCGCGTAACGGCCAGGTGATCGTGGCGCGTATCGATGATGAAGTCACGGTAAAGCGGCTGAAAAAGCAGGGCAATACCGTACAGCTGCTGCCTGAAAACAGCGACTTCGATCCTATCGTCGTTGACCTGCGTCAGCAGAACTTCAGCATTGAGGGGCTGGCGGTCGGCGTTATTCGTAACGGCGAATGGCTCTGATATCACTATAAGTGACTGTGGCAGTTGGTTTTATTCTGTCACAGCGCTTAATCTATTTTTTGCTCCCGCGTTTCATACCTCTTTTTCTAGCCTCGTCTTCCTGTCGTTTGTACGTCTCTGAATGGTTAAATATTCCGAATAAATCCCACCTTAGAAAATCCCTAGCTACAATTATTATCACGTTCAGCAGATAACGAACGTAACGAAGGACCAACGAATATTGCTATTCAACACCGAACGATGATGAGGATACCATTATGAATAAAGACGAAGTCGGCGGTAACTGGAAACAGTTCAAAGGTAAAGCGAAAGAGCAATGGGGCAAATTAACGGACGATGACATGACCGTTATTGAAGGTAAACGCGACCAGCTGGTCGGTAAAATTCAAGAACGTTACGGTTATCAGAAAGACCAGGCCGAGAAAGAAGTTGGCGAATGGGAAACCCGTAACGAGTATCGCTGGTAATCTCTTAGATTAACAGCCTGGATGCCCTGCCCGACGGTACAAGGATGTACCGACCTCTCTTCTGTTTCTATATCTAAATTAACGCGGTTTTTTCTTCACCAAAATGCTGTGATCGTGCTGGCACTCGCCCTGATGACGGCAGGCTTCCACTTCTGAACACGCTGCACAAAGCCCGTGCGCCTCAATAACGTTATGCCGTAGCGCAAAGCCCATCTTTGCCGCCAGCGCGTGCATGATATCTTCTACGCCCTCAGCCGCTTCCTCTTTCACCACGCCACAGCGATCGCAAATAAACATTGCCGACGTATGGGTGGGCTGATCGAAGAGATGACACAACACGTAGCTGTTTGTCGACTCAACCTTATGCACAAATCCCTGTTCCAGCAGGAAATCGAGAGCGCGGTAGACCGTCGGCGGCTTGGCCTGCGGCTCAGATACGCGCAAAAGATCGAGTAAATCGTAGGCGCTAATGGCACCCGGTTGCAGGCTCATCAGGCGCAACACTTCAAGGCGCTGCGGAGTCAGGCGCACGTTGCGCTGCGCGCACAGCTTTTCAGCATGTGCCAGCATCTGCTGCGAAGTGGTCTTATCCATGGGGCATCCTCGGGTGACGTAATGTAATAACGTTGAAACCACTACTTTACCATATCCAGCGTCAAACGCCGAGATCGGCTGCTCTTCCCCACAAGGCCAATCTTGTCCCTGGCATTTTCCTGAAATTTTCAACGCTCGAAGCAGAAAAACTTCCCGAATCGAATTTCCTCCTCTATAAGTAAAGAGCGTTTATAAAAAGACGCAGATTGTTACGAATAAAAATATCCTCATGCAGGTAAAAAAACGAATTAGCTGCATTTAGCATCGCTTTTCACAGCAATAGTTCACCTCTCGCCAGGCGATAACTGGCAGGGCATAAATCGACCTTTGATCAATAAGACAGGGCAAACTGTGAAAAAAATTTTTAAGCTTTCAGTGGTAACACTTGCGGTCTCTTTTGGGGTAGTCACTCAGGCAGGGGCAGCAAATACATGGGCAGAAGCGCGTAGCGATGCGATGGGCGGAACTGGTGTCGCATCTGCCAGCTACGGCAGCGGCGTACTGATTAACCCGGCGCTGTTGGCTAAGGCCAAACCGGATGATAACGTGACCGTTATCCTGCCGAGCGTCCAGGCGCAGATTAGCGATAAAGACAATCTGCAGGACGAAATCGACGATATCAACGACAAAGTCGACTACTACGACGACGTTATCGACAATCTGACCACGGCGCAGATTATTGCCAATCCGCTGGGTACTATCGATCAGTTCCAGGGTGCAGCGGGCGATCTTGCTGACGAGCTGGATTTTCTGAAAGGTAAAACGGCGCGCGCGCATGCCGCAGCAGGCATTGCAGTAAGCATTCCCAACGATGTTCTCTCTTTTGCGTTCGTGACCAAAGCCTATGCGCATGCTCGCGTGAGTTCCGCCATCGATCAGCAGGATGTTAACTATCTGCGCGACATCCAAAACAATGATTTCGTTGCTGCAGGCGTGGCGCTGAACGCTGCGCTCTCTCCTGCTGGCTCGGATGAGATCACCCGTAACCTGAACTCCACCGCTTCTGGACGGGCCGCTATCGTCTCCGACTACGGCGTGGCCGTGGCGCGTCAGTTCCAGTTTGGCGACGTGCCGGTTTCCATCGGCGTGACGCCGAAGCTGCAAAAAACCTGGCTCTTCAACTACACCACCTCTATCTACGACTACGACAGCAGTGACTTCAACAGCAGCCGCTACCGTAACGACGATACGGGCTTCAACGTTGATGCCGGTATTGCCGCTGATTTTGGTGATAACTGGACCGTAGGCCTGAGCGGGCAGAACCTGATCTCCCGCGATATCGATACTAAAGATATTCAAATCCGCAACGGCCGTACTGGGGAAGTACGCAACTACAAAGATACCTACCAGATCAGCCCGGTAGTGACCGCAGGCGTGGCCTGGCATACGGACCTGGTGACCCTCAGCGCCGACGGCGATGTCACCGAGACCAAAGGCTTTAAGAGCGAAGAGGCTTCCCAGTACGTTGGCGTGGGTGCCGAAGTGCGTCCGCTTGACTGGCTGGCGGTGCGTGCAGGCTACCGTGCCGATGTGAAAGGGGACGACAGCAACGTCGCCACCGCCGGTATCGGTTTTGCACCGTTTAACCGCGTTCACGTCGACCTGATGGGTCTGTACGGTGAAGATGAAACCTGGGGCGCAGGCGCGCAGCTCAGCCTGACGTTCTAATGCTCTACCCGCCGGAGGCGCAATGCCTCCGGCGTGCAGTTCAAATTACTTCTCTCCTGATGTATCTTAAGGTGTACTGAGTACATTAAAGTGCTTGTTATATGTACCAAGTACACTTAAAATGTCTTAAAAGTCGCGAGCATGTCAGGGAACGAGATGTACACTTTTATTGAACTAAATGGTTTCAGTAAGCGGCGTCATGCACTTTTGCCGGATGATGAGTTCCGAGCTTTTCAGGAGTTATTAATTGAAAATCCTGAAGCCGGAGACACTATTTCGGGCACCGGCGGGTTTCGAAAAATTCGCTGGAGCCGTCCAGGCACAGGGAAGCGCGGTGGTGTGCGGGTAATTTATTACAATATAACGAGTAAAGGACGAATCTATCTGGCTCTGGTATATCCTAAAAATGAGTAGGATGATTTAACGGAAGAACAAAAGAAAGTGCTGAAGCAGTTATGCAGTATGCTGGTGTAACGCTGAGGTTCTGTAACTCCTATACGGGCAAAATAATAGGCCTGATGCGGCGTCAATAAGGGCGATGAGGTACAGATGAAAGACGAACTGTTTGCCGATCTGCGGGCCAGTGCAGAAGAAATGATAAAAATTGAAAAAGGTGAACTCACGCCAGAGCCACAGCATGTTCATACGTTTAGTCCGATCGACGTTAAAGCTATCCGCGAAGCGACCGGGCTAAAACAGCAGGATTTTGCAGTGGCCGTCGGCGTCAGCTACGATCTTGTAAAAAGCTGGGAAACAAAACGGCGTCAGCCGACTGGCGCGCCGCGAAAATTGCTGCTGCTATTGCAGATTAATCCTTTTATTATCAATCAGCTTAAAACTATTTAATGTTGTGATGCGCCTGGTCGGGTGCATCATTTTGTTTGATTTATCATCAAAGATTCCATTCGATAGTGCCTTGTCAGCTATAAAGCATCTTTTATGGACTAAAAAAATGTTCAGCCACGAATTTTGCAAGGACCATGAAGAAAACGAAAGCGTATGAGCATATACATAGAACGGTGATCCTGTAATACCAATGCATCCAGTTATAGAGATCGCTTGGGATGCGATCAAAAAAACTGTATACGTTTTTATTATCATTCCACATGAAAAGGGGGGCTTTCTTTTTCAAAAGACAGAGAAAGTAATAAACAAGCGTAAAAGAGCCGAAAAAGCCCACTAAAGAGTGGAAGTGATAGGGAGCATAAAATGAGAGGCCATGCTCATGGTATAACTCAATGAGCCGGTTATACTTTTTTTTGTTTGCACCAAAATAGAAGAAGAGAAAAGCAAAGAAAACAAAGCCTACCCATACGGCAGCTAATCCTAAATAAGAAAACCAAAGAGACATACGCTTAATCCTTAAGGAAGTAGTCAATTACCGATTCGCCTGCAGAGCTTCCAAGCGTTCCCCCTGTTACAGAGCCAACGACTGCACATGCCAATCCTCCCATCCCCGCCGCAGGGGCTGTAATGATTCCTAGCCCAACGCAAATCGTGCTTCCAGCCAAAGCTCCTAACGCTCCCCCACCAGCTCCCAGGATAGTAGATGACACGAACTTTGAGTAACTTTTGAAAGCCGCCCTACCGCAATCACCTTCCCGCCCTGTAGTACAAGCATTAACAGCTTTATTTGTCGCCCCGACAAAAGAGAAGCCTATCCCAATATAACCTCCGACCTTGAGGAAGCGCGCCGCCCTTGCTGCATTACCAACATAGTAGGAATAACCAGGAATAGCCCCGATACCTACGGTTGTCCACTCATGTACAATCGATCGATTGGATAAATTCAATGCACGCTTCATATTTTCATACTGCTCAAACTTGATAGCGTTACGAGCAATCGATCGTAATAGTGGTTTGTTAACAAGCTCCTTTAACTGACTGAGTAGCTGGTTTCGCTCAACAAAAAACTGCTGACCGATAAGTGTTCCTTGTGTAAGAAACTGATTCTGATAGCTGGCCTCAATTTTTTTTAGCGTTTTTTCGATAGCGTTGAAATATTTTTCACCAGCGTCACCGGACGTGCCAAATATTTTATCTCCGGCACTTGTTAATGCGGCAATCGTTCCATAGTGTTTTTGCATAAAACTGGCGTCTTCAGAACTTACGCCAATGAAGGCTTGATTGGTTTTGTTCTTGGCTTGCCTTAACGTTTTCAGTATTTGTGTAGTGAGTAGGGCTGGGGTATTAGGATCGACGACAATCAGGATTTGACCGGGAATGAGCCACTGCGTGTCTGCATTGAGTTTCATAAACAGACTGACCGCTGGAGAACGCGTATCTCTGAACAACTCCTGCGCCTGATAAGAGAGTGTTCCAGGTCTTTGTACAACACAATATCCGGGGGCTATGCTATGCGCCATGCTTCCTTTCTCCGTCCGTTTTAAACGTTAATCATTATTGCTATGCATGACCACGCAAATCGTCTCAAAAAGTGCGATAAATATAAACTCTTCTAATGCATGATGAAAATTTGCGAATCCATTCACCCGAAGACGCAACGTTCCCAGCGTGCTGTTCAGGCGAAATGAGTATGCTATAGTAGCGCCCCTTTTCTATTTTGATGAAAAAACGTACGCTATGCCGCCAGTCACGCCCGCTACCGCCTTCGCCGCTCACCGCTTCTCCATCGCGCCCATGCTCGACTGGACCGATCGCCACTGTCGCTATTTCCTGCGCCTGCTGTCGCGGGAGACGCTGCTCTATACCGAGATGGTAACCACCGGGGCGATTATTCATGGCAAAGGCGATTACCTGGCCTACAGCGACGAAGAACATCCCGTTGCGCTTCAGCTGGGCGGCAGCGATCCGGCGCAGCTGGCCCACTGTGCGAAGCTGGCCGAAGCCCGCGGCTACGATGAGATCAACCTCAACGTTGGCTGTCCGTCCGATCGCGTGCAGAACGGCATGTTCGGGGCCTGCCTGATGGGCAATGCGCAGCTGGTGGCAGACTGCATCAAAGCCATGCGTGACGTGGTCTCTATCCCGGTGACGGTGAAGACTCGCATCGGCATTGACGATCAGGACAGCTACGAATTCCTTTGCAGCTTTATTGATACCGTTTCCGGCAAGGGCGAGTGTGAGACGTTTATTATCCATGCCCGTAAGGCCTGGCTCTCTGGGCTCAGTCCCAAAGAGAACCGCGAGATCCCGCCCCTGGACTACCCACGTGTCTATCAGCTTAAGCGCGACTTCTCGCACCTGACCATGTCCATTAACGGCGGCATCAAATCACTGGAAGAGGCGAAGGCGCACCTTGAGCATATGGACGGAGTGATGGTAGGGCGTGAGGCATATCAAAACCCAGGCATCCTGGCTGCGGTTGACCGTGAGATCTTTGGCGTAGCGCGTGACGATGCCGATCCGGTTGCAGTGGTGCGGGCCATGTATCCTTATATTGAGCGTGAGCTGAGCAACGGTGCCTATCTCGGGCATATTACCCGCCATATGCTGGGCCTATTCCAGGGCGTTCCAGGCGCGCGCCAGTGGCGTCGCTACCTGAGTGAAAACGCTCATAAGGCCGGGGCAGATATTAACGTGCTGGAGCAGGCGCTAAAGCTGGTCGCAGATAAGCGTTAGAAATTCGCTAAAAGTTAGCTAAATTGACCACGCCTCGCAGCACTCTGCGGGGCGTTTTGTTTTATTATCAATGAATTACATTCTGGCACGATTCTTGTAATAACTCAGGTAACTATTGAGGGGGAAGAGCCATGCTGGAACTACTGTTTGTTATTGGATTTTTTATGATGCTGCTGGTTACGGGCGTCTCGCTGCTGGGCATTATCGTTGCTCTGGCAGTGGCCACGGCGCTAATGTTTGTCGGTGGTCTGTTTGCCTTAATGTTTAAACTGCTGCCCTGGCTGCTGCTGGCGGTGGCCATCGTCTGGGTTATTCGAGCGGTGAAAAAGCCAAAACTGCCGCTGTATCAGCGTAATAGCCGCTGGCGTTACTAAGTAATGCGGTCTTGATCACATCCTGGCACTTTTCTCAGGCAGGTTCAGCCAAACCGCATAGGATTTAGGTATTGAATCTGTCACTATTGCGCGGCTTTTGAATTCATCGAGCTGTACCCTACATACAGCCGAACTAAAAAAAGAAAGGGCTTCTCTGTTTTACAGTGAAGCCCTAATTCTTTTCCCTCGTCATACTTCAAGTCGCCGGTGCGTTGGCTGCGCTTACTCGCCCCAGTCACTTACCTATGTAAGCTCCTGGGGACTCGCGCACTTGCCGCCTTCCTGCTACTCGAATTATTTAGAGGGAATCAAGGGATAAGCAAGCTCGATCCCTGAGTTGATCGGCTCTCCAGCGTTTCATGCGCGCGCTGCGCCTCCGCCAGCGGGAACTTCTGCTCCTCCGCCACGTCCACCTTAATCACGCCGCTGGCAATCAGCGAAAAGAGCTCGTTGCTCGCCTCTTCCAGCTCCTCCCGGTTAGTGATGTAACCCTGAAGGGAAGGGCGAGTGGCATACAGGGAACCTTTCTGGTTAAGGATGCCAAGGTTAACGCCGGTGACCGGGCCAGAGGCATTGCCGAAGCTGACCATCAGGCCGTGACGCTGTAGGCAGTCCAGCGAGGACTCCCAGGTATCTTTTCCCACCGAGTCATAGACAACGTGCACCTTTTTACCGCCGGTGATCTCCTTGACGCGCTCAACGATGCTCTCCTCGCGGTAGTTAATCACCTGCCATGCACCGGCCTGCAACGCCCGCTGCGCCTTCTGCGCGCTGCCCACGGTGCCGATCAGCTTCCCACCCAGCGCCTTGGACCACTGGCAGGCGATCAGCCCCACGCCGCCCGCCGCCGCGTGGAACAGAAACGGCTCGTCGGGCTTGATCTCATAGGTTTTACGCAGCAGATAGAAGACCGTCAGCCCTTTCAGGAACGAGGCCGCCGCCTGCTCAAAGGAGATCGCATTGGGCAGTATAGCGACCTTATCCGCAGGCACGTTGTGCACCGAGCTGTAGGCACCCAGGGCCGACTGGGCATAGACCACCCGATCGCCCGCTTTAATGTGGCTAACGTTTTTACCTACTTTGCTGACTACGCCTGCTGCCTCTGTACCGAGCCCGCTTGGCAACGCCGGTGGCGGATAGAGGCCGCTGCGGATATAGGTGTCGATATAGTTGATACCGATAGCCTTGTTCTCGACCTGCACCTCATTCTCTGCCGGATCGGTGGGGGTAAACTCCACCGCTTTTAATACCTCAGGGCCACCATGCTTGTGAAATTCAATTCTTGTTGCCATGCTTCCTCCTGAACTCTGTGGTAATCTTGCGAGCCAATTATCATCTCGGTACTCCATTCACTATGGCAGGAAATAAACCCTTCAACAAACAGACTGAACCCCGCGATATGCAAGTCGAGGGGATGAAAGTGCCGCCACACTCAATCGAAGCGGAGCAGTCGGTGTTGGGCGGTTTAATGCTGGATAACGAACGCTGGGACGACGTTGCCGAGCGCGTTGTTGCGGAAGATTTTTATACCCGCCCGCACCGACACATCTTCACTGAGATGCACCGCCTGCAGGAGATGAGCAAGCCCATCGACCTGATCACTCTGGCGGAGTCGCTGGAGCAGCAGGGCCAGCTGGACAGCGTAGGCGGGTTTGCCTACCTTGCAGAGCTATCGAAAAATACGCCAAGTGCTGCGAACATCAGTGCCTATGCTGACATCGTTCGCGAACGTGCGGTGGTGCGTGAGATGATCTCGGTGGCTAACGAAATCGCCACCGCGGGCTTTGACCCTCAGGGGCGAACCAGCGAAGATCTGCTCGACCTTGCCGAATCCCGCGTTTTCCAGATTGCCGAAAATCGGGCGAACAAAGACGAAGGGCCGAAAAGCATCGATCAGATCCTTGAGGCCACCGTTGCGCGTATCGAGCAGCTTTTTCAGCAACCCCACGACGGTGTGACCGGCGTTGATACCGGCTACCAGGATCTCAATAAAAAAACGGCGGGCCTGCAACGTTCGGATCTGATCATCGTGGCGGCACGTCCGTCGATGGGTAAAACCACCTTCGCTATGAACCTGTGCGAAAACGCCGCGATGCTCCAGGATAAGCCGGTGCTGATTTTCAGCCTGGAGATGCCCGCCGAGCAGATCATGATGCGTATGCTGGCGTCGCTCTCCCGAGTCGATCAGACCCGCATCCGTACCGGCCAGCTCGACGACGAGGACTGGGCGCGGATCTCCGGCACCATGGGCATCCTGCTAGAGAAGCGTAATATGTATATCGACGACTCCTCTGGCCTGACGCCGACCGAGGTGCGCTCCCGCGCCCGACGTATTTTCCGCGAGCATGACGGCCTGAGCATGATCATGATCGACTACCTGCAGCTGATGCGCGTTCCGTCGCTCTCTGACAACCGTACGCTGGAGATCGCGGAGATCTCCCGCTCGCTGAAGGCGCTGGCGAAAGAGTTACAGGTGCCGGTCGTCGCCCTGTCGCAGCTTAACCGCTCCCTGGAGCAGCGTGCCGATAAGCGCCCGGTCAACTCCGATCTGCGTGAGTCCGGCTCTATTGAACAGGATGCCGACCTGATCATGTTTATCTATCGTGATGAGGTGTACCACGAGAACAGCGATCTGAAAGGCATCGCGGAAATTATTATTGGTAAGCAGCGTAACGGCCCGATCGGTACGGTACGTCTGACCTTTAACGGGCAGTGGTCGCGTTTCGATAACTATGCGGGACCACAGTACGATGACGAATAAATCCTCTTCATCCTTCACGCCGCAGGTGTGTTGACTGCGTCCGCTCACCCCAGTCACTTACTTCAGTAAGCTCCTGGGGCTTCCCGGACTTGTCGCCTTCCTGCAACGCGAATGATTTTGAGGATCCGCTTTTAGAAGGATTAATATGCAAGCGGCAACCGTAGTAGTTAACCGCCGCGCTCTGCGACACAATCTGCAACGCCTGCGCGAACTGGCTCCTGCCAGCAAACTGGTTGCAGTGGTGAAAGCGAACGCTTACGGACACGGTCTCCTGGAGACCGCGCGAACGCTCCCCGACGCCGACGCCTTTGGCGTTGCCCGTCTCGAAGAGGCTCTAACGCTGCGTGCGGGCGGCATTACCCAGCCCATTCTGCTGCTGGAGGGCTTTTTTTCCGCTGACGATCTCCCTACGCTCTCTGCGCAAAATTTGCACACCGCCGTGCACAATACCGAGCAGTTGGAGGCGCTGGAGAGGGCGGCGCTGCCTGAACCCATCACCGTCTGGATGAAGCTGGATACCGGCATGCATCGGCTGGGCGTGCGTCCCGAAGAGGCCAGCGCGTTCTATCAGCGTCTCTGCGCCTGTAAAAATGTGCGCCAGCCGGTGAATATCGTCAGCCACTTTGCCCGGGCCGATGAGCCAGAGTGTGGCGCAACCGAGCAGCAGCTGGATATCTTCACTACCTTCACCGAAGGCAAGCCGGGCCTGCGCTCTATTGCGGCCTCTGGCGGCATTCTGCTATGGCCACAGGCCCACTTTGACTGGGTGCGTCCCGGCATCATTCTCTATGGCGTCTCGCCGCTGGATCAAAAGCCCTGGGGCGCTGACTTTGGCTTCCAGCCGGTGATGTCCCTGACCTCAAAGCTGATCGCCGTGCGTCCGCATCGTGCAGGTGAGCCGGTAGGCTACGGCGGGACCTGGACCAGCGAGCGCGATACGCGTCTTGGCGTGGTGGCGATAGGCTACGGCGATGGCTATCCCCGCGCCGCGCCGTCCGGTACGCCGGTGCTGGTTAACGGCCGCGAAGTGCCTATCGTCGGGCGCGTGGCGATGGATATGATCTGCGTTGACCTTGGACCAGAGGCTCAGGAGCGCGCGGGCGATCCGGTGGTGATGTGGGGGGAAGGGCTGCCGGTAGAGCGCATCGCTGAGCTTACAAAAGTAAGTGCTTACGAACTTATTACGCGACTGACGTCACGGGTCGCGATGCACTATGTAGATTAATGATTACGCCCGGCAGCGCTGCGCTTGCCGGGCCTGGAAATGCTAACAACTCCTCGATCTCTTTCCGCTTCCGGTTTATTGTGTTTAACACCCCCGCCTGTAAATCTGGAGAACCACCGCGTGTTTCAAAAAGTTGACGCCTACGCTGGCGACCCCATTCTGACGCTGATGGAGCGTTTCAAAGAAGATCCCCGTAGCGATAAGGTAAATCTTAGCATCGGCCTCTATTACAACGAAGAGGGTCTGATCCCTCAGCTTCAGGCCGTTGCCGAAGCGGAAGCACGCCTGAACGCCCAGCCGCATGGTGCATCGCTCTATCTGCCGATGGAAGGCCTGCCGGGCTACCGTCACACCATCGCGCCGCTGTTGTTTGGCGCTGAACACCCGGTGCTGAAGGCGAACCGCGTGGCAACTATTCAGACTCTCGGTGGCTCCGGCGCGCTGAAGGTGGGGGCCGACTTCCTGAAGCGCTACTTCCCTGACTCCGGCGTCTGGGTCAGCGATCCAACCTGGGAAAACCACATCGCCATCTTTGAAGGGGCTGGATTCGAAGTAAGTACTTACCCGTGGTTTGATAGCGAAACCAACGGCGTGCGCGTTGACGCGCTGCTGGAAAAATTGCAAAGCCTACCGGCCCGCAGCATCGTTCTGCTGCATCCGTGCTGCCATAACCCAACCGGGGCTGACCTAACCAATCCTCAATGGGACGCGGTGATTGAGGTGCTGAAAGCGCGCGAGCTGATCCCGTTCCTCGACATCGCCTATCAGGGCTTCGGTGCCGGGATGGAAGAGGACGCCTACGCTATTCGCGCCATCGCCGATGCCGGACTGCCCGCGCTGGTGAGCAACTCCTTCTCGAAGATCTTCTCTCTCTACGGCGAGCGCGTCGGCGGTCTGTCTATCATCTGTGACGATGCCGACACCGCCGGGCGCGTGCTGGGGCAGCTGAAAGCGACCGTACGCCGCAACTACTCCAGTCCGCCAAACTTTGGCGCGCAGCTGGTGGCGATCGTACTGGGTGATGCAACCCTGAAAGCCCAGTGGCTGGCGGAAGTTGAAGCGATGCGCCTGCGTATCTCTGCCATGCGCCATGAGCTGGTGAACGTATTGCGCGAGGCGGTGCCGGGTCATAACTTTGACTATCTGTTGCAGCAGCGCGGCATGTTCAGCTATACCGGGCTGAGCGCAGCGCAGGTTACCCGCCTGCGTGAGGAGTTTGGTGTCTACCTGATTGCCAGCGGACGCATGTGTCTGGCTGGCCTGAATAGCAGTAATGTGCACCGCGTCGCACAGGCCTTTGCCGCTGTGATGGCATAATCAGAGCTTTCCCCGGCGCAATGCCGGGGAAAATTCTGCCAAACTTTCAGGTTTAAGGATGAATATGCGTAAAATACCCCTCGCCCTCAGTGCATTCTGTCTTCTGCTTGCCGTGGGCACTGCCAGCGCCCACGCTTCCGTTCCCTCGCCGCTCTATCCGGGAACCAACGTCGCGAAACTGGCTGAGCAAGCCCCCATCCACTGGGTTTCCGTCGCACAAATCGAAAATAGCCTTCAGGGTCGCCCGCCGATGGCCGTCGGGTTTGATATCGATGACACCGTGCTCTTCTCCAGCCCGGGCTTCTGGCGTGGAAAGGAACTCTATTCTCCGCAGAGCGAGGAGTATCTGCACAATCCCGCATTCTGGGAGAAGATGAACAACGGCTGGGATGAGTTCAGCATTCCCAAAGAGGTGGCGCGGACGCTGATCGCCATGCACGTCAAACGTGGCGATGCGATCTACTTCGTGACCGGACGCAGCCAGACCAAAACCGAGACCGTATCAAAAACGCTGCAGGATGATTTTCAAATCCCCGCCGAGAATATGAATCCGGTGATCTTTGCCGGTGACCAGCCGGGCCAGAACACCAAAACCCAATGGCTACAGGATAAGCAGATCAAGATGTTCTACGGCGACTCGGATAACGACATTCGCGCCGCTCGGGAAGTGGGTGCGCGAGGCATTCGCGTGCTGCGCGCCTCTAACTCCACCTACCGGCCACTGCCGCAGGCGGGAATGTATGGCGAAGAGGTCATCGCCAATTCCGAGTATTGATCGGCAAAAGGCAATCGCCAGGTTGCCTTATTTTCTCCCTTTTCTGGCTGTTCTGCCCTACGTGTTACACACTTAGCATCAGGTGAAATAACTCTGGAGCACTCTATGTGGTATCAACAAACTCTCAGGCTTGGCGCAAAGCCACGCGGTTTCCATCTGGTGACGGACGAGGTGCTGGAACAAATTCCTTCCCTTAACCGCATCAAAACGGGTTTGTTGCACCTGCTGCTACAGCACACCTCCGCCTCCCTCACGCTGAATGAAAACTGCGATCCCACCGTGCGTCACGATATGGAGCAGCACTTTCTGCAGGCCGTGCCGGATAGCGCCCGCTACGAGCACGACGCGGAGGGGCCGGACGATATGCCTTCCCATATTAAATCCTCGATGCTTGGCGTATCGCTGCTGCTACCGGTGCAGAACGGCCGCGTACAGCTGGGGACATGGCAGGGTATCTGGTTAGGAGAGCACCGCATTCACGGCGGGTCACGCAAAATCATCGCAACACTACAAGGGGAAGAGAAATGATCAATTCGGAACTGCTGCCCTACTGCATGGGTAAACCAGGCGCGGAGCAGAGCGTACACAGCGACTGGAAGGCTACGCAGATCAAAGTGGCAGACGTGCTGTTTGCGATGGTGCATGACGTTGATAACCGCCCGGCGGTGTCGCTGAAAACCAGTCCGGAACTGGCCGAGCTGCTGCGCAGTGAAAATGCAGACGTACGGCCAAGCGCGCGTCTGAATAAGGCGCACTGGAGCACGGTGTTTCTCGATGGATCGCTGCCGAAGTCGCAGATTTACTACCTGGTGGATGCGTCCTACAAGCTGGCGGTTGAAGCGCTGCCTGACACGGTCAGGCAGCAGCTTTCCGTCTAGCTATTTCAGCATCGGTTTAAGGAAGCGGGCAGTGTGCGAGGCTTCGCACTCTGCGACCGTTTCCGGCGTGCCAGAGACGAGGATCTCGCCGCCGCCGCTGCCCCCTTCCGGACCGAGATCGACAATCCAGTCCGCCGTCTTGATCACGTCGAGGTTGTGCTCAATGACGACGATGGTGTTGCCCTGATCGCGCAGCTGGTGGAGCACTTCCAGCAGCTGCTGGATATCGGCAAAGTGCAGGCCGGTAGTCGGCTCGTCCAGAATATAGAGCGTCTGGCCGGTACCGCGCTTTGACAGCTCACGGGCCAGCTTCACGCGCTGCGCCTCACCGCCCGAGAGCGTGGTAGCGGACTGGCCGAGACGGATGTAGGAGAGACCCACATCCATCAGGGTTTGCAGCTTGCGCGCCAGCGCCGGAACGGCATCAAAGAACTCACGCGCCTCTTCGATGGTCATATCCAGCACTTCGTGGATGCTCTTGCCCTTGTATTTGATCTCCAGCGTTTCGCGGTTATAGCGTTTGCCTTTGCACTGGTCACACGGCACGTAGATATCCGGCAGGAAGTGCATCTCGACCTTGATCACGCCGTCGCCCTGACAGGCCTCGCAGCGGCCGCCGCGCACATTAAAGCTGAAGCGCCCTGGGGTGTACCCGCGCGAGCGGGATTCCGGCACGCCGGCAAACAGCTCACGTACTGGCGTAAAGACGCCGGTATAGGTGGCCGGGTTTGAGCGCGGCGTACGACCAATCGGGCTCTGGTCGATATCAATTACCTTGTCGAAGTGCTCCAGCCCCTGAACCTCACGGTACGGTGCTGGCTCGGCAATGGTCGCGCCGTTAAGCTGACGCTGGGCAATCGGGAACAGGGTGTCGTTGATCAGGGTCGATTTACCCGAGCCAGAGACGCCGGTGATGCAGGTAAACAGGCCTACCGGCAGGGTCAGCGTCACGTCCTTCAGGTTGTTACCGCGTGCGCCGGAGAGCTTCAGCACCTTCGACGGATCGGCAGGCACGCGATCTTTCGGCACGGCGATCTGCCGCTTGCCGCTCATGAACTGGCCGGTCAGCGATTCCGGCACTGCCATAATGGCATCCAGCGGGCCCTCCGCCACTACCTGACCGCCGTGGACGCCTGCGCCTGGACCGATATCAATCACGTGGTCGGCGGCGCGGATGGCGTCCTCGTCATGCTCAACGACAATTACCGTATTGCCAAGGTCGCGCAGGTGGATCAGCGTGCCCAGCAGGCGTTCGTTGTCGCGCTGGTGCAGGCCGATAGACGGCTCATCCAGCACGTACATTACCCCAACCAGCCCGGCGCCGATCTGGCTTGCCAGACGGATACGCTGCGCTTCGCCCCCGGAGAGGGTCTCCGCCGAGCGAGAGAGGGTCAGGTAGTTGAGGCCGACGTTCACCAGGAACTTCAGACGGTCGCCAATCTCCTTCAACACCTTTTCGGCGATCTTCGCCCGCTGGCCTGCCAGCTTGAGGTTGTTGAAGAAGTCCATCGCGTGGCCGATGCTCATGTCAGAGATCGCCGGCAGCGGCGTGTCCTCAACAAAGACGTGACGTGCTTCACGACGCAGGCGCGTACCGTCGCAGGAGGCGCAAGGACGGTTGCTGATAAACTTCGCTAGCTCTTCACGTACCGCGCTGGACTCGGTCTCTTTGTAACGGCGTTCCATGTTGTGCAGAACGCCTTCAAACGGATGACGGCGCACGGAGGTGTCGCCGCGATCGTTCATGTATTTGAATTCGATGCTCTCTTTACCGGAGCCGAACAGCACCACTTTTTGCACCGACGCGCTCAGGCTCTCCCAGGCATCGTCAACGTCAAATTTGTAGTGATCCGCCAGCGAGCGCAGCATCTGGAAATAGTAGAAGTTACGGCGATCCCAGCCGCGGATCGCGCCGCCGGACAGCGACAGCTCTGGGTTCTGGATCACGCGGTCGGGATCGAAATACTGCTGCACGCCCAACCCATCGCAGGTCGGACAGGCACCGGCCGGGTTGTTAAAGGAGAACATGCGCGGTTCCAGCTCGTTCATGCTGTAGCCGCAGATCGGGCAGGCAAAGTTAGCGGAGAAGAGCAGCTCTTCGACCTTCGCATCGTCCATATCGGCGACAATCGCCGTCCCGCCGGAGAGATCCAGCGCGGTTTCAAACGACTCGGCCAGGCGCTGGGTCAGATCGTCCCGTACCTTAAAGCGGTCGATGACCACTTCAATAGTGTGTTTTTTATGCAGTTCAAGGCTCGGCGGATCCGAGAGGTCGCACACTTCACCATCGATACGCGCCCGGATATAGCCCTGGCTTGCCAGGTTCTCCAGCGTCTTGGTGTGCTCACCCTTACGCTCTTTGATGATCGGTGCCAGCAGCATCAGGCGCTTGCCTTCCGGCTGCGACAGCACGTTATCCACCATCTGGCTGACGGTCTGCGCATCCAGCGGCACGTTGTGATCCGGGCAGCGCGGTTCGCCTACGCGGGCAAACAGCAGACGCAGGTAGTCGTGGATCTCGGTAATGGTCCCGACGGTAGAGCGCGGGTTGTGCGAGGTCGACTTCTGCTCAATGGAGATCGCGGGCGACAGACCCTCGATATGATCGACATCCGGCTTTTCCATCAACGACAGGAACTGGCGCGCATAGGCGGAGAGCGATTCAACGTAGCGACGCTGGCCTTCGGCATAGAGGGTGTCGAAAGCCAGGGATGATTTACCTGAACCTGAAAGCCCGGTGACGACAATCAGCTTGTCGCGTGGGATAACGAGGTTGATATTCTTGAGATTGTGGGTGCGCGCGCCCCGTACTTCTATCTTATCCATTCACCTTTCCCGGTAAGAGACTCGGCGCTCGGTATGTTTGAAGGACATCCGGCGAACTGAACTGAAACGGTTAATTATGACACAAAAAAACCTGAATGGATATACAGTATAAGAATGCATCCCCGGCGCATTTGTGCGAAAATAGCGCACGCCGGGCGGATTACTGGAATCCTCCTCGCAAGGTATCAAAGCGTCGCTTGGTAAGTTACAATCGCGCGCTTACACTATTGAGATTAAGAAACGTATTCAGGAGACACAACCATGGCCAGCAGAGGCGTAAACAAGGTGATTCTCGTCGGTAATCTGGGCCAGGACCCGGAAGTACGCTACATGCCGAATGGGGGCGCAGTAGCCAACATTACGCTGGCTACTTCCGAATCCTGGCGTGATAAAGCGACCGGTGAGATGAAAGAGCAGACCGAATGGCACCGGGTTGTGCTGTTTGGCAAACTGGCCGAGGTGGCCGGTGAGTATCTGCGTAAAGGTTCTCAGGTTTACATCGAAGGTGCCCTGCGTACCCGCAAATGGACCGATCAGTCCGGCGTGGAAAAATACACCACTGAAGTGGTGGTGAACGTGGGCGGCACCATGCAGATGCTCGGTGGCCGTCAGGGCGGCGGGGCACCGGCAGGTGGTCAGCAGGGCGGCGGCCAGGGCCAGCAGGGTGGTTGGGGTCAGCCTCAGCAGCCGCAGGGCGGCAATCAGAACCAGTTCAGCGGCGGCGCACAGCAGCGTCCGCAGCAGTCCGCTCCGGCACCGTCTAACAACGAGCCGCCGATGGACTTCGATGACGACATTCCGTTCTGAGTGCGCGCTGAGCTCGCGTAAACCATAAAAAAACCCCGATGCGTCGGGGTTTTTTGTTTTTTAACTTAGGTGATGACTACTGGCCACTCTGGCGGCGCATGGCTGGCAACTTCAATCATTATGCTTTCGATGTTGTGCCAGATAGTGGCCACGTCGACCAGGGTAATGCCGAGCAGCCCGGTGGCGAACCAGCAGGCCGCTACCACGCCGAGACCGCTGCTGACGATCGCCAGCCCAATATAGTCGGACTTACGGAACTTGATGTTCAGCGAGCTGGCTAGAAACATCAGGATCGCGCTCATAAGCTGCCAGCGCAGCAGAACAAGGCTAGTCGTAATGGTGGCCATAGTTTGTAACCTCACACGTCTGCGGGCCGCTTTCGTTGGGGTGAGGCTCGCAGGGACTGACGGGATAGAATGAAACACTTTTTTCGGTTTCATAAGATATGTGAACTATATCACATTTGTTCTTTTATTAGCCAGTCGTGGTGTAGGCTTTTTGAGCGTGATTTAACCATTAAAAATGTGTGGAAATAGGGGCGAGCATTATTCGCTCAATGCGGATTTCCATAGACGAAAAAATAAACGCAGAGCTCATCCTTTTTTATCGCACTGGCAGTTTGGCTTAATCAGCGATCCCCTGTGGCGTTAACGAAAAACCTTATCGATAGCTGGATAATTATTTTCCTTAATATAAACAGGGCGAACACTTTTAGTTTGGCTTACGGACAAATATTATCGTCATAACTAAATATTAGGTTATTAATGATAAAAGTCGGTTGCTAATGTCTGATGATTCATGCAACGTAATCACCTGTTTATCAAAGCTTCCTGCCGACAATGCAGGCACACATAAAGCAGGGATATAGGGCGGAAATGAATCATAGCGCACGCCGCAAGGCGCTAAGGATTGTCGGGATCATCATGGTAGTTTTGCTGCCTGTGATGCTGGCGCTATGGTTTGCTCACATCCGCGCCGTTAAAGAGACTGGCATACAGCTGCGTTCATTTGCGCAACTTGCGCTGGATAAAACCGAGCTGGTTATCCAGCAGGTCGATATCGCTCGCAGCAAAGCAGAGAAATTTAACGGCAGGATCTGCTCGCCAGCGCATCGCGATAATATGCTCAATATTATCCGCGGGCAGCTTTACGTTGCCGATATAATATACGCTAATGGCGATCGGTTTTTATGCTCTACCTCAATGGCACCCGTTGAGCCCTATATTATTTCCGCTGCGGAATATACCCGCTCTCCGGACGTCTCTATCTATTATTACCGCGATACCCCGTTTTATGCTGGCTATAAGATGGTCTATATGCAGCGCGGCCACTATGCGCTAGTGGTCAATCCGCTGGCCTACAGCGAGGTGATGTCGGATGACCACTCGCTGGCCTACGGCGTATACGACACGGTAACAAAGGCGTTCTTCTCGGTGAGCCCGACGGCGGATGTCCGGGTACTGGCAGGTCTGGTGCAGAACAACGACTTTACCTTTCAGCAGGATGGCCGCTTCTATACCATTGCCCACTCGGAAAAGCGTCCTATAGCGATTATTGTCTCCACCTCCAGCGATCGCTATTTCCAGTTTCTCTATCATCAGGCGACGCTCACGCTGCCGCTGGGGATGATTTGCAGCATTATTATTTTGCTAATGTGGTCCCGAACCCACCAGGAAATTAATTCACCGCGCCGGCTATTGCATCGCGCATTGCTAAAACGGCAGCTGCGGCTCAATTATCAACCAATTATTGATATTAAAACCGGTCAGTGCGTGGGGGCCGAGGCGCTGTTACGCTGGCCAGGATTTGAAGGGCAGGTGATGAGCCCGGCAGAATTCATACCGCTGGCGGAAAAAGAGGGGCTCATTGAACGGGTAACCGATTATGCCGTTGAGGAAGTCTTCGCTGATTTAGGTCGTTTCTTATCAGAAAACCCGCAGCTCTATATCTCAATTAACCTATCCGCCTCGGACTTCCACTCCTCTCGCCTGATTGCGTTAATTTCTGATAAAGCCCAACAGCATGCCGTTAAGGCCCAGCAAATTAAAATTGAAGTGACCGAGCGTGGGTTTATTGATGTGCCGAAAACAACGCCGGTTATCCAGGCGTTTCGTCAGGCCGGATATGAGGTGGCGATTGATGATTTTGGCACCGGTTATTCCAACCTGCACAATTTATATTCGCTGAACGTCGATATTCTGAAAATCGATAAATCTTTTATCGATACGCTGACTACCAACAGTACCAGCCACCTGATTGCGGAACACATCATCGAGATGGCGCAAAGCTTACGCCTTAAGATCATTGCCGAAGGCGTGGAAACCTCAGAGCAGGTGACCTGGCTATTAAAGCGCGGCGTGCAGTATTGCCAGGGCTGGTACTTCGCAAAGGCGCTGTCGCCCCAGGACTTTATGGCGTGGACCCGGCAGCCGCTGCGCTGAGCCGCCGCGCTACATCTGATGCCGGTAATCGCTCGGCGTGCGATCGAACTCCCGACGGAACACGCGGGAAAAGGTCTGCTGCGAGACGTACCCCAGCTCCATCGCAATATCAAAGATTGGCCGCTGCGTCGTCCGTAGCGCCTCTGCTGCCATCACCAGCCGCCGCTGGCGGATATAATCCCCCAGCGTCTGGTGAGTCACCGCACGAAACATCCGCTGTAAATACCACTTGGAGTATCCGGATTTCTGCGCCACTACATCAATGTTCAGGGGTTGGTCGATATGTTCATCAATCCATTCAATAAGCGTTTGAATAATTTGCTGATGGGACATACTGCTGCCTCTTTTTCAGTGCTGAAGTCGTCGTTTGGTCTGAAGCGGAGTATAATTCCTCAAGTTAACTTGAGGTAAAGAGCTTTATGGAAAAGAAATTACCGCGTATTAAAGCGATGTTGACCCCAGGCGAGGTGGCGAGACGTAGCGGGGTCGCCGTCTCGGCTCTGCACTTTTATGAGAGTAAAGGCTTGATTAAGAGCGTCCGTAACGAGGGTAACCAGCGGCGTTATACCCGTGACGTGCTGCGTTACGTGGCTATCATCAAGATTGCCCAGCGCATCGGCATTCCTCTGGCAACCATCGGCGAAGCGCTAAGCGTATTGCCTGCAGGCCATACGCTGAATGCCAAAACGTGGGAGCAGCTCTCTTCCCAGTGGCGAGAAGAGCTGGATAGACGTATCCATACGCTTGAGGCGCTACGGGACGATCTTAATGGCTGTATCGGCTGCGGCTGTCTCTCGCGCAGCGACTGTCCGCTGCGTAACCCAGGCGATCGACTGGGAGAGCAGGGAACGGGGGCCCGGCTGTTAGAGGATGAGGCAAACGACAGATAAAACTAAAGCGCCACAAGGGCGCTTTAGTTATTTCCGGTCTTTGTCTTTCGCTCTATCCCGCTCTTTTACAGGAGGGTTTCCCCCGACATCAACACCCCTCGCTCGAACGCGTTGTTGAGGTTCCGGTTTGTGCTGACACTTTTAGTCTATGCCACCAGACCGGGATTGCCAGAGATAAACCCGTCTGTTTTGCCGAAATTTTTCGCGGATCATGTGCAATTTTCTATAGTTAGGGGAGGCGAGGGCAAGCCTGACAAGGCCTTATCTCATATCGATAGCAGGAGACAACCGTGATCACTGTACATCATCTTAATCAGTCGCGTTCCCAGCGCGTTCTTTGGGCTCTGGAAGAGCTGGGTCTGCCCTACCAAATTGTGCGCTACCAGCGCGAAAAAACCATGATGGCACCCGAGGCGCTAAAGAAAGTACATCCGCTGGGGAAATCACCGGTACTGGATGATAACGGCACAATCATTGCTGAATCCGGCGCGATCCTTGAGCATCTACAGGAAACCTATGACACCCGTGGTCAGCTCAAGCCAACGGATACGCATCAGAAGCTCCAGTACCGTTTCTGGCTGCACTATGCTGAAGGATCGTTGATGCCGCTTCTGCTCATGAAGCTGGTGTTTGGCAGCCTCGGCAAACCGCCGGTGCCCTTTGGTCTGCGTACCCTGGGCAAGGCGTTAGGGGAAGGGGTGCAGAAAGCCTGGCTCAATAAGCAGCTTGAAACCCATGCGCGCTACATTGAGTCGCAGCTCGGCAGCCAGCCGTGGTTTACCGGCGAGCAGCCCAGCATGGCGGATATTCAGATGAGCTTCCCAGTATTTGCCCTGCTGGCGCGCGGCGGCGTCGACCATCTGCCCAACCTTCAGGCGTGGAAAACGCGGGTTGAAAATCGTCCGGCCTGGCAGCGCGCTATCGCCCAGGGTGGCCCCTTCGCGCTTCCCGGCGCGTAATCATGCGAAAGGATGATGGATGGCGAGACGCGGGCACGTACCTGGTCAAATTGTTGTAGGGTTGCGCATAGACGATAACGTTTGCGCATCTACTGCCTGCTTTTTCGCCATCATAGGGGAAATTTAATAAAAACCGGCAAAGTTAAGTTGAAATGCCCCCTATGAAGGCTAGATAATCGTTTGCCTTTTTTTACAGCCGTTTTGTTTGCGCGGAGTTAAACGTTTGCTTTTTGTGGCTCTGCTTAGCCACAACCTGTTTCGGAACGATGACGTTTAACGGGCAGTGGATTGTCCACCACGCTAACAACGAAAAATAAAACTCTTCAGGGGATGTTTTCTATGTCTACGCCTTCAGCGCGTACCGGCGGTTCGCTTGACGCCTGGTTTAAAATTTCTGCTCGTGGCAGCACCGTTCGTCAGGAAGTGGTCGCCGGGTTAACCACCTTCCTCGCGATGGTCTACTCCGTGATCGTCGTTCCTGGCATGTTAGGAAAAGCGGGTTTCCCACCCGCCGCGGTGTTCGTTGCTACCTGTCTGGTGGCCGGTGTGGGCTCTATCGTCATGGGACTGTGGGCAAACCTGCCGCTGGCGATTGGCTGTGCTATTTCACTGACCGCCTTTACCGCCTTCAGCCTGGTGCTGGGCCAGCAGATCAGCGTTCCGGTCGCCCTTGGCGCAGTGTTCCTGATGGGCGTCCTGTTTACCGTGATCTCTGCCACCGGCATTCGTAGCTGGATCCTGCGCAACCTGCCGCAGGGCGTGGCGCACGGTACCGGGATCGGTATCGGCCTGTTTCTGCTGCTGATCGCCGCCAACGGCGTTGGCCTGGTGGTGAAAAACCCAATTGAAGGGCTGCCGGTGGCGCTGGGCAACTTCGACAGCTTCCCGGTGATCATGTCTCTGATTGGCCTGGCAGTGATTATTGGCCTGGAGAAGCTGAAGGTGCCGGGCGGCATTCTGCTGACCATCATTGGCGTGTCGATTGTGGGCCTGATTTTCGATCCGACCGTACACTTCTCCGGTATTTTCGCCATGCCGTCGCTGAGCGATGATCAAGGCAACTCGCTGATCGGTAGCCTGGACATCGTTGGTGCGCTGAATCCGCTGGTGCTGCCAAGCGTGCTGGCGCTGGTGATGACGGCGGTGTTTGATGCCACCGGAACTATCCGCGCGGTAGCCGGTCAGGCAAACCTGTTGGATAAAGACGGCCAGATTATCGACGGCGGCAAAGCGCTGACCACGGACTCCCTGAGCAGCGTCTTCTCCGGTCTGGTGGGTGCAGCCCCGGCAGCGGTGTATATCGAATCGGCGGCCGGTACGGCGGCGGGCGGTAAAACTGGCCTGACGGCGATTACCGTCGGCGTGCTGTTCCTGCTGATCCTGTTCCTTTCTCCGCTCTCCTACCTGGTTCCGGCCTACGCCACGGCCCCGGCCCTGATGTACGTGGGCCTGCTGATGCTAAGCAACGTAGCTAAAATCGACTTTGCCGATTTTGTTGATGCGATGGCCGGTCTGATCACCGCCGTCTTTATCGTGCTGACCTGTAACATTGTTACCGGCATCATGATCGGCTTCGCCTCGCTGGTGATTGGCCGCATCGTCTCTGGTGAATGGCGTCGTCTGAATATCGGTACGGTGGTGATCGCCATTGCGCTGGTAGCCTTCTACGCGGGCGGCTGGGCAATCTAAGCCTCTCTGCCCCTTAAAATGGGTGGCTTAGGCCGCCCATTTTTATTTTTTAAGGCACATCTTGTTTCCTTTGCGTTAGCCTGCATGTTCTATTATGAGAGGCATGATGCCTCGTCATCGTTCGTCACCTCTCGATATAAAAAACATCGCAAACAGGGAACGCATGGAAATCTTCTTTACCATTCTCATCATGACCCTTGTGGTCTCTCTCTCCGGCGTCATCACGCGCGTTTTACCGTTCCAGATCCCGCTGCCGCTGATGCAGATTGCCATCGGCGCAATGCTGGCGCTGCCGACGTTTGGCCTGCACGTTGAGTTCGATCCCGAGCTGTTTCTGGTGCTGTTCATTCCACCGCTGCTGTTCGCCGACGGCTGGAAAACGCCGACGCGGGAATTCCTTGAACACGGGCGGGAGATCCTCGGTCTGG
>Ga0209463_1000404_pt1 | contig 36125 bp, 19 predicted proteins | sample AgamicMgSfrz_FD_187169 | JGI IMG/M metagenome (GOLD analysis project Ga0209463, IMG submission 187169) | Agave microbial communities from Guanajuato, Mexico - Mg.Sf.rz (SPAdes) (version 2) | ecosystem: Host-associated > Plants > Phyllosphere > Phylloplane/Leaf | place: Guanajuato, Mexico...
CGCTCGACGTCACGCGTTCGCTCGATTCGTATCCGATCGCGGTGCAGCAGATGGTCGCGATCGCGCGTGCGGTGTCGGTCGACGCGCGCGTGCTGATTCTCGACGAACCGACCTCGAGCCTCGACGACGGCGAGGTCGCGCGCCTGTTCGACGTGCTGCGCCGGCTGAAGGCGTCGGGCATCGCGATCCTGTTCGTCACGCATTTTCTCGAGCAGACCTATGCGGTGTCCGACCGCATCACCGTGATGCGCAACGGCGAGCGCGAAGGCGAGTACCTCGCGCGCGACCTGCCGGTCGACGTGCTGGTCGCGAAGATGACCGGCCGCGAGCGCATGTCCGAGACGCTGCAGGCGGGCGCCGCGGCGGTCGAGCGTGACACCGCGACCACCGCGCCGTTCCTGTCGATGCAGCAGGTCGGCCGGCGCGGGATGATGAGCGCGCTCGATCTCGACGTGCGCCCCGGCGAAATCGTCGGGCTGGCCGGGCTGCTCGGCTCGGGCCGCACCGAGACCGCGCAACTGGCGTTCGCCGCCGCGCGCCCGGATACCGGCGCGATCGAGATCGACGGCGCGCGCAAGCGGCTCGCGTCGCCGCACGACGCGGTGCGCAGCGGCATCGCGTACTGCCCGGAAGACCGCAAGAAAGAGGGCATCGTCGCCGCGCTGTCGATCCGCGAGAACATCGTGCTCGCCCTGCAGGCGCGGCGCGGCTGGTGGCGGCTGATCGGGCGGGCGCGCCAGCGCGAGATCGCCGACACGTACATCGCCCGGCTCGGCATCAAGGCGCGCGACGCGGAGCAGCCGATCGGGCTGCTGTCGGGCGGCAACCAGCAGAAGGTGCTGCTCGCGCGCTGGCTCGCGACGGACCCGAAGCTGCTGATTCTCGACGAGCCGACGCGCGGCATCGACGTCGCCGCGAAGTTCGACATCATGGAACGCGTGCTCGCGCTGTGCGCGCAGGGGCTCGCGATCCTGTTCATCTCGTCGGAGATCAGCGAGGTCGTGCGCGTGAGCCACCGGATCGCGGTGCTGCGCGACCGCCGCAAGGTCGCGGAGCTGAGCGGCGCCGATGCGTCCGAGGAGCAGGTTTACCGGCTGATCGCGGGAGGCCAGTCATGACGTGGCTACGCACGCTGTTCCGTCATTCGCTCGCGTGGCCGGTGCTGACGCTCGCGCTGCTGTTCGCGCTGGATGTCGCGTATCGTCCCGGCTTCCTGTCGATCGCGCTGCTCGACGGCCACCTGTTCGGCGCGCCGATCGACATCCTGAACCGCGCGGCACCGCTCGTGATCGTGTCGCTCGGGATGACGCTCGTGATCGCGACGCGCGGGATCGACATCTCGGTCGGCGCGATCGTCGCGATCGCCGGCGCGGCGGCCGCGACCGTGCTCGAGGCGGACCCGTCGCAAGTCGGCACGGCGCTGGCCGCCGCGCTCGGCGTCGGGCTGCTGGCCGGTGCGTGGAACGGGCTGCTGGTCGCCTTCGTCGGGATGCAACCGATCATCGCGACGCTGATCCTGATGGTGGCCGGCCGCGGCGTCGCGCAATTGCTGACGGGCGGCCAGATCATCCCGATCGGCGCGCCCGGCTACCTTGCGCTCGGCGGCGGCTATCTCGCGACCGTGCCGTGCGCGGTGTGGATTGCGCTCGCGACGATCGGCGCGACCGCGCTGCTGGTGAACCGTACGGCGCTCGGGCTGTTCATTCGCGCGATCGGCGTGAATCCGGTCGCGACGCGGCTCGTCGGGCTGCGCTCGGGCGCGGTCGTGTTCGGCGTGTATCTGTGCTCGGGCGTGATGTCGGCGCTCGCGGGCATCCTCGCGAGCTCGAACGTGCGCAGTGCCGACGGCAACAACGCGGGGCTGCTGCTCGAACTCGACGCGATCCTCGCGGTGACGCTCGGCGGCACGTCGCTGCTCGGCGGCCGCTTCAGCCTCGCGGGCTCGGTGCTCGGCGCGCTGATCATCCAGACGCTCACCTACACGACCTATTCGATCGGCGTGCCGCCGGAGGCGACGCTCGTCGTCAAGGCGGTCGTCGTGATCGTCGTGACGCTGATCCAGTCGGACGCGGCGCGTGCGCTGCTGGTGCGGCACGCGTCGCGGCTGCTGCCTTCCGCGCGATCGCGCGCCACCACCACCGGAGCGACGCCGCGATGAACCGTTTCCTTGGCCGCCTCGCCGATCCGCGCACGCTGCCGATCGTCGTGACGATCGTGCTGTTCGCCGCGCTGTTCGGCTTCGGGTCCGTGATGTACACGGGCTTTTTCTCGATGCAGGTGCTCACAGGGCTGCTCGTCGACAATGCGTTCCTGCTGATCGTCGCGATCGGGATGACGTTCGTGATCGTATCGGGCGGCATCGACCTGTCGGTCGGCTCGGTCGTTGCGCTGACGACGATCTTCTGCGCGGTCGGCGCCGAACGGCTGCACTGGCCCGTGTGGGTAATCGTGCCGCTGGTGCTCGCGTTCGGCGCGCTGTACGGCGCGGCGATGGGCGCGCTGATCCACTACTTCAAGCTGCAGCCGTTCATCGTCACGCTCGCCGGGATGTTTCTCGCGCGCGGCGCGTGCTTCCTGATCACGACACAGTCGATCACGATCAACGCGCCGGCGTTCCACGCGATTGCGGGTATCAGCGTGCCGCTCGGCGGGGGCATGCTGAGTGCCGGTGCGCTGATCGCGCTCGCGACGCTGGCCGTCGCGATCTACGTCGCGCACTTCACGCGCTTCGGCCGCAACGTCTATGCGGTCGGCGGCAACGAACGCTCGGCGCTGCTGATGGGCTTGCCGGTCGCGCGCACGAAGATCGGCGTCTACGCGCTGAGCGGCTTCTGCTCGGCGCTCGGCGGCGTGGTGTTCACGTTGTACGTGTTGTCGGGCTACGGGCTGCAGGCGCAGGGGATGGAACTCGACGCGATCGCCGCGACCGTGATCGGCGGCACGCTGCTGACGGGCGGCGTCGGCTACGTGATCGGTTCGGTGTTCGGGGTCGGCATCCTCGGCACGATCCAGGTGCTGATCACGTTCGACGGCACGCTGAGTTCGTGGTGGACGCGGATCGTGATCGGCGCGCTGCTGTGCGTGTTCTGCGTGCTGCAGCGGGTGATCGAGCGGCACGCGACGCGGCGTCGCACCGGCGGCACCGGGCTCGGCGCGCAGCGGCCGACGCAGGCTGCCGCGCCCGCGCGGCCGGCGCCGCCCAAGGAGGACATTGGGCTGGTATCGACGATGCGGCGATCGTAGTGCGACCGACTACCCTGGCGCGAGGAGAACGAGATGAAGCGCGATGACATGACAGCGGGCGTGGCCGATGCGCTGGCCGTCGAGCATGGCCGTCGGCCGCTGCTCGATCTCGGCGACGCGCGCGACTGCCGAATCGTGGCCGATGCGCTGCGGGTGCTGCTGCGCGAGCGCTCGGAAGCGCTGGCGTTCGCGATGCGCGTGGCTGACGAGCACGGCCGCCCGCGCCCGGATGCCGGCGAATTCGGCTTGACCGACATCATTCGGTTGGCCCGCGTGGTCGAGCGGGCCGATCGGCAGCGCGAGCGAACCGCGATGGAATGATGCGGGCGGCCGCATGCCGGCTGCGGGTGGGGCCGTGCCGTCAGGCCGGCCCGGTCGCGTCCGCCTCGGTGTCGAAAGGCGTATCCGCGACCCGCGTGCGTTTCAGCGAGCCGGCCAGTTTTTCGATCGCGTGCAGGTCCAGCGCATCGAGGTGCTCGCGCATTTCCTGCACGAACGGCGCATGGCCCGGCTCGTCCACGTACTGGCCGAGCCATTCCTCGATATCGGTCAGCCGGCCTTCGCCGGCGAGCGCGATCAGCTCGGCGAGCGCGTCGGCGGGCGGGCTGCGCATCGCCGGCGCCGCGTGTGCCGGCTCCGCTTCGTCGTCGGGATGAAACTGCCGGACGAGCCCCGACGCCGGTGCGAGCGCATGGCCGAGGGCCGGTGCGACGACCGCGAACGAGAACGTCGTGCCGACGCCCGGCTGGCTCGCGACGGCCAGCTCGCCGCCCATCGCGGTGACGATGCGCTGCGCGATGAACAGGCCGAGCCCGGTGCCGCCGTTCACCGCCTGCACCTGCTGGTACGCGCGGAAGATGTCGGTGGTCGTGGTGATGTCGATGCCGATGCCCGTATCGGCGACCTCGAACAGCAGGCGCCATGCATCGCCTTCGCGCGACGCGTGGATCGACAGCGTGACCGTACCGTTGCGCGTGAATTTCGATGCGTTGGACAGCAGGTTCAGCAATACCTGTTGCAGCCGGATGCCGTCGATCAGCACCGTGCGCGGCAGCGCCGTGACCGGCCGGTAGACGAACCGGTTGTCCTGCTGTGCGCACAGCGCGACCGCGTAGTGGCCGATGTCGTCCAGCAGCCCGGGCAGGTCGGTGCGGTCGGGCGCGACGCCGAGCGGCTGGAGTTCGGCCTTCGTGAACGCGAGCAATTCGTCGATCAGCGCGAGCTGGTAGCGGATACTGCGGTCGATCGACCGGATCAGCCGCGCCTGGCCGCGCGTCGCGCCTTCCAGCAGCAGCTTCGCATAGCCGTTGATCGTCGACAGCGGCGCGCGCAGGTCGTGGCTGACATAGCCGAGCGTCTCGATCTTCTGCTGCATGTGCGTCTTCGACTGCTGCAACGCGTCGTTGAGCGCCACCGTGCGCCGCGCGACCTCGTCGCGCAGCCGGTCCTGTTCGGTGAGCTGCCAGTGTTCGAGCCGCTTGCGTGCCTCGGTGCGCTGCCGGCCCACGTGGTGAATCCACGCGGCCAGCACCAGCAGATGCGTCGCGAGCCCGATGATCGCGATGACCGGGTTCGGAAAGACGTCGGACCGGATCCATGACAGCACGGGCGGCAGCGCATCGCGGCCGTCGAGCATGCGGATCAGCATGTTGAACGTCGCGAACGCGACCGCGATCAGCATCACGCGGCCCGTCGGCGTGCGCCGGATCACGAGCATCAGCGCCAGGCTGATGTTGACGATCGCGAGCACGGTGTTCAGCCACAGGCAGAACCACGCGAAGGTCGCCAGATCGCCGAACGCCGCGCCGGCGATCCCCACGCATTCGAGCGCGAGAAACGCCACGTACACCGCGCGCATCGGCATCCTGGCCTTTTCGCGGTGCGCGACCATCAGGATGAAGACGATGAAGCACGCGACCGACAGGTACGCGAAGATCGTTTCGCCGCGCGTCGACCACTCGCGCGCGGCGGGCGACAGCGCCATCGCGAGATAGCCGCGATACGCCGCTTCGAACAGCGCGGTGTTCAGGGTCAGCGCGGCCAGCACGTGGAACACGCCGCTGCGCGAGAAAAAGCCGATCAGCAGCGCGCACCAGACGAGGGCGAGCAGCCCGCCGAAGAACCCGAAGTTCCACATCGACGCGTGCAATTCCTGCGCGATCCACCCGTCGCGGGTGAACGCGACCGGCGCGAGCCGCATTTCCTTGCGCGACGTGATGCGGATCAGCACGGGCAGCTGTTCGCCCGCGCGCAGCGTGACGTCGAGGGTCGGGTAGCGCGACGGCGCATCGAGCGCGTCGCCGCGATCGGTCGGGAAGCTGCGCTCGAGCGTCCACTGGTCGTTCCGGCCGACATAGAAATCGGCCCGGTCGACGCGCGCATCGCGAATCGCGAGCACCAGCGGGCGCGTCTCGCTGTCGCGGTTGATCAGCGTCGCGCGGACCCACCACGCCGAGCGCGAGAACGTCACGTTGAACGCGGTGCGGGCCGGGGTGGCTGCGTGACGCGACGGATCGGCGAACCGCGCGGCGACCTCGTCGGCCGATAGCGTCGTGCCGGCGTCCTCCAAAACCGATACCGCTTCGAGTTGCGCGGGATTCGGCGCCGTTGCGGCACGGGCCGTCGCGCACGTGACGGCCAGCGCCGCCAGCAGCAGGAGCAACACGCGACATCCCGCCGTCCATGCCGCGTCGTGCCTACGCATCGCCGTGGTGCCCCCCCGGCGCGGCCGGCGCGTCGACCGCGTGGCGCTGGCGCCGCCAGTCGGACGGCGTGATGCCGAAGCGTTCGCGGAATGCCGTCGCGAAATTGCCGGGCGTGGAAAAGCCGATTTCCTCGGCGATGTCGCCGATGCCCATCGACGTTTCCGACAGGAAGTGCATCGCGGCGCGCAGCCGCGTATCGCGCAGGTATTCGAATACGGTCTGGCCGAGATGATCGCGGAACACGCGCGACAGCCGCTTTTCGTGCGTGCCGACCTGCTTCGCGAGCTCCTCGAGCGCCGGCGGATGGCGCAGGTCGCGCAGCAGTACCTCGCTCGCCGCGCGCACGAGGGCGGCGTCGGGGTTGTCGGGCAATTCGGGCAGGTGTGCGAACGGCTGGCTGCGCCGCGTGCGCTTCAGGTGATTGCGAATTCGTGCGATGACTTCCGCCGGTTCGAACGGCTTGACGATGTAGTCGATCGCACCGGTTTCGAGCCCCGCGATGCGATCCTCGAGATCGCCGGCGGCCGTCAGGATGATCACCGGAATGGATTGCGTCGATGGTGTGGACGCCAGCAGCCGGCTTGCGGCGAAACCGTCCATGCGCGGCATGCGGACGTCCATCAGGATCAGATCGGGCGCGATGGCCTGCGCGCGGTGATAGGCCTGCAGCCCGTCGAACGCGACGCTGATCCGGCACCGCGCGGTGCGCAGGATTTCGGTCAGGAGCCGCAGGTCGTTCGGGCGGTCGTCGACGATCAGGATATGGGCGCCAGCGAGATCCGGCGTGGTGCGTGGCGACGCCGAACTGGGCAAGCGGGATGACATGGTTGCGAACGCGTTGGAAGGGAGTGGGCCTGTCAGGTCGGCGGCATCGCAATCTGTACGATTGTTGCGAAAAATTATATGTCGACAACAGCGTCGATTGTGAGGATTCCGTGCGGCGCGTGTGGGCTTGTCGCAGGGCATGGCGGATGCGCGGCGGGAGTGTCGGTGCTTCGGAAAATTGTGCCGAGTCCATTAATAAAATTCCGGTCTTTATTTCCGGTTGATGGGTTTTTGAAATTTGAATGGCCCGGATGATGAATTCATGCGCGAGGTGTCGAGCGTTAGATGGTGCCGCGTAAATGGAATCTGCTAATTCATTGTCGTGAAGATTAAGTTTTTCATCGATGCAGTTTGGCTATTTCCATTTCTATAAAATCCGGATTCCTGCAAATGTGTATGAATGTAACTGTCGTCCGCTCCGGAAAAGGGTTTTTCCGCTGCGGAAAAGGTTTGCTTGGACGAATGCCTGCAAACTAGCCACGGCGCGGCTGGAATCGGTTCTTTTGCCGGCTCCGGTTGCCGCCAAAATTGCTGTTGCCGTCGCTTTCATGGCAGTCGATATTCAATGTCACATTGAATGATGTAATTCCCGGATCGTGGGATGGCAGTAACAAAAGGATAACGGGCACGAGGGTAATGCAATCGTCATGATTCGCGGCGAGGTTCGATATACAAGATGAATCGCGAAATGACGGGATGGGGCTGAGGGCAGGGCATCGAGCGAGAAGAAATCGTCAAATCAATTCGATCGATTAATTCGATGCCGGGGCCGTGCGGTGAGGGACCGGTTTTTTCCGGATTTCCGGAAAAAACCGGTCGCGCGCCGGACGGAAAGGGGTGAGCGACTTTGCGTGGGTAGCCGGGCGGTTTGATCGACCCGGCAGCCGCGCGCGGTGCTCTATCGAATCAGGCGGATACGAAAAATATGAATACGACAAGCGTGGCAGGTCAGGGCGTCGGGTCGATCGATCCGGCGCCGGCTGTCAGCGTCAGCGATCCGGCGGCGCATGCTTCAGATCCGGGGACCACATGGCGCCTTTCGCCGCCTGAATGAAACATGACGGGCCGCCCGCGATGCGGGCCGGCATCCGTTCGTCCAGCGTCCGAGCGACGCTTTTCCAATGAGATTCGACGTCGTCGTTCGGCGGGAATGATGGCGTGCGCGCGTGCGGCATGGCGACGCGTCGTGCGCCATGCCGCCGCCGGGCCGGCGATGTCGACTTCCGTGAATCGATAACCGGCTTTTCGCCGTCGCGCATCGTGCCGAACGGGCATGCGCGGCGATCGGTCGTGCACGCGCGATGTGGGTCGAGCATGCCGGGCAACGCTGTTCGTAGTGTTTATTAGTAATGCGAAGTGAGAGACGGGCGGCACGAGGCAGGCGAAAACGGAGCGGGTCCGCGCTTCGCCTGACGCCGCGTTCGCTATTGCGTCATCCAGCACATGAGAACCGAGGGAACACAAGATGAACAAGTCGTTCAAGTCGATCTGGAACGAAGCACTGGGGGCCTGGGTTGCGGCTTCGGAGCTTGACCGCGCACGCGGCAAGCGTGTTGCGTCGTCGACGCGCGCGCCGGAATGCGCCGCGCACGGAGAAGCCGCGATGCACGCGGGCATACCGTCGGCGCCTTCGGTGTTGAAACTGGCGGTGCTGACGGCGACCGCTTGTCTCGGGTTGTTCCATGCGAGTGCGCATGCGCAATACGCGCAGGATGGCGGTACCGCGTCGGGCGGCACGACGGCGATCTCGATCGGCCTCGGTTCGACTGCCGCGCAGCAGAATTCCACCGCGGTCGGCAACCTGTCGACGGCGCAGGGTTTGTCGGCCACGGCGCTCGGCCCGGGCGCACATGCGATGGGCGATGGTTCGACGTCCGTCGGCATCAACTCGCAGGCGACCGGCGTCAACAGTTCGGCGCTCGGCGTGCAGGCGATCGGTTCCGGCGACTATTCGGTCGCGATCGGCAATCTGTCGAGCGCGACCCAAAGCGGCGCGGTCGCGATGGGCAGCGGCGCGGCGGCGACCGGTGTTTCCGCCGTCGGGCTGGGCAACAACGCGCTGGCGTCCGGCCAGTACGCGGCGGCGATGGGGCTCGGTGCCAGCGCGGCGGGCGCGCAGAGCGTCTCGCTCGGCTATGCGTCGCATGCCACGAACACGGGCTCCGTCGCGCTCGGCAACCAGTCGACCAGTTCGGGCGCGGCCGGCGTGGCCGTCGGCAGCGGTGCGCTGACGACCGGGAATTCCGGCGTGGCGATGGGCGTGAACAGCGGTGCGAAGGGCACCGCGTCGATCGCGATCGGCTGGGGCGGCACCGCGGGCGTGCCCGGGTCGGGCACGCAGTCGCTCGGCACGAGTTCGATCGCGATGGGCTCGAACACGAATGCCGGCGCCGATCAGGCGCTGGCCTTCGGCCTGAACGCCAATGCGTCGGGCGTCAGTTCGATCGCGATGGGCGTGCAGTCGACCGCGACCCAGCAGTTCGCGACCGCGCTCGGCAATCTGTCGCTGGCGACCGGCGTTTCCTCCAGCGCGCTGGGGCCCGGGGCGACGGCGTCGGCCACGAATGCGACGGCGGTCGGTATCAACAGCGTCGCGGCGGCGACGTCGACCGTGGCGATCGGCGATTCCAACTCGGTTGCCGCGGCGGCAGGCGCGGGTTCGGTCGCGGGCGGCTACGGCTCGAAGGTGCTGGGCGGTGTCGGCGCCGTCGCGCTGGGCTATGGCCAGACGGTGAGCGGCAACGGCGCGGTCGCGATCGGCGATCCGAGCACCGCGATCGGCACCGGCGCGGTCACGATGGGGTCGAACAACACCGCGAACGGCGACGGCGCGGTAGCGATCGGCAACACCAACAACGCGCAGGGCACGGGTTCCCTGGCGCTCGGCAATACGTCGACGGCAGCGGCGGCGGGCGCCGTCGCGTTCGGCGCGTCGGCCGTGGCCAACAACGCAAACGATGTCGCGCTCGGCTCGGGATCGACGACGGCCGCGCCGAATCCGACGGCCAGCGCGGTCATCGGCGGCGTCACGTACAACTTCAACGGCATCAATCCGGCGAGCGTCGTCAGCGTGGGGAACGTCGGCGCCGAGCGTCAGATCACCAACGTCGCGGCCGGGCGGATCAGTTCGTCGAGTACGGACGCGATCAACGGGTCGCAACTCGCGGCGACGAACACGGCGCTCGATTCATTGTCGACGTCGACGGCGTCGAGCATCACGTCGTTGTCGACCGGGGTTTCGTCGCTGTCGACCGGTCTGAGTTCGACCAATAGCGCGGTGACGTCGTTGTCGACTTCGACGTCGACCGGGATCAGTTCGCTGTCGACGGGGCTGAGCTCGACCAATAGCGCGGTGACATCGCTATCCACGTCGACGTCGACCGGCATCAGCTCGTTGTCGACCGGCCTGAGTTCGACCGACAGCACCGTGACGTCGCTGTCGACGTCGACATCGACGGGGCTGTCGTCGGCCAATAGTTCGATCGCGTCGTTGTCCACCTCGACCTCGACGGGCATCGGTTCGTTGTCCACCGGGCTGAGTTCGACCGACAGCACGGTGACGTCGCTGTCGACGTCCACATCGACGGGGCTGTCGTCGGTCAATAGTTCGATCACGTCGCTGTCCACCTCGACGTCGACGGGTATCGGTTCGCTGTCCACCGGCCTGAGTTCGACCAACAGTGCGGTGACCTCGCTGTCCACGTCGACGTCGACGGTCGTCGGCTCGTTGTCCACGGGCTTGAGTTCGACCAACAGCTCGGTGACGTCGTTGTCCACGTCGACCTCGACGGGCATCAGCTCGTTGTCGACCGGCCTGAGTTCGACCAACAGCTCGGTCACGTCGCTGTCCACATCGACGTCGACGGGCATCAGCTCGCTGTCGACCGGCTTGAGCTCGACCAACAGCTCGGTCACGTCGCTGTCCACGTCGACGTCGACGGTCGTCGGCTCGTTGTCCACCGGCCTGAGCTCGACCAACAGCAACCTGACCTCGCTGTCCACGTCGACCTCGACCGTCGTCGGCTCGCTGTCCACCGGCTTGAGTTCGACCAACAGCTCGATCACGTCGCTGTCCACGTCGACGTCGACGGTCGTCGGTTCGTTGTCCACCGGCCTGAGTTCGACGAACAGCAATTTGACCTCGCTGTCGACCGCCACGTCGACCGGGATCAGTTCGCTGTCGACGGGCCTCAGCTCGATCGCGAGCAACAACACGAACCTCGGCAACAGCACGGCCGGCGCGATCGGCGGCGGGGCCACCTACGATCCGACTACCGGCACGATCTCGGCGCCGTCGTACGTGACGTACAACAGCGACGGCTCGACGACGATCAACAACAACGTCGGCTCGGCAATCGACAACATCAACGCGAACGGCATCAAATACTTCCACGCGAACTCGACCGCGCCGGACAGCCAGGCGCTCGGCCTGGACAGCGTCGCGATCGGACCGAACGCGATCTCGCGCGTGGACGGCAGCATCGCGCTCGGCTCCGGTTCGGTGGCCGATCGCGCCGTGGTGCCGTCGTCGGGCATCCTCCGCAACGGCAGTGCGTCGATCCCGTTCGACACGACAGACCAGACGCTGCTCGGCGCGGTGTCGGTCGGCGATGCGACGAACAAGACGTATCGCCAGATCACCAACGTCGCGGACGGCACCGGCCAGCAGGATGCGGTGACGGTGCGCCAGCTGACCGGCGCGCTGCAGTCGTTCGCGGTCACCGGCCAGAAGTACTTCCACGCGAATTCGACGGCAGCCGATTCGCTCGCGGTCGGCGCGGAATCGGTCGCGGTCGGGCCGACGACGGTCGTCAACGGCGACAACGGCGTGGGTATCGGCAACGGCGCGATCGTCGACCAGACCGCACCGGGCGGGATCGCGATCGGCCTGGCGGCGAGCTCCGCGCAGTCCGACGCGATCGCGCTGGGTAGCGGCGCGACGGCGACCGGTGCGCAGTCGGTCGCGCAAGGCGCGAATGCGGTGGCGGTCAGTGTCGGCAGCGTCGCGCTCGGTTCGGGCGCGCGCAGCACCGCGACCGATGCGCTCGCGCTCGGCGCCGGTGCGTCGGCGACGTTTGCGAACAGCGTCGCGCTCGGCGCCGGTTCGCTGACCACGGTCGGTGCGCTGACGAACTATGTCGCGTACGGCCTGAGCAGCCCGCAGTCGTCGGCCGGCGAAATCAATGTCGGCAACCGCCAGATCACCGGCCTTGCGGCCGGCAAGAACGGCACCGACGCGGTGAACGTGTCGCAGCTCGATTCGGTCGCGAACCAGCTGACGACGTTGATCGACCAGCGCACGGCCAACCTCGGCGGACAGTACACGACGAACCCGAACGGCGCGAACGTGCCGCCGGGCGCGAGCGGGTCGAATTCGTCGGCGGGCGGCTCGGGGGCGGTCGCATCGGGCTCGAACAGCACGGCGGTCGGCAACAATGCGCTCGCATCGGGCAACGGCTCTTCCGCGATCGGCGTGGGTGCCACGGCAGCGGGCAACAACTCGACCGCGATCGGCACGGGCAGCAACGACGGCGGGCGCTCGAACGTGGTCGCGGTCGGCTCGGCGGATTCGGCGCGTCAGGTCGTGAACGTCGCGGCCGGCACGCAGGGCACCGACGCGGTGAACGTGAACCAGCTGAACGCGGTATCGAACCAGTTCACGCAGTCGCTGAACACGGTCAACAACCAGCTCACGCAGATGCAGCAGCAGATCCAGCAGACCGATTCGATGGCCCGCGAGGGGATCGCCGCGACCGCCGCGATGGCGTCGATTCCGCACATGGACCGCGATTCGAACTTCGCGATGGGGGTCGGCACGGCGACGTTCCAGGGCCAGAAGGCCATGGCGGTCGGCGTGCAGGCGCGCGTCACGGAGAACCTGAAGGCGACGCTGAACGGCGGTTTCGCCGGCAGCCAGCGCGTCGTCGGCGCGGGCATGCTGTATCAGTGGAAGTGATCGTGCGCAGCGGTTCGTTCCGGCCCGCGTGGCCGGAACGGACCGCGCCGAACGCCAACGTGCGCGGAGGCGTCGCGACATCGCGCCGCACGCGCCGTGCTCATCGCATTCTCGGAGTCATCAAGTGAAAAACATCCATCTTGTTCTGCTGGCGTCCGTCGTTTCCCTCGCGGCCTGTTCGAGTGCGTCGGGGCCGACGTACAACGCGTACGAGCTGCAGTCGCGAAACGGCATCCGGACGTTCCAGGTCGATTGCCACGGCATCCTGTCGACCGCGAAGACCTGCATGAAGGTCGCGACGCGCATGTGCGGCAACGAGCCCGTGCGCCTGGTCGACACCACGACGCCGTACCGCGACGGCGCCGATCCGCATTCGATCGTGTTCCAGTGCGGCGCGGCCCCCGCGCCGACGGCCGCAGCCGTTGCGCCGGCGCCCGCGCCGGTCGAGAAGGTGAGCCTGACCGGCGATGCGTATTTCGCGACGGACTCGGCCGCGCTGACGCCTGCGGCCACCGCCGCGCTCGACACGCTGCTGAACCAGCAGGCCGACCGGCATTTCGCACGCGTGGAAGTGGACGGCTATACCGACGCGACCGGGTCGGATGCCCATAATCAGGTGCTGTCGAAGCGCCGTGCGGATGCGGTCGCCGGGTATTTGCGCGAGCACGGGCTGAAAGCGGATTCGTTCGCCGCAGCCGGTCACGGGGAAGCCAATCCTGCGGCATCGAACGATACCGCCGAAGGGCGCGCGCGCAATCGTCGCGTGGAAATCTCGCTGCAGAAGTAGGACGCGGCGGCCAGGTTGCCGCAAGCGTGACCGTCGAAGCCAGGCGGCTCGCTTGCGGCAAGGCGTGCTCGCCGCGGACAACGGCAGCGGGCAAGGCTCGTTACGGCGTGCGCACGCGGTGTCCGTCGCAGCGGCGCCGCCGCCGAGCGACGACTGGCGTCCGGCACGCGGACGGATCCGTCGTTGCGCTACGCGCAACATCCGTACCGGGCCGTGGATGGCGCTCAGTGTCGGATCATGCACACGGCCACGATCTCGTACCCGGGGTCGGCATTCGCGCTCGCGGCTTGCTCCGCTTCGTCATACGAACCAAAGGAGGCGGCATCCTCGATGGCCGGCGCCATGCCGATATCGCCGTCCTCGGCGGTGCAGAGGAACTGCTCGCCGGTCTTCACGACATAGATGGACATCATGATTCCCTCCAGGGTTTGCAGGGGGAAATTCCAGTCTAGCAGGCAGGAAGCGGGGCGGCGGTCCGCTTTCGGCACGCGCGACGGGGCGGTTTTACAACCGTCGGTCGGCCCTGATCGGCCTGCATGCGGCGGAAGCGGAAAGCCGTGCACAATACCCGCATGCGATCCCCCGACCTCGAATGCCTCGTTACCGTCACCATGCCCTTCGGTAAATACAAGGACCGGCTTCTTGCCGACCTGCCCGGCAACTATCTCAACTGGCTGGCCCGCGAAGGGTTTCCGCGCGGCGAACTCGGCCGGCAGCTCGCGCTGATGCACGAAATCGACCACAACGGCCTGAGAGGCTTGCTGGACCCGCTGCGCAAGCGCGGCTAGTGCAGGGCGGCGCGCCACTGAAGCCGCTGTTTCGTCCGCGCATCGCAGGCGCGCGATTTCCGGATAGCCGATGCCGACGGGGAATCCCCGGCCGCCTGCCCATGAAGCCCGCAGGGTCGTCATGGAAAACTGTATGAATATACAGTATAGTACCCGTCGAACTCGAGCCGCACAGGTCCAACCCTTGCGGCACGTGCGCCGCGCCTGCGGGCATCCGCCGCAGCGTTCCGGCACCGTGAATTCCGGCTAACTCATTCAGACGGGTAGGCAAATTGTCATCCAGCAATCTGATCCGCATTCGCGGAGCACGTCAGCACAACCTCAAGAATCTCGATCTCGACCTGCGCACCGGTGAAATGACGGTCGTGACCGGCCCGTCGGGCTCCGGCAAGTCGAGTCTCGTGTTCGACACGCTGTACGCGGAAGGCCAGCGGCGCTACGTCGAAACCTTCAGCGCGTACGCGCGGCAGTTCCTCGACCGGATGGACCGCCCGCAGGTCGAGCGCGTCGACGGCGTGCCGCCCGCGATCGCGATCGACCAGACCAACCCGGTTCGGAGTTCGCGGTCGACCGTCGGCACGATGACCGAGCTGAACGACCACCTGAAGCTGCTGTACGCGCGCGCGGCCGAGCTGTTCGACCGCAAGACCGCGCGGCAGGTGCGGCACGACACGCCGGAGACGACCTACGCGGAACTCGTCGCGCGCACGCAGGCGGACGATCCGCGCGTCGTCGTCACGTTCCCGGTCGAATTGCCGGAAGCTGTGTCCGACGAGGAAATCGCGCAGTGGCTGTCGGCGAGCGGCTACACGCGCGTGCAGGCGCAGCGCGAGGTCGCGTCGCCCACCGGGCCGCGCAAGATGCTCGACGTGGTGGCCGACCGCTTTCGCGTGCAGCAGGCCGACAAGGCGCGGGTGGTGGAGGCGATCGAGGCATCGCTGAAGCGCGGCGGCGGTCGCGTGAACGTATACGTGCTGGCCGCGGACGCGGAAAACGCAACGGCCGAGCCGTTGATCTGGCGCTTTTCCACCGGGCTCCATGATCCCGACAGCGACCTGCGCTACGCGGAGCCGCAGGCGGCGCTGTTCTCGTTCAACTCGGCGTACGGCGCGTGCGAAACCTGCCGCGGCTTCGGCCGCGTGATCGGCGTCGATCTCGGTCTCGTGATTCCCGACGCGCGCAAGACGCTGCGCGGCGGCGCGATCAAGCCGATGCAGACGCCCGCGTGGAAAGAGTGCCAGGACGACCTGATGCGCTACGCGGCGAAGGCCGGCATCCGGCGCGACGTGGCGTGGTCCGAGCTGACGGACGCCGAGCGCGACTGGGTCGTCAACGGTTCGCCGGACTGGAACGGCAAGTGGCAGAGCCAGTGGTACGGCGTGAAGCGCTTCTTCGGCTACCTCGAATCGAAAGCGTACAAGATGCACATCCGCGTGCTGCTGTCGAAATACCGCAGCTACACGCCGTGCGACGTGTGCGGCGGCGCGCGCCTGAAGACGGAGTCGCTGCAATGGCGGCTCGGCTCGAAAGAGAATGCCGACGCCGTGCTCGCGCCGGCCGACCGCTTCATGCCGCGCGGCGTCGACTGGAGCCGCGCGCAGCTCGAAGCGCTGCCGGGCCTGACCGTGCACGATCTGATGCTGCTGCCGATCGAGCGCATCCGGCGCTTCTTCGACGACATCGTGCTGCCGAGCGCGCTGCTCGACGACGCATTGAAGCTGCTGCTCGCCGAGGTGCGCACGCGCCTGAAATACCTGTGCGACGTCGGGCTCGGCTACCTGACGCTCGACCGGCAAAGCCGCACGCTGTCGGGCGGCGAGGTCCAGCGGATCAACCTGACGACGGCGCTCGGCACGTCGCTCACGAAAACCCTGTTCGTGCTCGACGAACCGAGCATCGGCCTGCATCCGCGCGATCTCACGCGGATCGTCGAGGCGATGCAGCGGCTGCGCGACGCGGGCAACACGCTGGTCGTCGTCGAGCACGATCCGTCGGTGATGCTCGCGGCCGATCGATTGATCGACATGGGCCCCGGCCCGGGCGAGCGCGGCGGCACGATCGTGTACGACGGCACGCCCGGCGACATCCGCTCGGCGCACACGCTGACGGGCGAATATCTCGGCGGCCGCAAGCAGGTCGCGCATGCGTCGAACTGGGCGCGCCGCGTGGTCGACGCGAACACGCCGCGCATCGTGCTCGAAGGCGCGACCGAGCACAACCTGCGCGACGTCACGGTCGAGATCCCGCTGCAGCGGCTGGTGTGTGTGACGGGCGTATCCGGCTCCGGCAAATCCACGCTGCTGCAGGACGTGCTGTATCCGGCGATGGCGCGGCACCACGGCAAGGCGACCGAATCGCCGGGCGCGTTCCGCAGCCTCACGGGCGCCGACCAGGTCGGCGACGTCGTGTTCGTCGACCAGTCGCCGATCGGCAAGACCACGCGCTCGAACCCGGCGAGCTACGTCGGCGCGTTCGACGAAATCCGCAAGCTGTTCGCGAAGGCGCCGCTCGCGCTTCAGCGCGGTTACGGCGCCGGCACGTTCAGCTTCAACTCGGGCGACGGCCGTTGCCCGACCTGCGGCGGCTCGGGCTTCGAACACATCGAAATGCAGTTCCTGAGCGACGTCTACCTGCGTTGCCCGGATTGCGACGGCAGCCGCTACCGTGCCGAGATTCTCGAAGTGCGTATCGAGCGCGACGGCCGCGCGCTGAACATCGCCGACGTGCTCGATCTCACCGTCAGCGAAGCGGCCGCGTTCTTCGCGACCGATGCCGAGGTGCTGCGCGTGCTGCAGCCGATCGTCGACGTCGGCCTCGAATACGTGAAGCTGGGCCAGCCGGTGCCGACGCTGTCGGGCGGCGAAGCGCAGCGCCTGAAGCTCGCCGGCTTCCTCGCCGAATCCGCGGCGGCGGCCAACGGGCGCCGGGTCGCGACGGAAGAGGCGCGCATCGCCCGCGCGAAGCTGTTCATGTTTGACGAGCCGACCACCGGGCTGCACTTCGACGACATCGCGAAGCTGATGCAGGCGTTCGGCAAGCTGCTCGCGGCCGGCCATTCGCTGATCGTGATCGAGCACAATCTCGACGTGATCCGCGCGGCCGACTGGCTGATCGATCTCGGCCCGGAAGGCGGCGACGGCGGCGGCTTGGTACTGTGCGCGGGCACGCCCGACGACGTGAAGGCCTGCGCCGAATCGCATACCGGCGTGGCGCTGCTGCAGTACGACCGCGAGATGGAGGGCGCAGCCGCGGCTGCCGACGAAGGCGTGCCGCTGCAGGCCGCGCTGAATGCGGCGCGCGCGCGCCGTGCGATCGAAGGCGAGGACGTCGTGCGGATCGTCAACGCGCGCGAGCACAACCTGAAGTCGCTCGACGTCGACATCCCGCACGGCAAGTTCAACGTGATCACCGGCGTGTCGGGTTCCGGCAAGTCGACGCTCGCGTTCGACATCCTGTTCCACGAAGGCCAGCGCCGCTACCTCGAATCGCTGAACGCGTATGCGCGCTCGATCGTGCAGCCGGCCGGCCGCCCCGAGGTCGACGCGGTGTACGGCATTCCGCCGACCGTCGCGATCGAGCAGCGGCTGTCGCGCGGCGGGCGCAAGAGCACGGTCGCGACCACGTCCGAAGTGTGGCATTTCCTGCGGCTGCTGTATGTGAAGCTCGGTCTGCAGCATTGCATCCACGACGGCACACCGGTCACGTCGCAATCCGTCGAATTGATCGCCGCGCAACTGCTGCGCGATCATCGCGGCGAACACGTCGGGCTGCTCGCGCCGCTCGTCGTCAATCGCAAGGGCGTCTATACCGATCTCGCGAAGTGGGCGAAGGCGCGCGGCAGCACGCATCTGCGCGTCGACGGCGAATTCGTCACGGTCGATCCGTGGCCGAAGCTCGACCGCTTCCGCGAGCACACGATCGAATTGCCGGTGGCCGATATTGTCGTGTCGCCGGACAACGAGGCCGAGTTGCGGCGCAGGCTCGACGAGACGCTCGAGCTCGGCAAGGGCGTGATGCACCTGCTCGCGCCGCTCGACGGGCTGCACCACGCGATGCAGAACGATCATTCGACCGCGCAGGTCGGCGCGGTCAAGGTGCTGTCGGTCAAGCGTGCGTGCCCGGTGTGCGGCACGAGCTATCCGGAGCTCGACCCGCGGATGTTCTCGTACAACAGCAAGCACGGCTGGTGCACGACCTGCGTCGGCACCGGCGTCACGCTCACCCGCGAACAGCGCGCCGCGTACGACGACACGGTGCTCGCCGGCGACGATCGCGGCCGCGAACAGACGCTGCCGTCGGACGAGCAGGAGCCGGAAGGCGTCGGCAACGAGCCGTGCCCGGATTGCCACGGCACGCGGCTGAACCCGTCCGCGCGCGCGGTCACGTTCGACGCGCATCCGATCGTCGAGGTCGCGCAGTGGACGGTGTCGGACACGCGCCGCTGGATCGACGCGCTGGAACTCACCGGGCGCGACGCGCAGATCGCCCGAGACATCGTCAGCGAGATCGGCAGCCGCCTCGCGTTTCTCGAGGAAGTCGGGCTCGGCTACCTGAGCCTCGACCGTGCGGCGCCGAGCCTGTCGGGCGGCGAAGCGCAGCGCATCCGGCTGGCCGCGCAGCTCGGCAGCAACCTGCAGGGCGTGTGCTACGTGCTCGACGAGCCGACCATCGGCCTGCATCCGCGCGACAACCAGATTCTGCTGGACGCATTGCGCAAGCTCGGCGACAAGGGCAATACGCTGGTCGTCGTCGAGCATGACGAAGATACGATCCGCCGCGCGGATCACATCATCGACGTCGGCCCGGGCGCCGGCAAGCGCGGCGGCACGCTGGTCGCGCAAGGCGCGGTGGCCGATCTCGCCGCGCAGACCGATTCGGTGACGGGCCGCTTGCTCGCGCAGCCGATGACGCACCCGCTGCAGCCCCGCCGCAGCGTGAGTCTGCCGGGCAAGAAGGGCGGCGAAGCCGTGCCGGAAGCCTGGCTGACCGTGCATGGCGCGCGGCTGCACAACCTGCGCGACGTCACGGTCGGCATTCCGCTCGCGCGGCTCGTCGCGGTCACCGGCGTCAGCGGGTCGGGCAAGTCGACGCTCGCACGCGACGTGCTGATGACGAATCTGCTGGACGCGGTCGGCCGCTCGGTGCTGTCGTCGCCCGCCACGCGGCGTGCGCGCAAGGCCGCGCAGCAGGACACGCCGGCCGCCAACCGTCGTTCGAGCGTGCTCGCGCGCAGCGCACCGCGGCCGTCGCTGAACGTCACGCATGCGTGGCAAGGCTGCGAGTCGCTGAGCGGCTGGGAGCAGATCGATCGCGTGCTCGAAGTCGACCAGACGCCGATCGGCAAGACGCCGCGTTCGTGCCCGGCCACCTATATCGGCGTGTGGGACACGATCCGCAAGCTGTTCGCCGATACGCTCGAAGCGCGCGCACGCGGCTATACGGCGTCGCGTTTTTCGTTCAATACCGGCGACGGGCGCTGCCCAGCGTGCGAAGGGCAAGGCGTGCGCACGATCGGCATGAGCTTCCTGCCGGACGTGAAGGTGCCGTGCGACGTGTGCCACGGGCAGCGCTTCAATCCGGAAACGCTCGCCGTCACGTGGCGCGGCCGGAACATCGGCGACGTGCTGACGATGGAGATCGACGAGGCGGTCGAGTTCTTCGCGCCGATCTCGAACATCGCGCATCCGCTGCAGTTGATGAAGGACGTCGGGCTCGGCTATCTGACGCTCGGCCAGCCGTCGCCGACGCTGTCCGGCGGCGAGGCGCAGCGCATCAAGCTCGTCACCGAGCTGACGAAGGTGCGCGACGACATCACGCGGCGCGGCCAGAAGGCGCCGCACACGCTGTACGTGCTCGACGAGCCGACGGTCGGCCTGCATATGGCCGACGTCGCGAAGCTGATCCGCGTGCTGCACCGGCTGGTGGATGCCGGGCATAGCGTCGTCGTGATCGAGCACGACCTCGACGTGATCGCGGAAGCCGACTGGATCATCGATCTCGGGCCGGAAGGCGGCGTGGGCGGCGGCACGATCGTCGCGGCGGCGCCGCCGGAAGGGCTCGTGCAGGTGAAGGCCAGCCATACCGGGCAAGCGCTGAAGCCGGTGCTGGCCCGAACGGCCAGCGAAGACGCCGAAGCGGAGCAGCAGGGCGCGGCGCGGGTGGGCTGAACGCGTCGCATCCGGCGAGCGGCCCCGACGCCTGGTGAGGCATCAGGGCCGTTCTCGTTTCGTCCTTCACGCCGACGATGGCGCCGCGCTCAATTCGCGTTGACGCCGATCGCCTCGATGATGGTCTCCAGTTGCGGGCTCATCGGCAGGTTCAGACTCAAGCCGGACGGAAGCGGGCGCAGGAACCAGCGCTTGTACTGACGCGCGATCTCGCCGTCGGCGGCCAATTCCTGGAACGTGCTTTTCACGATCTGCGCGAGTTGCGGATCGTCCTTGCGGAACATGATGCCGTACGGGTCGTAGGATAGAAAATCGCCCACCACGTCGTACTGGCCACCCTTGCTCGCATTCTCGGCGATCAGGCCGTACAGCAGCACGTCGTCCGTCGCGAACGCGTCGGCGCTGCCGTTCGCGACGAGCGCGAAGCCTTGCGCATGGTCCGGCACCACCTGTAGCTGGACCCCGAGCCGGAACTTGTCATTCAGGTCGAGCAGCGCCTTCTCGTTGGTCGTGCCGGCCGTCACCGCGACTTTCTTGCCCGCGAGATCGCGGAACGAGCGGATCGGCGCGCCGCGTTTCACCATCACCTTCGTGCCGGCCACGAAGAAGATCGGCGAGAACGCCACGCGTTTCTGGCGCTCGAGGTTGCTGGTCGTGGAGCCGCATTCCAGATCGACCTTGCCGCTGACCACCGCGTCGATGCGGTTGTCGGACGTGACCGGCACCCAGCGGATCGTCAGGCTCTGGTTGATCGCATCCTCGATCGACGCCACGAGCGCCTTGCACAGCTCGATCGAATAGCCGATCGGCTGGTTGCGCGCATTCAGGTACGAAAACGGGATCGACGCGTCGCGATAGCCGAGCGCGATCGTGCCGCTGCCGCGCACCTTCGCGAGCGTGCCGGTCAGTTGGGCCGGCGCGAACGGCTCGACGCGCGGCGGCGTCGACGGCGCATCGTCCGCACGCGCGGCCGCGCCCGTCGCAAGCAGGCCCGCGAGCGCGAGCGCACGCCAGAATCGCTGCATCTTCATCGCCGGGCCTCCGTCAGACTTCCGTCGGATGTGCGATCGTCGCTTCCTGTTCCGCTTCGATGCGCGCCGCGTTGGCTTCGGCTTCTGCTTCCGGCAGGAGCTGGCCTTCCCATTTCGCGACCACCGCGCTCGCGATCGAATTGCCCACCGCATTGGTGGCCGAGCGGCCCATGTCGAGGAACGTGTCGACGCCGAGAATCAGCAGCAGCCCGGCCTCCGGCAACCCGAACTGGTGCAGCGTGGCCGCGATCACGACGAGCGACGCACGCGGCACGCCGGCCATTCCCTTCGACGTGAGCATCAGTACCAGCAGCATCGTGATCTGCGTGCCGAGCGACAGGTGCATGTTGTACGCCTGCGCGATGAACAGCGACGCGAACGTGCAGTACATCATCGAGCCGTCGAGGTTGAACGAATAGCCCATCGGCATCACGAAACTCGAGATCTTGCGCTTCACGCCGAAGCGGTCGAGCGCGTCGAGGATCTTCGGGTACGCGGCTTCGGAGCTGGCCGTCGCGAACGACAGCATGAACGCTTCCTTGATCAGCACCAGCAACTTGAACACCCGCGGCCCGAGGAACACCAGCCCCGCACACACGAGCAACGCCCAGAGCAGGAACAGGCTGACGTAGAAGTCGCCCATGAACACCGCGAACTTCAGCAGTACCGATAACCCGTTGACCGCGACGGTCGCGGCCATCGCGGCCATCACCGCGAGCGGCGCGAGCTTCATCACGTAGCCGGTGATCTTCAGCATCACGTGCGACAGCTGGTCGATCGCGGCGATGAGGATCTTGCCACGCTCGCCGAGCGCGGCGAGCGCGACGCCGAAGAACATCGAGAACACGACGATCTGCAGGATTTCGTTGTTGCTCATCGCCTCGGCGAACGACCTCGGCACCATGTGGCCGACGAAGTCCTTCAGCGTGAATTTGGATGTCGCGAGGTTCGCGGAGGCGCCGATGTCCGGCAGCGGCAGGCCGAGATTGTCACCGGGCCGCAGCAGGTTCGCCATCAGCAGCCCGAGCAGCAGCGAGACCAGCGACGCGGTGATGAACCACGTGATCGATTTCGCGAATACGCGCCCGACCGAGGCCGCGTCGCCCATGTGTGCGATGCCGACGACCAGCGTGGAGAAGACGAGCGGCCCGATCACCATCTTGATCAGACGCAGGAACACGTCGGAGACGAGCGAGATGTATCCGGCGACTTCGGCGGCGGCCTTCTTGTCCGGAAAGCTCGTGAAGACCATGTAGCCGATCGCGATGCCTGCCGCCATCGCGACCAGGATCCAGACGGCTGCAGCATTCTTTTTTCGCATCGTAAGCCTCCCATGCAGCGGTTTCGCAATCGGGGATGGAAGGACGATACAGGACCAGAATCGCGCTGAACAGTGCAACCGGGTTCGGGTTTGCGCTAGCGCCGGATCATGGCCGATGGGGCGACGGTGATGGCGGGGGTGGCGCTGCGTGCCCGTGCGCCGGCGCAACCGGGTGAGGATTGGTGCGACGCAGCACGTTGCCTGTTCGACGGACGCCGGATGGCGGAAACTTGCGCCGCGCCATTTCGCCCGTCCGTGTCCTGCGCCATCGACGATGTTGCGGTGCCGGGATGCCGCGCCACCGTGAACAGGCGCTAGTCGTGCGCCCGCGGGTCCAGCAGGCTCGTGCTGAAATCGCACGCTTGCTCCGCGAGCCGGACGATCTCGGCGGTCAGCGATTGAGCGCGTTCGGCCCGGTGCAGCGCGACGTAGCGAACCGGCGGCAGCGCCGGCTGCGTGCGCACGATCTCCAGCGCGTCGCAAGCGACGAGGTGCGCGACGCACGCCTTCGGCAGATAGCTGATGCCCAGGCCCGACAGCGTCAGGCCGATCTGCGCGAGCAGGCTGTTGCTCGACAGCACGCGCTGAGTCGCGACGCCGTGTTCCTGCAGAAAGCGCGTGTACAGATGCCCGGTGCCCGACAGATTCCCCTGCAGGATCAGCGGAAACCGTGCGATCTCCGTCAACGCAAGGGCGGCCCGGGACGTCGGCATGAATCCGGCCGCGCACATCCACGCGTTGTCGACCTCGCCGACCACCGTCGCCGTGAACGCGTCCGTCGCATGAATCTGCGGGACCACGATCAGATCGATCGTGTCGGCCGCGAGCCGGTCGCGCAGCGTCGCGGTCAGGTCCACCTCGGCCTCCACGTGCACGCGCGGATAGGCGGCCTGGATCGCCGCGATCAGGCGCGGCAGCCACGTCAGCGCGGTCAGTTCGGTCACGCCGATCCGGACATGCCGCACCAGCGCTTCCTTCGAACTCATCCGCTCGACCACGCGGTCGCGCTGTTCGAGCAATGCCTTCGCATGGTCGAACAGCTCCGCGCCCTTGTCGGTGAGCCGCGCGCTGCGATGCGCGCGATCGAACACGGTGAGGTCGAACGCGCGTTCGAGCTCCTGGATGCGCTTCGATACGGCCGACTGCGTCGTGTTCAGGCGCGTCGCGGCCGCGTCGAACGAGCCGAGCTGCACGATCCAGTACAGCGCTTCCATCTGCTTGAACGTCAGCATCGCGTGTCACTCGATAGATGAATAAAAGCGATATGTTCTCATGTCAAAAAATCGCTTTTTTTACATATTTAGGCTGTTTAAGGTGCTCCCGTTGCGTCGCCTGGCGAGTGCGTTCATCAGAAAACGCGCCGCATCGCACCCAGCGTTCAATCGAACCCCCATTCTCTGGAGATTGCATGGACACCGTCATCGACTCCCCGCCCGTCGTCGGCGCGGCCCGCAAGCCGCGCGTCGGGCTCGCGTGGCAGATCCTCATCGGCCTCGTCATCGGCATCGCGACCGGGCTCGTGCTGAACCGGTTTCCGCAACTGCGCGACACGGCCGTGTCCGGGTTGCTGCAGCCGGCCGGCGACATCTTCATCAAGCTGGTGCGGATGATCGTCGTGCCGATCGTATTCACGAGCATGGTGATCGGCATCGCCGGTGTGGGCGACGGCAAGTCGCTCGGACGCCTCGGCATCAAGACGCTGCTCTATTTCGAGGTGATCACGACGATCGCGATCGTGCTCGGGCTCGTGATCGGCAACGTGTTGCAGCCGGGCGTCGGCACCGACATGTCGCAACTCGGGCACACCGACATTTCCCGTTACCAGCAGACCACGCAACAGGTGCAGCAGGCGCACCACGGGCTGATGGCGCTGGTGCTCGGCATCATCCCGGACAACATCGTCGCGTCGATGGCCAAGGGCGACCTGCTGCCGGTGATCTTTTTCTCGCTGCTGTTCGGGCTCGGGCTGCAGTCGGTGCCGGAAGAACATCGCAAGCCGGTGCTCGCGATGCTCAAGGGCGTCGCCGACGCGATGTTCAAGGTGACGAACATGGTGATGCGCTATGCGCCGGTCGGCGTGTGCGCGCTGATCGCGGTGACCGTTTCAAGTTTCGGCTTCGGATCGCTGCTGCCGCTGCTGAAACTCGTCGCCGTCACTTACTTCGCGATCCTGCTGTTCGCGATCGCCGTGCTCGGCGTGACCGCGCGGCTGTTCGGGTTCCGCATCCTGACGCTGCTGCGCGTGATCAAGGACGAACTGATCATCGCGTTCTCGACCTGCAGTTCGGCGACCGTGCTGCCGCAACTGATGAAGAAGATGGAGGACTACGGCGTGCCGAAGAGCATCACGACGTTCGTGGTGCCGACCGGCTACACGTTCAACCTCGACGGCGCGTCGATCTATCTCGGCATCGGCACGCTGTTCGTCGCGCAGCTGTATGGCGTGCACCTCGGCTGGCAGCAGCAGGTGCTGCTGACGCTGACCATGGTCGTCACGTCGAAGGGCGCCGCCGGCGTGCCGGGCTTCATGTTCGTGATCATGCTCGCGACGCTCGCGAGCGCGGGATTGCCGCTCGAAGGGCTCGCGTTCATTGCCGGCGTCGACCGGATCATGGACATGGGCCGCACCGCGCTGAACGTCGTCGGCAACGCGCTGGCGCCGCTCGTCATCGCGAAATGGGAAGGCCGGTACGACGCGGAAAAGGGCCGCGCGTACGTCGAATCGCTGCGCGGCTGAACGCTGCCATGCACGCATCGCACAACATTCCGAAGCAAACAGGAGCATCGAAGATGAGCAGTCCCCGTGGCGCACTTTTTCCCGACGCGTTGATGCAGCAGATCAAGTCGCGCTTTCATCACGTCGATCGCGACGTCGACGGCCGCGAGCGGTTGTTCTTCGACAACGCGGGCGGGTCGTTCCGGTTGAAGGCGGCAGTCGACGCGTACGCGCGGGTCGATGCACTGCCCGATTGCCCGGAGCGTATCCATGCGCGGGCGCTCGATCTGCAGGCGATCCAGTCGCGCGGCGAGGACGACGTTCGCACGATCCTGAACGCGCAGGGCGGCACCGTGTATGCGTCGCTGACCGCATCGGGCGCGATGTTCGACATGGTGCGCGCGATCATGGAGAACGTGCCGGGCACCAACGCGGTGACGACCATGCTCGAGCATCCATCGTCCTACGATGCAATGACGGTTTACGCGGAACGGACCGGCAAGACGCTGCGCATCGCGCCGAGCAATCCTGAGACCGGCGGCGTGGACGTCGACGCGATCGTGGCGCTGGTTGACGCCGATACCGCGCTGCTCAGCGTGATGGCGGCGTCGAACATCTCCGGTGCGAAATTCGACATCGAGACGATCGTCGCGCGGGCGAGAGAGAAGAAGCCCGACCTGTTCATCGTCGTCGACGCGGTCCAGCATGCGCCGCACGGGGTCATCGACCTAGAGCGCACGCCGGTCGACGGGATCAACTTCGCGCCGTACAAGTTTTTCGGATGCCGCGGCTCGGGCATGTCGTGGCTGTCGCCGCGTGCGGCCGCGCTGCCGCATCATCGGCTCGCCGCGAAGGAGAACGGCGTATGGGAACTCGGCAGCCCGGCACCCGCGCAATTTGCGGTCGTATCGTCGATTGTCGATTACGTGGCGTGGATCGGCCGGTATTTCACCGATTCCGACGACCGGCGCACGCTGTTCGTCGAGGGTATGCACCGGATCGAGCTGCATGAACGCGCGCTGCTCGCCGCGTTGCTCGACGGCTTGCGCGCGATCGACGGCGTCGAGGTCTATTGGGATCATGCCGACCTGACGCAGCGCGACCTGATCGTCGGGATCGGCTTCGCGCATCTCGAACCGACTCAAGCGGTGCGGGAATACGAGAAGCACGGTGTGATCGTCTACGAGCGCGTTGCGTCGAGCCTGTACTCGGGCCGGATGCTGAAATCGTTCGGGCTCGCCGGCGCGGTGCGGATCTCGCCGCTCCATTGTCATGCGCCGGACGATATCGCACGATTCCTCGCGATCACCGAAGCGCTCGCGGTACAGCGCTGATCGGCGACACGGCCCGATTGGCCGGGCCGTACCGGTTTCGGCGCGGTTGTCGATCAGCCCGCCGGTGCGACCGATGCGCCCGTGATGCCGTGCCGGCGCAGCGAATCGGCGACGAAGCCCGACGCCTTCATGTCCTCGACGAACGCGGCCAGTACCGCGGCGGCCGCATCGCCGCGACTCTTCGGTACGCCCATCGCCTGCCGGATCACCATGAAGCGCTCGTCGAGCAGGCGCAGGCCGGGCGTTTTCGCTGCGTCGGTTTCGAGCTGCTGCTTCACGCCGGCCGCCACTTCCAGCCGCTGTTCGACGAACGTCGGCACGACGGCTTGCGACGTCGGCGCACGCACGATCTGCGCGGCTTTCAGTTCGCGGGTGAGGAACAGGTCGTACGCGCTGCCCTTGCCGACGGCCACGCGGTTGTGCGGCTGGTCGACGTCCGCGTTGGTGCGGATCGGCGATGCATCCGGCACGAGATAGAAGCCTTCGATCAGCACGTACGGCGCGGTGAACGCGACCGTTTCGCCGCGCAGCGGATCGACCGCGAAGAAGCCGAAATCGGCGCGCTCGTCGGTCAGCGCCTGCACCGATTTGCCGGCGGCGTCGAACACGACCAGTTCCAGGTCGGCCGACAGGCGCTCGGCGAAGGCACGGGCGAGGTCGATCGATACGCCGAACGGTTCGCCCGTTGTCGGGTCGCGGTTCGCGAGGATGGGGTTGCCGAGGTTGATCGATGCGCGAAGCTTGCCGGTGGGCGTGAAGGCGGAGACGACAGCAGGAGCGATGGGCATGAGTGGACTCGCGGGAGGCGTAGGGTCGGTCGGGCGACGGGCTGTGCGACAGCGCGTCGATGCCGAGCTTATCACCTGGGCGTTGGACGGAGCGTGTCGCCCGGCGTGCCGGTGCGTTCGGGCCGGGGGCGCACCGTGGCGACGGGGCGGCGCGCGATAGAGCGGGAGACGCCGCGCCAGCGTCGATGGCGCAGTGCATCGGTGATCGGCGACAGGGTCGGCGACGCCTCCGTACGCTGCTCTTTCGTGAGAACCGCGTGCGATCCGTCGTGCGCACGGCTGTTTCCAGCAGCCCGTCGCGGGGGAACGAAGCATCGATAGCAAGACGCCCGTGATGTGGGAAAGCGCGTCGTTCACGGGCGTACGGAGGCTACCGCTGCGCCACCGCGCTCGTTTCCCGCCAGCCGCCGCCCAGCACCTTGTACAGCGTGATGAGATTGGACTGCTTGGCGAGCATGTCCGTGACCAGTTGCTGTTGCGCGGTGTAGAGCGTGCGCTGCGCGTCGAGCAGGGTCAGGAAGCTGTCGGTGCCGCTGCGGTAGCGTGCCTGCGCGAGGTCGTAGTACTGCTGCGCGGAGTTGACGTAGTCGCGGTCCGCGGCTACCTGGGTGACGTACGTGGTGCGTCCCGCGAGTGCATTCGACACTTCCTTGAACGCCGTCTGGATGGCCTTTTCGTAGTTGGCGATGTCGATGTCCTTCTCGACTTTCGCCACGTCCAGCGTGGCGCGGTTGTAGCCGAAGTCGAAGATGGGCACCGAAATGGACGGCGCAAACGTCCACGCCCCCGTGCCCGCCTTGAACAGGTTCGAGAGGCTGCCGCTCGTGGTGCCCGCGGAAGCCGTCAGCTCGATCTTCGGAAAGAACGCGGCGCGCGCCGCGCCAATGTTGGCGTTGGCGGCCTTCAGCGTGTGCTCGGCTTCGACGATGTCGGGCCGGCGCGCGAGCAGGTCCGACGGCACGCCTTCGCCGATGTCCGCGAACGTGTTCTCGCTTTCCATCAGCGAAGGGCCTTGCGGCAGATCGTCGGGCAGCGGCGCACCGATTTCGGCCACCAGGTTGTTGCGGTCCTGCGCGACCGCACGCGTGTACGAGGCGAGACTCGACCGCGCGCTCGCCAGCGAATTTTCGGCCTGGCGCACGTCCTGCAGCGACGCGCTGCCCATTTTCATCATGCTCACCGTGAGGTCGTAGGTGTGCTGGTCCGCATCCACGGTGTTCTGCGCGATCTGCAACGACGTCTCGTCGGAGAGCAGTTGCAGATAGTCGGTGGCGACGGTCGCGATCAGGCTGATCTGCGTGCTGGTGCGCGCGGCGTCCGTGGCGAGGTACTGCTCCAGCGCCTGACGCTTGAGGCTGCGCAGGCGGCCGAAGAAGTCGATTTCCCACGACGTGAGACCCACGCTCGCGCTGCTCGAACTGTATGCGCTCGTGGAGCCGGCCACGCGTTCGCGCGTGACCGAGCCGGATGCGTTGATGGCCGGTCCGACGTTGGCGCGCGCAATGCGGTACTGCGCTTCGTACTGCGCGACGTTGAGCGCGGCCACGCGCATGTCGCGGTTGTTCGCGAGCGCGAGTTCGATCAGCTTTTGCAGTCGCGGGTCCTTGAAGAAATCGCGCCAGCCGAGGTCGGCTCCCGGCGGTGCCGCAGCCGTGCCCTGCGCGGCCTTCGGCTGCGCCAGCGCGGGCACGGTGGACCAGGTGTCGTCGACCGGTGCGGCGGGCCTTTGGTACGTCGGGTCCAGCGTGCAGCCTGCCAGCACGCCCGTGCAAACAAGGGCGATCAGTGTGCGTTTCATGCGTTGCCCTCGTTGATGTCGGCGGAGTCCGTGGTGTGACCGTGTTCGTTGAACAGTCTGCGCACCACGACGAAGAAGACCGGTACGAAGAAGATGGCGAGCACCGTGGCCGCGATCATGCCGCCCGTCACGCCGGTGCCGATGGCGTGGCGTGCGCCGGCGCCGGCCCCCGTACTGATGACGAGCGGCAGCACGCCGAACACGAACGCGAGCGAAGTCATGAGAATGGGGCGCAGCCGCATGTGGGCGGCTTCGAGTACGGCGTCCACGAGGCTGTGCCCCTGCGCCTGCAGATCCTTCGCGAACTCGACGATCAGGATGGCGTTCTTCGTGGACAGACCGATAGTGGCCAGCAGCCCCACCTTGAAATAGATGTCGTTCGAAAGCCCGCGCCCGTGAGCGGCCAGTAACGCGCCCAGCACACCGAGCGGCACGACGAGCAGCACCGCAAGCGGAATCGACCAGCTTTCGTAGAGGCCCGCAAGGCACAGGAACACGACGACGAGCGAGATCGCATAGAGCACCGTGGCTTGCGAGCCGGCCTGCTTCTCCTGATACGACTGGCCCGTCCATTCCACGGCGAAACCGGGCGGTAGCTTGTGCGCAAGCTGTTCGACTGCCGTCATCGCCTCGCCGGTGCTCACGCCGGGCCGCGTGGCGGCCGACATGCCCGCAGCGAGCTGCCGGTTGTAGCGCTCGATCTGTGGCGGCCCGAACGTCCAGTGGCTCTTGGCGAACGACGAGAAGGGCACCATCGTGGCGTCGTAGCCTGTCGTGCTCGTGGTGGTGCTCGAGGACGACGAGGACGACGAACCCGACGAACTGCTGCCTGCCTTCACATACCAGTCGCCAAGGTCGGCAGGCATCATGCGATACGGCGCGTCCGACTGCACATAGACCTTCTGCACGCGCCCCGTGTCGATGTAGTTGTTCACGTAGGACGAACCGAACGCGGTCTGCAGCGTGTCGTTGACGTCGGAGATGGAAAGCCCCAGCGCGTTGGCTTTTTCGCGGTCGATGTCCACCTGCAGCTGCGGGGTGTCTTCAAGGCCGGACGGGCGCACCATCGCGAGCGTCGGTTCCTTCGACGCCATGCCGAGAAACTGGTTGCGCACCGCGAGCAGCTTGTCGTGGCCTGCGCCGCCGCGGTCTTCTATCTCGAAGTCGAGGCCGCTTTGCGTACCCAGTTCCTGAATGGCGGGCGGATTCAGCACGAAGATGCGCGCGTCGCGATTGCCGGCGAAATGCTGGCTGGCGCGCGCGATGATGGCCGGCGCGCTGTCGCGCGAACCGCGCAGGCTCCAGTCCTTGAGCGTCACGAACGCGATGGCGTTGTTCTGCCCCTGGCCGTTGAAGCTGAAGCCGTTGATGGCGATGACCTGCGTGACGCCCGGCTCGTCTTTCAGCACGTACTGCTCCACGGCCTCCACCGTCTTCAGCGTGCGCGAGGCCGGCGTGCCTGCGGGCGCGCTGATCGACACGATGAAGTAGCCCTGGTCTTCGTCAGGCAGGAACGAGGAGGGCAACGTGACGTAGAGCAGCGCCACGACGCCGGCGATCGCGCCGTAGAGGAGCATGTAACGCGCGGGTCGCGCGACCACGCGTGCGAGCGAGGAACTGTAGCCCGCATTGCTCTTGGCGAACCACCGGTTGAACCAGCCGAAGAAGCCGCGCTTTTCGTGGTGCTCCACGTCGGCGCGCTTGAGCAGCGTGGCGCACAGCGCCGGCGTGAGTGTAAGCGCGAGCATGACCGACAGCAGCATCGCCGAGACGATGGTGATGGAGAACTGCCGGTAGATCGCGCCCGTGGAGCCCGCGAAGAACGCCATCGGAATGAAGACGGCGGTGAGCACGGTGGTCACGCCGACCAGGGCGCCGGTAATCTGCCCCATCGCCTTGTGCGTGGCTTCCTTCGGGCCGAGCTTCTCCTCGCTCATGATGCGCTCGACGTTTTCCACCACCACGATGGCGTCGTCCACGAGCAGGCCGATGGCGAGCACCATCGCGAACATCGAGAGGACGTTGATCGAAAAACCGATCATCGACATCACGCCGAACGTGCCGAGCAGCGCAACGGGCACCACGATGGTCGGAATCAGCGTGGCGCGCACGTTCTGAAGGAACAGGTACATCACGAGGAAGACCAGTACGACCGCTTCGAACAGCGTCTTCACGACCTCTTCGATCGAGATGCGAACGAACGGCGTGGTGTCGTACGGATAACTGATCGCGACGTCCTTCGGCAATTGCAGCTGGATCTCGGCGAGCTTCGCGCGCACGGCATTGGCTGCGTCCAGCGCGTTGGCGCCGGTGGCGAGCTTGATGGCGAGCGCGGATGCCGGCTTGCCGTTCAGACGCGACGAGGTGTCGTAGCTGTCGCCGCCCACCTCCACGCGCGCCACGTCCTTCAGCAGCACGCGCGAGCCGTCGCTGTTCACGCGCAGCAGGATGTCGGCGAACTGGTCGGCGGTCGTCAGCAGACTCGACGAGCGGATGGTCGCGTTGATGGCCTGCGAATCCGTTGCCGGCGAGCCGCCGACCTGCCCCGTGGAAAGCTCGACGTTCTGGTTCGTGATGGCCGTGGTCACGTCGGCGGGCGTGAGTCCGAAGCTGTGCAGCTTCACCGGGTTGAGCCAGATGCGCATCGCGTGCTGCGCGCCGAACAGCGTCACGTCGCCCACGCCGTTCAACTGCGCGAGCGGATCTTCGATCCGGGTCGCGATGATGTTGCCGAGATCCACCGAATTCCAGGTGCCGCCCGGCGACGAGAGCGCGACGATCATGAGGAAGCTCGTCGACGCCTTCGCGACCTGCACCCCTTGCTCCTGCACCGTTTGGGGCAGGGTCGGCGTGGCCTGCGTCACCTTGTTCTGCACCTGCACCTGTGCGATGTCGGGATTCGTGCCGGGATTGAACGTCAGCGTGATGGTGGCCTGCCCGGCGGAACTGCTCGTGGACGACATGTACAGCACGTTGTCGATGCCGCTCAGCTTCTGCTCGATCACCTGGGTCACGGTTGCAGCGACGGTGTCGGCGGAGGCGCCGGGGTAAGTGGCTGTCACCTGCACCGAGGGCGGCGCGATGGTGGGGTACTGCGCGACGGGAAGACTCGTGACCGCCGCCGCGCCCACCAGCATGATGACGATGGCCATGACCCACGCGAGAATGGGACGCTTGATGAAGAACTCTGCCATGCCGTTCTCCGCCTAGCGTTGTGCCGACACGGTCGAGGCCGTGTCCGTCGCGGGTGCCGCGGGTGCCGCGTTCGCCTGCGTCTGCGGCGTATCGGCCGCCACCTTGACCGGCGCGCCCGCATGCACGCTCTGCAGGCCGCTCACGATCACGCGGTCGCCGGTGTGCAGGCCTGAGGTCACGATCCATTGGTCCCGGAATGCGTTGTCGGCCGTGACTTGCACCTGCCGCGCGTTGCCGGCCGCATCCACGACGTAGACGCTCGCCTTGCCGTCCGACGCGCGCGTCACGGCCATCTGCGGTACGAGTATCGCGTTGTCGTTCTCGCCTTCTTCCAGGCTGGCGCGCACGAACATGCCGGGCAGCAATTCGCGTTCGGGGTTCGGGAACGTACTGCGCAGCGTGACCGAACCCGTGGTGGCGTCCACCGTGACGCCGGAGAACTGCAGCGCGCCGGGGTGGGCATATTCGGTACCGTCTTCCATCACGAGCGTGACGGCGGCGCTGTCGCTGCCTGTCTTCTTCAGGCGCCCGGAAGCGAAGGCCTTGCGAAGCCTCAGCCATTCCGTGCTGGGGCGCGTGACGTCGAGGTACATCTGGTCGAACGCCTGGATGGTGGCGAGCACGGTGGTCTGGTTCGAGGTGACGAGCGCGCCTTCTGTCACGGTCGATGCGCCGATGCGTCCGGAAATGGGCGCACGCACGCGCGTGTATTCGAGGTTCACGCGCGCGGATTCGAGCGCTGCCTCGTCGGCCGTGACGTTCGCGGCGTCTTCGCGAACCGCAGCGACGGCATCGTCGTAGTCCTGCTTGCTCACGGCGTTGATCTTCACGAGTTCGGTGAAGCGGTCCGCTTTCGTCCTCGCCGAAGCCAGCGTGGCGCGGGCGTTTTCCAGCGTGCCGCGCGCCTGGTCGTAGGCAGCCTGGTAGGTGGCCGGATCGATCTGGTAGAGCACCTGGCCCGCCTTCACGTCGCCGCCTTCCACGAACAAGCGCTTGAGGATGATGCCGCTCACCTGCGGTCGCACGTCGGAGACCTTCTGCGAGGAAAGGCGGCCGGAGAGTTCGGTGGTTTCGACGATGCGCTGCGGCGCGAGGGAGAGCACGCCTACCTGTGCGGTCTGCGCGGCGGAGCCGCCGGCCGGTACGCCGGTCTGCCTGTTGCAGCCGGCGGTTCCGACTATCGCAAGTATCGAGAGTGTGGCAAACAGCTGGCGCGGCCTGCACGTCATGGGGTGGTGCGCGTGGTTCGGGAGAATGGGCGTCTTCATCTTTGACCTGTTTGGGCATCGCGATGTCGCTCGATGCGAGAACGGGACGGCACCGGACGCTTCAGGGGTACCTCGGCGGTACCGGTGCTGGACAAGGCGTAACGCTACTGATGGCGCATTTTTTTGTGCTTACGGAAACTTACTGTCCAGTGAAGCGCCCCGACAGGGAAAGGAGAATCAGGCTTTCGGTGTACGTAATACCCGCGCGGCCCGGCCCTTGTGCCGGTTCCGTCAGCGATCGCAAATCACAGTAATATTCCGAAAGCCAGTCAGGCCGTATCCGGGCTACCATCATTGCGTCCTCACGCCGCCCTGAATACCTGAAATGCACCCACCTTCCATCCTCGACTCCGCGCCGCAAGTCCTGCTCGTGGACGACGATGCGGAACTGCGCGACCTGCTGCGCAGGTTCTTCCAGCAGCGCGGCATCGAGTTCTCCGTTCTGCACGACGCAACGAATCTCGTGCGGCGGCTGGAGCGCGAACGACCCGCCATCATCGTGCTGGACCTCATGATGCCGGGCGTGGATGGCCTCACCGCGCTCAAGCAACTGCGCGCGAGCGGCGACACGATTCCCGTCATCATGCTGACCGCGCGCGCCGAAGGCATTGACCGCGTGCTCGGGCTCGAACTCGGGGCGGACGACTATCTGGGCAAGCCGTTCATGCCCCAGGAACTGCTCGCGCGCATCCAGGCAGTGCTGCGCCGCCAAGGGCCACCGAGAACCGCGGCGGTGCGGGAGAAGCCCACCCCGTGCCGGTTCGGCCGCTTCGAACTGGATTTCTCGACGCGCACGCTGCTGCGCGAAGGCACGCCCGTGAAGCTCACTGGCGGCGAGTACGCGCTGCTCGAGGTGCTGGCCTCGCACCCCATGGAAACGCTTTCGCGTACGCGGCTCATCGAATTGCTCCACGGCCCGGACGCCGAAGTGACCGAGCGCGGCATCGACGTGCCGGTATGGCGCCTGCGCCGCCTGATCGAGGACGACCCGTCCAATCCCCGACGGCTGCAAACCGTGCGCGGGATCGGCTACATGTTCATTCCCGACAACCCGGCCGATGAAGAATCCGCTTGACACGATGTTCGGCCGGCTCGTCATCACCACGGTGGGCCTGCTGGTGGTGGTTCATCTTACGTCGCTGCTGCTGATCGAGCGAACGCGCGCGAGCCTCGCCGCCTTCCATATTTCGCGCGTCGTGGAGGCTGCCGCCAGCATGGGCGGCCAGGACAGCGGCGGCGAGCGGTCCGTGGCGGATATTCTCGGTATTTCGTTCGTGGACCTGAAGCAACTGCCGACCGCCGACGCGCAGCGCTTTCGCGGCGACACGAACGGGCCCATCGAACGGCAATTGCGGCATGTGCTGCCGCCGGGCACCCACGTGGCAATGGACGACGACGGCACGCTGCGCGTGCTCCGCGCGGGCAGCACACGTGGCATCGTGCTGCCGCGAGCCGAGGTGCCGGTGAGCCGCTTCACCGGGGTGCTGGCGTTGACGCTGGTGTTCGCTATCGGGGTTGCCGTCGTGCTTGCCTGGCAATTGAATCGCCCCATTCGCGATCTTGCCGCAGCCGCGCGCGAACATCGCACCGGCCACCACCTGAACATCGTGCGCAAGCGCGGGCCGCGCGAATTGCGCGAGCTGATCGGCGACTTTAACGACATGACCGGCGAGCTGGCCGTGGCCGAGCGCGAGCGCGCCGTGATGCTGGCGAGTATCGCGCACGACCTGCGCACACCGATCACACGCATGCAGGTGCGGGCAGACCTGCTGACCGATCGTGGCGATCGCGAGGGTTTTCTGCGCGATACCGAGTCCATGTCGCGTGTCATCACGCAGTTTCTCGACTTTGCGCGTGAGATCCCCGAAGGTTCGCCGCTGATCAGCGTGGACACGCATTGCCGTCGCGATTACACCGAAGCGTTGAGTCCGAGCGGCGACGCGCACCGAGATGCGCTCGTCACGCTCGATCTTCACGCGGGGCCCGACTTCATGCTACCCGCGGTCGATATCGACCGCATGCTCTCGAACCTCGTCGAAAATGCGCTCACCTACGGCGAGCCGCCCGTGGAGATCGCCACGCGAGCGCGTGGCGAGCACTACGAACTCGTGGTACGAGACCACGGGCCCGGCGTATCCGAGCCTGATCTGGATCGCGTGCTGCGTCCGTTTGTCCGGCTCGATCCCGCTCGCGGCGGCACCTC
>Ga0209463_1000406_pt1 | contig 35965 bp, 24 predicted proteins | sample AgamicMgSfrz_FD_187169 | JGI IMG/M metagenome (GOLD analysis project Ga0209463, IMG submission 187169) | Agave microbial communities from Guanajuato, Mexico - Mg.Sf.rz (SPAdes) (version 2) | ecosystem: Host-associated > Plants > Phyllosphere > Phylloplane/Leaf | place: Guanajuato, Mexico...
AGATTTATTTTTAGGAAAAGGTTCTTTCGTTCAAAAACCTTCATTTGGTAGAGAAGGAGATACAATTACGATTCGCGATAAGGATGAAAATATTATGCTTCAAAATGCACATCAAACGTATAAAACTTCACTGCCGATATTTCAAAAGTATATAGAACTTCCAGTCGTATCCTTGGAAACAGAAAAAGGGATGGAGAAACTGTCGTATGTGTTTGGTTCTTTTTTAATTGCTGGAAAAGCAAGTAGTATCGGTATTCGCGCGGGAGAAAAGATTACAGGAAATGAATCGTACTATTTACCGGTAGGTATAAAAAGGAGGGGGAAAAATGATTAATTTTTTATCATATTTAGCAGTAACACTCGGACTTTTATGTATTGGTCTGTTCTTGATGGAAGTGACAACGAAAGTTAAGGAATTTAAGTTAATGGCTCAAGGGAATAAGGCGGTAAGCTATGTGCTTGGAGGACGATTACTTGGGTTAGCTATTGTTTTATATTCGACAGCAGCTAATTCAATTTCACTTCTTGATATGATTTCGTGGGGAGCAGTTGGGATTTTGGCTCAAATTATCGTTTTTTATTTAGCTGAGTGGCTTACACCACGCTTTAATATAAACAAAAGTCTTGAAGAAGATAATCAAGCAGTCGGTCTTTTTCTTATGTTTTTATCGCTTTCAATTGGGATTGTAATTGCTGGCTGTATAACTTATTAAAAACTTTACGTTTAAACGTAAAGTTTTTTATTTTATTCCGCTATTTGCCGGGCAGCCCGATTGGTGAGGGCTAATAATCAGTGGGGGATGAACAAAACCCCACTGATTAAAGTTTCACTTTATATATGTTAGTTTGCCATACCTTTTGAAAAAATTGTAGGCTACGGTTGACATCTATTTTAAATAAGAGTAACATTTTCAATGTAATGAAAATAAGTCTCTGTTAGGTGAGGCTCCTGTATAGAGAAATGCTACTGCCCAAAAATGTCGAGAGACGCCAATGGGTCAACAGGAATGATCGAATTAAGGTTTTTCTTAACGTAGCTGGTAATGTACCTATGCTATACAGTGCTAAAACTCGGTGAGGGAGAGGTCCGTAGATTTCTAATTATATTAGAAATCGTTTATTTGTGTATGTAATGGCCACTACTCTCTTAAGGGTAGGGGTCTTTTTTGTTACCAAGCTATGAGTAATTTCATAGTATAAACTATAAAATTAAACGAGGAGGTGAGGAGCATGTCAAATTCTGACTCGGTTCCGTTACCCATATACTTCAAATCAAAAATATATGATGTAGGCAGGAAACGATTTGTTCCTCCCTCTATATTTATCACAATGTAGCGTTTATAAAGCGCGAGACACTTTCACAGTAAAGTGGATAAATTGAGAAACAAAGCGTTTCTTCCTATGTTGTAAAGGAGGAGACGATAATATGTTATATGCAAACAAAACTGTGGGTAACACGTCATATAAACTAAGTAAAAAATCAATAAAAGAACAAACAATGCTCCAAAAAAATAAAGATTTATTAATTGAAATTGCAACAAGAGATGTAAAATCTGTATTTGCATATTTTAAAACAACAAGAGACGGACTATCAATGAAAGAGGCACAAAAACGTATTCAAGTATATGGCCGAAATGAACTAACTTCAAAAAGAGCACTTCTTGCAGAAGTAATGATGAAGCTTGGTGGCATGATCCCAGGTTTTTCAAAACAACGTGTGTGTGATGAATTACAACGTGAAACGATTACTGTATCTAGAGTAGAATGTTCTAGTAGTACAGGGCTAAATAGTGAACTGAAAATGATGGAGATACCAGTGCAAGAACTTGTACCTGGAGATATGATTTTTCTTTCGGCTGGAGATGCTGTGCCAGCTGATGTACGTATTATTTATGCAGATGATTTATTAGTAAATGAGTCTGTGTTAACGGGAAACGAAGCGAGTATAGAGAAGTTTGAAAGCTGCTATCACCTTGAACGTAAACGATTTATTCCATTAAAACGGATGAAAGATTATAATCCACTTGAGCTTGAAAATGTATGTTTTAAAGGTTCGCATATTGTTAGTGGAAATGCAAAGGCTGTCGTTGTTTCTACTGGAAAAAATACGTATTCAGGCATATTGCATACTTGTTGTAGTAGGATGTCTTAATGTGTTAATGGTGCTAAATATACAAAAACCATGTATAATAGACAAAGTTGAGCAAAAACGTAGAATGGTAATCTATTTATATAACCTTACGTGATAACGTGAGGTTATTATTTTTTTAATAGGAGAGGAATTATGAAAAAAGTATTATTAGTTGATGGTATGGCACTATTATTTCGTGCTTTTTACGCAACAAGTGTCTACGGACAATTTATGAAACGACAAGATGGAACCCCTACGAACGGGATTCATGGTTATATGAAACACTTATTAACAGCTACGCAAGCGATCGAACCAACACATATCGTTACATGCTGGGATATGGGAAGTACGACATTTAGAACAGAATCGTTCTCGAATTATAAAGCAAATCGTGCAGCGCCACCAGAAGAATTAATTCCTCAATTTGATTTAGTGCAAGAAATGACTGCAAAATTATCCATTCCAGTTATCGGTATGAAAGGCTACGAAGCCGATGATTGTATCGGTACGCTTGCAAAACAATATTGCAATGAAGCTGAAGTTTATATTTTAACAGGTGATACGGATTTACTTCAACTTGTTGATAAGAGCGTTACAGTCATGCTTCTGCGTAAAGGAATTGGAAATTACGAATATTACACACCGGAGAAAATCATGGAAGAAAAAGGTGTAGAGCCGTGGCAAATCGTCCATGCAAAAGCTTTCATGGGAGATACAAGTGATAATTATCCAGGTGTAAAAGGTATCGGTGAAAAAACAGCGTATAAGCTTATTCAAGAGCACGGAACAGTATCCGCTGTACTAGAAAATGTAGAATCATTAACGAAAGCGCAGCGTACGAAGATTGAAAGTGATTTAGAGAACTTAAATATTTCGTTGCAATTAGCACAAATTCACTGTGAAGTTCCAATTTCATGTTCACTAGAAGAGGGACTACACACAATGGATGAAGAAAAACTTAAATTTGTTTGTGAAGAAATGAATTGGGGAAGACCTGAAATATTAATAAATATGCTATAAATAGTTTGGAAAGAGGGATGTTGCATAAGTCGAACTTTGACTTATGCAACACCTTCTTTTTGTTTTTGTAAACAGTATTATAGTAAATAAAATTATGTCGAAATCAATTTTAAATATATAAATGTTTCGACAAGATATAATGATAAAAGTTGATGGAAATAGTAATTTTTATAATGAAGTGAATTAATTTCAACATAGTTTTAGAGAGTCTTTTTTTCGTGTTCACAAAGTTGTCAGAAAATAAACGGAATTTTCATATGAAGTTCAAATAGAATTCACAACAATCAATTATTATAAGGACACACAGATAATTCTTTATCTTTTATATAAACCATCCCCCAAGGAGGACAATGAAAATGAGAAAAAAAGTGAGAAAATCTTTTAAACAATTATTAATTGAAAATAAACAATCACTATTAAATAATAAAGAAAATATGAAAGAAATTGAAGAGAGAATTGAGAAACGACATGTAGCATATAGTGGTGCCAGTAATTAAATAAAATAAAAAAGATAGCCTATATAGGCTATTTTTTTATTTTATATTGAAAAAATGCTAATCAGCTCTTTAATTTTGTAAATATGCAAGATATTTTTATAGCGTTTTTCTATCAATATTACTCATTTTTCGAGGTTGAAATTGGTATATACCAATTTTTGAGATTTACTATTCATAATATTACAAAAAATGTTACAATACACTCAAATTTATACTATAAAATCATTTTAATATGAAAAATTGGAATGAAAAGAAAGGAGAGGAATATGAATAAAGATGTCGCTTTGAAATGATTAGTATCATTTCATTAGGAGTTGATGTAAAAAGATGAAGAGATACGAAGAATTGGACTCTATAAGAGGGATTTCTTCATTAGTAGTAATGATTGGTCATCATTTAATGATTTTTTCAGCATTTCAAAATTACAGTTATGAAGATAATAAACCATTTGTTGTGTATCTATTAAAAGAAACACCTGCTCGTCTAATTTTTAGTAGTGGTAACGAATCTGTTATTATCTTTTTTGTTTTGAGCGGATTTGTTTTGTATGAATCTATTGAAAAAAACTATAGTAGCTATGGGTCATACCTTTTAAAACGTATATGCAGAATATATATTCCTTATATTGTGGCAATAATTATAGCGATTATATGCCAGACTACAATTAGTGAATATGGTATTTCTTATTTAAGTGAATGGTTTAATCGCTCATGGACGATTGAAAGTTCTTCAAGCTTAATCGCACAACATATTTTATTGGTTGGGAAATATAATACAGATGCATATAACGGTGTGATTTGGTCGCTTGTCCATGAAATGCGAATATCAATAATTTTCCCGTTAATTTTGATGATTTGCTTACGAAAAACGTTAAGGGGTTCATTACTATTATTGTTTAGTTTTAGTATATGTTCTGTCATCATATTATTTTTGTTTCGTTCGGGCTTAACATTAACAAGCTATGCATTAACTTTGCATTATACGGTGCTATTTTTACTAGGAGCACTAGTTGCGAAGTATAAAAATAATTTAATAGTTTTTTATAGTAATTGTACTAAAAACACGAAAATTGCATGGTTTTTATTTGCGATTTTACTTTTTATGTATGAAGGGCTTATTGGAGAAATGAAAGTGCTCAATAATTTTATATTTCGAGACTATGTAGTGGCGATAAGTGCATGTCTATTTGTCATATTAAGCTTGTCAATATCAACTTTGTCGTCCTTACTACGTAATAAATACTTGTTATATTTGGGGAAGATTTCTTACAGTCTTTATTTATATCATATTATATCGTTATTTTCCCTTATATACATGCTCCATAAAATATTACCGTTGCTTATTATTTTAATTTTTTCACTTGTTTTTTCGTTTATATTTGCAATGCTTTCGTATATATATGTAGAAAAATTTGCATTGAGAGTCGGAAAGTATGTAACAAAACAAGTGGATAGAAAGGAGAAAGGGTTATCTGTAAAGAGTGACTTGCAGGATGTTATTCAGAAAAGGGCGGTGAAATAATTGAAGCAAGAAATGAGTATAAAAGATTTTCAACAATTATTGAAAAGAAGATTCGTAACGATTATTTTAACGATGTGTTGTTTAACCGCTTCTTTAGTTCTTATCTCTATGTATGTTTTAAAGCCGTCATATCAATATTCAACGCAAATTCTTGTTGGGAATTTAGATGAGTTTAATAAGGAAAATTCAACAAATAAAACACAAGAAAATAAGCAACTAGTAACATCGTATGTCGATATTTTAAAAAGCCCATTAATTATTTCAACAGTTAAAAAAACTTTGAAATTAGAGCAATCAAGTTATGAATTAGCACAAAAAATCTCGGTGGTAAATACGGACAACTCACAAATTGTAACTGTTACAGTAAAAGATTCCAATCCGAAAGTCGTGAAAGACATAGTAAAGACATTGGCAGAGCAATCACAACAAAGTTTTCAACAGTACACAAATGTACAAGGTGTGAAAGTGTTGACGGATCCTGAGTTACAGGAACAGGCTGAAAAATTGTTTCCAAAATTTCAACTAATCATTCCTATTTCTTTAATTGTTAGTTTTTTTGTTGGGATAGGTTTAGCTGTATTTCGAGATTATTTTGATGAACGTATATACACGGAACAGGATTTAGAGAAAATAACAACAGTCTCTGTTATTGGTCACATAAATATGAAACCGAATAGAAAAAAGAAACCTACAGAGGTTGATAAACAATCATCTATATATCGAGGTGAACATGTTGATGTTTAGGACAAAGAAACAGCTGCCATTCGATCTGCATGATGATCTGATGAAAGAACAGTTTTATACGGTGTATCACGAGCTAAAAAAATCTGGAAAACAACTGTTCACAGTTAGTTCAACGAAGGACAGAGGGGTTGTTGCCTCGCTTATAGTAAATATGGGTCTAGTGTTTGCGGAAATGAAGAAAAAGGTGTTACTTATTGATGTGAATTTTTCTGATCCTAAATTACATGTATTATTACAAAGTGATCACATGATAACAGTAAACGATATAATAAGCTCTTCCCCCTGCAATTATGAATCTTTTTCTAGTAATTTGTCTAAATACTTATATTGTATTCCTGCAAAAAAAACAGTACACACAGGGACCCCCTTAGTTGCTATGGATGAATTTGATAATGCGATTGCTAAGTGGAAAGAAGATTTTGATTACATTTTCTTTTATTCTTCTGAAGTATTTGATCTTCCTGCTACGCACATTATTGCAGGGAAATGCGATGGAGTGGTCTTAGCAGTTAAAAAGCGAAAAGATTCACTACGTACAGTGCAAAAAGTAATAGTGGATATAAAGAGGAAAGAATGTGAATTAATAGGTATAATTTTATATTCTTGAATGTGGGGGTAACGATCCATGATTCGTGAAACAAATCAAGCCAAGTTGTATACGATTCCGGCTCAAGAAAAGCCTAGCATATTGAATCGAAGTGTAAAACGCTTGTTTGATATTATATTTTCAATCATATTGTTACTATTAACGATACCAATTATGTTGTTCTTTTGTATTATGATTACTTTAGAAACATCAGGGGCTCCAATTTACTTTCAAGAACGTTTAGGTATAAACGGGAAGAAGTTTAATGTATTTAAATTAAGATCGATGGTAAAGGATGCTGAAATAAATGGCCCGCAATGGGCAAAAGAACATGATTCAAGAATTACAAAAGTTGGATTGTTCATAAGAAAAACGAGAATTGATGAATTACCGCAACTTTTAAATATTTTAAGAGGAGATATGTCTTTTGTAGGCCCTCGACCAGAGAGAGAGTTTTTTTATAATGAATTTGATGCGTATATTCCAGAATTTAAGGATCGTTTAATGGTAAAACCAGGATTAACAGGATGGGCACAAATAAATGGAGGATATAATCTTGATCCAAAGGAAAAGTTGAGGCTGGATATGGAGTATATTGAAATGAAAACGATTCGGATGGATATCCGTATTTTATGTAAGACCGTTTTAATTGTATTGAACGGTAATGGTGCAAGATAAATATATATGTAAACAAACAACATATGTAAGTAGGTTACTTGCAAAGGAGAACTGGTATGGGTAGATCTATTCTAAACAATATTATCCATCTATTTTATAGTACGATTTTAGCTAACCTTCTTCAGGCTGTCAGTTTAATTATTTTAGCAAACTTTTTTAACGCACAACATTATGGGATGTTTAGTGTTGCCATAGCAGTGACGTTTGTTATGTTATTTTTTACAGACTTAGGACTTAGTAATACGTTTCTTCGAGAAGGGGCAAAGGGTGGAGCAGATTTAGAGAAGATTTTATCATCGTATATAAAAATAAGGATGATTCTACTTATTTTTATTTCTATCATCGGTTATGTTGCTATTCATTATATGTATGTAGATAAAAATTTAATTTATATGATGATAAACGTAATGTTTTTCATGTTAATAGGATTAACTTGGCAAAACATAGGAATTGTCTATTTTCAACTGATGGAACGTATGGAGTATATAGCGCTCATTAAAGTTGTATCATCATCGGTTGTTATTATAATTACATGTTTTTGTATTTTCGGAGAGTTACCGGTGTATGTAACGGCTCGCTTATATGCTTTTGGGTATATGATCGGTGGTGTATTCAGTATATATATCATGAGAAGAAAGACGAAAATGAATATGAAAGTCGTAATTCATAAAGCGTTATTTTGGCAATTAACTCCCTTTATTATTAGCGGTTTTTTAATAATGAGTACGCCACAATTAGCGCCTATCTTGCTTAACTATACATTGCCATTAAGTATGGTAGGTGTTTTTGCAGTGGCGTACCGGATGCCGGCAGCTTTATATCAAGTACCAGGGGTAATTGCAGGTGCATTTTTTCCGGTGCTCTTTAAGCATTATAACCAGAATAATATAGAAGAGCATACGAAATTAAATTTACTTCAAATTAAATCAATGGCGATTGTAGGAATATGTATGACGATCGGTTTATATCATTTAGCACCATACTTTATTTCTATATTTTTTCATGAAGAATGGAGCAATGCAGTAGAACCACTCCAAATATTATCATTTCTTATTGTGCTACAAAGTTTAAATATTGCCATTGCTGACGGTTTAACGACGAGTGGATGTCAAAATAAGAGAACTGTTGTGCAGTGTGTAGCATTGGTGATAGGTGGGGTTATGCTTTATAGCTTTAGTAGTCTTGGTGGAGTGATAGGAGCGGCATACGCTATGGTTTTATTTGAAATAGTCGCTTTAGTGGGATATATAGCGGTAAGTGTAGTGAAGAAAAAAATTGTATTCCAAATTGTAATACCGTATACAATTTATTTTGGTGTAACCTTTATTGGAGTGCAATATATATTGCATACATATCATTTAATTGCGCTTGTTCTTAATATACTAATTGTAGTAGCTGCCATATTCCTATATGATTATGAGCTAAAAAAACTTCTTCTTTCTTTTATAAGAAAAATACGCAAAAAGGATTATATTACGAAACAGGGGATATAGCCTATGGAAAATAGTATGAAAGTATCGATGGGATGGATTATTCTTCTAATATTATTTGTTATGTTAAGTAAATACAATTTATATATTGGATTTTCATTGAAAATATATATGATTTTTTTAGTCATATATTTTTGTTTAACAATTAAAAACTTTCATATTCAAAAGTTATATTTTCATGAAGTTATATTTTTACTGTTTTATTTCATTTATTGTTTAAGTGGAATTCTTTCTATGTATTTAAATGCTAGTATTCGTATGATTTTTGGCGTGCTACTCGTTTTAGGATGCTATTTTATAATGAGGAATTTATTGGGGAATACTGAAATAGTGGTACTTGAATCATCTATTGCTTATGTAGGAGTAGTATTTAATATTGTAAGTCTAATACTCTATATAATCGGTTTACAATACTTTAGTTTATACGGTGGAGAAGAGAGAGAAATTTTTGCTGGTTTATTAGTTGATAGAGGATATCCACGGTTAATTGGATTGCTAGATGATCCTAACATTTTTATTTTCTATAATACAATATTTTTTATGTACTATATGACTAATTTACAAAATATCACTAACATCCTAGGGTTAATTTTATGTGTTACGACGAGTCTATTAACCTTTTCAAGGGGTGGTATATTAGCGCTTGTGCTTGTCGTTTTTGTATATATATGTATGTCTAGTTTCGCTAAAAAAATAAAAATAATTATGAGTTTAGTATTGTTTAGTGTAGTTATTTTTAGTTTATCGAATAGTGTAATGGGGGGCCAATTAGATGACATATTAAATAAACGAATTTCTGATTTTTCCCATGATAATGGAAGTGGTAGATTTACATTATGGGAAGCTGCTTTTAAATACTATTTATCCAATCCATATATCGGAATCGGTGCTTTTAACTTTTCGAATTATTATGAGTATCAATTTAATGAAAAATTATATGTACACAATACATTTTTAGAAATTTTGTCTGAATCGGGTACAATTGGTTTTCTTCTATATAGCGCGTTTTTATTCATATTAATGTTCAAGTTAGCGCAGCATACTTTGTTTCGTGAAAAACCATACCTTCTATTGACTATGATTGCATTTTTATTTCAGATGATGTCATTGTCACTCATTATTAACGAAGCGTTCTTTTTATTTTTAGCAGTTGTTGTGAAGTATATTTCAATATATGAAGGAAGGGGAAAGATAGATGGTAAAATGTCTATCAGCACATAATAAGGCGCCTCATGTTTCTGTAATAACACCTTCTTATAATAGTAGACGATTTATAGGTGAGACAATTTTATCTGTACAGAATCAATCGTATGAAAACTGGGAAATGATTATCGTTGATGACTGTTCAACCGACCAATCTGCCGCAAAAATTAAAGAGATAATAGAAGGAGACTCACGGATTAGGTTATTATCATTAAAAGAAAATGTTGGTGCTGCTAAAGCTCGGAATTTAGCGATTCGAGAGGCGAGAGGAAGGTACATTGCCTTTTTAGATAGTGATGATATATGGTTGCCGCATAAATTGAAGACACAATTGTTATTTATGGAAGAAATGAATATTGCTTTTTCATATGCGTCGTATAGTTTAATTGATGAAAATGGTAATGAACTAAATCGCGAAGTGAGTGTACCAAAATCTGTTGACTATCATTATTTAGTAGGAAATACAATTATCGGGTGTTTAACAGTGATGATTGATCGTGAAAAAATTCCGTATGTAGAAATGCCTAGTATACAGCCGGAAGATACAGCGTTATGGCTGAACTTATTACATAAAGGGTATGAAGCAAAAGGGATACAGCAAGTGTTAGCAAAATATAGAATTGTTACAAATTCTGTTTCTAGAAATAAAATTAGAGCAGCTTTCCGGTATTGGAAATTGTTAAGGGAACAAGAAAGACTGAATTCGGTACAAATTTTTTACTATTTCAGCAAGTATGCTTATCATGCTTATAAAAAAAATAAAATCAATGTAGTTGGGAAGACGCAATTATGAATATACTGTTGATGACAGATAAATTGATAACTGGCGGAGCCGAGAGCTATTTCTGTAAATTGGAAAGTAATTTGCGTTATGAGGATTTTAAGATTTATACAGCTGCAGGTGATGGAGAACTATATGAATCTCTTACTAGAAAAGAAAATTTCATCTTACTTAGTAGATGGAATCATTTGAGAAATATTTATTATTTACGAAACGAAATTTGTAAACGAAAGATAGAACTTATTCATGCAAATAGTTTGCGAATGGTATTATATGCTTTGCTACTTCAAAAGTTTATTAAAAAAAAGATGAAAATTGTTTATACGAAACATAATGTAACGATATTAGAAAAGAAAATGCCAACGCTTTTTCGTTATTTCATGAATAAATATGTAAACAATATTATTACAGTAAGTGAGTTTGAAAAGAATAATTTAATTTCAATTCATGTAGCAGAAGAAAAAATAAATACAATTTATAACGGTGTCGATATTGAAAAGTTTTTATTCCAGCAGAAAAAGAAAGAATCTACATATAAAATAGGGATATTAGCTAGATTATCCAAAGAGAAAAACCATCTACTATTTGTTAAAATTGCAAATGTGTTGAAAAAGAGAAATGATTTTATGTTTTATATTGCTGGTGATGGACCAGAGAAAGAACCGATTATGAAAGAAATAGAAAAATATGGATTGCAACAGAGTGTAAAGATGCTAGGAAATATTTCTGAGCCGCATGAGTTTATAGGGAATATGGATGCCTTACTTTTATTATCTTTTCGTGAAGTGTTTCCAATGGTAGTAATTGAAGCAATGGCTACAGGGACACCAATAGTTTCAATAGATGTTGGTGGAATACATGAAGCAGTAATAGATGGAGAATCAGGTATTTTGATATCTGAATATTGCGAATATGAATTCGCAAGTGCGCTTGAGGAACTACAAGGGAATGAAGAAAAGGTAATTGCTATTAGACTAAAAGCACGAGAGAAAGCAATGATGTATTTCTCGTTAACTAAAATGATAGAGGAAACGAAAAATATATATGAATTAAACAAATGACCGGGTAGGTCGTTTGTTTTTTTTATTATAGAAACTTTTAAGAGACAACTCACATATTATATGAAAAAGGTAATATGAGGAGTGAATTTATTTTGTCAGAATATATTTCTTCCCAAGAAGATTGTGTGCCAGAAAGTAGCGTTCACATTAATTGTTTTGGCGCAGTTCCAAACTCGGGAAATGATAGCTCATTAGCAATTCAGCAAGCTATTGATTATTGTGTAGCGAATCGAATTTCGACGGTTAGAATTACCGGGGTAAATACGTACAAAATTGTAAAGCCGATTGTTATTAAATCAAACGTAAGATTAGAGTTAGATCCTACCGTAACGCTGCAAATTGATGGAGATTTTAATGCATTTGAGCTACAAAGTAACGCTTCGATAGTTGGTGGTACTCTTCAAGTTATAAATCCATTGTTTCAATCTGTTGTTATTTATGTTTCTGGTTCACAACAAATCGAAGTACCTAATCAATCTGTTATATCAAATATAAATATAGTAAATGCAACCCCATCGTATAAAGGAAAAGCTATACATTTTTATTGTCAAAAGGCATGGGATTTTATTAGTTTCTTTCAAGTTAAATTTATTCAAATTAAAAACTTTCAAACTGCAATACATTTGAAGACAGAATATATAAATGATATCAATACACCTTGTTGGATTAACGCCAATGTATTTCAATCTATATTTATTGATGGATGTGTGTATGGGATTGAAGTAGATGGAAATAGTGATTTACCAAATGAAAGTTCAGGAAATACGTTTCATGATATTCAAGTACAATGTAGACAACAAACGAAAAAAGTAATTCGTTGCTCAGGTGCGTATAATACATTTGATTGTATGATCTGGGATACGTACCGGATGAGTAGTGAACAAATTGTCATTGAATTTTCTTCTAATTCTCATCGTAACTACCTTTTTTCAAATCTGCTTTCGACAACTATTGTAGATAAAGGGCAATATAATGTTTGTAAGTCTACCTATGAAGAATCTCTTCGAATTCAGTTACCGATTACGTTAAATAAACCTCACTTAATAGGCAATCAAGATGATATATTAGTAAATGCTCAGCAAAAGTATATTGTTAAGCAAGTAAGTGGGAAAGTACCGTACGGTGGAAATCTAGCAAATTGCTTTAATTTAATAGATGAACAAAGTGTAAACTATATTGACGTTCCAGATAGTAATCCAGTTGTTATTGAACTGGATTTTACGAAAAAACCAATACAAATGTTAAATTGTTTCGGAATGTATTTTGGATGGGGAGAGAGTCCAAAAAAAATTAAAATTGAATATGCATTAAGCACAACTGGAAATTGGGTTATCGCATCGGATGTTCCATTAAATGTAGGCGATACAATTATATCGAATATGAAGGCGAATCAACTATATAAAGTAAGAATTACATTAAGTGGTTATTCTCAAGATCATAAGCGTTTTCGAATTAATCGCATTTTTGCAAGGTCTTCTATGGAAAATGGGAATGCTTGGTTAGCTACAACTGGTGGAAGAATGTTTGGAGATATTGAAATAGAGGCAAGTAAAGGCATAATCATGAAGACAGCTAGTGGAGTGAAATGGAAAGTTACTATTAATGAAGCTGGCCAACTTATTACGACTAAAATAACTTGAGGTGATGCTTAATTGTATATCCTTGGACGAGTTATAACGTAGTGTGATAAAGGCAATGAAAAAGAGATTGTAATTTGGTTTCAACCAAACTACAATCTCTTTTTTAATTTAATTCCACCAAATCCAAGTCCAAAGGTAATTTCTTGCATTTTGGGGAGTAATCCGTATGAAGCGTTCACCGTCAAAGAAGCAATTTAAATTTGGAAGTGTTTCGTCTGGATTTTCTGGAACAAAGGTGACGATGTTTTCGTTGCTTGTAACGGTTACTGTAATTGGTGGATCGGTAGGCGAGACTTGAAGTTGTAACGAAATATTGGCCGTATTTTTAAATTGATTATTAATAGGTGGACTTATTACTTGTACTGTGAATAACACGATAATTGTTTCATTTGGCTCTAAATTAGTGGCAACTAGGAAACCGATATTTGGGTTCGCTAGTGGAGAGCGTTCACCGTTAATAAAGACAGTGCCGTTTATAAATTGTAAACCTGCTGGAATGGTATCTTGTAAAGAAATATTTGAGAGTGAAATTTCGGAAGTATTTGTAATACGCACCGTGTAATCAAAGTATTGGTTTAAATAAGCGGAGCTGACGGAAGCGTTTTTCGTGACTGTTGCAGTTACAAATTGAACTGGTATACGAACAATATTTGAATTAACAATGAAAGTAATAATTGGATCCTGTGGTGTCAATTGAAAAGCAGCGGTAACTGTTGCAGAATTTATAATTGTACTGTTTGAAGGAATAGAAGTTACGAGAACTTGAAATGTTATAGTTGCTACTGTATCTGCAGATAAAGAACCAATATTAATACCAGTGTCTGGACGAACATTTTGAACCGAAGTACCGTTAATTGTTACGCTATTTTCTATAAATGTTGTACCAGCTGGAATGCTGTCTATAACAGAAGTACTGATTGTCGGAATGGGGGAGTGATTAAATACCGCTAATGTGAATGTAATGATATCTCCTATAACGACAATAGATTTGTCAGTTGTTTTTTCAATGCGAACCATCGGATCAATGACTGTCGTTGTAACGGTATTTGTTTGTTTTGTAATTGTAATAGGTGGTTTTGTTGGATCAATGATAACGGTATAGGAAACAGAAGCATCATTATTAATTGTAGATTGAAGAGTAGAAGAAGATATTGTCACTTGGAACGTAATAATAACAGATTCATTAGGAGCAAGATTTCCTAACGTAATACCATTTTCAGGATTTTCATTAGGCTGATTGATTCCGTTAATCGTAACACTATCAGCAACAAAAGTCGTATCTATTGGTACGGTGTCTATGGCAAGAAGGTCTTCAATCGTTACATTACCGCTATTCGTAATCGTAATTGTATACGTTAAAGTTTGACCAGGTAAGGCATTCGTTACATCAACAGATTTTATGGCAATGACATTATCATTTTGGACAGTAGTTGTGACGGTATTTGTTGTAGTCGTATTTGTAACGGGTACGTTATTTGGGTTGACTATATAGTTAAAAGTAGTAATTGCGTTGTTGTTTAGTTCATTTGGTGTTGGAATAGAAGTCACAGTTACTTGGAATGAAACGATAGCATCTCCACCAACAATTATAGTGCCAATTGGTATGCCGCTTACTGGATTCACTCCCGGAAGAGCTTCTCCGTTTACAATGACGCTATTTTCTATAAACGTAGTACCTTGAGGAATAATATCTTGAATGTTTACATCATTTGTTGCAACATTACCGGTTTGATTTAGTGTAATCGTATACGTTAACGTATCACCAACCGTTGCAAATGCAAGGTCAACAGCCTTATTACTATTCAAATTCGCGTGATTAATTTCTGTTGCGGCAGCTGATGAAATAATAGTTTCGGTAATAGGTGGTCGATCTGGTACCGTGTATTCATATTCAATTGTACTCGTGTTAGAGATTGGATTTGTTTGTGGAATCGAAGTAACCCGTACTTGGAATAGAATAGTTGCTGTCGTATTAGGCGGAATGTTATCAATTTGTATACCGTTAAGAGGGTTGTCATTTGGCCGAGCATTGCCGTTCACGATAACACTATTCTCTATAAAGCTCGTATTTGCTGGGATGATATCTGTAACAATAATGTTTTCGACTTGTATATTTCCGTTATTTATGATGGAAATTGTATAAGGGATGATAGTTTGTAAGTCAGCATATTGGATAGGCGTTGTTTTTGTCGCAATTACATTAGCAGAAATAACTTCAGTGAAGGTAATATTGCTAGTCGATATTTGTTCTTCCGCGTTTATTGTATAACGAGAAGTTGATTGATTTTGAACATGGCCGCTAGCAGGAAGAGCTACGACGGTAACAGAAAATGTGACTGGGATAGAAGTGTTAGGAGTAATCGTTCCTACAAGTATACCTGCACTTGGATTGGCGTTAAGCTGAGGAATGTTATTTACTAAAACGCTACCGTCAATAAAAGTTGTTCCATCAGGTATATTGTCTGTAAATACAACAGCAGTGGCATCCGTATTCCCTGTATTCGTTAAAGTTGTTGTATAAGTTAAAATGTCACCAATTGTTACAGAGGTCAAATCAACAGTTTTAAGTGAAACGATATCAGCATCATTAATTTGAACGAAAGTAGTATTGGAAGTAGTAGATTTTTGAATTGGTGCAAAGTCAGGATTGAAAATAAAGTCGTAGACGATGTTTGCAGTATTAGGTGCTGGATTTACAACAGGTAAATTCGTAACGGAAACTTGGAATGTTATTGTAGCTATTTGACCTGCTGCGACATTAGGAATGGAAAAGCCGATATTCGGATCTGCTGCAGGAAGTACAGTATTGTTAACTATTACACTTCCTGGAATAAATACTGTTCCATCCGCTATAGTATCTGTAAAAAAGATGGAGTTAGTTGTAGTCGATCCGTTATTTTGAATGAATACTGTATATTCAATGGTTTCATCAATGTTAGCTAATACAGTATTAGCGGATTTTGTAGCAATAAGAATAGCATCAATAAATTGTATATTTGTACTATTGGAAGATGTCGTTTCTGAAATTGGTGGTGCGCTTGGGTCTGGTTCATACTCATAGTGAATGACTGCGATATTATTAATGTTATTTTGTGGCGGTATAGAGACTACGCTTACTTGAAAAGTAACAATAATTGTATTATTTGGAAGGATAATATCAAGGTTGATACCGGTAATTGGATTTTCATTAGGTCTCGGTATGCCATCTACAAGAATGCTATTTAGAACGAATGTGGTCCCAGCTGCAATTGCGTCAATTAGGAGAGTATTTGTAATAGGTACTGTACCGGCGTTTGTAACTGCGACTGTATATGTGATGATTTGACCAATGCGTGTAATGGATCTATTGGCGGATTTAATGGCACTAACATTTGCCGTCCGCACTTCAGTATTTACTGCATTTGATAACGATCTACGCTGAATAATTGGAGAACTAGGGTCAATTTGGTATTCGTACGAAGTGTCTGAAATATTAATGACTGTATTGCCCTCTGGTATATTTGTAAGTTGTACTTGGAATGAAATAGTGACTGTTTCATTTGGTTGTATCGTGCCGAGAGTTACTCCGTTTTCAGGATTAGCGCCAGGCTGAATTACATTATTTATTGCTAAGCTATCTTCAATGAATATAGTACCTTCTGGAATGTTATCAATGAAAACGGTATTGTTAGCTGGAACGCTTCCTATATTTTGAAGTGTATTTGTGTAGGTAATAATTTGCCCGATTGATACGAAAGTTACATCCGCACTTTTAACAGAAATAATATTTGCATTTTGAAGTGATGTTGTAACGATATTAGAATTTGCAGAACGATTTACTGGTGGGGCTGCAGGAATACTTACATATTGGTAAGTTGCTGAAGATTGATTTACAATTTCGGTTTCAGTAGGTGGATTATTTGTTTGCACTTGAAATAGTATCGTTTTGGAACTGTTTGCTGGAATTGTTCCAATCGGTATTCCGTTTTCTGGATTTACACCTGGCTGAAGGATACCGTTAATTGTGACACTATCGGGAACGAATGTAGTCCCAGCTGGAATAGAATCTGTGAAATTAATATTTATTGCGTCAACATTGCCGATATTTTTTACTTCAGAAATATAAAGTATAGTTCCGCCAATATCAACAGTTGTTGGATTGGATGTTTTTGTAATTGTCAATTGTGCTTGCACGAAATTTGTAATGACGATATTACTAGTAGATGTTTCAGTAATAGGCGGTTGCCCTGGGTCTGGCTGAATTGTATAAGTTGTGTTGGATTGATTTGTAATTGATTCTTGCGAGAATGAATCGTTAATAAGAATTTGGAACGAAATAAGGTGCGTAGCGTTTGCAGCTAGGTTAGGCAAAGTAACACCTACATTAGGATTGGCATCAAGTATAGCTGTTCCGTTAAGTGTAAAACTATTTTCTACAAAGGTAGTCCCTTGAGGGATAGTGTCTGAAAATGTGAGATTCGTAGTTGGGATATTTCCTGTATTTTCTAATGTTATTGTATAAGTCAAAATATCACCTGTTGTTGCTTGTTGTGCATTGACTGCTTTTAAAGAAAGGATAGTCGCATCCGAAATTTGTGTGAAAGCAGGATTAGACGTAATTGTTCGAGAGATGATGGGAGCAGTTGGATCAGCGATAAAATTATAGTCAATACGGGCCGTATTGGAAATTGGATTCACGCTTGGAATGGATTGAACGATAACCTGGAATGTGACGGTAACTATTTCTGACGGTGCGATGGAGTTTAATGGTATTCCTACATTAGGATCGGCACCTGGAACGGAAACGTTATTAATAGTTACGCTATTAGGAATAAATGCAGTTCCTTCTGGAACCAAATCTGTTAAAGTAACTGTATTTGCAGTAGTATTTCCGTTATTTTGAACGACTACTGTGTAAGTGATTGTACCGTCAGTAGATTGTACGAGAGAATCTGTATTTTTAATTGCGGATAACGATGCATCAACAACAGCTGTGTTAACCGTATTAGATGAGGATGTTGCTGTAACTGGAGGTTGACTTGGATTGACGATATACGTGTAACTTGTAATGGCTTGATTGATAATTGCTCCTTGCGGTGGAATAGAACTAGCGAGAAATTGGAACGTAATAGTAGCAGAATCACCTGGTGCGATAATACCAACTGGAATACCGAGAGTTGGACTTGCATCTGGAAGTGAAACTCCGTTGAGCGTGACACTATTTGGAACAAATAATGCTCCCTCAGGAATGCCGTTAATGAGTAATACAGAGTTTGCAGGGAAGTTTCCAGTGTTCGTTAATGTTGCTGTATACGTAATTACATCTCCGAGAGATACGATTGTTCGATTTGCTTGTAAAACAGTTGTAACAGTCGCGTTATTAATTTGTGTTGAAGCGCTATTAGAATTTATCGTGCTTGTAACAGGAGGAGAGGCTGGATCAACGATGAATGCGTATTGAATAGATGCTACGTTTGTAATCGGATTTGAAGGTGGGGTTGATGTAACTATGACTTGGAAAGTAATGGTTAAGGAACTACCCGCGTTAACTGTTCCGATATTAACTCCGTAATTTGGATTTGCGCCTGGAAGGCTACTTCCATTTACAGTAAAACTATTTTCAACAAAGGTTGTTCCTGCTGGAACCATGTCTGAGAAATTTACATTCGTAGCGTTTGTATTGCCATTATTTTGAATCAAAACTGTATAAGTGATTGTATCTTCAATATTTGCAAAGGCTGTATTAGTAGTTTTTACAGCTGAAAGTATTGCTGAATTAATAGAGGTAACGAAGACGTTCGTTTCCACATTGCCAGGTTGAGCCTGTAATGCATTGCCTACGTTATATTGGAAGTTAACAAATCCTAAGTTTTGGAGTTCAGGTGTGAGCGTTGTTGGGTTGCTTACAATTTGAACTTGGAATACGATTGTTACGATTTGATTTGGAGTTATTGTATTTATGCCAACGCCGTCAATGATAGAAGCGGATGTTAATGGAGTTCCATCAACAACAACTGATCCTGCAACAAATTGTGTCCACGATGGTATAGGGTCTGAGAATACAACATTGTTAGCTGGGATATTTCCTGTATTCGTAATAGTTGTTGTATACGTAATCGTATCACCAATCGTTGCAAATGCTTTATCTCCTATTTTAATCGTATTTAAAATAGCACTTTCAATTTGTGTTGAAACGCTATTAGAAGTAATGTTTTTTGAAACTGGAGGATTAGCTGGATTAACGATATGTTGAAAGCTAACGCTAGCTTGATTAGTAATTGGATTTATAGGCGGAATTTCATTGGCATTAATATGGAATGCTACGATGACAGATTCGTTTGGCGCAATATCACCAATTGGAACGCCTGTAATGATATTTGCATTTGGGATGCTAGTTCCGTTTAGTGTAAAACTATTTGGTTCAAAGGAAGTTCCGTCTGGAATAAGGTCGGTAAAAATAACATTCGTTGCACTAACATTTCCGCTATTTGTAATTGTAACGGTGTAGGTAATATCCTGCCCGATATCTACCGTAGATACATTTGAATTTTTTTGTGCAGTAAGGGTAGCGCTATTAATTTGTGTTGTCGTTGTATTAGATTGATTGGAAGTTGTAATAGGTGGCTGGCTAGGATCAACGACATAATGATATGTGATAGAAGCAGAGTTAGAAATGGGATTAAGTGTTGGAAGTGTAATAACAGTTGCTTGGAATGTAACGATTGCCGCATTACCACCATTAATGGAACCAATATTTACACCAGTAGATAAATCAGCGTTTGGAATGGTTTGCCCATTAACTGTGAAACTATTTGGAACGAAACTTAAATTACTATCAAGAATGTCAATAATAGTTACATCAGTTGCAGTCACATTCCCGGTATTAGGGAGGTTAAGTGTAAATGTTATTGTATTACCAACATCCGCGAAAGTAAGATCTGCTGTTTTTATGCTAATAATAGTTGCGTTGTTTATTTGAAGGAGTGTAGTGTTGGAAGTAGCTGTACTCGATACTGGCGGATTACCTGGATCAACAGTAAACTCATACGTCGTTGATGCTGTATTTGGTGCTGGGTTACTAGGAGGAATACTGTTCACTGTCACTTGAAAGACGATACTATATATTTCATTTGGTGGAAGTGTTGCAAGTAATACACCTGTATTTGGATTCGCGTTAGGTTGTAAAACGCCATTGACAGTTAATGTGTTAGGAACAAATGTGAGTCCACTTGGTAATACATCTGTGAATACAATGTTAGTTGCATCGGTATTTCCTACATTGGTAATAGAAGTAGTATAAAAAGCAGTTTGCCCGATATCTGCAAAGGATACACTTTCATTTTTCGTCATGGATAATATGGCTTCTTTAATTTGCGTTGAAACAGGATTACTAATTGAAGTTTCTGCATCAGGTGGTGAGACTAATTGGTACGATGTTGATGAGAAATTTACAATGGGGTTTTCCGTTGGTAATGACGTTACAGTAACTTGGAACGAAACGGTTACTGTAGTCCCGGCTGTTATAGTCCCAATATTCACACCATTCGATGGATCCGCACCACTTTGAGGAACCCCATTAATAGAGAATGTGTTTGCAATAAAAGTAGTTCCGCTCGGCATTGTATCTGTAAATATAACATTTTGTGCGGATGAGTTTCCATTGTTTGTTAAAGCGACAGTATAAGTGAGTGTGTCTCCAATACGACTAAAGGATTTATCGACTTGTTTTAATGAAAGAATGGTAGCTGTATTAATCGTAGTGAACACTGTGTTTGAAGTAACATTTCTTGAAACAATAGGGGCATTTGGGTCAGCGATAAATGTGTAAGAAGCACTAGCGGAATTGGCAATAGGATTTTGAACAGGTGTAGAAGTAGCCGTCACTTGAAATGCTATAGATATTGAGCTGTTAGGAGCAATTGCTCCAATCGTTATACCTGTATTAGGATTAAGGCCAATTTGCGTGATGCCATCTATTGTAACGCTATCAGTAATAAACGTTGTACCATCTGGTATAAGGTCGGTGAAAGTAATATTCGTTGCATTTGTATTACCATTATTCGTTAAAATTGTCGTATAGGTAATGGTATCACCTAGCGTTACAAGTGTTTGATCAACTGATTTAATCATCATTATCATAGCATCTAATACAGGGTTTGTAACAATGTTTGTTGAAGTAGAAGTAGTAGCAGGAGTTCCGTTTGGATCAACAGTATAAGAATATAAAATTGTATCGTTACCCATAATTGAGCTTGAAGGGGGAACAGAAATCACATTTACTTGGAAAGTAACAGTTACTGTTTCACCAGGAGCGATATTTGGTATATTTACTCCGAGTGCTGGCTGTGCACCAAGCTGCTGGATGCCATTTATAGTGATCGAATCTGGTACAAAAGTAGTACTAGGAGGAATCGCACTTGTAAAAGTTATATTTGTAGCTGGTGTATTTCCTGTATTCGTAATAGTCGTTGTATACGTAAGTGTATCCCCGACGGAAATAATAGATTTATCAACACTTTTTGTTGTAGTTAATACTGCGCTATTAATGGTCGTTGAAACTGTATTAGATACAGCTGTTTGTAATGCAGAAGGTTGGCTAGGATCAATCACATGTTCAAATTGTATGGAACTAAAATTAGAGATAGGATTTATACTTGGAATGTTTGTAACAAGTACGTTGAGAGAAATAACGGCCGTTCCATTTGGGTTTATATTTCCAATCTGTATCCCGCTAGCTGGATTTCCGATTTGCTGTGTACCAGAATCGTTTGTAAGAGTGCCAGATATGAATGTCGTTCCGTCAGGTAAAATATCTGTAAAAATGATATTTTGTGAAGTGACATTTCCAGGGTTACTTAATGTAATTGTATAAGAAATTGTATCGCCAATCGTTGCGAAAGTTTTATCTACAGATTTGATTGCCACAATTTCTCCGGAATTTATTTGTGTCGCAACGGGATTGGATGTCGTACTTCTTGAAACGAGTGGTAAATTAGGTCCTGTAATAAATTGATAGTCAATGGAGGCACTATTTACAACCGGTGAGTTTGGTCCACCAGGTCCAATTGTGAAAATTGGATTTGGAATACTAACTACTTGAACGCGAAAGGTGACGTTTGTAAAATCTCCTGCAATAATATCCCCAATTGGTATTCCATTCGCTGGATTTACCCCAGGCAATAAAACTCCGCCGACTCGAACGCTATCTTCTATAAATATTGTGTTATTTGGAATAGGATCTGTAAAAATGATATTCGTAGCAGTTGTGTTCCCTACATTTTCTAATAAAACTGTATACGTTAAAAATGAATTTCCAGGTGCTACGTCAGAAAATAGTCGATCCACACTTTTCGTTGCTTGAATAATTGCTTCATTAATTTGAACTAAAGTTGGATTACTTGTAGCTGTTTCTGTCACCGGTGGCTGGGTAGGGTCAACAATGATCAAGTATGTCGTACTGGATTGGTTCAAAGTTGGATTTGTAGCTGGTATTGAGCCAACGATAGCTTGAAAGCTAATTGTTGTCGTTCCTCCAACTGGAATTGAGTCTAAAGAGATTCCGCTATCTGGTCTAAATCCAAGTTGTGGGATGGTATTAATTTGTACGCTATCAGGAACGAATGAAAGTTCAGGTGGTAATATATCGATAAAAACAGGTGTGTTTGCGGTAGTATTTCCGCTATTAGTGAGAGTAGTTGTATACGTAATTGTATCGCCAACAGCGGCAAATGCACTGCTCGCAGTTTTCGTTGCGATAACGGAAGCTGAATTTACTTGCGTAAAAGTTGTATTGGATTGAACTGTTCGTGAAACAGGCGGTTCATTTATATCAACAATAAAGCTATATTGAAGCGATGATTTGTTCGGAATTGGATTAGGGTTTGGAAGCGTTGTGATGTTTACTTGGAAACTGAGTGTAACCGATGCATTTGAATTTAAGTTACCAATATTGATACCGTTTTGTGGATTTGCATTCGGGACGGTTACACCATTTATCTTAAAGCTATTTGGGACAAGGGTAGTACCGTTTGGAATTGTATCTGTAAAAACAATGTTGTTCGCAGTAGTATTTCCTGTGTTTGTAACAGATGAAGTGAATGTAATTGTATCACCAATCGTAGCGAAAGTTGTACTAGCACTTTTATTTATTACTAAAGTAGCGTCAATAATCGGTGTAACTGTTGTGTTTGTAACGGTACTACCAATAGCTGGCGTTTCAGCTGGATTCACTGCATATTCGTAGTTTACAAGAGCATTATTCGTTAAAGTTCCACTAGGTGGAATAGCCAGAATTTTCACTTGGAATGTAATGAAAGTAGTGTTTCCTGGTGAAATATCGTCTAAATGAATCCCTAATGAAGGATCTAATCCAGGTTGGGAAACATTATTTATTGTAACGGAATTTGGGATGAAGGATGCACCAGGTCCAAGCCCATCTGTTAAAACTGTAGCACTAGCAGGGATATTTCCTGTGTTCGTAACTGCAATTGTATAAGTAACGATATCTCCAATTGCAGCATTCGGTGTGTTCACTGATTTTGTAGCGATAATCGTGGCATTATTGATTTGAGTTGTTATTACGTTACTCAGCGCATTAGCGGATGCTGGAGGTAAGTTAGGATCTATGACATACTGATACGTTGTATTACTTTGGTTCGGGATTGGATTCGGGTTCGGGATAGAATTTACTTGTACTTGGAACGAGATGATTGTATTTGTATTCGGATCTATTGGATCGATTGCAATTCCGCTTGCTGGATTGACATTAGGCAGTGCATTCCCGTTTACAGTAACACTATTAGGAATGAACGATGTCCCGTTTGGGATTACATCTGTAAATATTACATTTGATGCAAGTGTATTCCCGTTATTCGTTAAAGTAGTCGTGTACGTAATAATATCATTTACGTTAGCAAACTGTTTATCTGCCGATTTAGTAGCGGCAATTGAGGCGTTATTAATAGTTGTCTGTACAGTGCTAGAAGCAACCATCTGCATCACAGCGGGTTTGGATGGATCATACGTATATTGGAATGTTGTGCCTGATTGATTTGTAATCGGATTTACAGCAGGGATAGTTGGTACAAAAACTTGGAATGCAACGGTGCGTGATGAATTTGCTCCTATCGTACCAATCGAAATGCCGTTAGCAGGATTTGCATTAGCTATAGGGACATTATTAATCGTTACAGTATTAGGAATGAAGAGGGTACCCGCTGGAATGATATCTGTAAACGTTACATTAGCAGCAGGGATATTCCCGTTATTTGTTAAAATAGTCGCATATAATATGATATCACCGACATCAGCAAAGTTTGTGCTTGTTAGCTTTGTAGCAATGATATTAGCAGTATTAATTTGTGTAGTTACTATATTGCTAGCAGCGTTTCTAACAAGAGCGGGTAAATTTGGATCAGCGATAAAGCTATATTGAAGTGAAGCGCTGTTTTGAATTGGATTTGGTGAAGGTAGCCCATTTGCACTTATTTGAAAAACAATCGTTGTAAAACCACCCGAAGGAATGGAGCCGACTTGAAGACCGGTACTGGGATCTGCACCTAGTTGTAAAGCACCACCTATAAAAATACTATTTGGTACGATAGTGGTGCCATTAGGGATTATATCAGTAACAATAACATTATTTGCTGTAGTATTGCCAAGATTAGCTAAAGAAATTGTATATGTGATTGGTTGCCCTACATCGGCGATAGTTAAATCTACTTCTTTGACAATAACTACATTAGCTAAATTAATTTGTGTACTTACAGTGTTACTTACAGATATTTCTATAGTTGGTGGATCTCCCGGATTTAGAATAAAACTATACTGTGTACTAGATGAATTTATCGTTGGGTTTTGTGTTGGTAAAGAGGTGACGGTTACTTGATAAGAGACGGTAAGTGAGCCGTTAGCAGGAATGGAAGGTAGTGGAACACCTATATTTGGATCTGCGTTATTTTGGAGTACACCATTAATAAGAAAAGTGTTTGGAATAAAGGTAGTACCGTCTGGATTTGTATCTACGAAAGTAGGACTATCAGCAGAAACACTTCCTGCATTCGTCAAAGTAACAGTATAAGTTAATATATCCCCTACGGTAGCGAACGCTTGATCCACTGTTTTTGCTGAAATGACATTTGCATCGTTTACTTGAGTAAATGTAGTGGTTGAAGTAGTGTTTTTATTTACAGGTGAAGCGTTTGGATCAACGATAAAGTTGTAGGAGACGAAAGCGCTATTTGAAATAGGGTTTGGATTTGGAATGCTAGTTATTACTACTTGGAATGAAGCTGTAATTGTAGTATTAGCATTGATGCTACCAATATTGATGCTAGCTGGTGTTATGCCCGGCTGAGTAACACCGTTAACTATAACACTGTTCGGTACAAAGGAAGTGCCATTCGCGATGGAATCGGATAGTAATACGTTGTTTGCTGCAACATTTCCATCGTTAGTAAGAGCAAAGGTGTAAGTTAATACATCGCCAACTTCCGCAAACGTCTTATCTACAGATTTATTAGCATGGAGATTTGCTAGTCTAATTGTAGATGTAACAGAATTAGAATTTGCTGTTTTTGAAGTTGGTGGCAGACTTGGATTTACAGTGTAAATGTAAGAGGCAAAAGCGTTATTAAGGATAGGATTTTGTGAAGTAATATTAATAACTGTTACTTGGAAAGAGAGGATAAAAGTAGCTCCAGCAGGAATTGTGCCAATAGGTAAAGCAACGAGAGAATCTACATTTTGCAAAACGCCGTTGAGCGTTACCGAACCTAATGTTAATATCGTTCCATTTGGAAGTGGATCTGTTAGTTGTACGTTATTAGCGGCTGTATTTCCACTGTTTGTAATAAGGATTGTATAACCTATCGTTTCACCAATTGTGGCAAATTGTTTGTTAGTTGATTTTGTTAATGTTACATTCGCATTGTTAATTTGAGTGGAAACGAGATTAGAAGAAATGTTTTTTGTAACGGGTGATTGGATAGGATTGACGGTATATTGATAAGAAGCATTTGATCCATTAGATACGACATTTGACACGGGTATTGTGTTTACTACTACTTGAAATGTAACATTTTTTGTTGTGCCGCTTGGGATGGATCCAATGTTCACGCCGTTAGCGGGATTTGCGCCCACTTGTGTAGTGCCATCTATTGTTAAACTGTTTAAAACAAAAGTTGTTCCAGTAGGAATGACATCTGTAAAAATAACATTGTTCGCATTTGTATTACCTGTACCTGTAAAAGAAACGGTGTACGTTAGTGTATCACCAATATCTGCAAAATTTTTATCTACTGCTTTTACCATTGTTACAGTAGCGTTATTCACTTGAGTAGATACGATATTTGTCGTATCAGTCCCACTTACTGCAGGTTGATTTGGTACAGGAATATATTGATATGTTGTTGTTCCACTATTTAATATTGGATTTGTTTGAGGGATAGAAGGAACGAGCACTTGGAATGAAATAGTAGTAGTGGAATTTGCGGCAATCGAACCAATTGATATACCATTAGCGGGATTTGCTCCAGCTTGAGTAACTCCGTTAACAGTTACACTTCCTGGAATGAAAGTAGTTCCGCTAGGAATCGGATCCGTATATATAACGTTCGTTGCAGCGATATTTCCTATATTAGCTAAGGCAATACTGTAAGTTAATGTTTCACCAATATCGGTAAAAATTTTGTTGACTGATTTTGTTCCATTAATATCTGCCAGGTTAATTTGTGTTCCAGCAGAATTGCTTGTTGCAAGACCGTTAAAGGTTGTTCCTCCGGCGATAGGTGTATATTGAAATGTAATATTAGCGGTATTAGAGATAGGGTTTTGACTTGGAAGAGAAACGACAGTAGCTTGGAAAGTTACTGTACGAGAAGCACCATTATTGATTGTTCCAAGAGATATACCAGCGGCGGGATTTGCGTTTGTTTGCGGGACATTATCTACTGTTACAGTGCCAGGTATAAAGGAAGTCCCGTTAGGGAGAATGTCTGTAAAGGTAACATTATTCGCCGGAAGAAGTCCGGTGTTAGGGATCGTAACTGTATAAGTGAGAATATCTCCAATTGCAGCAACACTTTTATTCACGCTTTTCGTTGCTTGTATAGTAGGTGAATTTATGTTGATTTGTAAACCGACTGTATTTAACATATACGCATCTCCGTTAGTTGTTAAACGGATTGCGGCGGACACTTGTGAGTTTGTTAAATAAGGAGAAATATCAATAGAAGTAATATCCCAGCCCTGTCTCCCAGCGGAGATGTTTGTGCCTGTAGAAGCACTTTGATTTCGCGTTCCAAATGTCCCAGTTGTATCTAAGTTTCCAGCAGCATTATTAATTTGAGAACCGAAGAAGTTATTTACAGCATTATTTGGCCCAGATAAAGCATTTAATGAACTGAAATTTGGTCCAAATAATGCTTGATCCCCGGTTAAATCTGCATCTCCTTCAGTGGAGCTTAAGAATAATCTCCCGCTTACAGGTCCTCCTGCGGGTGTTAAAAATCCTGAAACAGCTACATCTGCACTACCAGTATCAGCAGAAACACGGTTACCAGCTACGTAAATGGTTAAGTTTCTTGCAGGCAATGTCCCGTTTTGATAAGCGACAATGAGTGTCCATCCAGCCGAGTTAATAGATCCATTTGAAGCATCTAAAGGATCAACAAGTCCAGGGACAGCTCCTGTAGTATAGGAACCAGAACCCCCCGCTTGAATAAGAGTTGTTACGTCTGCTGAACGAGTATAAAAGCCAAATGTAATAGAGTTTGAAACGAATGTTTGATTTGAAGCTGTAACAGCTGAAGGAGTAATTGAGTATGTTGAAACGGGTGTCGTAAATGAAACGGGATTTCCTAGAACACTTGTAATATTTTGATCGCGAGTTAAATAATTTCCTCCCCATATGAGTTCTGCGTAAAGAATAGTACTGCCAGCAGGGATATTTAAAATAGCGGTAGAACTATTTTGTGTATAGTTTAACGTTGTACCAGCAGGAAAAGTAGGAACTTGTAAAGCTGTATTCGTAGTTACGAACGCACCAATGGCCCCGATTGTACCAGCACGGTTTTGATTACTAATTTTACTTAAGCCTAAAGTATTACCTGTAATAGCGAGTGCGCCGTTAGTGGTGGTAGAAAATCGATTCGTAATGGGCATGTTGTCACCTCATTTACAATATAGTCTTGGTCAAAATAACATATGTGTGTGACAAATAAAGGGAAACATGTACAAGTTGATTTAGTAATAATGATTTAAATGTCTAGATAAGGGGATGGAGTATGATTGAATTGGAAATTAGGGTGGAGCGTCTTAGGAAAGAACAAATAGGCGATATTGTAGCGTTATCTTCTTATATTGGCTGGGATTATAACATAGAAGAAATTGAAGCAGTTTTTAACTCAGGTATTGTATACGGCGTCTGGAATGAGAGAAAGGAACTTATTGCTAGCGCAGCAATTATATTATACGGGGAGGCGTTGGCATCTATTGGAATGGTAATTGTACATCCAGATTATAAGGGGAGAGGGATTGGAAAGATGACAACGAATTCATGCATGAATAGCGTATCAGCTCAAACTCCATGTATGCTTATTGCTACGGATGAAGGGAAGCCCTTATATGAAACATTAGGATTTAGGGTAGTAAGCTATGTTTCTAAATATATTTGTAACTCGTACAATGCGAATCATAAATGTGCAGAAAATGAAGAATATATGATGGTTTATAAAGAGAGTGATTTAGAAGGAATAATAAAAATAGATAAAGGCGCATTTGGGACAAGCCGAAACGAGTTTTTAAAACAAAGAATTATGCAAAGTGAGCAGTGTGTCGTTGTAAAGGATACGAAAGAAAATGTAGTAGGATACGGTATAAGTATACAAACGCCAGAAAATAAAATAATAGGACCAGTCGTTGCTAAAAATAATGCGATGGCGATGAGAATAGTACATGATTTAGCAAGAGGGCATAATGGAAAATTAAGAATGGATGTACCAGAAGGAAAGAACGATTTCATGAAAGAATTAGAGATTGCTGGTTTTAAAAAGGTGAATACACCACCAATTATGATGAAAAATAGTAATCGGTTAATAAAAAGAAATAGTGAACTATATAGTATTGCAGCACAAATTTTTGGATAAAGAAAGAATCCTTTTAAATGAAGGATTCTTTTTTGAGCTAATTTAATCACGATATTGGTCATGAGTTGGCTGAAAGAGGTCTTCCTCGATATCTCTCACCATAGAAAAATGATCAACGTTATAATGACCGTGTAAAGTTTTATTGTGATGAGCAATAATTTGCTCTGCAGATAATACGTTAGAATCAGTTGTGGAATGACCGTTTTTAATTAATGTAACATCAAATCCTTGTACAGTCGCAGTTCTAACTGCGGTGTCGATACAATGCTCTGTTTTACATCCACCGATAACGATATGGCCAATTTTCTCTTCTTTTAAAAGTTCAAGTAAAGAAGTGCCGTAGAATGAATTGGTTGCTGCTTTATTAATAAAGATTGCAGACTGAGGTACTTGAATTTGATTATGTACTTCAAATCCTTCTCCGCTACCAGAAGCAACATCGATATCTCTTACGAAAACAATAAGAGCATTGGAATCTATTGCTTTCTGCATGGCTGTATTTAGTGTAGATAATAGCTCGATTTTACGAAAAACTTCATTTTCTTGCTCATTTCCATCAATTAATTCTTGTTGAGCGTCGATAATTAATAGTGCTTGTTTCATCGTGTCTCCCCTTTAATATGAAATAAGTTCCACTGTACATATTCCTTCAGATTGTTAGGAAATCCTCCATTGCAAGCGAATTAGAAGAGCGATTTACAAAGTTGTCAAAGAAATTTCATTCTCATAGCGTGTAAAAACATGTATGATAGGAGATGGAGAATTTTTGAGTAGGTGGGAATAACATGCAAACAGTAGAAGATTATCTTTCATTCTTACATACGAAAGGATTTAAATTATCAGAGGAAGCACAAGGGTTTATTATGTTTGGACAAGGATATACTGGTGCGTCTGATGGGATTGTGAACGCAGCAATAGAAGCGACAATTAAACATCAATTGCAGTTTGATGGTAGTTATTTCGTTGCGTTATTAGAACGATTGAAAGAGGAAGAAATTACAGATAAAAAAAGCGCTAAGGCTTTTATGCGGAAGTTACAAGCATAACTTCACGCAGCCTGCGCTTCTTTTTTTGTTTTGGAAGGCCATTCAACAAAAATCATGCCCAGGAAAATACATAGACATCCGATAATAGCAGAAATAGAAAGTTGTTCATTTGCAACGAGAACGCCTGTTAATGCAGCAAAAACGGGTTCCATTGCGAAAATAATTGCTACTCTCGTTGGAGAAGTGTGCTTTTGGGCCGATGTTTGAATGAAAAAAGCAATAGATGTTGCAAACAGGGCAGTTAGAAAGAGTGCGAATAAAAAAGATTGATTCGTCCATAGTGATACTGAAAATAATTTTTCCCAATCTTCAAATAAAAAAGCGCAAATAGAAGAAAATATACCAACAGCTAATACTTGAGATGTGCTTAATAATAAAGGTGATATTTTCTTAGAAAAGAAGCCGTTAATAAGAATATGGGCAGCGAAAGCGATTGCACAACCGAGAACAAGTATATCTCCTATATTTAATTGGAAAGAATCAGCAGCTGTTAATAAGTATAAACCTGCTGTTGCTACAGCAATACCAAGTACGATAAAAATGGTAGCTTTTTGTTTTAAAAAGATAAAAGACAAAATTGGTACCATAACGATACTAAGCCCTGTTAAGAAACCTGCTTTTGAAGAAGTTGTATAAAGTAAGCCAAATGTTTGTAATACATAGCCAACACATAAAAAGAACCCAACGATTAATCCAGCGAGGCTACTCTGTTTTATATCTTGTTTTGAAGTGTTTTTTGAGAAAATCATTTGAACGAATAATAAAATAATTCCAGCGAATAAAAAGCGAATACCATTAAAGGTAAATGGACCAACGAAAGACATAGCATTTTGAACGACAACAAACGTAGCTCCCCAAATAAAAGAGACAAATAATAAAGCAAGAGGAGCAATCCAATCTTTTTTCACACTCATACCCCCGTTAATTTTGTAATATAGCTTTTCTAGCTAATTCATCAGCTACTTTATTTTGACTACTTGGAATCCACTTAATAAAAAAGAGATCGAAGTTTTTTATGTACTGTAGTGCTTCATCTAAAAGAGGTGCAAATATTTTATTTTTTGCGTATTCCTTTTCAACAGCCCGCTCAACAAGCTGCGAATCTGTACGAAAAGAGACAGTGCTATAATTATGCTCAATGCAATATTTTAATGCTAGAAGTAAAGCGCGGTATTCTGCTTCATGATTGGACATTGTTCCAAGTGGTACTGATAATTGTACAGGCGGCTGAACGCCTTTAATAAACACTCCTGCACCAGAAGGACCAGGATTTCCTTTTGATGCACCATCAATATATACTTCAATCAAAATGAGAAACCTCCAAATTATAAGATTATCCCCTACTTAAATATTTTTTTGAAGTAGGGGATAGAGTAGTTATCCGATTGTGATGCTGTAACGACATGTAAATGTTTCATTCGCTTGTAAAGATTGAATTCCCTTTTTGTCCTTGAAATCTTTTGCTGGATTTACTTCATCAGCGATTCCATACCAAGGTTCAATACATAAGAAAGGTGCGTTATCCCCTGGTGTCCATACGCCGACAAATGGGAAGCCATCAAATTCTACTTTTACAAATTTATTATGTTTATGAGAACGAATCGAAATTTCATTCGTATTCATATTTTCAAAAATAAGCGCATCATTTTTGAATAAATCATATGTAAGTGGCAATTCAGTTGTATTTTCAGCGATTAATTGCTTTTTGTTTGAAAGGTAAGGTCCTTCTAATACGCTTGTTTCTAAGCGTTCCGAACCATTAAACGATAAGTGATAATCTGTAAATGATTCACCATCCAATAAAGGGAAGTTGAATCCAGGATGTGCCCCAATTGAGAAGAACATCTCTTTAGAAGTAGGATTGTTTACTTCATATGTTACATGAACGCTTTGTCCTTCTAGCTCATAAGAAACGAGTAATTCGAATTCGTATGGGTATTTTTTTAACGTTTCTTCATTATTAGTAACGATATAAGTGATCTTTGTTTCACTTTGTTCTTTCACAGAGAAAGTAAGATCACGAGCGAAACCGTGTTGTGTTAATGAATATGGTTTACCGTCTACGTAGTATGTATTATCTACTAATCGGCCGACAATTGGGAACAAAATTGGTGCGCGACGTCCCCAATATGTAGAATCACCTTGCCATAAATATTCTGTGTTGTCTTCTTTTAAGCGAACGCTTTGTAATTCTGCACCTTTGTCAGAAATGGAAACGATCACTTTTTCATTTTGGATTGTTGCTATCATGAAGTGAAACCTCCTAAATCTTTCATATGTTTCATTATACGTTGTCTAAAAGAAAAAAGGTAGTTCATGATAGGAATCTATTGACGAAAGAGGGGCTACCACGTAAAATATAATCTTGTTGCTAAAAAAAGAATAACGTGGTTCGAAACCATCCCACGTAAAAAAACTAAGGAGATTTTGTCATGAATATTAGAACTTTAGTCGGCAATGGTATTTTAGCGGCATTATATATTGCTGTTTCTATGCTTATTCAGCCATTTGGCTTTACGAATGTACAATTTCGTATTTCAGAGATGTTTAATCATCTCGTTGTATTTAACAAGAAAGCAATTTACGGAATTGTATTAGGTGTATTTTTAACGAATCTCTTTTTCTCACCTATGATCGCTTATGATTTAGTATTTGGAGTAGGGCAATCTATTCTTGCATTAGTTGCAACGATTATTTCTATGCGATTTATTAAAGGTGTTTGGGCTCGTATGATTTTTAATACGGTTATCTTTACGATTACAATGTTTATGATTGCAATTGAACTTCATCTTGCATTGGGTTTACCATTTATGTTGTCTTGGTTAACATGTGCAGTCGGTGAATTTGTTGTAATGGCCATTGGTATGCCTGTAATGTACTGGATTAATAAGCGAGTACAATTTGAAAGATTTATGTAATAGATGAAAGAGCTATTCCTATAGGGATAGCTCTTTTTGTATGTAATCATATTGAATATAATGCTGTGACTCTAGATAAAATATAATAAAATAAAGTGAGGCTTTCATTAGCTGGCTACATATAAGAAGTCTTATATAAGGGGAATCTAGTATGAAATATAAAATTCATTGGTTGTATAAAACGAAGCGAGGATTGCAGACGGAATTAACAACAGATTATATGAACATAGAAGAAATACTTCAATTTGCAGAGGATTTTGAGAAAACAGGAAGAGCTAAGGAACTTTTATTTTACGATGAAATGGATGCAGAATGGTCATTAAAGGAAATGAAAAAACTGAGTAAACAAGTAGAGGAAGAGCCCCAAGAAATACTCGTTTATTTTGATGGGGGGTATGATGTGCAAACGAAAGAAGCTGGCGTTGGTATATGTGTGTACTATAAAAAAGGAAATACAAACTACCGCATTCGCCGCAATGCATATATAGAAGGTATAGATGATAATAATGAAGCGGAATATGCATCACTATTATACGGTATGAATATACTCGAGGAATTAGGGATTAAATATGAAGCAGTTACACTTCGCGGAGATTCTCAAGTTGTATTGCAGCAATTGGCGGGAGAATGGCCTTGTTATGATGAGCATTTAAACCATTATTTAGATCAAATTGAACAAAAGGCGAAGCAAATGAAATTAAAACTTGTATGTGATCCGATATCTAGAAAACAAAATAAAGAAGCACATCAATTAGCAACGCAAGCATTAGAAGGGACAGTCATTGATAGTCATAAAGAAATAACCGAATAGAGAGGTGCAAAGGTGGATAAAAAGCAACTCATTACAGAGGTAAATGACTTATTAGAAACATATTGTGAAGGATGTTTCTTGCGAGAACATAATCGAAAGACAAATAGTAAATATTATGCACATTCATTTTGTATAAGACAATGTACAGTTGGAGAAACATTGAAAAAGTATGGAGAACAGTTGTCATAAAAAAACATCCAGAGAAAATTCTCTGGATGTTTTTTAGTGCTTTGCTTCGTTTAATTGCTGCTCGCATTTGCTTAGTTTCTTTTCCTCGTTCATTAAAAATGGTTCATCTAAATCTACTGCAACAGATTTCATAATTTCAAGCTGTGAGCGAGCTGCTTCTACTGCAGTAGTGGCATGCTCTAATGTGTCTGGATCCATTGAAATTGTTGCAGAACCTACCATCTTTTGTGCTGTTTCTACACGGAATTTTACTTCTTCAAAATCATTTACTTCTGATCCCATTAATAATTCCTCCTTTGTATAGTGCGCATTTTACATAGTTTTTGCTCTGTAAAACGGAAATATACAAAGGAATAACAAAGAAGGTTACCAAGTAAGGTAACCTCCTGTTATATGTTGGATTAAAGTTTTACTACGTTAGCAGCTTGAGGTCCACGGTTACCTTCAGTAATGTCGAAAGATACTTCTTGACCTTCTTCTAAAGCTTTGTAGCCGTCTCCTTGAATAGCAGAGAAATGTACGAATACATCGTCAGCGCCTTCCATTTCGATAAATCCAAAACCTTTTTCGTTGTTAAACCATTTTACTTTTCCTTGCATGTTACAATTCCTCCTAAAAGCGTTTACTATTTTCATTTAGTGAAATTCATTTAAAGAAATAATATAAACTAAAAATGCTATATTCTTGAATATTCTGCTAAATGATTAATTTAAATATACACGAATTGGGAGAATTTAGTCAAGTAAGCGGTTTTATTTTTTATATTTTTAAATAATTTTCCAATCAAATTTTTAAATAGGTATAGGACAGGCCGAGTATGTAATATTCTTAATTGAATGCTATACATAACGAGGTGAAAGAATGAATAGGTCGTACTTATTAGATAATGAAGGAATGAGAACGAGAACCGACATACCGGATTGGGTTGCAAAAGAATTTGAGATTTTTTCAAGTGTCGTGTTAGAACCAACTTTTCCATGTTATTTCGGTTTAACAGCTTTGAAAAAGAATGAACTTCGTTATTCATTTCTTTCTCATAATGATTGGAGTCATTTGCCGCATACAATGTTATCTTTTTTAGAGTTAATGAAAGAGAGGCCGATTGTAAGAAGGGGCTTTTTCCTTTTTGTAGAACCGGAATGTGAAGAACGATCACTCGAATATTACCGTGATTCCTTTTGGAAAGTGTTACAGTATTTACATGAAAACGATAATCAAGCATGGCCAAAGCAAATTCCTGAGGATCCAGACCATTATTTATGGGAATTTTCATTTTGTGGTGAGCCAATATTCGCATTTGGAAACGCGCCAGCTTATAAACAACGAAAAACTAGACATTTAGGGAATTCTCTCGTTATTGGGTTTCAACCACGCACTATTTTTGATGGATTAGAGGGGGATCGTCCTAAAGGAGCATATTCAAGACAAATGGTCCGTGAGCGAGTTGAAAAGTGGGATCAATTGCCGAAACATCCTAACATTAGTCATTATGGTGACCCAGAGCATCGTGAATGGAAACAATATT
>Ga0209463_1000407_pt1 | contig 35908 bp, 34 predicted proteins | sample AgamicMgSfrz_FD_187169 | JGI IMG/M metagenome (GOLD analysis project Ga0209463, IMG submission 187169) | Agave microbial communities from Guanajuato, Mexico - Mg.Sf.rz (SPAdes) (version 2) | ecosystem: Host-associated > Plants > Phyllosphere > Phylloplane/Leaf | place: Guanajuato, Mexico...
GGCTGGCAACAGTTCGTGGCACGGTAAACTCCACCCGGAGCAAGGCCAAATAGGGGTTCACAAGGTACGGCCCGTACTGAACCCGGGTAGGCTGCTTGAGCCAGTGAGCGATTGCTGGCCTAGATGAATGACTGTCCAAGACAGAACCCGGCTTACCGGTCAGCTTCAACTCATTCTAAAACAATACGTTGGTGTGTCTCAGACGCTCAGAAGCAGAAATGAGATACACCAACGGTTGCTCATCCCCATACGCTCCACCGCAACGACATTTACTATGTCTACTTTCGCTTTCCTGATACCCAGTTTTTCCGCTGTTCTTTGGGTACTCACGAAGTCGAAGAAATATCCGTATAGCAAAAATTTCGACACTGCTGACAGTGAGTAAATGTCATGGTGTATCGCTCTTATCGAATATTACAAAAGGGAGTTTTGGTTAAGTCTGATGCTTGTTGCACATGTGGTTATTGCTTGTAAAATGACCGCTTTGATTATTTCCATAGCAAGCAGAGGGACTTATGCAGCAATACACCAACCAGATCACACCTGAGATTCGTGAAGCCCAATCAAAACCGCCATACGACGCGGAGCTTTTGTCACTTTGCGACGACAAAACCCGGAAAGAACTTGAAGAAATAAATAAACAGTATTTAAGCCGCCCGTTAGCTCACATTTTCCGGTTTGCAGTCGTTGGAAGTCTGACCCGTCGCGGTGGGGTCATTCGCCACGCTTCAGGCGGTGCGACTACAGGAGGGCTACAAGTTGCTCGGGTTGGTGACAAGGTTGTATATGCTGATGGCAGCGAGGCCACTATTATTTCTGGTGCTGGCAAGGCCCGAATCATGCAGGGCGCATCCGCTGCACTCGTTGGCAGTATGCTTGATAATGGCGATGAAATAATCTCTACCCCACAATCATGCAGCAAACTGGTTTTTCGTGAAGGCAGCGAACTCCCGGAAGGGTTCCTGACCATACCAGGAAGTAAGCTCTGATGGCAGTTAAAGGATATTATTTATTCAGGGGCGATAAAACACGATGTGGTGGAGTTATCACTGAAGGATGGACCGACCACCAGCATTTTGACAGAGATATGTCCTGCGAAGGACATAAAGTAACTTGTGGCAAACATCCAGGAATTTACCGTATCTGTGGTGGGCTTGATGATGACATACACGGCAAAAGGATTGCCGGAACACTGCACAGCTATAGTTCCTGCCCCTGTAAATCCAAATTCATCAATTCAAACTGGGATGATGATTACGAACTTGATGGAGAAACAACTGTAACGCACACCGATCTATCTCACCTTGTTGAGATGCCTGTACTTCCTGGACCAATCGAGCCAGAACCGGAACAGCACGCCCGGTCAGCTAAAAAGAAAACGGGTATTGATGCGGGTTTTACCATTATCCCTTACGGCGGTACTACAGAAGCCTGGCAGCGCCTGCTATTCACCGAGAACCCGCCAGCAGGCGTAAAAGAGCTATTTGCCACGCTAAACGGCCCAGGTGAAAGATACAGAGCCGGTTCTATTATGCTGGTGGTTGACCCCAATAAGCAGGATAAAGAGCAAATCGCCCATATGCAGGCCGCGAAACAGCGGATTGATGCAGCTTTAGCTCCCCTTTCTATCCAGCAAGCTAACTTTCTTCTTAAACACAAAGACACCATTGAAATGTTCGCCGCTGCCGCCACCACTGCAAACGGCGTTGCCGGAAATGTGGGAAGAGCGACAGAGGCCGCAAAAGGATATTTTGAACGAGTCGAAAAAATCCTCGTCGAGATCGAGAAAACCTACAAAAACCAGTACATCACCAGCGGCACGCTGATTGGCGAACAGTTCTTCGTTGAGCGTCGGCGGTTGTTTGGTCAGCTTGATAGCGTCCTCAAAATGTTCATGAAGCACCGGTTCATGTTCAACGAGTACACCGATCTGAAAAGCGCTCTTAGCCTCTCCAGCCGTTCAATCACTCACCGCTGGAACGAAACAGGCGTTAGCGATATTGAAGGCTACGCCACCCATATTGAGAAGCTGGCAAAGTATGTGAAGCTGATGGAAACCGCAGGGAAGATCGGCATTGGTCTGTCAGCCCTTGATACCGCTGCGAAGATCACCGAAGCCTGCACCGTGGGCCGTGATTGTGCGAAAACCGCTTTTACTTCCATTGGTGAGTTTTCCGGGAGCTTGCTTGGTGGAAGAGTTGCTACAAAAATATTGGCAGGCACAGCAACTGATGCAATCTGTGCCGTAGTCTTAGGTGCCGCAACTTTTGAAGCTGGCGGTGCAGGCGCATTACTTTGTACGCTTGGTGTCGCTGGCGGAGTCTCATACGGAAGTGATAAAGCAATTTCTGCTGTCGGCGGTTTATTGGGCGAAAAAATTTATGAGGCTACCAGCAATGATTAGCACAATTGATAAAGCGTTCATTGTTGCAGGCAGCCTGGGTTTTGGATTTGCGATTGCCAGCCTTGTAGCATCAGCGCTGAACAAAAAACGATATAAAGAGATCTGCGCATTGTACAAAGAGAAGTTTGGAGATTTGCCGCCAATAGTTCAAATGTTCGACGACGTAAACACCCTCTACGTTGACTTTGCCTACAGTGTGAAAATGCAATTTATCTTTAAGCCGCTACTCTGGAATCGAAGCTCAAACTTCACAAAGAACGATGACAAAGATTTCATCCGTGGATTACCGAAGCGCCTGATCGGCCCGTTTTACCTGGAGTTATACCTTGCGATTATCAGTCTTACGCTTTTTATTATCGCGGGAATTCTCATGCTAATCATAAAACACGGTTGAAAGTAGCACGATTTTCCAACCAGAACGCCACCGAGTAAGCCGTTTCACCAGGTGGCGCGATGTTTACCTTTTCCCGACGAACTCTTTTCCATTCAGATCAGGCAATCCAGGTATTGTCACGAGCTGCCGTACTGAAGCCAGAAAAGGATTACCAGGCCGTTCTATGTAGAAATATTTCTCGGTCTTGTCAGCGTAGTTTTTTCATCATTGGCGGATTGTTAATGTTGGCGATTGAGCATGGTTGGGTGTGAAAGGCGCTTTAATTGGCAGGCTTTACTCTGCAACACAAAGCATCGGTTCATGTTCAACGAGTACACTGATCTGAAAAGCGCTCTTGGCCTCTCCAGCCGTTCAATCACTCACCGCTGGAACGAAACAGGCGTTAGCGATATTGAAGGCTACGCCACCCATATTGAGAAGCTGGCAAAGTATGTGAAGCTGATGGAAACCGCAGGGAAGATCGGCATTGGTCTGTCAGCCCTTGATACCGCTGCGAAGATCACCGAAGCCTGCACCGTGGGCCGTGATTGTGCGAAAACCGCTTTTACTTCCATTGGTGAGTTTTCCGGGAGCTTGCTTGGTGGAAGAGTTGCTACAAAAATATTGGCAGGCACAGCAACTGATGCAATCTGTGCCGTAGTCTTAGGTGCCGCAACTTTTGAAGCTGGCGGTGCAGGCGCATTACTTTGTACGCTTGGTGTCGCTGGGGGCATCTCATATGGAAGTGAAAGTACTTTTAGCTGGGCAGGCGAAAAAACGGGCGAAATTATGAATACACTGTATGAGATCATGAACAATGATTAACTTCATGATTGCAGAGGCTATCGTATGGATGGTTGCGATGCTACTTGGGGGCGCCAGTATTATAATGTCTGTATTAAATCGCAAACGTTTCAAAGATATATGCTTATTATACAAGGAAAAATACGGAGATTTACCGGAGATGGTGAAAGTCTTTGATAACGTGAATACTCTCTATGTGAACTTTGCTTACAGCGTAAAGATGCAGTTTATTTTCAAGCCGCTGCTATGGAATAAAAGTTCAAACTTTACAAAGAACGATGACAAAGATTTCATCCGTGGATTACCCAAACGTATTATCGGACCATTTTACCTTGAGCTATGCCTTGCACTTGCAAGCCTTATGCTCTTTATCATCGCAATAATTTTGATTCTGGTGATAACACACGGCAAAAGCTAGTACAGTCATCACCAGCTCAACTCCACCAAGTTGTTCATGAAGCATCGGTTCATGTTCAACGAGTACACCGATCTGAAAAGCGCTCCTGGCCTCTCCAGCCGTTCAATCACTCACCGCTGGAACGAAACAGGCGTTAGCGATATTGAAGGCTACGCTACCCATATTGAGAAGCTGGCAAAGTATGTGAAGCTGATGGAAACCGCCGGGAAGATCGGCATTGGTCTGTCAGCCCTTGATACCGCAGCGAAGATCACCGAAGCCTGCACCGTTGGGAGAGAATGTGAGAAAACCGCTTTTACTTCCATTGGGGAGTTTTCCGGGAGTCTCGCTGGAGGGGCTTTGGCTGGTCGACTGTTACAGGCTGGTGCAGCGGATGCTATTTGTGCAGTAGTGCTGGGGGCTGCAACTATAGAGGCGGGAGGTGCTGGAGCATTGATTTGCACCCTTGGTGTTAGTGGCGGCATCGCATATGGAAGTGACAAAGCTCTAAGCGGGTCATTTGGAGCTGTTAGCGAATATATTGGGGAAAAACTGGGGTTCTACGAGGTGACCGACAATGATTGATCTAAAAATGATTTCGGTCATTCTCACCCTTATAGGGGTTTTATTCTTGGTCATAAGCCTTATTCAGTCCGTTTTGAACAGAAAACGATTCAAAGAAGTTTGCGTTCTTTACAAAGAAAAATTTGGAAGTCTTCCCGATGCTGTATTGTTGTTTGAGAATGTCAATTCACTTTACTACAAAGGTGCATACGGAATAAAAACACAGTTTATATTCATGCCATTACTCTGGAATCGCAGTTCAATATTGACCAAAAACGATGATAAAGACTTTATCCGGGGGTTGCCAAAAAGGATTACCAGGCCGTTCTATGTAGAAATATTTCTCGGTCTTGTCAGCGTAGTTTTTTTCATTATTGGCAGATTGTTAATGTTGGCGATTGAGCATGGTTGGGTGTGAAAGGTGCTTTAATTGGCAGGCTTTACTCTGCAACACAAAGTGAGATACAGTCTGCAACACACTACAATCCCAGCGCTGTAGATACCTGACGTAGAGTTAAGCGAAGCCGCCTTACCGGTCAGCTTCACTCTTTAAAAAACCCGCTTCAGCGCTGATGGATCCCCATAAATCAGCGCTAATAAATCAGTATCATATTCTGGTAGGTTCTGGCGAGGTGATTAAGAACGGTGCTGAGCACCGTTCGTTTTAATATTAGCGGGGAGTGTCGTAAGACATTCTCTGCTAACGTCAGATATGAGATTACCCGGCGTGTTTTTATGCTGTTGGCCTGGTATCTCAGATGTAATCCTTTATTTTCTGCGTGATAGCCTATAAGCCACAGCACGATTGTGCTCAGCGTCGCCAGCAGGCTCAGTACCAGCATTCTTTCCGCTGAGCGGCTGTAACTGGCGCGAAGCCCGAACCCGAAGCGCTCGCTTTTTTCATCGCGGAAGTTCTGCTCTATCTGCATCCGGCGACTGTATAACTTCATGATTTCACGTGGCTTAAAGTCATCTGTGCTGCTGAAGATAAGCCACGGCTCTTTGGCTGCTGAACGACCATCACTCATCTGTGACTTACGACGAATTCGGCACCGGGAATGTTTATGTTTCCGACCCTTTACTTCTTTTTTATGCAGATAAAAGTGACCATCGCAACGGGCATATTCCGCGCGGGAAAGCGTCCCCGGCCCCAGATATTCAGGTTTGTTGCTGGCCTGTAATTCCTGACGCCTGAACCAGCATTCCCCTTTTCTGGCCAGACGCAGCTGTTTATTGCCTCGTATCCGGCCAATAAAATCCCAGCCGAGTGATTTGATATGCCCGAACCAGGCATTCTGGAACCCTGCATCCGTCACGATGACGACCCTGGCATCTGGATTAACCGCATCGGCGAGAGCATCAAGGAAAGCGTTTTGTATCTTTGTATTTTGCTGTTTTTCTGACGGAACTATCCAGCTTAACAAGGGGAGTGAGCGCCCGTCGCACAGGAGGCTTGCGCGGAGAACATGATATTCCTGCGATGGATAGCCACTCCAGTCAACGGCAATAATGCACAAAGATAACTGACTCGTCAGCATTGATATTATGTTCTTAAAAATCAGAGGAATATCACGATGGAGAGAGTCATTCCCCAGCAGGCGATCAACGCGTTTTATTTTATTTTTGACCTGAGCCATGCCGGGTAAATGACGCCCGATACTGGTCAGCGTCAGAGATGCGCCATTGATGAGTGCAATGGTGGCATCCAGCAAAGCATTTTGTCGGTATTTGTGAAATGGTGCTAACGCATCACGGAAGAAATTCTGACATACTTGGCGAGCAGGCATAGAGGGGATCTCATTGAATTATTTGCATAAATCAGTAGATCACAAAACTCTATGCCTGTCTTTTTTTACCCGCCCATTACTGGGGATTCCTCAGCGCCGCGTGCGGGATTTTTGCTTTTGTACTAAGAGCGATGAGTAACTGCCCAGGGTACTTTTTTATAAAAAATCATACGGCTTAGCGGTCAGCTATCCTCTTTAAAACCCCGCTTCGGCGTTTTTTTGCTTTGTGCGGTAAGGTGGCCTGCTGTGCAAACAGGTTTATTACCGGCGAAGAGAACTGAATAGCCCGCCCTTTCCTTTCTACAACCGACTCAGGCAATCCAGCGCGACGCTTTTAAAACTGTCGAAATCGGTGCTGTCGCGCAGGCGCGTCATGGCGCGTTCGCGCATAAAGGTGACGAACAGATCGTAAATCGCCATCGCTTCTTCATAATCATCCTTGCTGATGGCCAGCAGGAAAATGACGTAAGCCGTCTCTTCGCCCCAGGCGATGCCCTGCGGCGCCAGTACGGTATACACCACGCTTTTTTTCGCCAGCAGACCCAGCGAGTGCGGCAGCGCAATCCCCTCGCCCAGCATGGTGCTGAGGATCGCTTCGCGCTCCTCAACTGACGGGTAAAAGGCTTCATCGACAAAGCCTTCCTGTTCCAGCTGCTGACAAAGCTGGCGGAACAGCTGCGTCTGATCCATCGGCTGGTCGATAATGCAAAAATGGTGCGCATCGAAAAACTTTTCCAGCATATAGGGCTTGGTGCGATCCACCAGCACCTGCTTGCCCAGCTGCTCCAGCTGATAATCGGTAGGAAACGGCGACATCACTACCACCGGTTTGCCCTTCTCGCTCAGGCGAACGGTAGAGATAACAAAATCTTCGTCGAGGCTTTCCAGCATCTCATACTCACGCAGCGAGATAATTCGCGTCACCACCAGCTGCGGATATTTGCGCAGCAGCATCGCCTGCACCATGCGCACGGTAGAATTGCCGGTATCGCACACCAGCATGACCTGCGGATGTCGCTGATAGCCGACGTTATAGTGGCGCTCCAGCCCGACGCCGATATGCAGCACCAAAAAACCGATCTCATTTTCGCTGATGACGTAGGGCGTATATTTGCTCCAGCTGGAAACCGCCGCCAGCGTCATATCATAGGCCATCGGATAGTGCTGTTTGATATTGGTCAGCAGCGGATTGGGAATAGTGATCTGATAGCGCACGCGGGTAATCATGGTTTTAATGTGCGTCAGCAGGTCGGCGCGCAGCTGTTCGTCGCTCTGCAGGTTGTAGTTGTAGTGCGTATTGATATAGCTAAGGATGTAGTTTACCAGCGAATCGCCGTCGTCCGCGCTGATAGCGCTGGGAGCGATCTCTTCTACCCGCCGGGCGGCGATATTCAGGCGCAGCCAGGCCTCTTCCGCAGGCGCAATCACTTTACCGGTAATCGGACGCATCAGATTGATAATATGACGCGCCGCCGCCTGCACATCGCTGTCTACCTCGTCGGCGCTAAAGTCGGAAAGCGGATAGCCTTCGCTAATGCGCCGCACCGCAACCGCGCAGTACAGGCGCAGATAAAGCTCGCCTTCATCGGTCATACGAATATTAAAGCGCGCAAAGCACTGCTGCAGCAGCGGCTGCAACGTCAGCAGCATACCGCTGTTGAGCGCTTCCATTTGCAGCAGCGGGCTTTCGCTGTTTTCCTGGGCGATCTGATACAACAGATCGGTCAGGCAAGTGCGGATCGCCATTTCACTGCCGAACAGCTTCATGCCGTAACGCGGACGCGCTTCAATCGTCAGCTGATAGCGGCTAAGCCATTCGCGCACTTCCGCCATATCGCTTTGCAGCGTGGCGCGGCTGACAAACCACTCCTCTGCCAGATCCTCCAGCTTGATAGCCCAGGCGGAAGTGAGGAAACGCGTCAGCAGGTAGTGAATGCGCTCCGTAGAGGTGCGTGGAACACGCAGATGGGAAGGCGTTTGCTGGCGCAGCCGCTGATAGCGCGCCGGATCGAGAATACGCAGCTGATAGCCTTCGCCGCGACTCAGAACAAACAGCGCACCGTGATCGGCCAGCATCTCATTAAGCATATTGATATCGGTGCGCACGGTGCGCGTGGAAACCGCAAAACGTCGCGCCAGTTCATCCTGCGGCAGCGTCTCGTTTTGCAACGTATCAAATAACTGAGCCAGTCGCTGGTTTGGAAATCTCACGGCAGCTATCCTCTGTTAGCAGCGCCTCAGCGCTGCGATGTTACTCATCGGCCTCTGCTCATGGCACGATCACCATCTGTGATGGCGCCCCAATCGCGGTGTAATCATTGCTAAAACGCAGCTTCCCGCTGGCGCTGTCCACAGAGAAGCGGGTGATGTTGTCGCTGCGCTGGTTCAGGACGTACAGCGTTTTGCCATCCGGCGAAAGCGTTAAGGTGCGTGGATAATCGCCGCGCGTCCAGACATCCTCAATAAACGTCAGCGCGCCGTCTGACGCAACCTGAAAGTGTCCAATGCTGTTATGTAAGCGATTCAGCACATACAGATGCTCGCCGCGCTTATCGATCGCCAGACCGGCGGCAAAGCTGGTGCCTTTATAACCCGGCGGCAGCGACGATACCGTAGCCCCTTCCGTCAGCGTTCCTTTTTGCGGGTCCAGCAGATAGCGCGTAAGGGTTGATGCCTCTTCGTTAATTAAATAAAGCGATTTGCCATCCGGCGCGAAAACAAAATGCCTTGGCCCCGCGCCGGCTGAAGAAGCGGCCAGCCACGGCGGCGTATTCGGCGTCAGCTTGCCCTGCTCGCTCAGGCGGTACTGGTAAATTCTATCCAGGCCTAAATCGGTACTGAACAGGTAACGACCCTGCGGATCGCTGGCGATCATATGCGCATGGGGCCCATCATGATCGCTGCTGGCAAAGCTGCCTTCCACCGCCGCCTGCGGCTGCGCAGCACCCGGTGGGCCCTGATGCTGTTTGCTGTCACTGGCTTTTTCCAGGCCGCCATCGGCTCGCACCGGCAATACGGCGATGGAGCCGCTGACATAGTTAGCGACCAGCAGCTGCTTGCCGTTGGGCGTCAGCGCCAGGTAAACCGGGCCGCGCCCTTCGGAGCTGACCTGGTTGATCTCCGTCAGGCTGCCGTCCTTAGCCAGACGATACGCGACAATAATACCCGGATCGCTTTCGCTGGCGACATACAGCACGTCGCCCTGCGCATTCGCCGTTAGCTGCGCGGCATTCGGCAGCTGGCTGACCTGGGTTTTATCGCTTAGCGCGCCGTCAGGCGCGATGTTAAAACGGTAAATGCCCTCGCCGTGCGGCTGATAGGTGCCGACAAACGCATAAGGAGTCGCCGACGCCAGCGGCGCAACACCAAACAATGCCAGATAAATTGCTGATTTGCTCATTATTTTCTCCGTAACTCTGTTGCCGTTGCGCCGCGATGGGCAAAGCTTAACCCACCCGCTTTTTGGTCATCGCCAGCAGTGTTTTAACGTCTTCAGGCCGCGTATCGCCAGAGGCTTTATCAATAATCGAACTGTAAATATGCGGAATAATTTTGCTTACGCCCGCATCCAGCGCAATCTGCAAAATCGTCTCATAGTTATCGAGATCGATGCCGCCGGTCGGCTCCAGCCAGAAATCGTGATCGGCACAGGCCTGCGCTACCGCTTTAAATTCATCAATCGCCTTCAGGCCGCCCATCGGGAAATATTTAATCGAGCTGCCGCCCATATCCTTCAGCATAGCGATAGCGGTTTCGACCGGCACAATCCCGTCCGGCGTCTGCGCGCTGAGCGGGCCGGTGGAGATTTTGACTTTACCCGGCGTGCCGGTTGGCGAAACCAGACCGTTAACTACCGTTTGCTGCTGTCCCAGCAGCGCGCGGCTGGTCGCCACGCCGGTAAAGACCTGATTGACATGCTGCGGCTGCACCTGCGCGGAAATTTCACTGACCATCGCCGACTGACGCGGATCGCCCGCGCCGAGGCCGACAGAGAGCGCGTTATTGATTAGCGCTGCATACTCACGCATATCCTCAACGGCGCTCTCCACGCTGGCGTAGTTTTTCGATAACACGCCGACCAGCACGTGCCCTTCAGCGGCCTGCCAGATGGCCTGGGCGTTAGCTTTTGAGCCTGCCAGTACGTTCAGGCACACTCGGTTTTGATAAAAATCAGGCGTCAGCGTCATGCTTGTTTCTCTCCTGTCAGTAGAGCCTTAATGCTAAGAAAAATGGTATTAAGCTGTTCCGGCGTCACGCTGCGCACGTCAGCTTCAACAATGCCTTCATTGGCTTTGTAGCCGCGGAAATAGATGGCGATCGCGCCATTTTTCAGCGCCTGCACCAGCTCACCGGTAGTTTGGCCGATGGCCGCTTCGTCAAAATGAATCTCCGTACGGGCAATATCGCGGCCGGCGGCATCCCACACGACGCGCGCGCTAACGCCGTTAAGGCTGTTCAGGCTGTCGATAAAGGGCGTCATTTTTTCCACCATCTGCGCGCCGCTCTCTTTTTCCCGCGTCAGATAGTTTTCAATCGCCTGCGTCAGGCCGAGAATGCCCTCTTTGCCGACTTTCATCGCCCGGCCAATACCTGAGGACTGGCGTTTCACCCACTCAACGTATTGCTGTTTGCCAACTACCAGCCCGCTGGTCGGCCCTTCAATCGCTTTCGCGCCGCTGTAGATCACCAGATCGGCCCCGTTCTGGTAGTAGCGCTGTAAATCCTCTTCCGCCGCGGCATCGACAATCAGCGGCACATTATGCTTACGCGCCACCACAGCGGCCTGCTCAACGCTGAGATGGCTTTTCTGCACGCAGTGGTGCGATTTGATATATAAAATCGCGGCAGTTTGCGGCGTGATCGCGGCAGAGAGCTGCTCCGCCGAGCATTCGTTGGCGTAGCCTGCTTCAACCAGGCGACCGCCGCCCAACGCGACCATGGTGCCAACCGGCGCGCCGAAATTGACGTTGTGCCCCTTCGGCAACACGATGTCGTGCGGCACCGTCAGCGGCGCGGCGTGTAAATTGTCCAGCAGCCAGGCGTTATCTTTCACAATAACCGCCGCCACCGACTGGGCGATGCCCGCCGAGGCGCAGGAAACCACCACCGCATTTTCCGCGCCAAGCAGTTTGGCAATGTAAGCGCCGGTTTTATCCACCAGATCTTTCATTTCAAAATAGTGGTTCAGGCCATATTTTACCGTATCCACCACATCCGCAGTCGGCGTGGAGACGCCAAGGATCGTCATGCGGCCAGATGCGTTAATAACCTGCTTCAGGTTATATTTTTCATAAATCGAAGACATGTTTTGCTTTCCCTTCATCGGTAACATTCCACTGCCCGGCAACCACCGCCGCCAGCGGGACGAAATGCTGCTGCCCCTGTACGGTTTCCCCTTCTGAATCCAACAGCGGACGCGGCTCGTCGCTCAGCGTAAACAGGGTAAAATCGGCATCATAGCCTGGCTCCAGCCGCCCTTTTTGCGTCAGGCGCAGGCCGTCGGCGGCTTTCCAGGTGACACAGTCAATAATTTGCGGCAGCGTCATGCCGACGCTGAAGAATTTCGACATCACATTCGCCAGGCTTTTTACCGGGCCCTCGATGCGGTTACGGCAGTAGATATCGGAGCTGATGGTGTCGGGCAGAATACCCAGTTCGATGGCGCGCCGCGCCACCTCAAAGCTAAAGCTGGCGCTGCCGTGGCCGACATCGAGCCGCACGCCGCGCTGCAGCGCTTTTTTTACCGCAAAACGCAGCTCGCCCTGCGGGTTCAAAATACGGTTGGGTTTGCCATTATAGCAGTGGGTAATGATGTCGCCGGAGGTAAGCAGATCGGCGATTTCATCCAGATTTGGCGGGTTGTTGCCGATATGCACCATCAGCGGCAGATCGCCGTTTTCCTGCTGGATCTCTTTGGCCAGCCGCAGCGGTTTAATGCCGTTTTCGCCCACCACGCTGCTGCTGATGCGCGCTTTAATGCCCAGAATAAAGCCCGGCAGACGGCGCAGCGCAGCGCTTACGGCGGGCTTATCAATCTGGCTGAGATCGGCTAACTCGTTTTGCGTGAGGATCCCGGTGCGCGCGATATTAAGCAGCGCATAAACCTGCGTTTGCGCAGCGCGCGTCAGCTGATAAAAATCATCAATCGCCTCTGCGCCGGTGCTGCCCGCGTCCACCACCGTGGTGACGCCGGTGGCGACGCCGATACAGTCCGCCTCATCGTGATAAATCGGTGATTTTGGATAGCAGTGAACGTGAGAATCAATCCAGCCAGCGCTGAGATAGATTTCGCCATCCAGCACCCGCTCCTGTTTCGCCTCGCCGCTTACTTCGCCAATTGCGGCGATCTTTCCCGCTTTAACCGCAATATCAACCAGCCGCTCATCAACCAGTCGGGCGCGGCGAATAATCAGATCGAACATGACAACTCCTTCTGGCGGGCCTGCCCTGGCCGACAGGCCCGCGTGGTTTACAGCGCGACCGGGAAGATAGCACCCAGCACCATCGCGCCAAGGATCGCGCCGCCGGTGATCGGTTTATTCCACAGATAGAACAGCAGCGCGCCTGCCAGCGAGCCAAGACCGATCGGAATGGACGCGCCCATCGCAGACAGAATAATCAGCGGCCCCAGAAAGCGACCAGAAGTATTACCGGCGCCCATCATGACGTCCGCGCCATAGGTGGAGTCGCTCTGGTTGATGGTGAATTTACGCGCCAGGATAATGACGTAGCCAATCGCCAGACCGATAACCAGGCCGGTAATCAGCGAGGCGGCAAAGTTAGCGACCGGGAAGACGATGCCCGCGCCCAGCAGCAGCGCCGGAACGCCCAGCCCGACGCCGGTCTGAATCGCGCCGCCAATATCCAGAATCCCCACCAGCGACCCTTCGATAATGCGGGCGAACAGGAAGCTGGCGCCAAAGGCCGCTACCGCGCCGTAGGCGCCGGTTTCGATGCCTGCGCGCAGCATCGATACAAAAGCCACTTCGTTAAAGGCGCCGATGCCGTACAGGTAATACATATGCGTACCGGCAAATACCCCTGCGGAAAGCAGACCAACAAAGATCGGGAATGACCAGTCGGCGTACCAAAATCCACTTTTAGTCTCGTTCATCTCATTGCTCCCGATTATTTTCCGCTCAGGCTGTTATGGATCATTTCAAGCCAGTTCGGCACGCCCGCGTTGAAGGATTCCAGCAGCTTCATATCAAAGCCACGGAAGAAGCCGCTCAGCACAAACAGCAGCACAATGGAGAACATCATGACTTTGGTCACTTTGTTCCAGCCGCTCTCTTCCACGCCTTTACCGATCAGAATGCCCAGCACCAGGCCCGGAACGGCGTTGCCCATGATCAACTGCGCCAGACCACCGAAAATCGTCGCCCAGAAGCCCGATTTTTTGCCAGCGTCGATCGCTGCCAGCCAGAAGATCACCGGCATCACGGTGTTAACCAGCAGGTTGGCGGCAGGAACCAGCACTTTTACCGCTGTCACCTGCAGCGCTTCCGGTACCGCCGAAGCGGTTGAGTTCAGGAAGGCCACCACTACCATGCCGATGAAGCCGCAGACAATCGCCATCTTTTTCGGATCGTGCAGCGTTTCGGCGACGTTACGGTTTTTGATCATCAGCGCCGCGGCGCCCCAGTTGGGGATAATGCGGTGGTCAACGTCCTGCGTGAAAGAACCGGCCGCGACGGAAGAAGCCCATGCGTTAAAGAAGAAGCCGAGGCCGAAGGAGAAGTGAGAAGCGGGATCGCCTTCACAGGAGTTGAGTTCGCCCAGTGTTCGAAATGCGCCCATGCCTTGAGAGGTTGGCGCATGGAACATACGCGCAGCGCCCGCGCCGACGCCTACGCCGACCAGCCCCCCAATCACCAGCGACTTAAGCAAGATAATTAAAAACATCAGTTTTTCCTTATGTCTTATCGCCTAACGTTTTTATGGCGTGACCGTAAACTCCACCTTGTCGGTATCAATCACGGTCACGTTGACGGTAATCTCCAGCTCTACGCTGTAGTTCCGTCGCTCTCGCGGCAGAAAGAAAAACAGAAACCTTTCCTTTCTGATGCTCTGCTGCGCTCGAATAACCTTGACGTCCTGTGGCTCGATACGCAGCAACACTTTCTGAGTGGATTGCAGCACCTTGTGCTGCACGCGGCTCAGCGCGTCGGCAAAGGCTTTACTCTGCGTATCGCCTTTACCGCTGACCTGAACCGTCGTAGTGAATTGCTGTTTCATGCTTAGCTGCCGTATTTTTTATTCCAGGCCTGCACCAGCTTCTCGCCCAGTTCCTCTTTATCCATAAAGCCAAAGCCCAGTACGTTCGCGCCTTCGTTAATTGCCGTGACGCCTTCATCAATAGAGCGCATGCCGTGTTTGGCTTTATAGCCATATTTGTTTTGCGCGGTGATGGCGCCTGCGCCGCCGCTACCGCAGAAAGAGATGCCGAAATCGGCATTTTCCGCCTTCATTACGTCGCCCAGTTTCATATCAGCCGCCACGCCCGGCACCACGACAGCGCGTCCGCCCGCTTTCTCGACTCCGGCCGCGACTTTTTGTCCTTTACCTAAACGATCGCCGATGACTACGGTTACCATATTGCGTTCCTTCTGTTAGATTTGTTGACTGCTGGCTGGCCTGCGCCGCCGTTAATTAATTTGCTTTCGCGACTTCAAAATGAACCGAAAGCAGCCATGCTTCTTCACGCGGCAAATTGCCGAACAGATCGACGACCTGCTGTGCCAGCCGCATCGATTCAGGGGAAATATCCTCAAACAGCTCGGCTTCAACTTCCGGCAGCGGCTCGCCGGTTAACGAACGCAGCGCCATTGCGCGAACGTGGGAAGCCAGCATTTGTTGCTGTACCGCGTTGGGATAAATCGCTTCAGCGCTAAAGAGTTCATCGATTTGTTTCATCACCCGCTCGGCCAGCGCTTCAATTTCCGCATCGCTTACCGGCTTTTGCACCGCACTGTTATTCACCTTGCCTACTCCTGATTACCTGAAATTCCATTTGTTTCGCGTTGAAAACAAAGTAGCGCTATCGTCTAATCCTTTGTAGCCCGACTTTTTCCGCCAGAAAGTGGAAATAGCGGCGCGTGAAGTGAGCGAGGTCGCAAAAAAATCAGGTTGTGCGTAATAAAGGGGATAAAAATAGATTTCGCGCAATAAATCGCGCTGAAATACACGGATTAAGAATAATTGACAGAGATCAGCAAAAAGAGCGAAAGGGAAAAACAGGCAGCAATAAGAAAAGGTTATTCATAAAACGGAAAGGAGAACGTATTAAAGCAAGCAATAAGGCGCATTTATTTAGTCCGTTAACGATTTCCAGCTAAATAATTAAAAGTTTCAACGCGTATTCCCCATAAAAAACCGGGCACGCCAGGCTGCCCGGTTTTTATGAACAGGATTTACTGTCCGGCAATGCTCATTTCAGGCAGCAACACCGAGCCGCACTGAATATTACTGCGCGTCTCAATGTCATTACCGACGGTGACAATATTACGCCACATATCTTTCAGGTTGCCGGCAATGGTAATCTCGCTGACCGGATACTGGATCTCTCCATTTTCCACCCAGAATCCCGCCGCGCCGCGCGAATAGTCGCCGGTGATGCCGCTTACGCCCTGTCCCATCAGCTCGGTTACCACCAGGCCTTTACCCATTTGCTTAAGCAAATCGTCAAAGCTGCTGCCCTGACCGGCGATGCGCCAGTTATGAATGCCGCCCGCGTGACCGGTGCTTTTCAGGCCCAGCTTGCGCGCGGCGTAGCTGGTTAGCAACCAGGTTTGCAGCACGCCATCTTTGATAATTTCCCGATCCTGGGTGCGCACGCCTTCGCTGTCAAACGGCGTGGAAGCCAAGCCTTTCAGCAGATGCGGTTTTTCTTCAATGGTCAGCCATTCCGGCAGGATTTGCGTACCCAGCGCATCAAGCAGGAAGGTCGATTTACGGTAAACGCTGCTGCCGCTGATGGCGCCGACCAGGTGTCCGAACAGGCCGGTAGCCACTTCCGGCGCGAACAGCACCGGCGCTTTCATGGTCGGCAGCTTGCGCGGCGCCAGACGCGACAAGGTACGACGCGCGCACTCCTGACCCACCCATTCCGGCGACTGGAGATCTTCCAGCGCGCGACCAATGGTATAAGCATAATCGCGCTCCATATCGCCTTCCGCTTCAGCGATAACGCAGCTGGAGAGCGAATGGCGGCTGGAACAATAGCTTTGCAGCATGCCGTGGCTGTTGCCGAAAACTTTAATGCCGACGTGGCTGTTAAAGCTACCGCCTTCGGTATTGGTAATGCGTTTATCCGCCTGCAGCGAAGCCTGTTCGGCGCGCGCCGCCAATTCGATCGCTTTATCAGGATCGATCTCCCACGGATGGAACAGATCAAGATCCGGCGCGTCAAACGCCAGCAGCTCGCGATCGGCCATGCCAGCAAAAGGATCGGGCGAGGTGTAACGGGCGATATCGACCGCCGCCTGTACGGTGCGCTGAATGGCGTCCGGGCTGAGATCGGTAGAAGAGGCGCTGCCTTTACGATTCTGGTAATAGACGGTAATACCCAGCGCGCCATCGCTGTTGAATTCAACGTTTTCAACTTCACCATAGCGGGTGCTGACGCCAATACCCGTGGTTTTACTGACCGCCACTTCCGCGCCATCAGTGCCTGCTTTCGCCAATTCCAGCGCCTGGGCAACCGCCTGCTCCAGCACTTTTCGTTGTTCTGCAACCTGAGAGAGTATTTTCATTGACCTGCCATAATATGATAAGTACGGTCTGCCTGCGTCGGCTAAGCCTTGCTTAGCACGACCCTGCACGGCAACGCGCGAGTTGTATCCTTATCTGGAGTCTAACAGAGTCAGAGAACAATTTCGCAGTAGCCGCGTAACCTGATAGCATTAGTCTCTTTTTCAGGAGCCTGATAATGACGAAACACCCCGAAGAGTGGCTCGACGACGTACCGGATAATCAAGAAGAAGAAGATGAAGAGATTATCTGGGTCAGTAAGAGTGAGATTAAACGTGATGCCGAGGAGCTGAAGCGACTTGGTGCGGAGATAGTGGATCTGGGAAAAAATTCCCTCGATCGCCTGCCGCTGGATGAAGAGTTGCGCGACGCCATTGAACTGGCGCAGCGTATTAAAAAAGAGGGCCGTCGTCGCCAGCTCCAGCTGATCGGCAAGCTGCTGCGCGCACGCGATCCCGATCCGATCTACCAGGCGCTGGATAAGCTGAAGAACCGCCATAACCAGCAGGTTGCGCTGTTCCATAAGCTGGAAGCCTTGCGCGATCGTTTGGTGGAACAGGGCGACGATGCAATGGCCGAGGTGCTGAACCTCTATCCGCAGGCCGACCGTCAGCAGCTGCGCAGCATGATCCGTAATGCGCAGAAAGAGAAAGCGGCGAACAAACCGCCAAAATCTTATCGCCAGATTTTCCAGTATTTGCGCGAACTGGCCGAAGCCTCTTAATAAAGCATTAGCCTGAGGCGTTTACGGGCGCCCTGCTACCGGCCCCGTAAAACATTTCCGCGCCGTTACCGGCGCGGTTTATCTTTTGTCGCCCCGCTATTTCCCCAGACGATCCAGCAGTTTCTGATGGATGCCGCCGAAGCCGCCGTTGCTCATCACCAGAATGTAATCGCCCGGATGCGCATGTTTGGCAATCGTCTCTACCAGCACGTCAATATCAGCGCTCCAGAAAGCGGGCTGAATACAGGCGTCCGCCACTTCCGATACCTGCCAGGGAATATGATGCGGCTGGAACAGAAATACCTCGTCGGCCCGGCCCAGCGCAGGCGCCAGATCGTCTTTGCTGACGCCCAGCTTCATGGTATTGGAGCGCGGCTCCAGCACGGCGAGAATGCGCGCGGTGCCGCCGACTTTGCTGCGCAGCGCGGCCAGCGTCGCCAGAATCGCGGTGGGATGATGAGCAAAATCGTCATACACTTTGATGCCGTTCGCTTCGCCACGCAGCTCCAGGCGACGCCGCGCATTGATAAAGTCATCCAGCGCCCGTCCGGCATCTTCCGGCTTCACGCCGACGTGCCGCGCCGCGGCAATCGCCATCAGGCCGTTATGCATATTGTGTTCGCCCACCAGCGACCAGTTCACCTCTGCCACGCGTTCGCCGTCGAGCCAGGCTTCCCAGCGTGAAGCATCCGGCGTCAGCTTTTTCGCCTGCCAGCGGCCGTTTTCGCCCACGCTTTCCTGTTCGCTCCAGCAGCCCATCGCCATGACCTGCTTCAGGTTGGCATCGTGTTCCGGCAGCAGGATTTTTCCCTGGCCTGGCACAATACGAATCAAATGATGGAACTGTTTCTGAATGGCACGCAGATCGTCAAAAATATCGGCGTGATCGAATTCGAGGTTATTCAGGATTAAAGTACGCGGGCAATAGTGAACAAACTTGGAGCGCTTATCGAAAAAGGCGCAGTCGTACTCATCAGCTTCAATAACGAAGAATGGGCTTTTTCCTAAAGTTGCCGATACCGAGAAATTTCCCGGCACGCCGCCGATCACAAAGCCCGGTTCCAGCCCGCAGGCCTGTAAAATCCACGCTGTCATGCCAGCGGTGGTGGTTTTTCCATGGGTTCCCGCCACGGCAATCACCCAGCGGTCGCGCAGCACAAAATCATGCAGCCATTGCGGCCCGGACATGTAGGGAATATTGCGCTCCAGCACCGCTTCGACGCAGGCATTGCCGCGCGTCATCGCGTTGCCGATGATCACCAGATCCGGCGCCGGATCGAGCTGGCTGGCATCGTAACCCTGAATTAAATCAATGCCTTGATTCTCAAGCAGCACGCTCATTGGTGGGTAAACATTAGCATCGGAGCCGGTAACTTCATGGCCCATTGCTCGTGCCAGCATCGCTAACCCGCCCATAAAGGTGCCACAGATACCAAGGATATGAATACGCATAAAAGGTCCGTTCTCGAAAAAGTTCGAGGCACAGTGTAGCGCTGAGCGACGCGGGAAGAAACGGATTTGACCTATGGTCTTTATGCCTCATTCCGTTAAACTGCCTGAGCATTCGTTGCAGCTTTGTACCCTATGCTGCCACTCCATCGTAGATTCAGGGATTGTGTTATGAAAACATTAGGCGAATTTATCGTCGAGAAGCAACACGACTTTCCGCATGCCACAGGTGAACTGACGGCGCTGATCTCCGCTATTAAGCTTGGCGCTAAAATTATTCATCGCGACATTAACAAAGCCGGTCTGGTTGATATTCTGGGCGCCAGCGGCGTGGAAAACGTTCAGGGCGAGCAGCAAATGAAGCTCGATCTGTTCGCTAATGAAAAGCTGAAGGCGGCGCTGAAGGCGCGCGGTATCGTCGCCGGTATTGCGTCCGAAGAAGAAGATGAAATTGTTATCTTCGAAGGCGTGGAAAACGGCAAGTATGTCGTGTTAATGGACCCGCTGGATGGCTCTTCAAATATCGATGTTAACGTTTCCGTCGGCACGATTTTCTCCATCTATCGCCGCGTTACGCCGCCCGGCACGCCGGTGACCGAAGCGGACTTCATGCAGCCGGGTAATAAGCAGGTCGCCGCCGGTTACGTGGTTTACGGCTCCTCCACCATGCTGGTTTATACCACCGGCTGCGGCGTTCACGCCTTTACCTACGATCCGTCGCTGGGCGTATTTTGCCTGAGCCAGGAGCGCATGACGTTTCCAGAGGTGGGTTATACCTACTCGATTAACGAAGGCAACTATATCCGCTTCCCGCAGGGCGTGAAGAAATACCTGAAGTTCTGCCAGGAAGAAGATAAGGCGACGCATCGTCCTTATACCTCGCGTTATATCGGCTCGCTGGTAGCAGATTTTCACCGCAACCTGCTGAAAGGCGGCATTTATCTTTATCCCAGCACCGCCAGCCATCCCAGCGGTAAGCTGCGCCTGCTGTATGAGTGCAACCCAATGGCATTTCTTGCGGAACAGGCGGGCGGCAAAGCCAGTGACGGCCAAAACCGCATTCTCGATCTGCAACCGGAAGCGCTGCATCAGCGTTGCCCGTTCTTCGTCGGCAATGAAGCGATGGTGAATGACGTAGAGCGCTTTATGCGCGAATATCCTGACGATCATCGGGCTTAAGAAATAAAATCAGGCCGCCTGGACAGACCAGGCGGCCTCTGACTTCCCAGGCGGATTTAGCGCATCTCGCTAATTCGGAATTGCGACATGCTGCTGACCAGCTGACGCGACTGCTCTTCCAGCGACTGCGTAGCCGCTGCCGCCTGTTCAACCAGCGCCGCATTCTGCTGTGCCACCTCATCCATCTGATTCACTGCCAGGTTAACCTGTTCAATGCCACGGCTCTGCTCCTGCGAGGCATTGGAAATTTCTTTCATCAGGATGGTCACGCGCTGCACTTCCGACGCGATAACATTCATGGTTTCACCGGCTCGCTGCGCCATTTCGCTTCCTTCTTTCACACGCGACTGTGATTCCGCAATGAGCTGGCGGATCTCTTTTGCCGCGTCTGCGCTGCGCTGCGCCAGATTACGGACTTCGCTTGCGACAACCGCGAAGCCTCGCCCCTGTTCGCCGGCACGTGCCGCCTCAACCGAGGCATTCAGCGCCAGGATGTTGGTCTGAAAGGCAATGCTGTCGATAACGCTGAGTATGTTGGCGATATGGTTAGCGCTTTCGGTAATTTCCTGCATTTTGCCAGTTACGCAGCCGGCCACCTCAGCGCCCGTTGCCGCAGTGGAGGAAACATGCTGCGCCAGCTGATGAGCCTGCTCTGCATGATCGGCATTCAGTTTTACCGTTGCGGTTAACTCTTCCATGCTGGCCGCCGTCTGCTCAAGCGAGGAAGCCGACTCTTCGGTGCGCTGTGACAGGTTAAGATTACCGATGGCAAGTTCACGACTGCCAACATCAATTTGCATCGATGCCTCCAGAACCTGGCTGACAGAGCTGCGCAGCCCCTGCTGCATTTTTTTCATTGCTTCCATCAGGCGACCCAGTTCATTACGACCGGCATCCGGGATCTTCTGCGTGAGATCGCCAACCGCGATATGCTCCAGTTGTTCAACGGCCTGATTCAGCGGCTTCAGCAGTACGCCTTTTAACATATGCCAGGCGATAACAATTAATAACAGCGTTAACAGACAGGCTAACGTAATGCTAATAATCATAAGCCGTTCATTTTTTTGCGCCTCTTTGACCTTGCTGTGGCTAAAGGCATAGGTGTTTTTATTAAATGCTTCTATCGCCTGCTGGTAGCCGCCGGTAGAGGAGGAAAGCGTATGCGCCAGCAGATAGTAATAGGTTTCAATATCTTTATCTTCCAGCGCCCGCACGAGCGGATGGATGGCGAGCTGCATATATTTCCGATAACTTTCCGCTATCGCTTCGGCCAGTTTTTTTCCTTCCGGCGTTTCAATATGGCTGTTGAGAAAATTATCCATCTCCTTTTGCGCTTGCTGCACGTAATTGCTGACGCGAATAATATTTTTTTCTGCCAGCTCCAGCTCATGGGTTTCGAGCTGGTGTACCGCAGTCGCCGCCGTTGCGCGAGCCCGGAACAGATTGCTGTTATTCTGTTGAAGCCGGTCCATAATATCTCCGTAGATATAATTAATATCCTCCAGAGAGCGGTTATCGTTTTTAATGGCCATAAGACTAATGGCACTGACAAACAGTAACAGCGCCGTGACAATGGTAAACAGAGCTATTAACGCCGTGCGCACAGAAATATTCTTCAACATGTCATGTTTCTCCCTGAAACAAAAAAGGCTAAATTCCCTCGCCTGGATGCTTTATATCGTTACTACTTTTCAATAATAAATATCGGCCCAATTAAAATATTCTAAAACCAATGTAAAAATTTCCTTCGCATACTATTTATTGTGTCTGGCAAACGCTAAGCGCTTCCTGCTCGCCACTGGCCTTAGCCATTGTTATAGTCAACTTTTCCTTTTCGACCCGCCTGGGAGCGTCAAATGACGGCTTTTACTTCCATATTTATCCTGCTTGTACTCGGTGGACTGAGTCTTTTTGTTCACAATACTGCGGTAACAATTTCTGTCGCAGCGCTGCTTATCATCAAATTAACGCCGTTATCGCACTTTTTTCCCTACATAGAAAAACAGGGACTGACGCTTGGCATTATTATTCTGACTATTGGCGTGATGTCGCCGCTGGTCAGCGGCTCCTTGCCTGCCAGCACCTTGCTAAAATCCTTTCTCGACTGGAAATCGCTGTTGGCGATTGTGGTAGGAATCGTGGTTTCCTGGCTTGGCGGACGCGGCGTAACGCTGATGAGCAGCCAGCCAACCATTGTTGGCGGCCTGCTGATCGGCACGATTATCGGCGTTTCACTGTTTCGCGGCGTGCCGGTTGGGCCGCTGATCGCCGCCGGTCTGGTTTCGCTGTTTATTTTCAATAAATAACCGCGGCTGGAGCATTCCGAAAGCGGAAAAAGGGGGCATACTTTCAGTGTCAGTTGGCTATAATAGCCGTCACTCAACGTATGACGAATGAAGGAAAGCGAGATGAGTTTGAACCTGGTTCCTGCCGGTAAAGACCTGCCAGAAGACATCTATGTCATCATCGAGATCCCGGCCAATGCCGATCCGATTAAATATGAAGTGGATAAAGAATCTGGCGCGCTGTTTGTTGACCGTTTTATGTCAACCGCTATGTTCTATCCGTGCAACTATGGTTACATTAACAACACCCTGTCTCTGGATGGCGACCCGGTTGACGTGCTGGTGCCGACGCCGTATCCGTTACAGCCGGGTTCGGTGATCCGCTGCCGTCCGGTTGGCGTGCTGAAAATGACTGACGAAGCGGGTGAAGATGCGAAGCTGGTTGCCGTACCACACACCAAGCTTTCTAAAGATTACGATCACATTAAAGATGTGAACGACCTGCCGGAACTGCTGCGCGCCCAGATCGCCCATTTCTTTGAACACTACAAAGATCTGGAAAAAGGCAAGTGGGTTAAAGTTGACGGTTGGGATAACGCGGAAGCCGCTAAAGAAGAGATCCGCACTTCTTTCGAACGCGCTGCGAAGAAATAATCACCCTCGGATAACGATGCTGATAAAAAACACCGCCCCGATGGGCGGTGTTTTTTTATTCACCGGTAGAGACTTCATCCCGCCGCAGCCAGTCGCCGCTTGGGATCTGGGTTAAACCCGCTACCGAACGCTGATAAACATAGAGCCAGGCGCTGCCGTAGGGCGTTTGGATCAGCTGGCGCTTATATTCGCCGCCGCTGGTCCGCAGCGCGTCCAGTTCGCCTAACGTTGTCGCATCAATACGGTAAACTTCACCATATACGGCGCCTTCTCCCGGCACGACGCCGGGATAAAGACCGATATTGTAAAGATCGTAGCCCTCGATCTGATGATCGCCGAGCCACTGCGCGTTAGTCATCCAGTGACTGTTTCCCTGTTTGCGCCGTAAACTGCCATAGACAATTATTCGCATGCTAAAACTCAAACTGATAGAGCAAATCGAGTGCCTGGTCGACGCCGGACACCGCTTCCAAATAGAGTTTAGGCATCAGGCGGTAACGCAAGGTTAGCGTCGCCAGTGAATCAAAGATGCCCACGCCATATTTTACTTGTAGACCCGGCAACACATAGCCGCTGACCTGAACCTGTTGGCTGTCGCCAACGCCAGCGGTGTCGAATGCAAGATTGCTGACGCCGAAGGTCTCGCCGATTTTACCCACAACCTGCCCACTTTGCGCAACCCCTAAACTCACCAGGGCGGAAGTGAGTGCATTGCTGTCGCCGTCGGTATCCAGCCCCTGACCGCGTAACAGATAGGATAGCGCTTCCTGCTGGGACATCGCCGGATCGGAGAAAATTTCCGCTTTCGGCTCGTCCGCCAGCCCGGTTACGCGTAATCCGGCGGTAACATCATCTTCAGTAGCTTCAGGATTGCGGATCGCTTCCAGATTGATATAAGGCTGATCCGGCGGACCGGCGAACTGCAGCTCTCCTTTGCGCACCAACAGGTCCTGGCCGTAGGCGTGGAAGCGGCCGGACGGGATATTGATTTGTCCGTTCAGCCCCAGCCCGCGCTTATCCTGCACCAGCTTCAGATCGCCGTTCAGTTTTGCCTTCAGACCAAAGGCGCTGAGCCGCACATCGTCGCCCACGTGAATAATCAAATTACTGTTAATGGGAACGGCCGCCGTCTGCGGCGTTACCGGCTGCAGATTTTCATCAAGCAAGACTTCATCCGAGGAGACGCCGGTGGCGCTTTCCGGCACTTCCTGCACCACGATGCGTGCCCAGGGCACATCCACTTTGCCATCCAGCGTAAAGGCGATGGGCGAAGCATCGAAAGTCAGATCGGGCGACACATCCATGCGCACCATCGGCGGCACGGTTACCCGCACGCGGTCGCCGCGCGCTGCAATATGGGCGCGCCAGTTGTCCAGCTGACTCCAGTCGGCATTACCGTTGAGATTAATCTGGCCATGCGCCGTCTGAATCAGACCGTCCAGCGTAGAACTCATGCCGTTAAACGCCATCGACAAATTGGCGCTGGTCAAATCGACCGGCATAAAGCTGCCTTCCACATCCACATTGCGCAGCCCCAGCTGGCCATAAACCAGCGGTTTCTGAAGATCGCCACCCAGACGCAGACTGCTGTTCAACATGCCTGCAATCTGCTCGCCACGCATCAGCGCCGGATTAAGCAGCGCCAGCGAAATGTTGGTGATGTTGATATTGCCTGACAGGTTACGGCGATTTTGCGGATCGCTGATCTGCACCTTGCCGTCAAACTGACCGTTATTAGCGATGCGCAGCAGCCAGTCCAGCTGTGCTTTGCCGTCACGCATGGCGGCGTTAAGGTTCAGCGTATCGAAGGCGATCGGCAGCGCATTGCCTTCCACATCCTGCGTGACCTTAACGCCGTTGCCTTTCAGCGCCACGCGCCCGGTCGGCAGCGAGCCGTCGCTGTGCCAGCTGACATCCGCATCGCCGCTGAACACGCCTGCCAGCTGCGTCTCTTCCGGCAGGAAGGGTTTCAGCATCGCCAGGTCGAAACGGTTTAACTCGACGCGCGCATGGCCGTCCGGCCCGACCTCTATCGGCTGCGGTACGCAGAGCTGGGCATTCGGATTGCGCCAGCAGTGCGCGCCGATGGCGGCAGTCTGCCGTGTATTCAGATAATCGACAGACATGGCCCGTGTTAGTCGCCACTCGCCAACCGGCGTATCGAAGAAGGTGTTATTCAGCGAGCCTTGCCAGCGCTGCTGCTGCCGATCGAAGCTGCCGTCCAGCGTCAGCTGCCCGGAAACCGGATCGCCGTTAACATTAAGCTTCAACTGATGCTTATGCTCATTGCCGTTCGCATTCAGCGTTAGCTGATTGATAGCCAGCGACGCCTGCTTCAGCCGATCGACGCGCAGCTGAAGCTTGCCTGCGACCTCATCGCTTGATTTAACATCGCCTTCCAGCCGCACGCGGGCGATAGTCAGCTCCTGCCAGCGCAGCGCGGTCGCAGTCAGGTCAGCCAACAGCTGCGGTGCCTGAAGCGTGCCGCGCGCTTTAATGGTGCCTTTCGCCACGCCGCCCAGGCCCGGCAGCGCATTATCCAGATGCGGCGCATCAATATCGGCGTCCAGATTGAGCGCATCGCCCAGCTCACCTTTAACATTAAGGTTGTTGCGCCCCAGCACCAGCTTAATGCCCGGAATGTTCCACTGGTTGTAGCTGTTGCCGTACAGGGTGCCGTCCGCCGAAACCGCGTTCTGTTTCACCTTGCCGCGCAGCTGTAGCTCCGGCACGCGCATCTGCCAGCTACCGCCGTACAGGCTGCCGCGCGTGGTGATTTTGCCATCCAGCGTGGCGGGCCAGTCAGGATATTGCCGGGCCGTGTTGATTCCGGCCAGCGTCAGCTCGCTACGCCAGCTGATCGCCTTGCTCCAGTCCACCAGCCCGCTGAGATCGGCATGGCCTTTCAGCGCTGACAGACGCAGCTTATCCAGGCTGAACTGCCTGACGTTGCCTTTGCCATCCAGCGCCAGATCGGCAGGCGGAATAGATTCGCCCTTCAGCGCGGCGCGCAACGACATCACGTAGTCGGTCGCCTTGCCGCTGAAGCTGAAATCAAGATTGTCCGCCTGGTACTGCACCGCGCCGCTCAGCGGCCAACGCAGCTGCGGGCTGGTCAGCTTCAGCTGAAGCGGCAGGCCGACGGTCGCCAGCTCGGTTTGTCCGTTCAGTTGGGCATTTAGCGGGCCGGAGAGATTTAACGCCAGCTGCAGCTGCTCTCGCATTGCGCCACCGAGCGTCATTTTGATCTTCTCCCCTTTCAGCGGCTCGACGTTCAGCGCGCCGTTCAGGTTGAAATCAACCGGCCAGCTATCGGCCAGCGTCGCCTGACCGCTGGCCTTAATCTGGCCCTGCGGCGAATCAATATCCAGCGTTTGCAGTTGCAGCAGACGGTCCTGGGTTTTCGCCTTCAGCAACAGCTGATTAACCGCCAGCTCGGTATCGCCAGTCAGCCGCAGCTGTTCGCCGACAATCTCCTGAACGTCAATATCCAGCGGCAGACGGAAATCAGGCATCGCCGGCAGCAGCGGCTGATCGAACATCGCCTTCAGCGTCTCGCCCAGCGGCTTTTCCTGCGGCTGCGGCTGCTGAATTTTCGGCTGCACCACCTGCTCATCGGCAACCTGCGCCGCCTTCGGCAGCGCGATAAGCAGCCCCTGAATGCGCGTCGGCGTCAGCGTCAGCGCACGCTCTTGCCACTGCAGACCGGTGGTGAAATCCATCAGTGAAATGGCGGTGTTATCCACTTTCACATTGATATTGTGCAGGCTGAGATGGCGCAGCGTTACCGGATACGGCGTGCTGAGATCGCCTGACGCGCTCTCCTCTTCCGGCGGCGGCTCGCTGGCGGGCGCCATTTTGCTGCTGTCCACCACCACATTCAGATCTTTCAGCCCAAGATCGTTGACGCAGAAGGCGGAATTTTTCAAACAGCCCAGCTGCACCGCCAGATGAAACTCACCGGCGTTAACCGTTACGCCTGGCATTTCGTACTGCACGTTTTTCAGCGTCAAGTTGCGCCAGCCGCCGTCAACCTGCTGAACAGAGAGACCCGGCACCCAGCGCGTGGCGCCTTTTAACAACAGATGCAGGCCGGGCGTGGTGCCGACCAGAAATAAGACGCTGCCGAGCAACACCGCTAAAAAAATCAGAATCCCGATCAGGACCTTTTTCCACAGTTTCATAGTTCAGGCCCCAGTCCGATGTAAAACTGCAATCCGTGTTCCTCTTTATCGCCAACGGGCCGCGCCAGATCGAACTTAATCGGCCCTACCGGCGATTGCCAGCGCACGCCGATACCGGCGCCGGTTTTCACGTTGCTCTGTTTGATGTCATTGACCGCTTCGCCGGAATCGACGAACACCGCGCCCCACCATTTGCCGCTAACGTTGTACTGATATTCCAGCGAGCCGGTCGCCAGCTTTGAGGCGCCGGTCAGCTTGCCGTCATCGTCGCGCGGCGAGATACCTTTATATTTGTAGCCGCGGATGCTGCGGTCGCCGCCAGCAAAGAAACGCAGGTCAGGCGGCACTTTTTCGAAATCGTTGGTTTCGATCCAGCCCAGATTGCCGCGCACGACGAAACGATGCTTATCCGCCAGCGTGCGGATCCAGACGTTTTGCGCCTGCAGCACCAGGAAATCGACATCCGAACCCCAGGTGGTATCGGAAATATCCACGGAATAGCGTTGAGAATCGCCCCAGGTCGGCATCAATCCGCCGCGCGAACGGGTGCGGTTAACGCTTACGCCCGGATAGATAAGCATGGTGGTATTGGTGACGTTGGCCTGGGTAAAGTGGTCCAGGCTCCAGCGCAGGTTGATGGCTTTTTGCCAGCCGGAACTGTTATCCCAGTAGCGCGACAGCGCCAGCGTGGTGGAGTCAGCTTTGGTGTCGTTGAGATCGGTGCGCTTCAGGCCGACCTGCACCAGGTAATACTGCTCCAGCGGGCTTTTCAGCAACGGCACTTTATAGCTGAAATCGAGCTGCTGCTCCGGCGCGGAGATATTAGCGCTGGTGGTCAGGCTGTGTCCGCGCGAGTTAACCCAGGGCTTACGCCAGGTGGTCTTCAGACGCGGCCCGACATCAGTCGAGTAGCCGATACCGGTTTCAATAGTATTTTCCGTGCGCGGCGAGACCACGCCGCTGAGCGGTAACACTTTATCCGCCGTGGTTTTATCGAACTCCGGCGCGACCACCACTGAATTAAACCAGCCGGTGGCCGACAGTCGGCGGTTCAGCTCCGCCAGATCGCGCGAGCTGTAGTAGTCGCCTTTTTTAAACGGCACCAGGTTTTGCAGATACTCTTCACGGATCTGCGAGCCTTCAAACGACACCTCGCCAAAGCGATAGCGTTTGCCGCTGTCATAATCGATATCCCAGAAGGCTTCACGTCGCGCTACCGAGACGCCCAACTGGCTCTTTTTGAAATCACCGTCAAAGTAGCCGTTGCGCAGCGCCAGATTGGTGAAGCCTTTTTTAAAGCTGTCATAGTCGCCGTGGTTAAGGATGGTGCCGTTTTTCGGCCGCCCCTCTTTAACCCACTGCTGGTATTCCGCATCATCGCGCGCATCGCCGCGCAGAATAATGGTGCTGCCGGCGATTTTAACCGGCTCGCCGGGCGTGACGCGCGCGATCAGTACCGGGCGGCCACCGTTCGCCGGCGCCGGGCGGCTTTCAAAATCAATATCAGGTTCGTAGTAACCCAGCGCGTGCAATCCCTCTTCGATGGCTTTTTTTACGCGCGCGCGAAAACGTCCGTCGGCAGTGACTTCATCGGTAGAAATGGTCGACAGGCTCGCCCTGACGTTTTTCTGTAAATCCCCGTTTAACCCTTCCAGCTGTAGGCGGATATTCGCAGCCTGAGCGCCAGGCGCGGCAATCAGCAAACAGGCCAGGCAATAGACATAATATCGAGGCACGCTGACTCCTGTTAATGTTGCCGAATCCCCCTTTATTCCTGGGGGCAAATAACATCGCGAACCAACAGGCGCTAATGTCGACGTCGAGTTTGGTTAACAGCATAGCTTTCATCCTGCGGTTCCGGCTACGCTTCCCGCAGGCAAAAAAGCGCCGTTAAGGCAAATTTTGCTGGTATTGTCCAAAAACCCGCGCTGCGTTACAACCAACAATGCTTTTCTGCCACCGCAACGCAGCGGGAAACGCTGTTTTAATCCACCTCAGGCGCCCGCTTATTTATTAAACAATCTGCCGCAGTAACAGCGCTGGCGAGCTGAGCTACGCTACTGCTATAATCCTCAGCAGCCGCTTTGCGGCGTTTGTCATCCCTTTCTGCCCCGACCTGCGTGTCGAACCGGCGCAGACATTTTTGGCACGGATAGCTCAGCATAACCGGAAGGTCACAGTGATGCCGCATCGCGCGCTGCCCAGGCCAAAAATGACAAGTACCTAAAACCAACGGAATCTTTATGTTAGATAGCTTGCTTGTCATACTTGTGTTGATCGCGGTCAGCGCCTTCTTTTCGTTGTCAGAAATATCGCTGGCGGCCGCCCGTAAAATTAAACTCAAACTGCTGGCCGACGACGGCAATATCAACGCGCAGCGCGTGCTGAAAATGCAGGAAACGCCAGGGATGTTCTTTACCGTGGTGCAGATCGGCCTGAACGCGGTCGCCATTCTTGGCGGTATCGTTGGCGACTCTGCCTTCTCTCCCTCTTTTCAGGTGCTGTTCGAAAAAGTGGTTTCGCCGGAGCTGGCGGAACAGCTGAGCTTTATCTGTTCCTTCACGCTGGTCACCAGCCTGTTTATTCTGTTTGCCGACCTGACGCCAAAGCGTATTGGCATGATTTCACCGGAAGCCATTGCGCTGCGCATTATTAATCCGATGCGTTTCTGTCTGCTGCTGTTCCGCCCGATGGTGTGGTTCTTTAACGGCATGGCGAATATGATTTTCCGCCTGTTCAAAATCCCAATGGTGCGCAAGGACGACATTACCTCCGACGATATTTATGCGGTGGTGGAAGCGGGCGCACTGGCGGGCGTGCTGCGTAAACAGGAACATGAGCTGATTGAAAACGTATTTGAGCTGGAATCGCGCACGGTGCCCTCCTCCATGACCTCGCGCGAAAATATTATCTGGTTCGATCTGCATGAAGATGAAAGCAGCCTGAAAGAGAAAATCGCGCTGCATCCGCACTCTAAATTCCTGGTCTGTAGCGGCGATATTGATCATATCGTCGGCTATGTTGATTCTAAAGAGCTGCTGTTGCGCGTATTGGGCAACCAGAGCATGGCGCTGAACAGCGGTCTGCAAATTCGCTCGGCGCTGATTGTGCCGGATACCCTGACGCTTTCTGAAGCGCTGGAAAGCTTCAAAACCGCCGGGGAAGATTTCGCGGTCATCATGAACGAATATGCGCTGGTCGTCGGCATTATCACGCTGAATGATGTAATGACCACGCTGATGGGTGACCTGGTCGGTCAGGGCCTGGAGGAGCAGATTGTCGCGCGTGACGAGAACTCCTGGCTGGTGGAAGGCGGCACGCCGATTGATGACGTTATGCGCGTGCTGGATATTAATGAGTTTCCGCAGTCCGGCAACTATGAAACCATCGGCGGCTTTATGATGTATATGCTGCGCAAAATCCCTAAACGTACCGATTTCGTTAAGTTCGCCGGCTATAAATTTGAAGTGGTGGATATTGACAGCTATCGCATCGATCAGCTGCTGGTCACGCGTATTGATGAGCGGCCGGCGGTGCTGACCATTAATAAAGAAGCGGAAGAATAAAAGAAGAGAACATTCAGAAAGGCGGCCGATTCAGTGCCGCCTGACAGCACAAGGGCGCGTTTATCGCGCCCTGTTTTTTTACTGGTACTCAGCCTGTAGTCGCAGCACCTGGCGGTTTACTTCTGACATCACGCTAAAATGCTGCTTATCCTTAACGCGCGGAACGAGGATTTTGCCTTTATCAAACTCGAACGCGCCCACATCCTTGATGTAAATCCTTCCTTTAAACAAAGTTTTAACATATTTGGCGATCTGGAAGGGATTATAACGTTGGAAAATCTTCATGTTGCTTTCAACTCCTGAAAAATGAATACGCTTCGCCGTTGCCAAAATCGGTACGAGCCCTTGAAGCGCAAAGTGCCGATAAACTATAGAACAACATCCTTTTCCTGCACTCCTGAAATTAACTTTTTTTACTAATTTGACACATTATTACAGGACACTCTGTTAGTACCGCCACAACAGACAGTATAAACCTACGGCCTAAGGTAATTTGTGCAGTCTGCCGCAAAGCTGGCAGGTCGATGAGACAGCAGCATCATCGCTGCTTATTATTTCAAAAACATGACCAAGTAGTCCGATCACCTGCAAAAGGAAAAAAATAATGACTCGCGCCCCGCTCGCCCTTCTGTTTAGCCTGTTGCTGCCTTTAGCCGCCAGCGCCCATGATTTTGTCAACGGACAGCGCGTGGCGCCGGTAGGCATCAATGATAAAGGCGAACTTATCTTTCAACAGGATGATTTCAGCTATCGCCCCTGGAACAGCGCGCAGCTGGCCGGGAAGGTGCGCGTCGTGCAGCACATCGCCGGACGCTCATCCGCTAAAGAGAAAAATGCCGCGCTGGTCGAGGCGATAAAGCGGGCGCATCTGCCGCAGGACCGCTATCAAACCACCACCATCATCAATACGGACGACGCGATTCCTGGCACCGGCATGTTTGTGCGCAGCAGCATTGAAAGTAATAAAAAGCAGTATCCGTGGTCGCAGTTTATCGTTGACAGCAACGGTGTCGCGAAGAAGGCCTGGCAGCTGGAGGACGGCGGCTCCGCCGTGGCGGTGCTGGATAAAACGGGGCGGGTACGCTTTGCAAAAGATGGCGCGCTCACGCAGGAAGAAGTGCAGCAGGTTATCGCCGTGCTGCACCAGCTGCTTAAGTAGCCTCAGAAAATAGAGACGCGGAAGCCGGGATTAAGGAAAGATTCGCGCGGCGCATAGTCCAGCGAGCGCCCTTTCCAGTCGTGAACATGGGCGCCAGCCGCGATAGCCACCGCATGTCCGGCAGCGGTGTCCCAAATATTGGTCGGCCCAAAACGGGGATAGAGCTGCGCTTTCCCTTCCGCAACCAGGCAAAATTTTAGCGAGGAGCCGATGGCAACCGTTTGATGCTCGCCCAGCTGTTTCAGGTATTCTGACAGCTCATCGCCATCCCGATGGGAACGGCTGATCACCACCAGCGGCGGACGCGCATCACGGATTTTAATCTGCGCTTTTTGTCCCGCCTCCTCTTTCCACGCTTTGCCTTCCGCCGCGGAATACATCACGCCCAGCACCGGCGCATAAACCACGCCCAGCACCGGTTTACCCTGATCGATTAGCGCAATGTTGACGGTAAATTCGCCGTTACGTTTAATAAATTCTTTGGTGCCGTCCAGCGGATCGACCAGCCAGTATTGCTGCCAGTGCTGACGCACTTCCCATGCTGGCGGATCCTCTTCTGAAATAATCGGCAGAGTGGGCATTAGTTGCTCAAGGCCCTTAACAATGACCTGGTGCGCCGCCAGATCGGCAGCAGTAACGGGCGAGTCGTCAGATTTGTGAGAAACGTCGAGCGGCGCCTCGCCATCGTAAACTTTCATAATGGCGTCGCCCGCTTCGCGCGCCAGCTGGCAAATTTGCTCTAACATCTTTCACCTCTTTATTGATGACCGGAGTAAGCCTGGCGACTACGTCGCAGCCTGGGATGATTGATCATGCTGTTTAAGCATAGCAGCTGGCATGCGGGCGTTTTTTTCGCCTTTACCTGCCGCCTGTTTATACAGATCGTTTAGTTATCAATAGCATAATTAACACATCGCTGTCATTACCGTTACCGGCACTTCACTTTTAACCCGCCGCTCTCTCTTCCGCTATTTGCTGTTTGTAGCATTATTTATCTGCTCGTTGTCACAAATTCATGCAGTGAAACGTAACGTTTACAGTTTAATTTGAGAAGTTTACAGAGATTATTTTCAGGAGAAAAAGATGATTAAGGGTACAGCGTTACTGGCTTTTGCCACGGTTTCATTACCGCTTTGCGCCGCAACGGTCGATTTTCGCATTATGGAAACCACCGATTTGCACAGCAACATGATGGATTTCGATTACTACAAAGATAAACCCACCGATAAATTCGGCCTGGTGCGCACCGCCACGCTGATCGCCGCTGTGCGGGCGGAAGCAAAAAACAGCGTCCTGGTGGATAACGGCGACGTAATTCAGGGCAGCCCGCTTGGCGATTATATGGCGGCAAAAGGACTGAACAAGGGCGAAACGCATCCGGTTTATCAGGCAATGAATACGCTGAATTACAGCGTCGGCAATTTAGGCAATCATGAGTTCAATTACGGCCTGGATTATCTGGATAAAGCGCTGGCGGGCGCGCATTTTCCCTATATCAACGCCAACATTATTGATGTCGCAACCGGTAAGCCGCGCTTTACGCCCTGGCTGATAAAGCCGGAAAAAGTGGTGGGACGGGATGGCAAAACCTACACGCTGAATGTCGGTTATATCGGCTTTGTTCCGCCGCAGATTATGGTTTGGGACAAAGCTAACCTGCAGGGCAAAGTGTCGGTTGAGGATATTACCACAACCGCCCGGCGTTGGGTGCCGGTTATGCGTCAGCAGGGAGCGGACATAGTCGTTGCAGTCGCCCACTCCGGCTTATCCAGCGAGCCTTATCAGGCGCTGGCGGAAAACTCCGTCTGGTATCTCAGCCAGGTGCCAGGTATCGACGCCATTATGTTTGGCCATGCTCATGCAGTGTTCCCCAGCACCGCTTTTGCCGCTATTCCCGGCGCGGATATAGAACGGGGAACCCTGAACGGTATTCCGGCCGTAATGCCAGGTATGTGGGGCGATCATCTCGGCGTGGTGGATTTAACGCTGGATAATGACAGCGGCAAATGGAAAGTCACCCAGGCGCGCGCCGAGGCGCGGCCGATTTATGATAAAGCCGCCAAAAAATCGCTGGCACAGGAAGATGCAGCGCTGGTAGCGGTGCTGGCCGATGCGCATCGCGCAACGCGTGATTTTGTGGCGAAACCGATCGGCAAATCTGCGGATGTGATGTACAGCTATTTATCGCTGGTGCAGGACGATCCCACGGTGCAAATTGTGAATAATGCCCAGCGCGCCTGGGTTGAGCATTTTATTCAGGGCGATCCCGATCTCGCTAACCTGCCGGTGCTCTCTGCGGCGGCGCCTTTTAAGGCGGGCGGGCGTAAAAACGATCCGGCCAGCTATGTGGAAGTGGAAAAAGGCGACTTAACGTTCCGTAACGCTGCCGATCTTTATCTTTATCCCAATACGCTGGTGGTGATGAAGGTAAATGGCGCGCAGGTTAAGGAGTGGCTGGAGTGTTCCGCCGGTCAGTTTAATCAGATCGATCCGCAGCGGCGGCAGCCGCAATCGCTGATTAACTGGAATTACCGCACCTATAATTTCGATGTGATTGATGGCGTTAATTATCAGATTGATGTTACCCAGCCAGCCCGCTACGACGAAGAGTGCCAGTTAATTCATCCGCAAGCTTCGCGCATCAAAAACCTGACCTGGCAGGGTAAACCCGTCGATGCCGACGCGACTTTTCTGATAGCAACCAATAATTACCGCGCCTGGGGCGGAAAATTTGCCGGAACGGGAGAGAAATATATCGCGTTCGCCTCGCCGGATGAGAATCGCGCTATCGTTTCAGCCTGGATTAGCGCCCAAACACAGGCTCAGGGCGAAGTTCATCCGCAGGCGGATAATAACTGGCAGTTGGCGTCCATTAAGAGCGATGTTCCGCTGGATATTCGTTTCGAAACGTCGCCATCGAAAAAAGCAAAAGCCTTTATCGCCGATTACGCACGTTATCCAATGCGCTATATTAATCAGGATGAGACCGGCTTCGCTATTTATCAACTTGACCTGCAAAAATAAGAAAACAAAAGAGCCAGCGGCGACTGGCTCTTTATTTTACCCTTTCATTAAAGCAGAGGGTTTTAAAGCAAAGCAACAGAGACAATGTCAGATAATCAGCTTTAACTAACTTTCAGATTTAACGGTTCTAAAAAATCTGCTCAGGTATTTATTTTCTATTCGTCACTTGCTGCCGCGCGCACCAAGGCCAATCTGTACGATACCAACGATGCCGTCACCGATATCTTTAATCGCACCGCCAATATCCAGGCCAAGCAGCTTACCGATACCGCTACCTAACAGTGAGCCGGCCTCGGTGGCATTGGTTTTAAGACCAAACAGCCCGGTTCCTTTATCAATGAAACCGCCAATCGAACTCCCGATATTAGCGCCAAGATCCTTAAAGAAACTAAAACCACCGGCAGCCTGAGCTATTTCTTTTTCGTTTAATTCACGCATAACAATCCCTCTTTTTACAGGTTGGTTAATTCAACAGGGCCTTAATATTAAGGCGAGGTGATTATAGTCAAAATTAATTTAATAAATCAACGGCAATACTGTTAAATTAAGGAAAGGTATAAATGAGAAAATAAAAACAAGAAGATATTGATATAAATAACCTTT